>Ga0268356_10293_pt1 | contig 68076 bp, 76 predicted proteins | sample BioMet10_FD_194415 | JGI IMG/M metagenome (GOLD analysis project Ga0268356, IMG submission 194415) | Sewage microbial communities from Oakland, California, United States - Biofuel 10 (PacBio Assembly) | ecosystem: Engineered > Wastewater > Sewage > Unclassified | place: USA: California | collected...
AGCTTATGGAGTTCCAGATGAAATATTCTTCGGCATATCGTCAGGGAGCAAGCAAAATGAGCAGCGCAGAACGTCTGTTTATTGCCGGACTTCGCGAAATGAATCCCAATAAAGTATATTATCCTGATGCCAATTCAACCATGCGCATGAGCTATGGTAAAGTTTTGGATTATATCCAGCCGATGCCGTACATTACGATTATGTAACTCATCTTAGCGGTGTGATGCAAAAAGAGGATCCAAGCAACGAAGAATTCATTGTTTCCCAAAAACTGAAAGACCTTTATCAGAAAAAAGATTTTGGACGTTACGGCTCCAACGGCGATTTGGTAACCTGCTTTTTAACTACTAATGATATTACCGGTGGAAACTCGGGAAGCCCCGTTATCAATGCCGACGGTCAACTTATTGGTTTGGCTTTCGACGGAAACTGGGAAGCTATGAGCGGCGACATCGCCTTTGAACCCGAACTGCAACGCACCATCTGTGTTGATATCCGCTACGTACTTTTTGTTATTGACAAATATGCCAATGCTCAGAACATCATGAGCGAATTAGATATTAAAGAATAACAACAAATCATACAAAAGTAAAACTCCTGTAAGACTTTTAAAATCTTACAGGAGTTTTACTTTTCCAGATATAATAAAAAAAGGAACTCATTGAGTTCCTTTTTTTAATTAAAGTGATTTAATTACTTTTTTTTAGGTTCTTCTGCTTTCTTTGTTACAGGAGCTTTTTTAAGTTCTGCTTTAACGGCAGGAGTTTCGGTAGCATTTTCAGCTTTCTTTACTTCAGCTTTTTTTACACCTTTTTTGTGTTTTTTAACAGCCTTTTTAGCATCTTTTGTTGGAGTTGCTTTCTGATCTGTTGCTGCAGGAGCTACTTCTGTTTTAGCTTCTTTTTTCGGAGTTACTTTTTTCTCCGTAGTTACTTTCTTTTCTTCTTTTTTAACCGGGGTTTGAGCAAAAACCTGGCTGAACGAAATGCCGGCAATTAATAAGATTGCTGTAGCAAAAATTTTTACACTTTTCATTTTTTTCAAATTTTAAGTTATTGTTGAATTTTTTAACGATGCAAATTTACGTGGCAAAAACGCTTCAAATATCTTTTTATCGTTAATTATTGTTAAAGCGCTTCTGGTGTATTTTATTTATTATTAGAACTTTGAGCCATAATTATAATAACTCTGCAGTATAGCCTGCATTTTTTAATGCACTTTTAATAAGATTTTCGGAAATTCTTTCACCGGAAACGGTAAGAATTTTATCGGGATGCGAAAGATCAACCTCCCACTTTTCGATGCTTGAATCGGCATCCAGAACAGGACCGACTTTTGCAATGCAACCGTCGCACTTGATGTTTGTTTTAAATTTTAATGTTTCCATAAATGATATTATTTTCCAATTTAACTTAGGATAAAAACAAAAAGGAGTCTGATAAGTTCAAACTCCTTTTTAACTTAGTGGGCTATCAATGGTTTAATTAACAACCATTTTTCTGACAAAATAATCATTTGCGGTTTGAATTTCAACTGCATAAACACCTTTTGATAATCCGTTTACTGATATTATTTTATTCAGAATGTTTTGTTTTTCAAAAACAAGCGATCCAACACCATTCCTGATTTTTACAGTTTTAATGTTATCCATTGAACCTATGGTTTCTATTGTAAATTGTCCCTGGCATGGGTTAGGATAAATGATGATGGAAGCATCTTCTGAATTTATTATAGAAGTTGCTGCCTTTCCATCGATAAAATTAGGCATAAACAGATTCCCATCAAAATCGCCGAATTCTCTTGGTGTAGGAGAATCGCTCCAGGATATGGAAGATTCATCGCCGGAAAGCGGTGAAAAAATCAAATTGAACAATTTTGTATTATTTAAAGAAATGCCCTGATCATCAGCTGTCCATACAAAAGTCAGCTTGCCTGCTTCTGGTTGTCCGACGGTAGCCGACTCATTTCCTGAGAACCAATCGCTGATACCGGCAAAGATGAATTTTGAAGGATCATAATTGATAGAAAACTGGAAGGATCCTAAATTATTAACGTTGTTGGCAACTACAGGGAATATTATTTTGTCACCTTGTAATTTTCCTTGTTCAATGACAAGCAACGATGCCGGCTGGTTTTTGAAAACATCAGTAATTGCCGGCAAAGGATTTTCTATATTTTTAGTTAATGAAGGAACAAAGGTGCCATTGGCATCGCCATAAACCAAACCGTCAAAATTATATACAACATTGCTTCCATTAATAGTGATGGGAGCGTTGTTAAACAACCAATCGCCCGAAGGGAATGAATTTAAAATTGTAGCAATTCTTTTTCTGATGATAAGAATATCGGAAGCTGTTAAATCGCCGCTAACGTTTACATCGCCCGAAGCAAGGAAAATGCCGGAAAGCGATGAAATAAAAGCGATATGTTTTTTGTATAAAAGAACATCGGCTGCTGAAACACCTCCCCATGATTTTGTTGTCGAAGGGTGTAAAGTATATGCGCCGTCGGGAAGGCCAATAAAGGTATAATTTCCTGTTTGGTTTGTAAGTGTAGTGGCAACGGTAATTCCCGAACTGTTTTTAAGATTCAGTAACACATTGTTTAAAGGAGTATGAGCTGAATTTGGATATTGAATAGTTCCGCTAAGTGTGCGTCCCGGAGGAACAAGTGGAGGAAATACAATATAATCAATCCAACCACAATCGCTTCCATTGCTTACCGAACCATCTTTATGATACACCCATTTAAAAGTATGCTGACCGGCAGTAACCGCATAGACTTCCTGACTCCAATTAGCTTCGCCATCCCATTTATTTTTCAGGTTATTATCGATATAAAAACCTAACCAGTCATAATTTGTTCCATTTGGATCGTTTTCGCAGGATACTTTTTTATAAAAACTAATGTCTCCGTTAGCTGTTATATCTAAAGTTAATAACAAGCTCGATTCTTGAGCATCATCAATTAGACCCGATTTGGCGCAATACTGACCTTCGTAGAAATTAGAATTATCAATCACCCAGTCAGCGTCGTTTCCAAATTGCCAGTCGTAGGATTGAAATGTCCCGCTTTCAAAATTTTCGCCAACCAAACCAATAATCACGTTGACAATATCCATAGCATTATATCCATAGTCGGCTGTAACTGCCAGGTTAAGCGGAAGGTTATATCCAATGGGTGCATTAGCCGAAACGGTAACATTAAATATTAGATTTTTAGAGGTACCGGTGTAAAGAGTATCCAGGTTAAATGTACTGCTATTAATAGTAATATTAGGGTCAACACAAGAGAGTAAAGCATTTAAATTTGTAGCTTTTGCACCTCCGGTATTTTTCAGGTTTATTACGATATCAGCAGTTTCTCCCGGATCAAGGCTACCGTTTTGTCCATCAATAATGGTAAGCTGTCCGGCTTGTATTTTAGGAGCAAAGGCTGTTAAAGAGACGGGCCGTTGAATGGTTAATTGCTGGGAAGTAATGGTGATGATAAGATTGAGAGGATATTGATCAGGTACATTACCCGAAACATGAAATCCTAAAGCATTATTTAGGGTGAGTGTCTGTCCGGTTGCAAGTATTCCTACATTTTCAATGCTGTCGGTTAAAGTAACGTAGGGGTCAGGCGATGACAGCGTCAGCACTGCATTGGTTAGCGTATCGAAACCCATGTTTTGTAATTGTATTGTTAGCTGTGGGTTTTCATCATATTCTATGATATTATTTCCTCCGGAGTTAACAGTATAATCTATCATTATTCCTTTGACGATAAATGGTAAAACTTTAGTAACTTGAATAAAATTGTTATCGGTTACGGCAAATTTAATGTTGGTATTTGAATAAGGCTGGAGAGGGGTTCCGTTGAAACTTCCGTTGGTTGAAATGTTCATCTCTACAGGATAGGGGTTGGGCAAAAAATCTATGGTTCTGTTGGCCAGAGGGGGAATAGAGTCGGATGAAAGACACCATACATAATTATCATCGTCCCCTTCTGAGATGCCGATATTCTTTTGTTCGTAATCAGGTATTAAAATATCGCCATAGTAATATTTGATTTCACCGGAAGGGAATATTTTTACTGCAAAATTAACTTTATTGGTTGAAGGTTGCGAATAGATAGAGGTTTTCCACCGGAAAGTAGCCCCGTTTTGATCTCCTTCGTACCAGATTCCATCCCCGGAATTCATTGTAATTACTTTACACATAAAAGGTGAAATGTTACGTGTATTTCTGAACATAATGCTTTCCATAGTAATGTATGGCCAGGGGAATATCTGATCGTCAAACATCAAATAACCATCAGCATGGAGATAAACTTTTGAATAATTTTTTCCATAGAAAGGAAACTCAAAATCAAGATCTTTTTCAACAAAATCCTTGCTGTTTAAAGTAAGTTGCGATCCATTAATCATAGGGAAAGCCTCAGTACCGTTGTTTGTGAATAATCATGTTTGATACTCCAACGATTAGGTTCACTTCCACCGGAAGATTCCATCTGATAGGCATAGGGTTGATAAACTGTTGCCTGTGGAAGTGTATCGGTAGTAATCACAGGCTTGTCAAAAGTAATAGCAGCGTTAATGGAAAGTGTTGTAATTCCGTTGGGAGTGATGGGGGTGGGTACGGTACTGCAGTTTATGGTATTTGCACCATTGGTATAATCAATTACTGCAAACTGTAGGATTTCGCCGCTTCCTTCGTTAGATGGATCATCTTCGACTACCTGGAGAAAGAATTTAGATGTTTCACCGCTATTTATATATTTTAAAAGGGGGGTAATATCCAAACCAAATTCTATTGTTTTGTCGGCTTCAGTGCTACCGCCCTGCATATAAAGATTACCGCCCTGAAAATTAAAAATTGGTAAATTAAGAATATGATCGGGTTGAGTTGCTGATAAATTGGCTGAGACACCCGGCAATACTTTAATTTTATTGCGGCTGGTATGTTTTATTTTTATTTTCATAGTCAATTGCGGATTGTCTATGGTTTTTACATCGAGAACATTCACAGAATGTCCCCATATTCCACCGCTACCCAGGTCATCAGCCAGGGTTTTATACATCAGGTATGAAAAACCCTGATCGCCCCAATAATTTATACCACCATAAGTATTGGCTATTTTGACACCACCAATTTCCCAGTCGCGCATATCCACCACACCGTCGCCATTGATATCAATATTGTTAGTATAATGTCCGTCGCCGTTATAATCCCACCGGATGGAATCATTATAACCTACTATTGTCATAGCATGGTTGGGGCTTCCGCCCAACGAAGTGATAACATATTTTCCTTCGCAGGGAGTTCCCGGAGGCAAGGTTTCGGAAGGGGAAGTATACTGGGCATAAAAGCTGGCCACTCCGCCTATTTCCTGTTGACCTAAATGATTATGTATCCAGTTTTTCATTTTCGTCAATCCTTCCGGGGTATTAGCTAAAATGGAATACACTTCGGCAATTCTGTTATGCATACCGTTATAGTATTTTTCATAATCGGTCATCCATCTTGAAGGTCCACCATACGACATCCCGCCATAATCAACAACATTGGGTGTTCCGCAATGGGTTAAAATATCCCAGGTTTCATAATAGCTAATTCCTGCATCGCCGCCACCGTTCAGAAAATCATACGCAAAATGGGTTGGGTATTGATTTTGGGAAACATTTGCCGGAACATTCCGTTTGCAATCAATTTCATAGGTGAAATTAAGGCCTATTCCACTAGCTTGTCCACATTCGAGCCCGACCTGGTTAAAAAGAGGTCTCATATAGGGTTGAGTGGAATTATCAACCCAATAAGGAATTGAACGAGCTTGGAATCCGGCTGGTAAAGGCAATTCCGGAATTTTGCTTAACAGCATTAAATCCTTTTCAGAAATTGGCTTTAACTTTTGGGAAAGGCTGTCCTGTAACGACTGATTATTTTTTTTAGTAATCTGCGCCTGGATGCTAATATTAGCTGTTACTAAGGTTAGTAATAAAAGGTAAATGATTTTTTTCATAAAGATATTTTAAAATTTGGAACGGATATAAAAATTATCACATTGCGAATTTATTACTTTTTTTTAAATAATAAACACTACGCCAAAAATAAGATAATTCTGTTACCTTTGCACGCCAAAACCGGCCCCGTAGTTCAGCTGAATAGAATGTCAGATTCCGGTTCTGAAGGTCGAGGGTTTGAATCCCCCCGGGGTCACAAATTAAAGGGCAATCTTTCCGAGAAAGATTGCCCTTTTTAATTGAAATTTAAGTGGAAACAGAATTGTGTATGCCGCAAAATTAAAATCGATAGCCAAGTAAGAAATAAAATCTTTTAGTGGCGGACGTTAATGAAGAAAAGTCGGACATACCATTTCCCTTCTCATATCTGATTTCAAATGAATACTTTTTTAATTTAGCGCCTAAACCTAAGATGTATCCAAATTCATAGCGTTTAGCGCCATCTACAGCCAGTCCTTCTTTAGTACTTTCAGTAGAATAAAACTTCGTTTCTGTTTTTCTGTAATTGTTTTCAGATATGGCATACCCATTTGAAACCCCTCCGTTTACATAAACAAATAATTTTCCAACCGGATATTTATACCGCAGCATATTATTAACTTTAATGTACGAATACCCAATTGTGGTATGTGTAATGGTATATTTATTTTCGTGCTCATAATCTTTATAACATCCTTTTACTTTGTAGGACGTAAAAATAAGCTCGTTATACAACGACCATTTCCTTTGATTGCGTGGCAAAACAAAATCAAAAAACACTCCGGTTGCTATATTTACCGACTGAGGATAACCGGCTTTTACAAGGGAAGGAAAATCATCGCCACTAAATTTTAATGAAGTTAACGACATTCCCGCCAGCACGCCCAATTCGGTGGATATTCGTTCTGTTTTTTTCTGAAATTTAATATCCGATTTGATGCTTTTATAATAGGAAAGAAACAGGTTTTCCATGCTCTTTTTTTCATAGCCGGTAGTATTTATTTTTGATTTCATGGCTGGACTATCTTGAAAATAAATTGTCAACTGACCTAAATATCTTTTATTTTCACGGATGGTCGTTTGTCCTTCCTGGTCTTTAAGATACTTTTTATAAACCAATAATTCATACGACGAACCCTTTTTGATATAGAATTGATCCCTCCCGAATTTATTCTTGTAATAATACAAGCTTTTTTCACCCTTTATCATTGCTTGCAGGAAGGTAGTATCAACATTGATTTGTAATTCATTATTATATTGCAAGTTGTTTGTTTGATCAGAGCTTATTTCTGTTTCTACTATTGCGCTTTCATAAACTTCGTCGAGAACGCCAAATCCTTTAATTATCGATGGGGAATAATTCAATTTATTATCGCTTAACTTTTCCTTAAAGGATATTTTATCCGGATTCCTATCCCAGTTACGATAATCAATAAACCCATGTAATGTGTCGCCTTTTAAGGTGATGATATATCCGGGCAAATAATTCTCCTGGCAAAAAGAGGTTTGGAAAATAAAGAGTACAAAGAGTGTTACTATAAGTCTTTTAACGAAATTTTTTGTTTTCATTTTGGAACACGGTTTATAATTTACTTCACACAAACCAGATATTCTTTCAGATTTTCCGGTATGTCGTTTATGTTTATAATTCTTAAGGATGGCTCGGCACTCGAAGTAATTTTTTCAAACGTTTCATTGATATATCCCCTGTCAAGTCTATACATGGCTCCGGTGGCAGGATCAACAATCAATAGTCCAATCAATCCGCCAATAAAAATGTTCCCGATATACCAACCATTTAATGTGCATCCCACAGGGATAACCTTTTCACCATATCCAACCAGGGTTAATTTAACCTTGTAAGACTCGTTAACAAAAAATCCGGCTCCTGATCTCAAAGATACTGTCGCCGGAGTAGTTCCGGTATAAACTACATTTCCCCTTCTGTTAGTTATCTCAACTTTTGCTCCGTTGGGATTTGTAGTTACAGTCAATGGCCAATGGTTTCTGCTTACAATTGAAGCGCAACTTGAAAAAATAGTAATCATTGCAATTACTGATAGTGTTTTTGTAAAAAAATTCATAAGTTTTTTAATTTGATTGTTGTCCTACTCGTTAGCTTTTCGGTTCTGCTATTATTTTTGTTTGTTGTAAATAATCATAAGCGAATTATAATTTTTTTCTTTCTTCCGGCTTTAGCCCTGTTGCTCTTCTCCAGACCGCGGTAAGTTCCGCTTTTTTAGCGCTTAAAACATTGCACACGGACTTCACATCGGATTGTTTAGATGTTGCGTATGGAAAATATACGGCAATGTAACCCAGCGTATCGTCGTAGGTTAATCCAACACAAATGATTTTATTGGTATAACAAAGTATTCCCGCCGATTCACCTAAATAAGTGTATCTTTCTGCTAAAAATGTTGATGCTTCCGTATACGTTGGAACTGAGTTCTCGAGAAATAAATATCCGTAAGTCATTTTTCCTGCTTCGATAATATAACCGCAATATCTCAGTTTTTCATTTTCGCCGTAGTATAGAAGTATTTCATCCGTCTCATCACAAAGCGTTCTCGTTTCTTTGTTTTTTATATTTGCCCGGCTTGTTCCAAATTCGGTAACCGGTTCCTTGCAAAGATTGCTGTAGGGCATCACCGTAACCTCGCATTCTGAGGCTAAGCGGTTATCTGTCGTTTTAACGGTGATTGTTGCTTGTCCAACGCTTACGGCATTCACCTTTCCGGCATTATCCACGGTGGCCACTTTTTCATTACTCGATGTCCATTTATATTCGGGCGTCTTTAAATCTGCCGGGAAATAAGATACCGTGAAGGAGTAGTCTTCATCATAATAAAGCGACAGGGTGGTTTTGTCGAGGCTGATTGATTTTAAATCCGGCGAGTCTTTTTTACAACCATAGGCAAACGCTAAGGCAAGAACCATTACCATTAGCAATTGATTTTTAATTCTGTTTTTGTTGATCATCATTCATTGATTTTAAAGTAAATACTCCTTTTATTGTTCTCATTCATTTTTTCTCCTTACTGTTTTTTCTGAACCACAATAGGCACATTAGGGTACATAGAAATTAATTTATATCTTCTTTTCGCTTACTATCTACTACTTACTACCTACTCCTTACTGTTTTTTCTGAACCACAATAGGCACATTAGGGCACATAGATTTATTTTAACTCTTATTTCCGCTCAACAGCCTTTTGTTTACTGCCTACTCCTTACTACCACCTGCTTTCTGCTTACTGCCTCCTGTATTGTACTTTCTGATTTAGCCGATGTATGCTTGGCCTGTAATGAGGAAATTTCCAATAAAGGAATTGTAGGATGGTACTTGTTGCCCATGCTTTGCACACCTGTGATAAGGTCGCCAAATAGAGCAACATTTTTTGCGTGTCCGCTTTCATTGGTAGGCATAACATTAAAATTTTAAATTAATACTTTTTTATATAGAGAAGTTCTATGAAGTACCTTTTGCCGGCTCGCCTTTCGGTGTGGAGGTTATTGGGTTATCAATTTTTGCTGTATATTTTGCTTTAAAAGGCAACCTGATAAAACGACATTCTTCTTTGTATAAAATCTATTAAGAACTAATTCCTGTATGCGCAATTATTTTCTTTCTTCCGGTCTTAAATCCACCTGATTTCGGGATGCTTCATCAAAAGGATACCCCGTATTTGGTTTCATCCTTTGAATATCAGCTCCAATTCTGCCTTTTTTTAAAAACCGCAACAAATATAATACTTTTCACAATTACATTTACAAATTGACCAAAAAAATTTAAATTGGTAACATGCTCGATATAAAAGTTCTTTTTTATACAAAAGCGCCAGCCCTCACCAGAATACAAACAACTAATAACAAACAACAATCAACTATCAACTAACAGTCATCGTCCTTTGTATCGTCGCCAGAATTTGTACCTTGTAAGGGAAGTATACTTTATCATCTGGCCGGTTCCCGGAAAAATTATCAGATAATGAAACAAGCGGTAGCTTAGCACAACGACGATAAATGTTATCATCATCTCCAGAATGGTCGAAAGTATCCGTAAATTATGTCCGGGAAAAATATTAAGGGCAGAAAGTAGTTTCCAGAAATACCACATCATCACGGCGCTGGTAAAATATAGGATCCCAACGATAAAACCATGGGCAGTTTCGATGGCACGTTTGGGGCAAGTGTTCATGCACCGCATACAACTTTCGCAGCGGTAGGTCCCAAAACGGACGTTTATTCACGGTAATAATGGCTTTAACAGGACAGTTCCGGATACAAACATTGCAATTATCGCATGAAAGATTGGCGTAAAAGGATTTTGCAAAAATAAATCGTCCGATAAAGAAATAGCCTAAGCTTATCGGAGCAACAATCATGTCCTGAATAATATCATAAAAAGCATGCAGATCCTTTTTATTACTAAAAATGTTTCCGGCAAATTTTTGAGAGATGCGTTTGCACCGGTCATGTATGGATTGCACAACCTTTTTGCGCAAGCCGGGATGTAACGAAATCCAGTTCGATGGCAGATCGATGGAACGTAAGCCGACAATCTTATATCCTTTGATCCATAACACAACCGCAGCAAGCCACAAGGCAATACCGCTAAGTCCCGGAAGAAAAAATTTACTCAACTTCATTCCGGCGCGGGTATTCACCAGGAAAACTGTGTTTCCGTTGGCTTTCGGAAAACGAAAAATAAAATATATTACCACCGGTGGAAAATTGAATCCATGGGTGGGCCCACAAAATCCAAGCATCGCATTTTGGGGTGGGGAAGCGATGTGTTTGCGGTCAATTTTAGCTAAATCAAACATTGACACCGGTATTTGTTTTTTCGTAGCTACTTCTGCTATCCAGTGTGCAGCATTCCGTGCATTGCCCGTTCCGGAGAAATAATAAATCATCACCTGGTTAATCATAACACTTTGTTTTGCTTTACAAAAATCTAAATTTTATTTGAAATAAAATCAAATTCTTTAGCTCAGCTATCAGCTATTTACTATCAACAAACAGCCATCAACTAATCTATTAGGTATTTTGTGTTTGTACAATATAAAAAATAACCGTAGGTTTGCCAGTAATTTTTGACGATTATGCAGGCAGATGCGGTTAAGGTGATAGAGATTCGTCAGCTTCGGAAGAAATATAAAAAATCGGATGAAGAAGCCCTGAATGGAATTGATTTAACAGTATACAAAGGAGAATTTTTTGGTTTGCTTGGACCCAACGGTGCAGGTAAAACTACCACCATTTCCATCATTTGCGGTTTGCTTACCATCACTTCGGGAAGTGTGGTGGTGGGAAAAGTGGATGTAAACCATTTTCCACGACAAATACGCCGGTTCATCGGGCTAGTTCCTCAGGATATTGCACTTTATCCAACGCTTACTGTCAGGGAAAATCTTATTATTTTGGCAAATTGCATGGTTTTTTTGGTCAACAACTGCATGACAGAATCGAAGATTTATTATCGGTGATTATGCTTCAAAACCATGCACATAAATTAATTTCCCGCTGTTCGGGGGGAATAAACGCCGTACCAACCTTATAGCGGGGCTAATTCATCGACCCGAAATTTTGTTTCTTGACGAACCAACACTTGGCGTAGATGCCCAGTCGCGTAATCTCATTTTCGAATACCTCCGGAAATTGAATAGCGAAGGAACGACCATCATTTACACCACTCATTATATGAAGAAGCCGAAGACCTTTGCAACAGGGTTACCATTATCGACAATGGAAGCATCATCAAAAATGGCTCTCCCACTGCCTTGATCAAAGAAACTCCCGACTGCAGCGATTTGGGGCAGGTATTTCTTAAACTTACCGGTAAAGATTTAAGGGATGATATGAGAAAATTTCTGGCGAACATCCATAAAGAAACACTTTCGCTTATCCGTGATATTCCCGGACTGACTCTGCTTTTTATCATGCCGCTGTTTTTAGTCATCGTTGTTACGCTTACGCAGATGACGGCCATGCGGAAGATAAATCAGGCAAAAGTTACCCTGCTTCTGGTCGATAACGACCATTCGCCTTTGAGTAAAGCGATAAAGACAGGACTGGAAGATACCGGCGTTTTTGAAATTGTCAACGAGACCTCATCCGGCAATAGCAATCAGGAAAAAGCATATCAAAACATAGCCAATGGTAAATATCAAGTCGGGATTATCATTCCAGCCGGTTCGTGGCAGGCTTCCGAAAAAAAGGCAAAAGACATCATCAGTCAAAGCTTCCGGCAGGGAAAAACTTCTGCCATTTCGTTACAAGCAGACGGTGGTGCTACAGATATTGTTGTTGTTTTAGATCCGGCTATTAATTTTTCTTATAAAAATTCCATCATCAGTTCGCTCCATATGCTTATTCAGGGTGCTGAAATGAAGATACTGACCGATAATTTTTCGGCTATGCTTCCTGCCCATATCAATGCCCAAATCCAAAAGCCCATAGAACGGGAGCTGAAAAAACAACTCGAGAAAATGGAAAATGAATTTAAACGGCAGATAAAACTGAAAATGGGTGCGTATGCTCCTCAAAGCATTGACTTCAGTAATGTAAAACAGCCTCCGGCCGAAATGGCTAAAAACATCACTCTCGATTCCCAATCGGTAAATCTGCCCTGGAAATCGGGAAATATCGTAAAGGTAAAGGAAGTTTATGCATTCAACAAACAAGCCCATGTAGAACCAACGGTAGTTCAGAACAATGTTCCCGGCTTTGCCTTGTTTGCCATGTTCTTTATTGTTATTCCCCTGGCTGGAAGCCTGATCAACGAACGCAACGAAGGAGCCTACAACCGGCTTCGTACTATGCCTGTTTCCTATTATACCATTCTGGCGGCAAAGACCTTCGTTTTTCTTATCGTATGTTATTACAGATTACCCTGATGTTTATCGTGGGAATCTGGGTATTCCCAGCCTTTTTCAACATTCCCGCCTTAGAAATCGGAGCTAATTATGGTGCCATTTTGCTCGTGGCTACGGCTTCGGCGCTGGCAGCTATCGGTTTTGGACTATTGGTCGGAACCCTTGCCAACACCATTGCACAGGCGGCTATGTTCGGCTCGGTGATGGTGGTAATTCTCGGAATATTCGGAGGAATCTTTATTCCTGTTTATCTGATGCCTTTATCCATCAAGGCGATAAGTATTTTTTCGCCCATACGCTGGGGAATAGATGGTTTTTTAAATATTTTTGTGCGTGGAGGCAATGCTTTATCTGTGTTGCCAAATGTTCTGTTTTTAGTTTCGTTTTTTGCCGTTGCACAGTTTATCTCTTTGTTCAGTTTTGTTAAACGCAATTAAACAAGCACACCATGAAGGAAAAAGATATCAAGATAGATTTCAAACCACATCAGCTTATCGTCTATGCCGAAAAGGACGATAATTCATTTGGACCTGTACAGACGGGTTCCTATATTTCTAAAAACTATCTGGACGACTTCCGCCAGAAACACACCCATTTGGATGAAACGCTCATTGAAAAACTAAAAGCGGGTGAAATCAGCCCGGTATATTACTACATGATGATGGAAGATCTTTCGGTTTCTGAACTTGCTGCTCGGACTGGTATACGTGTGGGCAAAGTGAAAAACATTTGCTAACGAAGCATTTTGGCGAAATTACTACCACTCAGCTCAAGCATTATTCCGAAGTCTTCAATATTCCGGTAGCTAATCTTTTTCAGTTGATCGAAACCCGCGACGATCAGAATGGAAAGCCAATTTTGAAGAAGAAACAGCCAAGGATAAATTACTTATCGAACAGAAAAAAAACCAACAACCCATTTATAGTAGAAACCAAAATGAGGAGAAAAATAAGTGAGTCAAATAGAATTTAAGCATCACATGGCAGCTCACTGCGAGTCGGGAACTGTTGCCGCTCTTTTAAATCATGCTGGGCTTGAAATTACCGAGCCTATGGTTTTCGGCATCTCGAGCGGCATTTTTTTCGGTTATTTCAGCAAGATGCCAAGTCTTACCTTTCCTACGTTTATTGTTCGTAACAAGCCCGGAACAGATGCGCAAAAATATTGCCCGCCGTCTGGGAGTAAAATTTGCAACACAACATTTTTCATCGCCCGAAGAAGGGAAAAAGAACTCGACCGCCTGCTGGATCAGAATATTCCGGTAGGTGTTCAGGTTGATTTCTTTTACATGAATTACCTGCCTTCGTGGTACCGTGTGCATATCAACATGCATTATATTACCGTGGTGGGAAAAAAACGAAGACAAATATATCGTCAGCGACTGCTATTTCCCCCAGCTTGCCGAACTTGACATAGATGCCATGCAACAAGGACGTTTTGCCCGTGGCAACATGGCTCCGAAAGGGTTTCTCTTTTATCCGGTTTCTGTTCCCAAGGAAATAGATTATCCGAAAGTCATCCGTAAAGGAATTAAAACGCAATCTTTTTATGCTGAAACTCCTGTTCCGTTTATCGGAATCAAAGGCATCCAACGGTTCTCAAAAAAGGTAGTCGACTGGCCTAACTTAGCCCGCAACGAAGAACATCTTTCGCACGAAATAATGAAAATAAATGTCCTGCTGGAAGACCAGGGGACGGGTGGAGCCGGTTTCCGGTACATGTATGCTACGTTTTTGCGCCAGTCATCCGAAATACTGAATAACCCCGAATTACTTGCGATGGCTCAAAAAATGATGGAAATAGGCGATGGCTGGCGGGAGATCTCCCTTTTTGCCGCACGCATCGGAAAGAACCGTGATATGGGGTCCCGAACGGATGAAAGAGCTTAGCCATATGATTTACGAACGTTCCATTGTAGAAAAAGAATTCTTCACACAGTTAAACAAAATAAAAATTTAGTATTTTTACCACAAAATTGAATAAAATGCCCGAAAATTCTACTCAGCTTAAAGTTGAAATAAAGCAACTGATTATTGATACGCTTAAAATTCAGGATATAAAACCTGAAGATGTGCCTGATGACGCTCCTTTGTTTGGAACCGACAATGTGTTGGGCCTGGATTCGATAGATGCCCTCGAAATAATAATGGCGCTTCAGCGCAAGTATAATGTTCGTATGGACGACCAGAATCTCGCCCGTTTTATTTTAACTTCTATCAATACCATTGCCGAATTTATCGAAAAAGAATCGGCACGATAAGCTTGTAATGAATAGATTTTTTGAACCATCTTCGGGTGAATCCTCCGGCAGGATTATCCCTGATATTGAAACCCAGTCGCCGGCCGATATCAAACGCTTTGAGGAAGCACGGCTACAGCAACAACTGGCTTACCTCAACCAAAACTCGCCATTTTATTCCCGGTTGTTCCGCGAAAACCATATTGACGTTTCCAAAATAAAAACCCTCGGCGACCTTACGCATATTCCTGTATCGTCCAAGGATGACCTTCAGGCATACAATTCCGATTTTATATGCGTAGACAAAAGCAAAGTCATCGATTACTGCACCACATCGGGAACCCTCGGCGATCCGGTAACCTTTGCTTTGACCGATAGCGACCTGAACCGTCTGGCGTATAACGAACACATTTCCTTTGTATGTGCCAACGGTTCTGAACACGACATTTACCAGCTTATCACTACCATCGACCGCCGGTTTATGGCCGGGCTGGCTTATTTTATGGGTATACGACGCATGGGTGCCGGCATCGTCAGGGTAGGGTCGGGGATACCCGAACTGCAATGGGATACCATAAACCGGATTTCGCCCAATGCTTTTATTACTGTTCCTTCTTTTATCCTCCGGATTATTGAATATGCCGAAGCCCATGGAATTGATTACCGCAACAGCAGTATCCGTAAAGCGGTGTGCATAGGCGAACCCCTGCAGAATCCCGATTTTTCACTTACCACCCTCAGTAAACGAATCAAAGATAAATGGGATATCGACCTCTTTACCACTTACGCCTCTACCGAGATGAGCGGATGCTTTACCGACTGTGGCCAGCATCGCGGGGGACATCATCATCCTGAACTGATCATCCCTGAATTCTTAGACGAAAATAATAATCCGGTGGCCGAAGGCGAAGCCGGTGAAGTTACTTTTACTACCCTTGGCGTGGAAGGCATGCCCCTGCTGCGTTTCAAAACCGGCGACATTTACTACCATTATACCGAACCCTGCGCCTGCGGACGCAATACCCTGCGGGTGGGACCTATTATCGGACGCAAAAAACAGATGATTAAATACAAGGGTACTTCGCTCTATCCTCCTGCCCTTTACGATATCCTCGACAATATCCCTAACGTTGCCAATTACGTGGTGGAAGTTTCGATCAACAATATCGGTACCGACGATATCCTTATCCGCATAGGGTGCAATAAGCCTATCCCCGATTTCGATAAAACCATCAAAGATCACTTCAGGGCAAAACTACGGGTGGCACCTACCGTTAAGATCGAAACGGTGGACTCGGTCAACAAAATCCTTTTTCCCGAGATGAGCCGGAAGCCGGTGAAATTTATTGATAAGAGGTAATATCAATCCAGCCTTCGCCCAAAGAGGAGATGCTGTTATGCTGAAAGGGTAATGCTGTTAGTATTTATCAAAATGTTGTCATGCTGAAAGGGTGATGCTGTTAGTATTTATCCGAATGTTGTTATGCTGAAAGGGTGATGCTGTTGGTATTTATCCGAATGTTGTTATGCGGAAGGGGTGATGCTGTTAGTAATTATCAAAATGTTGTTATGCTGAAAGGGTGATGCTATTGGTATTTATCCGAATGTTGTCAGGCGGATAAGCCTGGATTTTTGGACACCACCCAGCCCTCCCCAAAAATAGGGGAGGGTAAGGGAAAGGTCTAAGAAATAGGCTTTTCACCTTCATCGGGCTTGTTGCTGCCCTCTGCCCTGGAAGCCTTTAGCAATATTGCTAAGATGAACATTTTTTGTTTGCCGGGATCGTCGCTGAAGATGTCCTTGCCCAATTTGCAAATAGCCATGACTTCGGTATAAATATCATTCAGCTCGGTTTGCTGGGTTCGTTTCAAATCGCTGATAGAGATTTTTCACCTTCCTGTTTCGTATTGGCATCGTTGAACTGGGCGGCATCGTTGCTAAGATCATCGAGGGTGGCGGCGTTGATATCTTTGCCTATCAACTCGGCCCTCAGCGGTTCAATATTTTGATTAAAGGCAAACAGTAAGCCTTCGAGTGCTCCTGGTTTCCCTTAGATGCTTTGGCATACCACTGGGTGAAGCCGAGGGTTTGCAGGATGAAATTCAGCCGGACTTTGTCCCTGGCATAGACGGTACAAAGGTCGGTGTAGAGAGTTTTGGCTCTTTTACGTGCATCTTCCACGACAGAACCCACCAAAAGGGTAGCATTTTTCTGGTTGATGAGCTTATCGGTGGAAACCAATTTTATGCCATCCACAATGCGTTTGAGCAAAGCCTGGCAAATTCAACAGTAATGGATTTTCGTCTTTCGGTAAACAAGATGATTTCGGTGATGAGAAGGGTTACGATAACCTGGCAGGTTTGCAACATGACCAGGTGAGGAAATTTGTAATTTTTTTTTCATGATTCCTGGATTTTAAAGGATAAATACTAAATAGTTTAACACAGTAAAAATACAAAAAAATTAAAAACAAAGAAAAAAATATTAAATAGAGCATTATTTTAGTAACAATAATTTTTTAACAGCCAAAATCCATTTATTAATTAAATAAAAAAACTAATTTTGACAACTAAATTTAGTAATAATAGAACCCAACCATGACTTTAGCCGAAATACTCAAAGATTCCGATTATAAACTCACACAGTTCAATTCAGATAAAATAAAAACTTTCGAAAAGAGCATCATTGTAAAAGAAACAAAAGGCAAGGATGTACCCTATATTAATTGCCTGATACGAAAGAAGGAAATCAGGCTTACCCCCGAAGAAGTGATAAGGCAATTGTATGTTATGGTACTTACTCTGGACTTCGGATATTCTGTCGATAAAATAGAACTTGAATATGGTGTAACATTCGGAAGAGAAAAAAAACGCGCTGATATCGTAATCTTTGATAAAGACCAAACTACCACACCCTTCATTATAGTGGAACTGAAAAAGCCTAAACTAAAAGAAGGTAAAGAGCAATTGAAATCGTATTGTAATGCAACGGGTGCGCCTATTGGTATATGGAGCAACGGAGACTCTATTTCATACTATTATCGAAAAGACCCCAATTATTTTGAAGATATTCCTAACATACCCCGTGCCGACCAAAAGTTATCCGATATTTTGGAAGAACGCTGGACTATTGACGACCTTATTGCAAAAGATAAATTGGTAACCGAACACAAATCGCTCAAGGATCTTATTCTTGAAATGGAAGATGAGGGTACTGGCAAATGCCGGGGGTGGATGTATTTGAAGAAATGTTCAAACTTGTTTTTACCAAACTATATGATGAATTGGAAAGCGGGCGAAACCGCTCAAGATACTTAGAGTTAGAAATTATGGAGATACCGAAACGGAATTAAAAACCAAGTTACAGCATTTGTTCGATCAGGCTAAAAAGAAATGGGAAGGTGTATTTACCGACGACGACAAAATAACGCTTGCTCCTTCGCATCTTTCGGTTTGTGTTTCCTCCGTTGCAGGATGTAAAGTTATTCAATTCCAATCTTGATGTGGTTGACGAAGCTTTTGAATACTTGATGAGCAAAAGCAGTAAGGGCGAAAAAGGACAGTATTTCACTCCCCGTTATGTAATTGACATGGCTGTAAAAATGCTTAATCCTAAAGAATCCGAAACCATGATTGATACGGCTGCCGGAAGCTGCGGCTTCCCAGTACATACCATGTTTTATGTGTGGGAGCAAATTCTGAAATGTAAAGGATTAGACAAAAGTCATCTGTTTACCCTCGAAAATAAACCTCCCGAATGTACCGATTATGTTAAGGAGAAAGTATTTGCCATTGATTTTGACGAAAAAGCGGTACGCGTGGGACGGACATTGAATTTGATTGCCGGCGACGGGCAAACAAACGTTTTACATCTGAATACTCTTGATTGGGAACGCTGGGACGAAAAAACCAAAGACGATGAAGATTGGCTCGACGTATATAACGAAGGTTGGAAGAAATTAAAAAGATTAAGGATAAATAAAAACAGCAACCAGGATTTTGGATTTGACATTCTGATGGCAAATCCGCCTTTTGCGGGCGATATAAAGGAAAGCCGGATACTTGCCAAATACGAACTGGGAAAAAATGCCAATGGAAAGTACCAAGCCAAAGTAGGCAGGGATATTCTTTTTATTGAACGTAATCTCGATTTCCTTAAGCCCGGCGGACGCATGGCAATTGTACTTCCGCAAGGAAGGTTCAACAATAGTAGCGATAAACAAATAAGGGAATTTATTGTCAAACGATGCCGGATTTTGGCAGTAGTAGGTTTGCATGGTAATGTTTTTAAGCCGCATACTGGTACCAAAACCAGCGTATTATTTGTACAAAAATGGGATGATACCCTTTGCCCCAAAGTGGATGATTACCCTATTTTTTTTGCTACCATGCAGGAGCCAAGTAAGGATAATAGCGGCGATAAAATCTTTGTACGGAAAAAAGATATTCCCGGTTCTCTTTCTGCTCAAATTGAGAATGAGGCAGGAGATGAGGTTGGGGAAGCCATACCTCGTTATGCTAAATCTCCTTCCGAATACGAAGAATATTTTCTTGATTCGCACGGGCACCTGATCGTAAAACATGATTTGTTTAACCACGATGGGCTGACCAAAGACGGCATAGCCGAAGCCTTTGCCGAATTTGCCAAAAAGGAGCATCTAAGTTTTTTTTAGGTAGCCCTTTCAATGAAGCCAAATACAAGGCTTTGCTGGAGGGGCTGGAAGTAGCGGAGATTTTTAAGTCGAAAATTAGTTTTGAAAATGATGTTTTTAGATTAGATAGCCAATATTTCAAAAAAGAATACCTGAAGGAAGATTCTAATAGGGGAAAATTCGATAATAAATATCTTGGCCAAATTGCTTTTATTACCGATGGGCAGCATGGTTATCATGAGGTTGATGAAAATTCTCCAGTTAGACATTTGACAGCAAAAAATGCCAAAGGCTGGTTTGCAAACGATATTGATGCAGATAGGATTGCTAAATGGGTAGATGATAATAATAAACGTTCTTCATTAAAGAAAGATGATTTAATTCTTTCTACACGTGGTACGGTTGGTTTTTGTGCTATTGTTGATTCTGATGTGTTACCTTCAAATATTGATCAAGATGTTGCACGTATTAAAATTGAAAAAAAATCCATATTGCCGACAGTTGCATTAACTTATTTAAATAGTAAAGTTGGACAAGATTGGTTCGAGAGAAATCAAACTGGCATGGTGCAACAAGGAATTGCATTATGGCGGGTTAGAGAGATTCCATTGCCAATTTTTTCGGATAATTTTCAAAATGTTATAGATGAAATAATAAAAATCTCAAAAAAACATAAAAACAATTCAAAACAAACCTATTCAATTGCCGAAACCCTCTTATTAGAAACCCTCGGCATAAATGACTTTACACCAAACACCAACCCCGTAAACGTAAAAAGTTTTAAAGATTCGTTTTTATCTACCGGCAGGCTGGATGCGGAGTATTATCAAAAGAAGTATGAAGAAGTGGTTGCGCGTATTAAAAATCAAAAACATGAGCGCTTGGCTAATTTGGTTAAGATTAGAAAGTCAATTGAGCCGGGTTCGGATGTTTATTCTGATGAGGGTTTACCATTTTTACGTGTAGCAGATTTTAACAAATTTGGTTTGAATGAACCGGAAAAGAAACTTTCATCTCTATTTTGTAAAGAAAACAAAGGATTGCTTGAAAAACTTAAGCCAAAGAAAGAAACAATACTTTTTTCTAAAGACGGTAGTGTTGGAACTGCTTATATGCTTAGGGCAGATCAGAATTTTATTACATCTGGGGCTATTCTGCATCTTACAGTAAGAGATAAAGAACAAATATTGCCGGAATACTTGACCCTTGTTTTAAATTCAAAATTGGTTCAAATGCAAGCCGAAAGAGATGCCGGAGGTTCAATTATTCTGCATTGGCGCTTAGATGAAATAGAAAATGTAGTTGTACCTGTTATTGATTATTCAGAACAGCAAAAGATTGCGGAATTGGTTGAAGAAAGTTTCAAGTTAAAGAAGCAATCGGATCAGCTTTTAGAAACGGCCCAAACGGGCAGTAGAGATAGCGATAGAACAAGACGAGAAACAGGCGATGGAATATATTTCCCAAAGGTCTGAAGCAACAGAAAAAAAATGAGGTTTGGGCTTGTATAATAAAATTCAATAGAGAACAAAACCAACCAACTGGATTAAAAACAAAGGGGGAAATAGCACTATTGAAAAATACAAAGAAACGGTAGGAGAGCCCCATCATAGCAGCAAAAAATATTACCGCATAGCCAAAGTATTTTGGATAAATGCAGATATTTTATTTCATTTGCATGTTATTACTATTCACCAATCCTGATACCCCGTTTCGATGAAGAATACTTTTCTGCTTGCGGTTTGTTTTATTTTAATTGTCCCAGCTTTCGCCCAGCGCGGAGTTACCTATTATTATGGAAAAGAGTGGGACAATATTACCGAAGACAATTCCTCTGTTTTTAAAGTCAGTAAGCAATCGTTTGTAGATAAGGCTCTGGGTCTGGGCTATGAGTTTCATATTGATGCCTCGTTTTACGAAACGGGCAACTTAGTAGACGGGAAAAAGGACAGCATATGGACGGGATATTACCCCGACGGTTCCCTATATTACAGAGAAACCTATAAAAAAGGAAAACTGATTCACGGGACAAGCATTTCAACGGATGGCAAGAAATACAATTACGAAGAGAATTATGTAGGTCCCAGATTCAAAGGGGGCGGTATGAACCAGTTTGGAATATATAACCAGGATTACTGGCAAACCATCCTTGCGGTATTGAAGAAAAAATACCCGGAACATTACGCAAAACTTCTGAATATACCCTATAAAGTAAGTACCGAATTTAGTGTAGACGTCGATGGTACAGCTCAGGTGGTGAACGTAAGCGGAGGCAAGGATTTTGGGTATGATATAAAATTAGCCCAGCATTTGCTGGATAAATACAATGACTGGAAGCCAGCCTATTTCAAAGGAAACCCCAGCGCATGATGATGCACTTTGGTATTGAAGTGATATGTGAGTAGGCCAAGGATTGCTGTTCAGGTTTTGAACAGAACGTTTTTCCCATTTCCGGCAATCAAGAATTTTAGACGCCCGGAGGCAATACAATAAAATCAGCGCTCCGCTACCAGTATTCCGGATTGGCTTATCGCCTGTCTCCGGATTTCCTATTGCAGATGCCTGGCTTTTTTACTTTGCCTACTCTTCTTTTTTACAGATAACGGTGTTTTGTAAAGAAGCTTTTTTATTGGTTTTTACAGTCCTTATGTTTTGCCAATAAAAACAAAATGGCTACAACCAAAAGGGGTTGGCTGGCATAATAAGCATTAACCCAATTTTGTACTCCCAAAAAACCGGGCGAAAGATACGCGATGCCTCCGATCAAAATCCAGCAGGATGCCCATAACGGCAAAGATCCACGTAAGGATACAGTAAAGATTTTTCATGTGTTATTAATTTTTTAATTTATTGGTCACATGGAATATCCATAAAATGTTATTCTTGGTTGATATAAGCATAGCTCTTATGGATATTTCATAGCTAAAAATTTAACCTGTGCAAGGTACAAAATATTTTATCATTCCATACACAGGCAAAAAAAAATTTAAGCACATCGACCAAATTTGTCGAACCACGCTGATTATATTACAATAAGATACCCGTATGTTGAATTTTTTGTGTACTTTTGCCTGCCAATTTATTTCCGTATCATTAATATCAGCTACAAAGTGGATAATAAAACGCTTGTTTCGGAAACAGAAATTACCGTAAGGTTTTGTGAAGTCGACTCATTGCACATCGTCTGGCATGGGCATTACATCAAATATTTTGAGGATGGACGCGAAGACTTTGGCTATAAATATGGCATCAGCTATCGCGATATTTTCAACAATCATCTGTTAACTCCTATCGTCAAGGTGAGTTGCGAATACAAATATCCGTTGACTTTTGGCGAAAAGGCTATTGTGGAAACCACGTATGTGGATAGCGAAGCCGCTAAACTGATTTTTCATTTTAAAATATACCGTGCATCCAACCATGAAGTAGTGGCCACGGGCGAAAGCATTCAGGTATTTCTGAATGAAAATAAAGAATTACTGCTAACCGTTCCTCCGTTTTTTGCCGGGTGGAAGAAAAAATGGGGAATAGCCTAAAATCTGAAAAAATGCCTGAAGTATACATTGCCGGTAACAACATGATGACCTCCCTGGGTTTTACCACTGACGAAAATGTGGAAAACCTGAAAAATGATATTTCCGGTATCAGATTGTGTACCGATAAAAATTTATATCCAACACCCTTTTGGGCATCTCCTTTGTCTACCGAAAGACTGAACGATTCTTTTGCCGGAATAGCCGACGTTACCCTTTTCACCCGTTTCGAAAAGATGCAGATTCTTTCTCTTACGGAAGCCCTGAAAAATTCAAAAGTCGATGTTTGCGATGCCAAAACACTGATCATTCTTTCGTCCACCAAAGGGAACATAGATTTATTGGAAGAAACCCGGCAAAACTACTTTAGTCCCGAACGTGTATATTTATGGGAAACGGCTAAACGGCTGGCTGAATTTTTCGGGAATCCCAATCGTCCGCTTGTTATTTCCAATGCCTGCATTTCGGGAGTGCTGGCCATTATCACCGGGATGCGCCTGATAAAAGCGGGGAAGTACGAAAATGTGATAGTAACCGGCGGTGATATCCTGTCGGAGTTTGTCGTTTCCGGATTTCAGTCCTTCCAGTCGCTGAGCCAGGGACCTTGTCAACCTTTCGATGCAAAGCGAACCGGATTAAACATAGGCGAAGGTTGCGGAACCATCATTCTTACCTCCAATTCGTCGCTTGTCGATGATTCATGCCTGATTCGGGTAACCGGAGGCCATAGCAGCAATGACGCCAACCATATTTCGGGTCCTTCGCGAACCGGCGATGGCTTATACCTGGCCATTAAAGGAGCCATGAATGAAGCAGACATTCTGCCCGAAAACCTTGATTATGTTTCGGCACACGGTACGGCTACCGCCTATAACGACGAAATGGAAGCCAAAGCCCTTGCCCTGGCCGGATTGAACCATGTGCCGGTGAACAGCCTCAAAAGTTATTTTGGCCATACCCTGGGCGCCGCCGGGATTATCGAATCGGTAGTGTGTCTTTATTCACTGAAACAAAACATTCTTTTCAATACCAAAGGTTATCAGGAACACGGCGTATCTGTGGATTTAAATATTATTAAAAAACTAACATCTGCTCCTGTAAATTCCTGTCTTAAGATGGCATCGGGTTTCGGAGGATGCAATGCTGCCGTTGTTTTCCAGAAAAAAATTGTTTCATGATAGAAATTACAAATTATTGCACCATAAGCGGCAATCATATTTCGGTGAATGGACAGATTGATTTTGTTCAGGACGACAGCGCTATGTCGTTTACCGATTTTATCAAAGCTGCGTATCGAAATTATAAGATGGATTATCCGAAGTTTTTCAAAATGGATAATCTGAGCAAATTAGCATTTATTGCTGCAGAAGTATTGCTGAAAGATACTGGTTTTCTTACCCGCTACCAGCCTGAAGATATCGGAATACTGTTTCAGAATGGCAGTTCCAGCCTCGATTCCGATCTCAAACATGCCGCTTCGATAAAAGACAAAACAAATTATTTCCCCAGTCCGGCGGTTTTCGTATACACCTTGCCCAATATCATGATCGGCGAACTGTGCATTCGTCATAAAATAAAAGGAGAAAACACCTTGTTCATTTTTCCAAAATTCGACACCGGTTTTTTGTACGATATTATTGACAATTCGTTCGCAACAGGTAAAATACAAAGCTGCCTTGGCGGATGGATAGAATGCGGGAACGACAATTACCAGGCTTTTCTTTTTTAGCCGAAAAAAAAATTGATAACGGTTTGGGTAAAAATGTTATTTTTACCGTTGAAAATTTAACTACATTGTATCATCAAGGAATAAATTAAAGAATGGAAGAATTAATTGCAAAACTGAAAGAGCAAATTATAGCTGAACTCAACCTCGAAGACAGTAAAGCCGAAGATATTAATGACGATTCGCCCCTTTTTGGAGAAGGCGGATTGGGACTGGATTCAATAGATGCCCTTGAACTTATCGTTCTTTTGGAAAAAAATTACGGTATAAAGATTGAAGATCCCTAAGGAGGGAAAAACGATTTTTTTATTCCATTCGTACACTGGCAGAATATATCACAACCAATAAGAAAGTGTAGGGCTTGTTGATGGAGAAACGGGTATTTATTACCGGAATCGGAATCATAACCGGTATTGGGAATAATGCCGATGAAACGCTGAGTTCGGTATTCGATTCCCATTCGGGTATTGGTGAGATGTTCATGTCAGCACCATCCATAAGGGAATCATTCCTGTATCGGAAGTTAAATGCTGTAATACCGAATTGTTTCATTTGCTTGGTATTCCGGAAAAGAAAGGAATTTCCCGTACTTTTCTGCTGGGACTTATGGCAGCAAAAGAAGCTCTTGAAACCAGTGGCATAACCGATATTTCCGCCTGGAAAACAGGGCTGGTTTCGGCTACCTACCGTTGGCGGAATGGATAAAAGTGAGCTTTATTACCAGGATTTTCTGAAAAATGATTTTCACAACGAATATATCGATACCCACGATTGTGCCGACAGCACCGAAAAAATAGCTGATTATCTTGGAATAAGCGATTTTTCTGACAACCATCAGTACTGCATGTTCTTCTTCGGCAAACAGCATTATGTTTGGTGCTCGCCTCATCAAAAACGGAAAACTCGATCGCGTTATCGCCGGTGGCACCGAATGTCTTTCAAAATTCCATATCAGCGGATTTCACTCATTGCAAATATTGGATACCCAACCTTGTAAACCTTTTGACGAAAACCGTCAGGGACTTACCTTGGGCGAAGGAGCCGCTTATCTGATCCTCGAATCGGAAGAGGTGGTGAAAGCGGAAGGCAAAGAAGCACTGTGCGAACTCACCGGCTTTGGCAATGCCTGCGAAGCTTTTCACCAAACAGCTTCAGTCACCCGAAGGCACTGGCGCGGTACTTGCCATGCAGAAAGCACTTGCTTCAGCCAACCTTAATCCCTCGGATATTGATTATATCAACGCTCATGGAACGGGTACCGAAAATAACGACTGTCGGAAGGCATTGCCATAGAAACCGTTTTTGGTTCCCGCATTCCGCCGGTAAGTTCTACCAAAGCATTTACAGGACATACTACCAGCGCAGGCAGGTGCCGTGGAAGCTGTGCTCAGTGTGCTGGCTATTAAAAACCAACTCATCTATCCCAATCTGAATTTTAAAACCGCAATGAAAGAATTGCATTTTTTACCGGTGAAAAATTTAGTAACCAATGCAAAAATCAATCATGTGCTTTCCAATTCGTTTGGATTTGGCGGTAATGATACATCATTAATCTTTTCGAGGTATTGATATGAAACGAGCATGTTCGCTAAACGCAAATACGGATGAAAATTCACAACGAGTTCCATCCGACCTTAAAAACAAACTATTTACGGATGAAAGCATACATCAGCGGAATCGGAAATATATCACCTCAAAAACCTGCGAGCAAAAAGGTTTTCCTGAGGAATTGGTAGAATATACCGCCAATTTTCTTCAGATAATTCCGCCTGATTATAAATTATATATTGATTTGATGGCTCGCCGTCGTATGGGCAGAATAATCAAAGCCGGGGTATCAGCAGCAAAAATATGCCTGAACGATGCCGGTGCGGCTATGCCCGAAGCCATCATCACCGGTACCGGATTAGGTTGCATCGAGGATACCGAACGATTTCTTTACTCTGTTTTGGAAAATCAGGAACGCCTGCTTAATCCGGCACATTTCATGCAATCGACTTATAATACCCTTTGTTCGCAAATAGCCATTCAACTTTCCTGTACTAATTACAATAATACTTTTGTCCATCGGGCTTTTTCTTTTGAAAGTGCATTGATTGATGCGATGATGCTCATCGCCGAAGAAAGAGCCGGTAATGTGCTTGTTGGCGGTGTGGATGAAATCACAGCCAATCATTATGCCATTTCCGGTAAACTCGGAATCTGGAAAAAAGAAACGGTGAGCAGTCTTCATCTCCTCGAATCTTCCACCGAGGGTACCATTCCCGGTGAAGGAGCCGCTTATTTTTTCTTACGGCTCAACCTGTTGACACAAGTTATGCCTGTCTGGCAGATGTTGCCACGTTTTACAAACCGAAAACCTCGGCAAAGATGGCTCAAAATATTCAGAATTTTTGGATAAAAACGGCATAGCATTAAAGATGTTGATTTGTTGATGCTTGGATTCAACGGGGACGTTGATAGCGATGAGGTTTATCACCGGGTTTATAATCAGATATTCGACAAAAAACCAACAGCTGCTTATAAACACCTTTGCGGAGAATTTTTTACCTCCACCTCTTTTGCCCTCAGCATGGCATCTGTTATTTTAAAATTACAACAGGTTCCGGAATACATGCTCATTAAAAATTCGCCGGATTTACCTGTCGGGAATATCCTTGTCTGGAACCACTACCATAATGCCGAACATAGTCTCCTGTTAGTACAACGCATTGAAAAATAATTCTCTATTACACATTTTTATAAGTTTTTCGACATGTACTCTTTTGACTTATTTTTACCATCGATTATATTAACTTTGCAGGATGAGAATATTTGTAACCGGAATAGGGATTTTTACATCTATCGGTAAAAATAGTACCGAACACTTCACTCCATCGAAACCGGACATTCGGGTATTGGCTATGCCCAATATCTTAAAACGAATCTGAAAGACATTTTGCCGGTAGCCGAAATAAAACATTCCAACGAAGAATTGGCATTAATGGCCGGGGTTGAAAATGTGCAACATTTTACACGGACAGCCCTTCTTGCCATTTTTGCAGCCCGGCAATCGGTACAGGATGCCGGATTATCGGTTGAAGAGCTGTCAAAAACAGGATTGGTTTCTGCCACTTCGGTGGGCGGAATGGATAAAAGTGAAAATTTTTATCCTGAATTTATTTCCAATCCGGACAAAGGACGACTTCGCAATATTGTTCACCACGATTGTGGCGACAGCACCGAAGCGATTGCCCGTGAACTGGGATTAAAACAATTTTAACAACCATAAGTACAGCTTGTTCTTCGTCGGCAAATTCCATTATGTTAGGTGCCAGGCTGATAAAAAAACGGATATGTTGACAGGGTTCTTGCCGGAGGCGCCGATTCGCTTACCCGCTTTACCATGAATGGTTTTAACTCGCTGATGATTTTAGACAAAAATCACTGCAAGCCTTTTGATGAAAACCGCAACGGACTTAATCTTGGCGAAGGAGCTGCCTATCTTGTCCTCGAATCGGAAGAAAGTGCTATAAAAAATAATCGGAAAATATATTGTGAGCTAAGAGGTTATGGAAATGCCTGCGATGCTTTTCATCAAACAGCTTCTTCGCCCGATGGCTACGGTGCCTGGCTGGCCATGAAAAAAGCGTTGGATACAGCCCATCTTTCACCGGAAGAAATAAGCTATATCAATGTTCATGGTACCGGCACACAGAATAACGACCTTTCGGAAGGCAAAGCGGTTTGAAAAACTTTTTGGCGATGCTATTCCTCCGCTAAGTTCTACCAAAGCCTTTACCGGACATACCCTGGGCGCTGCCGGAGCCGTGGAAGCTGTTCTGGCTTCCTTGGCCATAACCAACGGTCTGATTTATCCCAACCTGAATTTTTCGGAAAAGATGAAAGAGTTAAATTTTCTGCCGAACATCAAATTAATTAAAAATGCTACTGTTAATCATGTGCTGTCCAATTCGTTCGGCTTTGGCGGAAATAATTCAACATTAATATTTTCAAGGAGTTAATATGGATATATTTATAAAAGGGCTTGGGAATATTTCGCCTTTGCCGGCATCGGAAAATGAAAATCAGATTATCAGTAATATTTCCAACAATAGCTATTTGAAATGCATAGAGCCGGATTATAAACAATTTATTAATCCTGCCATGGCTCGACGGATGAGCAGGATTCTGAAAATGGGTGTTTCGGCTGCAAAAATGTGTCTTGCCGATGCCAAAGTTGAAGTTCCAGATGCCATTGTCACCGCTACCGGTTTGGGCTGCATCGAGGATACCGAAAAATTTATCATCAATATTATTCAAAATGATGAAAAACTGCTTCCTCCCACATCGTTCATTCAATCAACTCATAATACCATTGGTGCCCAGATTGCTTTAGATCTCAAATGCCATAACTACAATATAACTTACGTCAACCGTGGTTCTTCCTTTGAAGCCGGATTGCTCGATAGCATGATGCTGCTCAACGAAAAGGAAGCTCAAATGTTTTGTTTGGCAGCGTGGATGAAATAACGCCGAATTATCTGAAAATTATCAACCGTCTCGGTCTGTACCGGAATAACAGGCTGATGTTTCCCCATCAGAATAAACACATCCCGATTTTACCCGGCGAAGGTTCGGCTTTTTTTCTTTTGACGAGTGAAAATTCATCCGAAAATTATGCGCAGATCGTTGCCGCCACAACTTTTTTTAATCCCGAAAATCAGGATGAAACAGAAAGTCAGATTTCGGATTTCTTGCAAAAATCGAAAATTAAAAAAAGTGAACTCGATCTGATCATTTTGGGAATTAATGGCGACGGATTGTTAAACGAAGGCTATCATCGGCTTATGGAATCTTATTTCAGAGATATGAATTTTTGTGCCTTCAAGCATTGCTGTGGCGAATATTTTACTGCCGTTTCCTTCGCTGTGTGGATGGCTGCCCGGATATTAAAAACGGGAGTGGTGCCCGAGGAAATCAGGCTCAATGCTTTTGGTAATGTTTCGCCACGGAAAATACTTATTTACAACCATTATCATAATCTGGAACATTCTCTTATCCTGCTTTCAAAATGAATTATTCCAGGCTGATACTCTTTGTTTTTGCACCAATTTTACTGGTTATATTCATTATCAGTTATTTTTATTTTTTATGCCCGGTTTTTCTTTGGCTGAGTGCATTCCTCATCATTTTTGTTTTCGTTTTTTCTTCGTTTGATATTGCATCTGGTGTTTATCTCAGAACACTTTGTCAGGGTTCAGCAGACAGCCGCAGAATAGCCATAACTTTTGATGATAGTCCAAAGGAAATTACCCCCCGTATCCTCGACATTTTAAAGGAATTTGATGTTCAGGTTGCCTTTTTCTGTATCGGGAAAAATATTACCGGCAGGGAAGCAATGCTAAAACGTATGGTGGATGAAGGTCATATTATTGGCAATCATAGCTATTCCCATTCCAATACCTTCGATTTTCAAAATTCCGGCAGGATGTTTAAAGAATTAAAATTAACCGATGATTTGATTTGGCAAGCTACGGGCAAACGGGTACATTTGTTCAGACCACCTTTTGGCGTAACCAATCCGCCATTAAAAAAAGCCGTAAAACAAATGGGATATCAAACCATCGGCTGGAGCATCCGGTCGCTGGATACCGTAATCCACAATAAACATAAAATTTTAAAACGAATTACCCGTAAACTTAAGCCAGGGAAAGTTGTTTTACTTCACGAAATTCATCCGGATATCGAATGGATATTGCGCGAATTATTAACTTTTGCACGAAACCAAAATTATAAAATCGTAACTATTGATCAATTATTAGCTATCAACGCCTATTCCAATGACTAAAATTTTTTCTACTTTTATTATTTTACTTTTTTCTACCGTTTTACTTCATGCACAGCCTTCCGGCTACAAACCGTTAAAAAATGCCGAAGATTTTAAAATCAAACTCAATGCTGCCGTTTCAAAACTCAAAACCATAGAAAGCGACTTCGTACAGGAAAAATCCCTTTCCATCATGGCGGAGCCCATGTCCTCCAGAGGACGTTTCTGGTTTCGTAAACCGGGAATGCTTCGCTGGCAATATTTTGAACCCGTTAAATATACCATTTTGCTCGATGGCGTAAAAATGTATATCAACGATGGCCAAAAAACTTCATCCTTCGACATTAAGAAAAATAAGATTTTCAGCGAAATAAATAATATTATGACCGATTGCCTTCAGGGAAATATCCAGAAACAAGGGAAAATTTATAAAATCGCTTTTTTTGAAGGTTCTAAATATTATATGATAAAGCTGACGCCTTTTCAGAAACAAATGAAGCAATTTTTGAAAAGCATAGAACTGTATATCAATAAAAAAGATTATTCAGTTGATAAGCTGAAAATGATTGAATTATCCAATGATTTCACTTCCATAGAATTTATAAATAAAAAAATGAACCATGAAATTCCGGACAGTCAATTTCGTCTTAAGTAGCCTGCTGGTTATCTGGCTGGCAGTATCCTGTTCGCCCAAAGCTTATTTTGGGCTGGTCAAAGCCGATGAACGCAATTCTCAGCAAGCCATGCCGGAAGTTGTTCCGGCCAATTATCAAAAACTTGTTTACCGGACCAGCGTTCATCTGTTCAACAATCAAATTACCGGACTGTTGCTTGTTAAAAAAATGTCCGATAACAGCATACGTACTGTTTTCACCAATGAGTTGGGAATGAAATTTTTCGATTTCGAATTTCGAGACAACAAATTTAAGGTGATGTATTGTTTTAAACAGTTCAAGCACAGAATAATTATCAACACTTTGCGTAACGATTTGAATTTATTTGTTATGAGTGGCTATTCCATGCAAAAACCTGTAATACTTTTCGATACACTTAACCATTATAATGTCGTTAAATTCAAGTATAATCGTCTCAATAATTATTATTATTCCGATTCTCTCATCCATAAAATGGTAAAAATCGAACAATGGTCGGCTCACCGCAAAAAAGTTTGGGTTAAATTAGCTGATTTTGACCATAATTATCCAAAAACCATTAAAATGGTTCACCTGAATTTCGGATTACGGATGCGTTTCGATCTGATTGAAAACAACTAAAAAGAGGCCGGTAATTGCAACCGGAAAAATAAAATGCTGCTGAACGATTTTTTTAAAATTACTGAAATTGCGAATATTGCCGAAGGTTTTACGGCAACGGTGGAACTGAATCCTGCCCATTCTATTTTCAACGGCCATTTCCCCGGAAATCCGATTGTTCCCGGTGTATGCCTCGTGGAAATGGTAAAAGAAACGCTTGCTTACAACCTTAAACGGGATTTAGCGCTGATGAACTCAGATAATATAAAGTTTCTTTCTATTGTTAACCCTTTGGAAAATAATATTTTAAAAATAGATTTCAAAACCAGGACTTTAGATGAGGGAATATTCCAAACCAAGGTTATCATGTATAACGGAGAGGAAATTTGTCTTAAATTTGATGGGAAAATTCAAATAAATGAACCGAGCCATGAAAATTTCTTCTCACACATGAGGATGATTATTGGCGAGTTCCCCCGAGAAATCGGGGCAGGCTATCTGACCAATAAAAAACAAATTATAAACAGATGAAAGTCAACGGAAAACATTACCGTACCATCTGGATGGAAGGTTCATCGGTTTTTATGATAGAACAAAACCTGTTGCCTTTTGAATTCCGGATATTTGAATCCAACAGTTATTCCGAAACCTGCCAGACGATCAGGACGATGATTGTCCGTGGTGCGGGAGCCATAGGCGCTGCTGCGGGTTTTGCCATGGCACAGGCTTTCATCGAGTTTCAAAACGATGAATCCCGGATACAAAATGCAAAACATCAAATCAACGCTACCCGTCCCACCGCCCGCAATCTTTTTTATGCCAGCGAAAGGGTTTATGAGGCTGGAATCCAGCGTGGAATACAAGCTGCGGTAAATGAAGCTCAGGCTATAGCCGATGAAAAATGTTGCCGATTCCAGGGAAATTGCCCGTTTTGGAGAAGTGCTTATAAAAAATGATTGCCGGATACTTACCCATTGCAATGCGGGCTGGCTCGGCTTTGTGGACTACGGAAGTGCGTTGGCGCCGGTTTATCTTGCCCATGAAAAGGGTAAAAAAATCGTTGTCTATGCCGACGAAACCCGTCCCCGTAGCCAGGGAGCACGACTTACCGCATGGGAACTTTATAATGAACAAATTCCTCATCGGATTATTTCCGATAATGCCGGCGCCTGGCTGATGTCGCAAGGCAAGGTTGATTTAATCATCGTTGGTGCCGATCGCATAGCTGCTAATGGCGATGTGGCCAATAAAATAGGAACATTGGAAAAAGCTATTGTGGCAAAGGAGTTTGGCATTCCTTTTTATGTGGCTGCTCCATCTTCAACCTTTGATTTGAATTGTGCTTCGGGAAACAACATAAAAATTGAAGAACGAAGCGAAGATGAAATTCTTTATCAAACCGGAATTACCCGCGACGGACGGAACGAAGAAATTCGGGTATGCAACCCCGGTTCACCAGCGCTTAATCCGGCATTTGATGTTACACCGGCAAAATATATCACCGGGATAATTACCGAAAAAGGAATAATTTTGCCCGATTCCGCAACATTATTAACTTATTTAAAAATATCCGGTAGCCCAATTTTAACATCTGAAATTGCAAATGGAAATACCTGTCCCTGGCCCAAGGCCGATGCGCAAATGATTGCTTACCACGACACCGAATGGGGCGTACCGCTTCACGACGATCGTAAATTGTTTGAATTTATGATTTTAGATGCTTTTCAGGCAGGCTTGAGCTGGCAGATTGTCCTTCGCAAGCGGGAAGGTTTCCGTAAAGCTTTTGCCAATTTTGATGCCGAAAAGATTGCTGTTTATGATGATGATAAAATTGCTCAACTGCTTACCGACACAACGATTATCAGGAACCGCGCCAAGGTAAAAGCCTGTGTTTCGAATGCCAAAGCTTTTTTGTCTGTTCAAAAGGAATTTGGCAGCTTTGATAAATATATCTGGCAATTTACTGATCATAAAACAATAATAAATCACTGGAATTCTGTAGCAGAAGTTCCACCCCGTTCGCCGGAATCCGATGCGATGAGCCGGGATTTACAAAAACGCGGTTTTAAATTTGTCGGGAGCACTATTTGCTATGCTTTTATGCAGGCAGCCGGAATGATTAACGACCATATGGTGAATTGCTTCAGATACAAAGAACTCGTTACAAATAATTGATAAGAAACGATTAATCAGTAAAAATAGCCGAAGCTTCTGTTTTTTTCGGAATGCAATTTAATAATCAAATCATGTCAAACTTTCATAAACGTTCCGACTGGCTACCCATCACAAAAGATGAGATGCTTGACCGCGGTTGGGAAGAAGTGGATGTTGTTGTGGTTACCGGTGATGCGTATGTGGATCATCCGTCGTTTGGAGCCGCCGTCATCGGAAGAATTATTGAAAAAGAAGGTTTCCGGGTTGCAATCATTCCTCAGCCCAACTGGCAGGACGATTTGCGCGATTTCCGTAAGTTTGGCAAGCCGAAGTTGTTTTTCGGAGTAACTTCAGGTAATATGGATTCCATGATCAATCATTATACCGCAAACAAACGCCTGCGTTCTGACGATGCTTTTACTCCCGGAGGAAAGGCCGGATTCCGCCCCGATTATGCCACAACCGTTTATACGCGGATTATTAAAAAAACTATATCCTGAAATACCGGTGGTGTTGGGAGGAATTGAAGCCTCGCTTCGCCGTCTGACGCATTACGATTATTGGTCGGATACTCTCAAAACCGGGAATCCTTGCCGACTGTGGTGCCGATTTACTGGTTTACGGCATGGGTGAACAGCCATTGAATGCATTGCTTCGGGCTTTGAAACAGGGAAAATCCTTTGCTTCGCTCAGGGATATTCCGCAAACCGCATTTCTTTTACAGAAAGGCGAAGATCTTCCGCTTGCCGAAAATTGGACGACTCAGGAATTGGCTTCTCATGAAGAATGCCTAAAGGATAAACATAAATTTGGAGAATCGTTTAAAATCATTGAACAGGAATCCAATAAATGGCATGCCCAGCGTTTGATTCAAAAGACGGGAGATCGGACAGTCGTAGTCAATCCGCCTTTTCAGCCCATGAGCAGTCAGGAGTTGGACGCTGCTTTTGATTTACCTTTTACCCGTCTTCCCCATCCTAAATATAATAAACGCGGCAGCATTCCGGCTTACGAGATGATACGGCATTCCATCAATATTCATCGTGGCTGTTTCGGGGGGGTGCAGCTTTTGCACCATCTCGGCACACCAGGGAAAATTTGTGGTGAGCCGCTCGGAAGCTTCGATAATGAAAGAGATAGAAGCAGTTACACAAATGCCCGATTTTAAGGGCTATATCAGCGATTTGGGCGGCCCTTCGGCAAATATGTACCACATGAAGGGTAAAGACTTAAAAATTTGTGAAAAATGCCAAAAACCATCTTGTATTTTTCCTGCCATCTGTAATAATTTGAATTACAGTCACAAACTTCTAACCTCGCTTTACCGGAAGGCAGCTTCTTATCCGGAAGTTATAAAAGTTACCATCGGTAGCGGAATTCGTTACGATTTATTGGTAGGTGCAAATCAAAAACAAGAAAATGAACTGGGACTAAATGAATTTATCGAACAACTTGTTGTCCACCATGTTTCCGGAAGATTAAAAGTGGCTCCCGAACATACCTCGAGTGAAGTATTGAAAATGATGCGAAAACCATCGTTCCAGCTCTTTTACGAATTCCGGAAAAAATTTGATGAGATCAATTATCGCAAAAGGTTGAAACAACAGCTTATTCCCTATTTTATTTCCAGCCATCCGGGTTGCCGGCTTGAAGATATGGCCGAATTGGCCGCTGAAACGAAAAAACTCGGATTTCAGTTGGAACAGGTTCAGGATTTTACGCCCACACCCATGACTCTTGCTTCCGTAATGTATTACACCGGATTGAATCCCTACACCGGAAAAAACGTTTATGTTGCCCGCACCAAAGAAGAAAAACTCAATCAGCGGAAATTCTTTTTCTGGTACAAACCCGAAAACCAGCTATGGATTAAAAATACATTGCGAAAGCTCAACAAATCAATATTGATTGACCGACTGCTCAAAAAATAAATATACCTACCTTTGCCCGGTTTTAAAATTATTATCCATGCGACGATTCCTGACAATATTATTATGTTCATTCGTTTTTTCGGCCAATGCTGCCTTTGACGATTTTTTATGAACAAATCACTCCGGTTCGATTATTTTCATACCGGTAACGATAAAGAAGATATTTTTTCGTTTGATGAACTGATTGAAGAACCATACTGGGGCGGTCCTACAACACAATTACTCGATCCTTTCGACTATGGTGAATATAAATTTACCGTAACGGATGTATCGTCGGGTAGTATTATTTATTCCCATCATTATTCTTCATTATTCGCTGAATGGCAAACTACTGCCGAAGCCAAAAAAACCTGGAAATCGTTTTCGGAAACGATAACATTTCCCTTTCCCAAAAGCATAGTAAATATTGATTTTTATAAGCGTAATTGGGATGGAAATTGGGAGAAAAAATTTGAATACCAGGTTGATCCTAAAAATTATTTTATTTCGAAAGAAAAGAAAACCCCTTTTCCGGCGATTAAAATTCATTATTCGGGCGAACCTTCTTCCAAGCTCGACATTGTAATTATCCCCGATGGATATACGACCGAAGAAATGGGAAAATTTGAAAAAGATTGCCAGCGTTTTGCCGGATATCTTTTAAAATGCAGACCGTATAATAAAAATACTGATAAAATAAACATTTGGGCCGTAAAAGCTCCATCGTTGGAATCGGGAACCGATATTCCCGGAGCCAATATTTGGAAACAAACTATTTCCAATTCCAGTTTTTATACCTTTGATTCGGAAAGATATCTGACCACCAGCGATAATAAATCGCTTCATAATCTTGCTGCCAATGCTCCTTATGATCAGATCTTCCTTTTGGTTAATACAGAAAAATATGGAGGTGGCGGTATTTACAATTTCTATTCAGTTTGTTCCAGCGACAATAAATATTCCAATTTTGTTTTTATTCACGAATTCGGACACGCTTTTGCCGGTTTAGCCGATGAGTATTATGACTCTGAAGTATCATACCAGGATTTTTATAATCTGAAAATTGAACCTTGGGAACCGAATCTTACCACGCTGGTGAATTTTAATTCCAAATGGAAAAATCGTTTAGATAAAAATACCCCCATACCTACACCTGATAATGAGCAATATAAAAATACTCTCGGTGTATTTGAAGGTGGCGGCTATGTTGCCAAAGGTGTTTATCGTCCGGTAATAGATTGCTCTATGAAATCGACTATTTACGACGATTTCTGTCCGGTATGCTCCGACGCTATTCAACGAATGATTGATTTTTATGCACAATAAGTAATTAAAATAAATAAAATCTGATTTTTCAGAAAAATTCTTATAATTTTGCAAATTCATAATTAAAAGTATCTGTTTTTACAGATTACATCTCAATTTATTTTAAATCACATAATTATCGGAGGATATAAAAATGGCTATTACCAGGCTTGAACAAATGTTTGATGTTTTAAAAAACAAATCGAAAAAACGTCTCGTTGCTGCTTATGCTAACGACGCCCATACCATAGGCGCCATAAGCCAGGCAATTGATCTGGGTATTGTAGATGCTACGCTTGTCGGCGATGAAGCAACAATAAAACAGGTTTGTAAAGACGAAAAAATTGACGTAAACAAATTTCATATTGTTCAGGAAGCAAATGAAGTTAAAGCTGCTGTTAAAGCTGTGGAACTGATAAACAATGGCGAAGGAAATGTATTGATGAAAGGCTTGGTGAGCACCGATAAATACATGCATGCCATTTTAAATAAAGAACATGGATTGATGAACCCGGGTGCTATTCTAAGCCATGTTACCGTTATAGAAAATCCAAATTATCCGAAACTTATTATTTGTGGCGATGTTGCTATTATTCCTCTTCCTGATCTGAAACAAAAAATAGCCATTACCAAATATCTGATAAATACTGCTCATGCACTTGATATTCCCAAGCCGAAATTAGCCATTCTTGCGGCTACGGAACAAATGCTTGCTTCTATGCCGGCTTGTGTAGATGCAGCAATAATCGCTAAGATGGGTGAACGTGGACAAATAAAAGATGCCTTTATTGACGGTCCGTTAGCTTTGGATATTGCCATAGATAAAGAATCGGCGGGAATTAAAAAAATTGGCGGCAATGTTGCCGGTGATGCCGATTGTATTTTATTTCCCAATATTGAATCGGGCAATGTGTTTTATAAAACCAATACTAAATTAGCCGGCGGTGAATTAGGCGCCATTGTTTTTGGAGCCAAAGTTCCGGCAGTGCTTTCTTCGCGTGGCGACAGCATGAAAACTAAATTATATTCCATCGCTTTAGGGGCTTTGATGGCCAAATAAAATACAACCTTTATTATGAATATTTTCCGCATTCTTGCAATCAATCCGGGTTCTACTTCAACCAAGATAGCCGTTTATGAAGATGAAAAACCGGTATTTTTGAAAACCATTCGTCATTCCTCGGAAGAATTGGCCGGATTTGAAAAAATTACCGATCAGTATTCGTTTCGTAAAGAGATTATTTATTCAGAATTAGAAGTTGCTGAAATTAAACTGGATACTATACAGGCGGTAGTTGGTCGTGGCGGTTTAATTCGTCCGATTCCTTCGGGAGTATATCTGGTAAACGAACGCATGAAAGGCGATCTGATAAAAAGTCCCTTTGGGGAACATGCAAGCAATCTGGGTGGTTTGATAGCCGATGATATTGCCCATGCTTTGCCTAATGCCCGTGCTTTCATTGCCGATCCAGTGGTTGTAGACGAATTAGATGATATTGCGCGAGTTTCGGGCCACCCAGAATTTAAAAGGGTTTCCATTTTCCATGCCCTGAATCAAAAAGCGGTTGCCCGTATTCATGCCAAATCCATTCAACAAAATTATGAAGATTTGAACCTGATTGTTGCTCATCTTGGCGGAGGAATCTCCGTAGGAGCGCATCAAAAGGGTAAAGTGATAGATGTAAACCAGGCTTTGGATGGCGAGGGACCCTTTTCGCCCGAAAGAAGCGGAACCCTTCCTGCCGGAGACCTTATCCGCCTTGCCTTTAGTGGAAAATACACAGAAAAAGAACTACTTAAAATGACTAAGGGAAATGGTGGATTAACAGCGCATCTGGGTACCAATGATGCTCACGAAGTGGAAGAAAGAGCTGCTTCCGGCGATAAAAAAGCTTCGCTGATTTTTGAAGCTATGGCTTACCAGGTTGCTAAATCTATTGGAAGCATGTATGCTGTACTCAACGGAGAGGTAGATGCTATTTTAATTACAGGTGGCATTGCAAACAGTTCCCGGTTTGTAGATTTGATTAAAGGGAAAATAGGACGTATAGCACCAGTGCATGTTTATCCTGGCGAAGATGAAATGAGAGCATTAGCTTTAAACGGTTTAATGGTTCTCAGAGGCGAAATTGAAGCAAAAGAATATTAAGATTTCCGGCCAAGGAAAATCTTTTGATCGTCGTCTACCGATTCATAGATAGAAATTTCTGTAATTTCCCGTTTAAATGCGAGCCATTCAATTATTTCTATGGCTACGTCAGTGGATAATTTTGCGATTTCAAAGGTATAAAGCACATGAAACTTTCCATCTCCGGTTTCCGGTTCAATTTGATGATGTATGTGTTTATGATGATGGATGTTTCGTTCCTTAGCATCTGGAAATATGACTTTTTCAGGTTTTGTTTTTTCTTTCAGTCGTGTTCGGATGAGCTGTGTTTCCCGGATTTCCACATCAATCATTCCTAATTTTTTGGATACGCAAAGATATACTACACGGATATTTTTGGAATGCTCGTCTTTTAATAAAGGGAAAAAAAACAGAAATTTTGTCTTGTTCTGACGTTGACTACTGGCAAAAACAGCAAGATGATTGTCTAATTTGGTTTTTTTGGTTGTTGTTTTGATTTTTCCGAATGCCTCTCGATCTTCCGGTGGAAGATTGTTTACCCGCAGAACAAAATTACTCAAATGGGCAATAAATTGATCATAATTTTGATGATTAAGCCGATAATTTTCTTTTATGGCTTCTTTTTTCTCCTGTATTTTTTGAGAAAGGCTTTCCGGATCGTGATGATGCCGTTTTTGCCGTTGCTCCGCTTCTTCTAACCAATTAGCCATTTGAATATAATTAAAATTTAGCCATTTTATTTTTAAGTCTGCATATACAAAATGCTATTAGTTTGCAAAATTACACATATTTTAAATTGCAGGACTAAATTTGACTCCTAAAATTTATTTATCAGTATATAAACCCTTTACTTTTGGTTTACCGGCAATAAATTCTTTTAAATAAAAAGGTTCGAAATAGGCAAGGTCTTCAAAACTTTTGGTTTTTAATTTTTCTTCCGAAAGCTCAACCATGGCGGTAGCCGAAGGAAGTATATTGTCGTAAAAAAGGGCATGGGCATGTTGAACTAAATATTCCCTGCATTTTGGAGCGCCATCACCAAAAAAAACAACCGGATTTTTATCCAGCGTTTCTTCAAAGGAGTTTTGGTCAATAATCATCGCTTTTTCCTTCTGTATCATGGCAAGACTGGCGTCGAACAAGGCACAATATACTTCCATCCTTCGTGCATCTATCATCGGGCAAAATAAAGTATTTTCACTTTCAAAATCGCTTGGACGAATCAGCTTTTTTGCCTGAAATGCCATGGCTTGTAAGGTGTTGATTGCAATGAGTGGTTTTCCGAGGGCATAACATAATCCCTTGGCTGTTGAAACGCTAATCCGCAAACCGGTGTACGAACCGGGGCCCTGGCTTACGGCAATGGCATCGAGCTGGGAAAAATCCAACCCGGCATCCGCGAAAACAGCACTTATAAATGGAGTTATCTGAGCTGCGTGTGAGTTTTTTTCAGATGTTTCTTTTAATGCTACGATTTTGCCGTCAACTGCCAAAGCTACAGAACAAACCGCAGTGGCAGTTTCCAAATTAAGTATTACTCCCATCAAAATTGCTTTTCAGGCGATAACGCTATTTTTCTTCTTTAAATAAGTCTTCTTTTCTGACCTTTTGTACAGGATCGCCATCCTTTAGTTTTTAGTAACGGCGCGATAGGGGCCGATGACAACTTCATCTTTTTCGTTCAACCCGTCAGTAATTTGAATAAATGAATTATCCTGAATACCGGTTTTTACTTTTTGCAGTTTCACCTTGCCTTTGACATACAAAAACACATATTCCTGGAGTTTTTCTTCGGTTTTTTTAGCCGTTGCCTCATTTCCGTTTTTCTTGGCTTCTTCTTTTCTTTGATTTAATGCCTTGGTTTGTTTTATTTTTGAAGAATCGGCCCGGGTGGTAACTGCCTGAATTGGAATAGTTAAAATATTTCTGGCTGTTGATGTTTGGATATCAACGGTAGCCGACATTCCTGGCCGGAAAGGAGAAAGGTTAGGATGATTTTTATCAATTAAATCCTGATACGAATTGCTCAAAATACGAATTCTGACATCAAAATTGGTAACCTGATCGGCACTGGTTCCGGCAACATTTGCTGAGGTGGCGATTTCGGTTACTATCCCTTTAAATTTCCGGTTAAGATATGAATCGACTTCAATAAGTGCGGTATCACCTAATTTTACGCGAACAATATCATTTTCATTGACGCTAACCACTACTTCCATGGTATTAAGATTGGCAATTCGCATGATTTCGGTACCGGCAAACTGGGAAGTACCAACCACGCGTTCGCCTTTTTCAACGTCAAGTTTGGAAATGGTTCCATCAATAGGAGCAAAAATGGAGGTTTTATTTAGGTTGTCTTTGGCTTCTTTAACTTCTGCTTCTGCGCTTTTTACGCCAAATTCTGCTCCTTTTACTGTTTCTTCGGCGGCCGATACTTCAGCTTTGGCTACTTCAAAAGCCGATTTTGCGTTGTCGTAATCCGAAGGTGAAATGGTTTGTTGATTCCAAAGCTTAGTATTGCGTTCAAATGTAGTTTTAGCATTGGTAAATTGTGATCTAACCTGCGAAAGCCGTGCTCTGGCATTGGACAGGCTTGCCTTTTGGGTATTGAGAGAGGCAACGATGCGATCGTAGTTCGACATGTAAATTTTGGGATCAATCTTTGCAAGAAGTTGACCCGATTTTACCTGATCGCCTTCTTTTACATATAATTCAACAATTTCGCCCGATACATCCGGCGACATTTTAACCTCAACTTCTGGCTGAATTTTCCCATTAGCCGAAACAGTTTCGGTAATTGTTCGTTTTTGAACAAAATCAGTAGAAACTTTGGTGATTTCTTCTTTTCCTATCCATCCGGCCTTTTTACCAATAATAAGAAATAATATTATGATAATCAATCCTATAATTGAATATCGGATGAGCATTTTCTTTTTGTTCTTCATCTTTTACTATTTTTGACCAAAGATAGTGAAAATCTAATTCGCAGATATTATTTTAGCGTCAAAGGTTTATCAAGATAAAAGTCAAGCACCTTGGTTTTGAATATAAAATCATATTTTGCCTGAAGAAGTTCGGACTGAGCCTTGGAAAGTTCTTTTTTAGTATTGTTGTAATCCACGGAATTGAGCAGTCCGACATTAAATTTTTGTTCTGAATATTTGAAGGATTCTTCCGAAGCGGCAACTTTTTTCAAGGAAGCCTGATGCTTGTTAAGTGCGGCAAGTGCATCCAGATAAGCCTGGCGGATGTTTTTATCAACCTGATTTTTTGTAATTTCCAGATTCAGCTCTGCATTTTTAATATCAATTCTCGATTTTGCTATTCCGCTTTGAACCTGCCAGTTATTAAAAATAGGAATATTCAATGAAAGTCCAACGGTTTTGTTATCGTTATCTTTAAACTGTTTAGCAAACGAACGGGTTTTTACATCGTATGAGTAATTCTTCATATAAACCTTTAATCCATTTTCTGTAAACATCCCCGTATATATATCTCCTATATATTCTTTGTTTATTTGCTCTGTACTAGCTCCGGAGTAGCCCGTAGCCCAAGAACCACTTAGCGAAAGAGTTGGGCTCATATAGCCGAAAGCTTTTTGAAGCCCGATATCTGAGCTTTTCACATTAAGCCTGGCGCTTTTTATTTCCGGACGGTTTTCCATGGCATAAGCCGAAATTTTATCGGGGGATTCTAAAATGGATGGCGTATCCGGTAAATTTATCTTTGGGCGTTCAATATCAAAGCCTTCGGTTGACGGCAGGTCAAGCATTTGGGTTAGTGTTAAATAGGCAAGATCCAGTTGATTTTTAGATTCAACTACAGTTAATTCTTCGGCGGAAGCCTGAGCTTCAATTGTTAGCAAATCGCCTTTGGCCATTGTTCCGGCATCAACCATTTTTACCATACGGTCGACCTGCTGATTTGTTATGGAAAGCTGATTATTAGCTATATCCAACATTTCCTGATAATAAAGAACCTGTAAATAGGATGTTGCAATGGTTAAGGCGATATCATTTTTATATTTATCGGCGTCGTATTGACTCGATTTTAATTTGAGTTGATTTTGTCTTACCGTATTCAGAAGTTGAAAGCCATTAAAAAGAGTAATCTGGCTTTGTAAATAAAAGTTATTGGATTGGACTCTTGCCGTTGCAAATTGGTTGGTGTAACGGTCAACGGTTTGTCCGTAATTATATGAGTGCGTTGCGCCTCCGTTCAGGTTGGGCAGCAAATTCATTTTGCTTTGTAATAAATTTTCGTTGGCAACATTCACAAGCAATTGTTGTTGTTTTATCTGAAGGTTGTTTGCCAAAGCATAATTAATACATTCTTCCAGCGACCATGTTTTCTTGATTGTCTGAGAATTTGCCGTTGTAATTCCCATCAATAACATTAAAAACCCAATGATAATTCGTTTCATGCAAAATTTATTTAATTGTTTCACCGTAATGATTAAATATCGTGCCATTTTTGGCATATTGCTGTTTTATAATAAATTAATTTTATAATAAAAATTTATTTGTCCACCAACGCTCAGCTTAAGTACGTTTCCGAACATTTTATCTTGTTTTAAATGATTTTTAAAAAGAAAATTCAAATTTACATTTTTTTGAAAACAATTGGGAGAAATGGTCGTAAATTTAGCTAATTTTGCTTCTATCAAATACTAACGCATTTTTTTGCCTTTTTTATATAGTTTAATCTCAATTCTTTAAGCATGAATCGTATAATTTGTTATTGTTGGTTTTTAATCGCTTTAGTTATCAGCCAGTTTGCTTTTTCACAAAATCAGAATTTTAACGTTTCACGTCTTCCCGGCGACAGTATCCATGTGGTTCACTACGGCATCCATCTTAGCGTTCTGGATTTTGATTCGAAAACAATTGATGGTTTTTACCGATCTTCAAATCACATCAAAAATTAACGGATTAAATGTTCTACCACTTGAATTACTGACATTAACAGTGGATTCGGTATTTATCAACAATATAAAAACTTCATTTATTTATAACGATACGACGCTGTTGAAAATTCCTTTGGCAACGCCTTTAAATAATAACGACACGGTGGCAGCCCGGATATATTATCATGGTCATCCTTTTACTGATGCTTCCGATTGGGGTGGTTTTCATTTTGTTGGATCTTATGCTTTTAATCTTGGTGTAGGTTTTGATTCTAATCCACATAATCTTGGTAAATCCTGGTTTCCCTGCGTTGATGATTTTACCGACAGGGCACTTTATGATATGTATATTACTGTTTCCGACATAAATACAGCCGTTTGTGGCGGTACGTTGATTTCGGAAATAGATAATGGTAACGGAACCCGAACATTTCACTGGAAAATGAATAATACCCTTCCAACATACCTTGCTTCTGTAGCTGTTGGAAATTATGTTCCGGTCAACGATACCTTTGCCGGAATAAATGGCCAGATACCTATTGCCATTTATGTTCCTCCGACGCATGTACAAAATGTTCCTGGTTCATTTTTACATTTAAAAGATATTTTATCTGTATACGAAAGCTGTTTTGGAGCCTATCCTTGGGAAAGGGTTGGTTATGTGGGCGCTGCTAAAGGTGCGATGGAACATGCAACCAATATCACTTATCCCAGTTCGAGTATTAATGGGTCGCTTTCCGACGAATGGCTTTATGCTCATGAGCTTTCGCATATGTGGTTCGGCGATAAAGTTACCTGTGCTTCGGCCAACGACATGTGGCTGAACGAAGGTTGGGCGGTATTCTGCGAATCGGTTTTCGTGAAGGTCTTTATGGAAAAGAAAGTTATAAGACAACTATGCGAAGCAAATTAAAGGATGTTTTGCAATTTACTCATATTAAAGATGGCGGATACCGGGCATTGTACGGTATTCCTCCGGAATATACTTACGGAAGTACCGTTTACGATAAAGGAGGGCAGGTAGCCCATACTTTACGGGGCTATCTCGGCGACAGTCTTTTTTTTAGTACGATAAAAGCCTATCTGAATCAATTTGCCTATCATTATGCTTCATCAGTTGATCTGCGTGATTTTATCACCAATTATACGGGTATCAATATGAATGATTTTTTTGATACTTGGGTTTTCCAGCCAGGTTTTCCTCAATTTTCTGTCGATTCGTTTTCTGTTTTACCCAATGGCTCTGCTTATCAGGTTACTGTTTTTGTAAAACAACGACTGAAAGGAACCAATATATATTCTAATTCCAACAGGGTAGAATTAGGTTTTTTTAATTCCGACTGGCAATCGTATAATGATACAATGAGCTTTTCGGGATTAACCGGAAGCAAAACGTTTATTTTACCTTTTCAGCCCTTGGTGGTTTTGATGGATCCCAACGACAAACTCAGCGACGCCATTACTGATTATATCAATGTTGTGAAAACCGGAGATTCATTAAATTATCCGGATTGTTTCTTTAAATTTAAAGTTCATCAGGTAAGTGATTCGGCATTTATTCGTGTTGAACATAACTGGGTCGCTCCTGATTCGTTAAAAACACCGGTTCCCGGTTTACGGCTTTCTGATTACCGTTATTGGAAAATTGACGGAATTTTGCCTTCCGATTTTAATGCTACCGGATATTTTTTTTTATAACAAAAATGCCAACCTCGATAATACGTTAATTACAAATTCTTCCGATTCGTTAGTCATTTTATACCGTCAAAGCCCGGCCTTCGATTGGCAACCGGTAAATTTTAGCCGGCAGGGTGCCTGGAGCATAGGTAATTTGATTGTTCCCAATTTGCAAAGAGGAGAATATACGTTAGCCATTTGGGATCAAGATTATCTGGGAACGAAAAAACCACTCCCCAAAGATCCTGACATATTGAAAGTTTATCCTAATCCGTCGGCAGGGGAAAGTAGTGATTGAATGTAAAGTAAATGAAAATTCGGTATTGAAATTTATTAATGCATCGGGTTTACAGATAGATTCTTCAGAAATTACGCCCCGGCAACACGTTGTCCGGTGGAATTCCAGGGCGTTTTCCAAAGGAGTATATTTCATTCAGCTTTCAACGGCTGGTAAACGGATAATTGCGAGCCAGAAAATTGTGATACAATAGGATTACTCGTTTACAAACAACCTGAATCCAATGCCGTGAACATTGATTAGTTCAATATTTTCGTCGTCTTTCAGATATTTGCGCAATTTGGCAATATACACATCCATACTGCGGGCATTAAAATAACTGTCGTCGTGCCAGATTTTGTTTTAAAGCAAAGGAACGTTCAACAACTTCATTCAGGTTTTCACATAAAGCTCGAGTAAATCGGATTCTTTTGAGGTGAGTTTTTGTTCGAAACTTTCCCTTGTCAGTAATTGACGGTTATAGTCGAAAACATAAGAACTCAATTTAAAAATATTCTGAGTTTTATCACGGTTTTTAATTCCTGAGCGTCGTATAATAGCTTGCATACGCATCAGAAGCTCATCCATATTAAAAGGTTTTGTCAGATAATCATCTGCTCCGAGTTCAAAGCCTTTCTGTTTATCTTCCTGCATGGATTTGGCTGTTAGGAAAAGTATCGGAATTTTTTTGTTTTCTTTCCGTATATCTTTGGCAAGCGTAAACCCGTCTTTTACAGGCATCATCACATCAATAATACAAAAATCGAAATTATTTCTTTCGCGATATGTCTCTAATGCTTCAAGTCCATTAACACATAGTGTTGTGGAATATCCTTTGGCATCTAAAAATGTTTTGAGAATACTGCCCAGATTGTGGTCATCTTCGGCCAGTAATACCTGAATCTTATTTTTTCCATCACTTTTCATTTTATTGAATTAATATTCGGAATTATTATCAAATGGTAAAAATACTTTAAATTTTGAACCTTTTTTTAATTCACTTTCTACCGAAATACTGCCGCCATGTTTTTCGATAATCGCTTTTACATAGGTCAATCCCAGCCCGAATCCTTTTACATCATGAATATTTCCGGTAGGAACACGATATAAATGCTCAAATATTTTTTTCTGGTTGGCTTTGCTTATTCCTATGCCATTATCCTTTATACTAATCAGCACACCGTCGGGAAAATTTTCGGTGGCTACAACAATCTCCGGCGTTTCGTGGGTATATTTATTAGCGTTATCCAGTAAGTTATTTATCAAGTTTGTAATATGAACTTTGTCGGCTTTGATTTGCGACTGGTTAGCCTGAAGATTGGTTGTAATGCTGCCCCCCCTGCTTTCTATCTGTAAACTCATATTTTTAATAACATCCCGAATGATTTCATGTACATCGATCAATTCTTTTTAAGATTTAACTTACCCTTTTCAATGATTGCCGTTTGGAGTATTTTTTCGGCCATCCCACCCAAACGGTTATTCTCTTCATTGATGATGTGAATGTAATTATCGGGTAATCCTTTAATTTTTTTAATATCAGGATCATTTAAAGCCTGGCAGGCAAGAGAGATGGTAGAAATGGGTGTTTTAAATTCATGAGTCATGTTGTTGATAAAGTCATTTTTCATTTCCGAGACTTTCTTCTGCTTGATGATAGTGCTTATAGCATACGAGAATAAGATGATAATGGTAATAATTAGAATAATGGAGATTGACAACATGCCCGCAATTTTGGTAAATAAATATCTCTTTTCGTTGGGGAAATATATCATAAGATAATCGGGCGAAATGGGCATGTCGTTGGGGAAAAGGATAAATCCTAAACTTTTTTCAGGAGTTCGTTGGTATAATCCCCCGTTTTTGATAAACCATGCGGTTACGGACTGAGCTGAAGATTCCAAATTCAAATGGTGTTTCTATTCCTTTATTTCGTAATTCGGCTGTCAGCAGGGAATCCAGAATTTTGGGATCGACCCGCTCTTCGATGGGCTGAACATGTTTAAAATTAAATAACTCATTGAAAACTTCCTTAACCAGCGTATTCTTTTTTTGCATCAGCGTTTTCATCCGCGATTTTGAATTGTATTTTACAGAATCGGATGGCTGATCGGGAATTTTGCCTATTGTTTTTTTTTCGGAATAAAGCGGTTGCTCAGGGGAATATGTTCCATGACCTGAACGGGATACGATGGTTGTATCATAATGTTTTACCGTTTTTCCGTTTTTCTTCTCGGAATATTGAATCTGAATTTTTTCAGAAGAAACTCCAAACAGATTTTCGTTTTTCTTCTCACCGGATCGTTTTTCGAGTTCTTTTAGATACAGATAATTAATAGAATCTATGGTCGTAAATAAATCCTGCCCTTTTTGATTGGTATTTAATTGTTTATTAATCTGGTCGGCGACTTCCAATTTTTCTAATTTATTGACAACTATGGTTGCTGTTTCTACAATATTCCGTTCAAAATTAGTTCGTTTTACGGCTAAAGCATTTTTTTATCCAATAGATTTGGATTCCTACCAGGCCAACAAGTACTAAACAAACGAGGATGGTTACTACGATTATGTTCTTTTTATTCATCCGTAAATGATTTGTTTTTTAATGGTTAAATAGAATACCCATTATTGTTGTTTCCGGTTTATATAATATTGATTCGTGAGAATATTTCATTTTTGCAAAATTACTGCCTGGTAATTAACTATTTTCCAGGTTAACAAAATTTAACGTTTGTTAGAAGTCTTTAACTTTTGCCCTCCGGTATTTAAAATAGATTTGCATCCCGAAAAGACCAGAATTATTTCGATGTAAAAGTAATTATTTTCAGCAAATAATAATATCAATGATTTTCAATTGTCTGTAAAGATATTATTGCTGATTCCAATGATTTTGTTGTTTGTTTTTAAAAGTGCGTTCGTCAATGACCGCACTTTTTTTATTTTCTTATGTTTTTTTGTTGTACTTTTAATTTCTTAAAAAATTCATACTTATGGCTCTTCTAACTTTAGACATTTCACACGTTTTTAATTTCATAAATCGTAACGAAATTAATTTATTACAAAAAGAAATTACTTCTGCCCACCAAATGCTTATCGAAAAAACCGGACAAGGCAACGACTTTCTGGGGTGGGTAAATTTACCAAACGAAATGGAAGATAAAATGTTCAACGACATCGCGGATGATGCCCAAAAGATAAAGAACACTGCCGAAATATTCGTAGTTGTAGGGATCGGTGGTTCTTATCTTGGTTCACGCGCCGTTATTGAGGCTCTTAGTCATAATTTCAGTCCTTTTCTAAAAAGCTCTTATCCCAAAATAATCTTTGCCGGGCAAAATCTTAGCGAAGATTATATGGCAGAGCTTCTGGAAGTGCTCAATCTTCATTCGTATGCCCTGGTGGTTATTTCAAAATCGGGGACTACTACCGAGCCAGCCGTTGCTTTCCGCATCCTTAAGAATCATCTTGAAAAAAAATATGGCAAAGCCGGAGCCAGAGAACGCATCCTTGCCATTACCGATAATCGAAGGGTGCGCTTAAGAAATTAGCCGACGACGAAGGATACAAAACTTACGTTGTTCCCGACGATATTGGTGGCAGATATTCCGTATTGACACCTGTCGGTTTATTACCGATAGCTGTGGCTGGTTTCGACATTCGCGCACTCGTAGGCGGGGCAGCAGCGATGCAAAAACAGGTAACAAAGACCGACAATATTGATGAAAATCCATCCGCATTATATGCTGCAACCCGCAATGCACTTTACCGTAGCGGAAAACAACTGGAAATAATGGTAAATTATGAACCTAAACTGATTTATCTTACCCAATGGTGGAAACAATTGTATGGCGAAAGCGAGGGCAAAGAAAATAAAGGTATCTATCCATCGGGAGCCAGCTTTACTACCGACCTTCATTCTATGGGGCAATATATACAGGAAGGCTTACGCAACATTTTTGAAACTGTGCTTTCGGTGGAAAAGACGTATCACTCCCTCAATATTCCTTACGAGCCTACAGACCTGGACGGCCTGAATTATTTATCGGGCAAACCCATCCATTATGTGAATAAAATGGCTGAACTCGGAACCAAGCTTGCCCATGTGGAAGGTGGTGTTCCCAATATTGCTATCGGCATTCCGCAACTGAACGAGGAATATTTGGGACAACTGATCTATTTCCATGAGTTTGCCTGCGCTTTGAGCGGATATATGCTTGGCATTAATCCATTCAACCAGCGGGGTGTGGAAGCGTATAAGAAAAATATGTTTGCTTTGCTTGGCAAACCAGGCTATGAAAAAAGAAACCGAAGAAATAAAACGTAAAATAAAATAAAACCAATGAAGAAATTTGCTGTAATCTTAGGCGGATGCGGAACCATGGACGGTTCCGAAATCCATGAATCAACACTTACCTTGCTTGCCATTAAAAAATCAGGTGCCGACTACCAGATTTTTGCTCCCGACAAGGATCAGCATTACGTTTGGAATCATTACAAAGCTAACGAAATGCCTGAAAAACGGAATATGCTTGTGGAAGCTGCCCGCATAGCCCGTGGCGAGATTAAAGAACTGGGCGAATACAAACCCGAAAATTTTGATGCTTTGGTGATACCCGGCGGTAACGGAATTGCCAAAAATCTTTGCAACTTTGCTTTTAAAGGTGCTGCCTGTGAAGTGTATCCTCCGCTTGCCGAAGCCCTGCGAAAGACTGCCGCCCTGAAAAAACCCATAGGCGCTATGTGCATTGCTCCCGTTATTCTTGGGAAAGTATTCGGTAAGGTGGTTATTACCCTTGGCGGGGAATCCGGTTCGCTGAATGAAGCCCTGAAAATGGGTATTATTCATAAGAAAACCAATCATGGCGAAGTGGCAATAGATAAAGAACATCTTATTTTTACCGTTCCCTGTTATATGCTCGATGCTACCATTGCCGATATAGCCATTGATACCGAAGCTTTGATTAAAGCCATGCTTGATGCCATGAAATAGAAAAAATCAATTACGAATTACGGGAATCAATTACGAATTACGAATTACGAATTACGAAACATTCCATGTTTAAAGTAATAAACCAAGGGCATACCTTAGACTTGCGATAATCAACAACAATATTTGATGGTTTCAAAACATGGAATGTTTATCACGAATCAGAAGAAGAGACATTCCATGTTTAAAGTAATAAACCAAAGACGTGCCTTAAGACGTGCGATAATCAACAATAATATTTGATGGTTTCAAAACATGGAATGTTTATTACTGTAGGTTGATATAAGATAGCGGATGCGGGATAACGCATAACGATCGCGGGTTTTATCAAAGCAGTCGTTAGTTTTATTGTAGCGATTAGAAAAAGCATAATAGCGGTCGCAAGTTACATGGTAGTGCATGCGAGTTTTACCAAAGCGGTCGCAGGTTTTATCAAAGCGATCGTTAGTTTTATCGTAGTGATTGAAAAAAGCATAATAGCGGTCGCGAGTTACATGGTAGTGCATGCGAGTTTTACCAAGGCGGTCGCGGGTTTTATCAAAGCAATCGTTAGTTTTATCAAAGCGGTAATAAGATATACCATAGTGGTTGCAAGTTTCACCCTATTTCCACTCTTAATTTTTCAGCAGATTTTTAAAAGGAATGGCATTGATGCGTTTGTAGGTAGGATGGGAAGTGCCTAAAACCGACATCACATATTTTTTAACGGCTTTGCTTGTATCCACCACCCCTGTTACGGGATCATACAGAATTTTATTACGTTTATTCATGGCTTCGGAATAAGGGATGCTGGCATTGATTACTGCCGTGTTCAGGGTGCGAAGCGTGCCGCAATAGGTCTCTAATGCGCCGGTTTTAAGGTCGGGTTCGTTGGGATTATACATCGGCTCGGCTTTGTACAACTGGATAAGGGCATCGAAGTGTTCGATAAGTGAATCGTAACTCTGTTGGGATACAGAAATGTTTTAGCTTCTCCTTCGGGTTCCCCGGTAGTGGAATTCCCTTCGGGTGCAGTTTTGGGCGTAGCACGGCGTCCCTGGATTTTACGAGCCAGCGTGCGTGCGTCCCCGGTAATTTGTGCCGGCGCTCCCGATGAAGAGAGTGCGGCGATACTTCGCGTTACTAATTTAATTTAATCAGGGGGTCAAACCCGTTTTCGCGGGCAGCCGTAGCCGTATCGAAAGCAGGTTTTACCGTCTTAAGATTAAGCAACGATTGTTTTGCATTGCCAAACATCTGTTCGAGCATTGGAATACCCAAGACCGGATTGGATGGGTTGTAATCCGTTCCCAACGCCTTGCATTCGGCGATTAATTTTTCTGTACCGGCAACATTTTTATCATGGCCGGTTTCGCTGAGACTTGCCATAACATTCTATTTTTAAGTGAATAATGAATTAATGCTATAAGAGTACAAAAAATCAGTTCACAAATAAAAAAATAGTTTCGTAAAATTTATTTTACCCGTTTTTGTCATAATATCAGTTATTTATTATTAAACAAAGCAGGAAATGAAAAAAATATTATTTCTTTTTTCTAACATTTATGTGCTTTGTATTGATAGATGTATTAATATTGAAGTGTATTTAGTTGCAGAATATTTGTAATTAAGGGAGTTTGTTTTATATCGTTGATTTCGATAAGGTATGCAGTTCAATAGCAACATAAAACTGGCGAAACAAACCATAGCAAACCTGAAAAATTTGCTGCTATCCCTGTGTTTTTTCCTGATTGTCCTTGCGTCCTACGGACAAACCCATATACTGAAAGGAATAATTATTGACGACCTTTCACAAAAACCCATTCAGGGGGTAACCATCAAGGTAGAACGCAGTAAAACCGGCACATTCACCGACAGGAACGGACGATTCACTCTGCCTTTGAAAAAACTGCCGGTAACATTGCAACTTACGGCTATCGGTTACGAAACCATGATGCTCGATATTACCAGATATGTCAGCGATACGGTAAGGATACCGCTTAAATCACAAATTTATATGCTGGAAGGAGTTGCTATTTCGGCGAGTCCTGTTATTCCTGTTTTTAAAGACGATCATTATTCGGTTATGGATTATGAAATTATGGATGATAACCTGCTGTTGCTTGTTTACCGTTATCGCCTCAAGCGTTCGCAACTGGTATTGCTTACCCGTTTGGGCGATACGCTTGATTATACCGATGCCCCCGAAATACCTTCAAAATTATATAAAGATGCTTTAGAGAATGTGCATTATGTTACCCAGGACGGAAGAGCCTACCAGTGCTTCTTTTACGCAGGGGCAAAAAAGTTAATTTTTACACACATTACCCAATACGATACCTTGTATGATATTATGAAGAGTTTTACTTTTTCGATTAACAATCGTTTGTATTTTCAGGAATATAGCCCCGATGGATTCATCAGCAGCATTGGTTATTGGCAGAGTTCCAAAGGGAAACATTATACCCGTTTTATCCGGGATGAAGAAATGATATGGCGAATGAAAGATGATCTGCGTTTTGGAAAAGTGATGTCGGTAATGGGAGGACAGCCGAATAAGCCCCACGCGAATGCTAACGGACTTTTCTATAAAAGAATTAATGTACCCCTGTATAAATTTGGCGAAGACCGGATGTTGCTATTCAATTTCCCGAATGATTCCATCGAAATTCTGGATACGGGAAACGAACATCATCAGCGGCGTGCCCATTACCTTTCATAAAGAGGAAGAAGCTTAATTTCGGAAACCAGCTCGGGCATGTTTTTGATAACATCGGAAAATCTTTTATTTCCGGAAAAGATAAATGGGTAAAAATATCCTGATGGATGTCCCTGCCGAAAAGGCGTATACGTATAATATAAAAAATGGCATTTACCATCTTAAGCAAATCAACCTTTATATACCGGTGAATTGGACGATTGCAAGAGTATACCCTATATTTTCCCAAGAAAGTCAGATATACAAGGGTGAGGTGTATTTCCTGTACAAAGGCTTAGGAGAAAAAGATAAATGGAAATTGTTGAAGATGAAAGTTTGTAACTGACGCAGATAAAAATAAAGACGCGGATAACGCGGAAAGGCACGGATAAAGAAATAAGACGCGGATTAACACGGAAAGGCACGGATAAAGAAATAAGACGCGGATTAACGCGGAAAGAAACGGATGAAAATATCCGTTTTAATCAGCGCAAATCAGCGTCTAAAAAGATAGAGACGCGGATTAACGCGGAAAGGCACGGATAAAGAATTAAAACGCGGATCGACGCGGAAAAAGCACGGATGAAAAAAAATCCGTTTAAATCTGCGTAAATCAGCGTCTAAAAAGAATGGAGACGCTGATTACTACAAGTTATCCAACCGGTTTAAAGTTCTCTTTTGAGATAGAATGCTGTATATGTGTTCTATAATTTCAGTTCTATCTGTTTCGTTAATTCTACAATAATTTGAATTTAATAGGTTTTCTAATTGCATTAATAAATCTGCCTTGCATTCTAACGGACGCTATACATAAAGTGGTGTGAGAGGCTCTCCCTGTTCCCGATTAATCGGGAGCGGGACGGTCTACTTGATTAGTGGCTGCCTTTTATGTTCATTTAACTGCGTCAATTGTAACTAATAAGTTTTGATCAATACAAATAACGTCATTAGTGTCTTGTTTAATGTAATCGCTTTCTTTATTTCAGGAAGTAACTCGTTAATTAGAAAATGTTTGGATAATGCTTTTGCTTTTAATTCATATTTTTTTCTGTTCTCTACCTAAGTTAAACCGCAAGTAGTTAAAAAAGAAGTTAGCTAAAATGTCGCAACTTTGTGTCAAGTAATTTTCACTCCATTTCTGAGGTTCAAATTTTATCAATTCCTGTTGTTTAACTGGCCAACCTGTCAAAGTTATACATTTTGCTAAGGAATTGCCTAATATTTTGATTAGTTCAAAAAACTTCAAATCCCAAATGATTGGAAGTTTTCCTGACATTGGAAATACTTCTTCTTTGTAATTCAATATTTTTTCCCGTTGAATCTGGATAAAATTCAAATTGGTCGCCATTGTCGCCAAATTTGTCACGATACAAGAGATAACAAAAAGTTGGTCAATTCGGTGATATAAAGCTGGAAGATCCGTGTCGGTAAGTGATGCAAATTGTTTACCAATAACAGAACTTCTGTTTTCAAGTTGAATTTTTATTAAATTCTTTAAGTATCCTGCATTTGATTCGTATTTATTTCTGCTTACTAACGTCAATTGTATGTTAAGTTTGTTAGAAGCAACATATTCAAAAAGTTTATTCAAAACTTCTTCAAATGTCGTCCCAAGAGTTGTCCAATTGCTGTCATTCAGATTGTAAGAATGCAAACCTTTGAAGTCGGCACCAAGTTTTTTGTTGCTTTTAATAATTGCTTCAACTTCGTCAATGTATGCTTTGCAATTGTCAGTTTCGCCCCAAATTGAAGATATTACTTGAAATGTTTGTTTGTCGTCTCTTGTGTCGTCTGTAAATATTTGAATTTTCTTCATTTTTAGCATTTACAATTGTTTCTTAATTTTCCGCAATAGCCACAAAATTTTTCATTTGTATAATACGCAAGTGCAAGTCTCACATTTTGAACATAACCTTTGGTCAAATGATAGCCGCACATTCTGCAATAATTATGTCCTGCCTTTTGATACTTATCGCATTCGTTACATTTATTTTTAGGTGTTCCCATTTCCACAAATTTTTAAAGATTATTTTTAATTCGTTTGTTTAATTCAGTTTCCAAGTCCTGTCATTTTCAATTTGAATGTTGTCATTTTGGGTGTCTGCTAAGGTTGCCACTAACGGTCGGGGATATGAGCAGTTGGGGACTACGTGGACGCGAACTTATCACCCATTACCGAGCTCGCAAGCGAGAGCGACGCACGCTCAACCACTTAAACCCAAATTGCTTATGAGCCCTTGTTAGCGGTGGTTTTTATTTTTCTTTGTCAAAAAAAGTATTCAGAATTTTCCTTAGTTCTTCCAATCTTGGTCGTAACATTTTTTCATTCTGTTTATAATAATCTTTTATTTCAGCCACCCGATTTTCTAAAACTATTTCTTCACGCAAGCTTGTCAATGGATATTTAGCTTTTGTATCAGTTAAGATTGCACCAATGGTAAGAATACTTAAATCCAGTGCCCTATGAAGTGGCATTTCTTCACTTTGTCGACTCCATTTATTACCTGTATGTCTCCAAATCTTAACGGAAAGTTCGTCTTCGTCATATTGAGCTTGTCCAATTGACAATGCCCTTACATCTGTATCGTTTGCATAAATAGCATCAATTTTGTCATAATCATTTACCGCAATTATTGGTTTATGACTTAAATGTTCCGGAACTTTCATATTTATCATTTTGTTTAAGTTGGGGGGAAGGGGGGATTTCTCCCCCAGTACTAGCTCTTGAATCAATGTAATAAAAACTTCCGTTGAATTACCTTACTTACAATCGGGGTAACGGACTTCCCCAGGAGTACCTCCATTCCGATTGCACCTATAATGAAGTTCAAATTTTGTCCCACTTTTTCATACTCATAATTATTAAAGTTAATAATCCAGTTACAATTAAAGAGAAGTCCATTCTTACCCCGATTGATAAGGTCGCATCAAAGAGGAAATCTAAATTACAATTCAAGCTCTTAAAGAACGTGTGTCGCTGTTTTTAAATCACCGCTAACTCGTTTATACCGATGATAAAATCATACTATTGCCTCTCGGTTCTGTCGTATATGTATGATTAGTGTTATCTGTTTTTTACAAATTATCCAAAGGGCTTTTTATTTTATCAAATCCTTTGATGGTTATGTTTTAAAATTAATCTTTCATTTATATCCTCTTTGCTTCTCACAAGTCTGCGCTTTGCGTATCATTAACTAATTAGCACATTAACTAATTAGCACATTATCCTTCTGTATTCCTAAATCATCAATCAGCAATCAATCCCGATCCCGAGCACTCGGGAGGACTAAGCCTGCGGCTTAGCAATCAGTAATCAGCAATCAACTATCAACTATCAACTATCAACTATCCTGTTCCTGCTCCGGTTCCTCTTTGGTATGTTCGCCTCCATGTCCCAGGTCAAGGATTATACGGGCGCTCAGGTATTGTTGGTAAAAATCAGGATGAGTAGTACGGAAAGCAAGCATGATGTTATCCATCTTTTTCTTCAGAAAATCGTTGGTTTCTATAAAAATCTCTTCCATATTACGGGTAGCTGTCTTGCTTATGCCCACAGCTTCACGTTTTTTGGGTATCATGGCATTAAAAGTGGCGCGTTTGGTCATCAGCAGTTCCAGATCCTGTTCGCTTACCATCAATCCGGCAAGACCTTCTTTATGCGGTATGGCGGCATCATACACTACCTTACCGGCATTCACCAGTTGGAGTTCACTCATCCGGTTCAATTTATACTCTGTATAATTCACCATGCCCAGTAGCGTATTGTTACCAGCGCTGGCAGCAAAAACCCTTGGTTCCATCGCATACCTTGAGTATGGAACCGATATAATCGTTTTTAACTACTAATTTGTCGGCGGTGATACCTTCGGATGATTTCAGTTGTACTGCATTCAGGTCGTCTATATCTTCAGTATTTTCTTTAAGCAGCAACCTGCCTTCCTTAGCCGGAGCGACGGTTTCTACAATTTCCTGGTTGTCGTCCAGCACCAGCGTCACATTTTTATACATGCGAAGCCAGTTACGTTGTTTTTCATTCATGGTAGTGGTTTTTAGTTGGTTTTCGACTACTAAAGTAGTAAATTATCATAAAATATGTACGCAAATAATCAAATTTTTTTAACTTTTTTTAAAAAATTTTTTAAAAAAACAATATAAATCATTAGTATACAATGGTATACTGATCAAAAATGCATTAGTAGCTGAATATCATTAAAATATGAATCGGGGAGGCTTTGGGATAATTTTCTGTATCGCAGTTTGTATCCCGATGCCTCTTTTGCCTGTTTGTAAATGGGGAAGGATAAACCGTTATTGCCTGATAACAATTACCGGGGCTATAACGGATGTTGCCAAAACGGGAAACATCATTGCAGAAAATGCAACCGGCATTGCGATAATAGAAATTCCTGTAGTGATAATTGAAAATGCTATGGTGATAATCGAAAGATGCTGTTGTGCGACCGGCAGTGCATATGCTATCACCGGCAGATGGCTTTGTGAGCACCGAAAACAGTCATTGTGTCAGGTGAAATTCACCTTGTGATGACCGGAAGCGCTATTGCGATAACCGGAAGATGCCGCTGTGCGACCAGTAGCACATATGCTATCACCGGCAGATGGCTTTGTGAATGCCGGAAGCTGCCACTGTGTCTGTTGGAGAGGGAGTGTAAAACGAACTGTGTCATAAAAATTTTCAGTACTTTTGTTTGTCGGGATAAACGGACACTGGCTCTGCTGAGGAGCAACCAGTGAAGGGATAAACCCGACCGACGGAATAATTATCCTAAAAGTGCTATGTGCAAATGTAGCGCTTTTTTTAATGGATAATAATTCTGGAGTAAAATGCCTTAAAAAACCCATATCAAATTGTATTTATGTTTATTCTGGCTCTTTCTGCAAAGATAATATCCAGCTGCGATGCTACTATGCCCCAGTTTGGCAGAGGTGCCGTCCACTTTTCTACAATATTCTGGGTTGCAAGGTAAATAAGTTTTAGTAATGCCATATCGCTGGTAAAAGCTCCTTTGGTTTTGGTTACTTTACGTATTTGCCTGTGAAAACCTTCTATCGTATTGGTAGTATACATAATTCTGCGAATAGGTTCGGGGTACTTAAAGTAATTACTCAGATGTTCCCAATTGTTACGCCAGGAGGTAAAAACCGGCGTATACTTCTTTCCCCATTTCGCTTCTACCACATCCAGGTTATATTCTGCTTCTTCTTTAGTAATAGCCTGGTAAACTGTTTTTAGATCTTTCATAAACTCTCTACTGTCTTTAGAAGCAACATACTTTAGTGTGTTTCTAATCTGATGAACAATGCAGGATTGTATTTCCGCTTTAGGAAATACCAATTCAATAGCTTCGGCAAATCCTTTCAGATTGTCTATACTGACAATAAGCATGTCTTCAACACCCCGGGCTTTAAGATCATTTAACAACTGTAACCAAAACCGGGAGCCTTCGCTTTCGGCTACATACATCCCAAGCAAATCTTTTATTCCTTTATTATCTACTCCAAGTATATTGTATACTGCACGGGAAGACACTTTGCCATCTTCTTTCACCTTGTAGTGTATAGCGTCCATCCATACAAAGCAATACACGCTTTGTAACGGGCGTTGCTGCCATTCTCTGATTAATGGAATAACACGGTCGGTAATGTTGCTCAAGGTTGTTGGCGAGAGCGTAAACCCATACATCTCTTCAATGTGCTCACAGATATCCCGGGTACTTACCCCTTTACTATACAATCGTAGCACTTTGTTTTCCAACTCTTCGTTGATGATGATTTGCCGCTTGGGTACTACCTTTGGATCAAAATCTGAATTACGATCCCGGGGTGTGTTTAACTCGAATTCCCCTTCGATGCTTTTGACCCTCTTTCCTATTTTACCATTACGACGATTGCCAACTGATCGCTGTTGCTCATCCATGTGCTCGTCCATTTCTGCTTCCAGTAGCTCTTCCAACATCTGTTTTAACAAAGGTTGAAATATGCCTTCTTTGCCTCCGGCTGGTTCTCCCCGGCGAAGCCTCTCTTTCGCTTCCTGCTTGTAGGCCTCAAAATCAAATTTACATTTTCCCATTTCTTGTGTCAAATTTAATTATTTATTCCCTTTGACACAGTTTATTTTACAGCCTCGTTGGAGATTAGGAACAACCGCCGGAAGCGCCTTTCTTCTTTCCCGATTTTAACATCGGGGGCTTGGCTCCTCCGCCTGCGGGAGCCGCTATGGCTCCGGGAGTGGCGACGGGGGCTGCTCCACCTAAGGTGATGCCGGCTCCTTTGCGTAAATCATACTTTGCAAACTCATCATCCGGACTGGTTGCCGGAGGCTGTTGAGGGTTGAGTATGGTCTCTGCCCAATAGTTTAATCCGCCCTGCATAACGTATATGTTCTGGTAACCCAATTGCCGCATAAGCATCCAGGCTTCATTTGCTTGCAGGGTTCCGTTGGAATAAAGGACATTCATTTTCTGACTTTGATTCAGGATGTCTTCATTTTCTTTGGCTAAAAGGTTATTCAGCGGGATGTTCAGCGCTCCCGGCAGGCTGAATTTGTCGAACTCGGCTTTGCTGCGCACATCAATCAGTTGCAGCAGGGGATCTTTTTTAACCAACATATCGGCAACTTCATCGGTTGTCATGAATTGCTTCCCCGTTTTGGCTTCATCAAGCAATTGTTTTGCTGTCAGTTTATAGGGTTTGGTTTTATTCTCAGGCACCGCAGCAATGATCAGTCCTAAAAATACAATCACCACCGACAGAATTATTCTTGGTTTAAGCATCTTTTCCATAACTATTCAATTTATTAAAATCAATAAACAACTATCAATAAACAACAATCAATCCCGAAAAGATCGGGACTAAGCCTATGGCTTAGCAAATAATAAATAAACAACAAACAACTATCAATCCCGAAAAGGTCGGGACTAAGCCCTACGGCTTAGCAAACAATAATCAATAAACGACAATCAATCCCGAAAAGGTCGGGACTAAGCCTATGGCTTAGCAAATAACTATCAACAATCAATCAACAAACAACTATCAACTATCAACTATTAATATTCTTCCCTTGGAAATTTCTTTTCGGCCCATTCTCCTATCCAGAACATTATCACTGCAGCAATGATAATCAGCAAAGCGGTAAAACCTGAAGACAATCCAAGGAAGTCGGAAAACTTAGGTGAACCTAAATTCTTGGCTAAATATAAACCTTTTTCCAAAGGATAAAGTTCGCCGAAAATAAAAATACCGATAAACAAGCCAAGAGCAAACACCATACCATCAATCTTTCCGATGGCAGCTCCGCATATGCTGGTTCCCGGACAAAATCCGCCGATGATAAAACCTATACCCATGATCACTCCTCCTACGATGGCGGAATAGACATAGGTTTCGTTCACAAACACAAGGCTGAGGTCAATCCAGCCGAAGAGGCTGAAAAATAATAATCCGAGCATACAGGTGATGGCTCCCGTGAAAAATACTTTTAGCACTACAGTATCGTAGCCGTAGAATACTCCGGCTAACTTCCGGCTCGACGAAAAACCACATTGCTCCAGCACAAAGCCAAAGCCAATGCCGATTAAAAAGGCTAAAAACAGGTTAGTGTTTTCAGATATAATGCCATTTACTACTAAAGGTCCCATGAGATTAAGGTTTAAATAAAAATTTAAAAGAATAATTTCTAATTACTATCAACAATCAACTAACAACAATCAACTAATCAAATCCAGTTTTTACGGAATACATAGGCGAAAGCGAAAGCCGTTCCGAAGATACAGGCCATGGTAAGAAATCCGCCTAACGAAAGCACGCCCATGCCGCTTAGAGCAGCGCCGCTGGTGCAGCCTCTGCCAACTGAGCGCCGTAACCGAACAGTATTCCACCAATCAATGCCATGATTAATCGCTTGCGCGAAGTGATTTTTGGTGAATGCTCCACTTTAAATTTCAAACGCTTGGCCACAACTCCCGATAGGAATCCGCCGACAATTGCTCCAAGCATTTCGTAAACCAGCCATGAATTCATTGGGTTTCCCGGGTGTGTGTCGGAATATTCTTTGTAGAACAATGCTTTTTCGGCATGCCGGGGAGCTACTGTTTGTACGCCTGCCACTATCGTACTCTTGATGGCTCCGCTGGCTCCCAGTCCGCGTCCGGAAATAAAATTGGATGCCAGTAGCACCAGCCCTAATAATACGCCTCCAAGGTAAGGGTTTAGATATTTTGTCTTTTTCATTGTTAATTATTTTATAGTTATTCTGATATAAAATCGTAATTCGTAATTCGTAAATCATCAATTAATACAGCCACCGGCTTGTTTGTCCGGCATAAGCAATGATAAATCTAAGCATTAAACTTCCAAACAGCACAAGAACCGGAGCAATGACTGCCGGAACATGATATTTACGTAGTTCAAGAATTTCGAGGATAGCGGGAATAATCATTCCGATAAGCACCACAAAAATCCAGAAGGGGGCTGTGTATTCTCCACCAAGGAATAGCTGTGCCGCATCTATCTGCACCTGGGTACTTGCCAGTAAACCCATAAACATGTGAATGATCAGGAAAAGTTCTATTCCGATAATCATCAGATCAATTTTGGCAAGACTCATTCTTTCGAAATGCGATTTGCTCATCAATACGATAGTGGCGGCTCCGGCAGAAATTCCGGAAGCTAAAAACAAAGGTCCGAGGATGGAAGTATTCCATAACGGACGGGCGTTAAAAGCAGAAAAAAGAATGCCGGTATAAACTCCGAGTATGATTGAAAAGAATAAAGCAATCCAGGATAATATCTTAATATTTTTTCTGAAGAACTTTTCAAGTTCTTTCAGCCAGTTGTATTTCCAGTCCCAGTTGGGGAAAAGCTCCGTTATATTCAAGGCACACCATATAAAAGAAACAGGAGTAATCACCATCAGCGTCCATGCTCCCCACGACATAGGCGATTCAAGCCTGAGTGTGGAATAAAGTTGCCAGAAGTACATTTTATGTTTCAAATCCCAGAAAAGGGCAATCAAACCGATAATCAAAATAAAAGGTGTGATGAAAGGAGCTATTTTTGTTGCTATGGGATAATCTTTTTCTTTACCACGCAGCGTATAATAAGCAGCGAAAAATAATATACCGGCAGCCAGTCCTCCAAGAAACAGATATAAAGGAATCTGCCAGTGCCAGATATTAAGTTGCGGGTCGATGGAAGGATTCATTCTTCCGCTTATGATAAATTCTTCTCTCATGTTATTAGTTGATGGTTGATAGTTGTTTGTTGATAGTTGTTAGGGCTTTTAGATTTTCTTTTGAAAATAGTTTATGAATCCGTTGATTAATTTTTTATTGACTGAAATCAAATCCAGAACGATGTTTAATGTTTCTTCATTAATATACTTTTGATCAAACGAAATATAGGTCTGAGTTTCTAATTCATAAACCGAACCTCTGGCAATATAAATAAACTGTAACGTATCTTTGCTGTGGTTTCTTCCACAACCTTCGGCGATATTTGATGGTATGGAAACGGCACATCTCCGCATTTGAATGATCAGTCCGAAAGCTTCATTCTGCGGAAAATTAGTAGTAATCTGATAAATCAAATTTACCAGTTCCCGGCTTTTTAACCAGACATTCAATTCTGTATATTCTTTATAACCAGCTAAATTTTCCATATACAATCAACGTATTATCAACAAACAACCATCAACTATCAACTAAATTAAAAAGTACAATTGAGGTTGGGTTCCGGCTTCGGGTATCAGGGTTTTCCATTTGCGATGAGCAAGCACTTTTGAAACAGGGCTTGATGGGTTGTCCAGATCGCCAAAATACAGGCATTTGGTAGGACAAACAGAAACACAGGATGGATCGAGTCCATTATCCACACGGTTGTGCAGGCAGAAAGTACATTTGTCCACATATCCATCAGGATGAGGAAAACGGGCATCATACGGACAGGAAGCGATACAGGCGCCACATCCGATGCATTTGCTATGAGTTACCAAAACCACCCCGCCATCTTCAAAATGACTGGCACCCGTTGGGCAGCAACGCACACAGGGTGCGTTTTTACAGTGATTGCAGCGTTCGGAACGGATTTCTGTTACCAGATCGGGATATGTGCCATCCGTAATTTCTACCACCCAATCGCGGGCATAACCTAAAGGAACATCATTTTCCGTCTGACAGGCAACTACGCAATCGCTGCAACCTACACATTTTTTAGTGTCTACCGCCATGGCATATCTCATGATATCGTCTCCTTTTTATCTAATTTAAAAGTTACAAAATTTCCCCGCATGCCGGTTCCGCCCATGATGGGATCGGTCATCACCGTTGTGATTAATTCCGAATCGCTAGCGCCATGGCCATATGCCCGGCTTAGTTTTTTTTCGGAATGTCCAAATCCGTGAACCATATAAACGCTATCCCAGCGGATTCGCTCGGTTATCCTGACTTTTATGGAAAAGCTCGAAACAACTCCATCCTGGTTCTGAAGGTAAACTTTCTGATCTTTTTTTAGGCCCCATTCGGTGGCAACTTTCGGGTTGACCCAAAGAGTATTTTCGTCCATCAAATCGGTAAGGTTAGGATTATTGGCTGTTCGGCTAAAGGTATGCATGGGTGCACGACCATAATTCAGACGATAAAAACCTTCGGGGGGTTCGGGATGAGGAACATAAACCGGTAATGGCTCGAATCCGGCGGCAAGAAAGTCGTTGGAGAAAAGTTCTATTTTACCCGAAGAGGTATCAAATTTATAATCCGAGCCATCGGGAATATATAAATCTCCATCTTGCCTCGGATATTTTTTAACACCCAGGGTTTGCATCTCTTTTAAAGAAGTTCCCATTTGTTTCAGTTTCCAGTCCAGTTCTTCTTCTATGGTTTTGAAAGGGAAATAGGCTTCCAGACCTAATTTACCGGCAAGTTTTTTTGCCATCCACCAGGCGGGTTTGGTATTATTTTGGGACTCTGCGGCAGGCATACGCAAAGCGATAAGCGGTTCGCGCTGTTCGGCAACCCGTATATCGTCGTAGCGTTCCAGATAAGTGCATTCAGGTAAAACTACATCAGCCCATCCGGTAATTTCCATAGGCATGGTATCCACGGCAACCAATAAATCAAGGTTTTGGATTGCCTGGAGTGTTTGCTTTTATCGGGGAGTGTTGTAATTAAGTTGGTTCCAACCACAAGCCAGGCTTTAATATTTTTATCTCTTCCCGGTTTAGGGATGGAAGCATCTACCAAAACATTCGAAACTCCGGTATTTGCAAATGCAAATTTTCCATCGGCGAGTGCGCTCCATTCCCATGCGGGTTTTGGAAATTCGGGTAAAGGAAATTCCGGAAGAGCAACACTATCGGGAATGAAAAACCCACCCCGTCTGCCCCAGGAACCTAAGAGTGCATTTAAAATTGCAATCGCACGTATCCTTTGGGTGTCATCGCCATACCAGGTTACATGCCGTCCCGGATGAACAAGTACTGCTGGAGAAGCATTAAACATTTCTTTTGCCGTGCGACGAATAACGTCAGGGGCAATGGTAGTGATTCCATAAGCCCATTCGGGAGTAAAACTTTGGACATGAGACTTCAGTTCTTCAAAACCATTGCAATATCTCTCAACAAATTTTTTATCGTACCATTCTTCTTTATCAGCACATGTATCCACGAAAGTAGCAATGCCAAGTCAGTTGCGGGTTTGATGGGCAACCAGTATTTCGATTTACCGGCAGCCGTCGAAAAACGGGGATCAACGGTAATGATGACAGCACCTTTGTCAATGGCATCCGACATTTCCTGAACCTGACTGTTGTGCATGTTTTCGCCCAGATGCGAACCAATTAAAACCATGCATTTGGTATCACGTATATCTAATGGTTCAGGCGAGTGTAATTCAGTTCCAAAGGTTGCCAGAAAAGCTATTTCCCTGGGTCCCTTACATTGCGCAAACGAAGGAGCTGCCGTATTGTTGGAACCAAAGGCACGGAGCAGCGTAGTAAAATATTTACCGCCAGAACCGTGTTTGAATAATGCAATACTTTCGTGACCGTGTTCGGAAGCAATTTTTTTCATCTTTTTGGCAATGAAGTCAAAGGCTTCGTCCCAACTTGCTTCCCTAAAACCTTGTTTTCCCCGTTCAGAAGTCCGAATCAATGGAGTTTTAAGACGGTTGTTATCGTAGTACATACCAACGCCGCCGGTTCCGCGGGGGCAAAGTCTGCCATTGCAATGTGTATCATCCTCGTTGCCTGTTATTTTTTTGATGCTTCCGTCTTCATGATGATAAACCCATCCGGCGCATTGCCAAAAGCAGATTTCACAGTATGTGGGTGTTCGCCCGGCTATACGATGACCTGACGGGAGCTGGCTGAAAAGTTTGGTGATCGGAGAATTTCCTTTTGCCAGACGTAGCCCTCCGCCGGCAAGTGCCAAACCACCAACACTTATTGCAGATATTTTTAAAAATTGCCTTCGGGTTTTCATGCAAATTCTGTGTTAATTAAAATCGTTATTTTTATTAAATCTATATATGGGCATGTAAATTTATTACAAAAATAAATAAAAACCGGATTTTTAATAAACAAAAACACAAAAATTTAGTTTTTCTTTATTCCCGGGAAACAGGTATTGGTTATCAGTATTATTCTGTTTTTAACATGAAAGTTAGGTATAATTACAGAATTACAATCTTTTTTACTTCAGTAAATTTTTTTCCGGTCAGTCGCAGGAAATAGATACCTCTGGTAATTTTACTGATATCCAGACAAACAATTGTATTTTCTGCATTTATTTTTTCTTTTATCAATGTTTTCCCATGTAAATTAATTAATTCTATCCCATTAAATGTATTTTTACTGTTTATATTTTTAATAAAAACAAAATCTTTTGCCGGATTTGGATAGATCAGAATGGGGGATTGTTCGCTATTATCCGGGATATGTGTACAATCATTTACGGTGATAAATTCTTTTTTTTCAAGAGTAATATTATTTGTGCCATCGGAAACCGTCAGGGTTACGTCATATTTTCCCGGACTTTCATAGGTAACGGCAGGTTGTTTTTTATCGGACGACGATGGATTGCCTCCGGGGAAAGACCATTGCCACGAAAGGATGTTATCATAGGAATCATCTACAAAATTAACGGTACTATTTTGGCAAACAGAGGTATTATCTGCATGAAAAAATATTTGGATATTTGGATTGTGGACATTAAAAAAGTCGAGATAATCGTTAAACAGTTTTGTTTTTGCCAGCGGGTCATTATCATTTACTAACTTACCAAACTCGATCATGGAGCCGATGGTTTTATAGTTTGTTCCGGTATGGGCAAACTGAACACATTCCGGATTATTTGCTACATTATTGAACAGAGAATAAGAGTTGTAGCCGGGAGTAATCCGGAAAATAGCAATGTAAGGCAGCCCCATATAGTTGAAGTTTTGTCCCTGGGTGATTGTATTATTTTGCCCGATTATCGTATCAAAAGAATATCTTGAGCATAATTCGTGATTGTAATGAAATAATTCAAGAACAGAAACCGGATTATTAAAATGCCATGTTTTATATCCCTCCATATAAAGATTTCCGCCATTGTTTAGATATTCAGATAAATAATTTCCTTCAGCAGCAGTTAGTGTATGAGAAAACCCGAAAAATCCAAGCAATAAAAATACACATGGAGCAGGACTCAAATGGGGAGGGATTGAATCTATTATTTTATAAGACATCTGCAGGGAATTAAGAATGGGTTGCAGACTGTCGGCAGTAACAGAACTTGAGGAAAGGTTAATAATTATCACTGAAGGAGTCCCGATTTCCAAAGGATAATGAAAAACAGTATCATTACCATTACTACTTTTCAGCGAAACAGAAAAGGTTGTAGTATATTCCAAAGGAGTATTTCTAGAGGCGGAAATTAAAAACCGCTGATATGAGCAAAGAAAAGGTTTCAGTGAATCTATATAAGTGT
>Ga0268356_10564_pt1 | contig 66640 bp, 80 predicted proteins | sample BioMet10_FD_194415 | JGI IMG/M metagenome (GOLD analysis project Ga0268356, IMG submission 194415) | Sewage microbial communities from Oakland, California, United States - Biofuel 10 (PacBio Assembly) | ecosystem: Engineered > Wastewater > Sewage > Unclassified | place: USA: California | collected...
GTCGTACTGCGCACGCTTCTGGGCGTCGGAGAGCACGCTGTACGCCTCGTTGATTCGACTTGAACTTCTCTTCGGCTCCCGGGTCCTTGCAGACATCCGGGTGGTACTTCCGGGCGAGATTGCGGTAGGCCTTCTGGATCTCCTTTTCATCGGCAGTCCTCGGTACTCCGAGGGTGTCATAGTAGTCGCCCGTAGCCATCAGCGCTCACTCGTCTTTGACTTTGTAATCCGCGTTAACGACGTTGTCGTTCTGTTTCTTTTCCGGTTCGGGTTCCTGCTGGGGACCGGCACCGGCAGCGCCTTCCGCTCCACCGGCTGCTCCCTGCTGCTTTGCGGCGTTCTCCGCCTGCATCTTCTGGTAGATCTTCGTGGTTGCCGCGTACACTGCTTCGGTTAAGGTCTCCATTGCCTTCTTGATATCGTCGATGTTCTCGGCAGCAAGAACCTTCCGTACCTCGGCTACGCCGTCCTCGACTTTCTTCTTGTCGTCGGCTTCGAGCTTGTCGCCGCTCTCTTTGAGCATTTTCTCCGCAGTAAAGACCGCAGTGTCGGCCTGGTTCCGGATCTCGATCTCGTCGCGCTTCTCTTATCGTCCGCCTCGAACTGCTTTGCGGCGTCCATCATCTTCTTGATCTCTTCATCGGAGAGCTTCTTGTCGCCCTTGATCGAGATCGCCTGCTCGTTGCCGCTCCCGAGATCCTTTGCGGAGACGTGGATGATACCGTTTGAATCGATATCGAAGGTCACTTCGATCTGCGGAATGCCGCGGGGGGCCGGCGGGATACCGGTCAGCTGGAACTTGCCGAGCGTGAAGTTATCCTTCGCGAGCGCCCGCTCGCCCTGCACGACATGGATCTCGACACTTGTCTGCCCGTCAGCGGCAGTCGAGAAGATCTGGCTCTTCCGTGTCGGGATCGTGGTGTTTCTCTCGATGAGCTTCGTTGCGATTCCGCCCAGCGTCTCGATACCGAGCGTGAGCGGCGTCACATCAAGGAGCACGATGTCCTTGGTCTCACCGGTGAGGACTGCACCCTGGATGGCTGCACCGAGGGCAACGCACTCGTCCGGGGTTGATGCCCTTGTCCGGTTCCTTCTCCAGCAGTTTTTCACGGTCTCGACAACGAGCGGAATACGGGTCGACCCGCCCACGAGGAGCACGTGGTCGATATCCTTTGGCGTCATCTTCGCGTCGCTCAAGGCCTGTTTGACCGGCCCCTCGGTAGAGCGGACAAGGTCCCCGATCAGCTGCTCGAGTTTCGACCGGGTGAGGTCGATGTTGAGGAACTTGGGGCCCGTTGAATCGGTGGTGATGTAGGGCAGGTTGATGTTCGTGGTCTGGCGCTGGGAGAGCTCGATCTTCGCAGTTCTCGGATGCATCGCGCAGGCGCTGCATGGCGTAGATATCGTTCTTGAGGTCGATGCCCTCTTTCTTCTTGAATTCCTCGACAAGGTAATCGGTGATGAGCTTATCGAAGTCGTCGCCGCCGAGGTGGTTGTTCCCTGCCGTTGCCTTGACCTCGAAAACACCGTCGCCGAGGGTCAGGATCGAGACATCGAACGTACCGCCGCCAAGGTCGTACACGAGGACGGTAACATCCGCTTCCTTGTCGATGCCGTACGCCAGGGCGCTTGCCGTGGGCTCGTTGATGATACGCAGGACTTCGAGACCGGCGATCTTCCCGGCATCCTTTGTTGCCTGGCGCTGGGCATCGTTGAAGTAGGCCGGGACCGTGATGACTGCCTTTGCGATCTTCTCGCCAAGGTATGCCTCAGCATCGGTCTTGAGCTTCTGGAGGATCATCGCCGAAATTTCCTGCGGCGTGTACTCCTTATCGCCGATCTTTACCTTTTTCCGTGGTCCCCATCCTGCGCTTGATGGACTGGATCGTGCGCTGGGGGTTAGTGATAGCCTGGCGTTTTGCAAGGCTGCCTACGAGGCGCTCGCCCTCTTTTGTGAATGCAACGACCGATGCGGTTGTCCGTCCGCCTTCGCTGTTGGGGATGACGATGGGTTTTCCCGCCTCCATGATCGACATGCAGGAGAAGGTGGTCCCAAGATCGATCCCTAAAATCTTCTCGTTTGCCATAAGAGTTTCAGTCCTCCTTTTTTCGTGAATCACAATTTGGTTTCTGATCTTCGCTGTTCGTTTTTCCCTTCGATACTGCGACTTTTGCGTACCGGATCACTTTCTTGTGCATCCGGTATCCCGGGGACACGACATCGATGACCATTCCTTCCTTTTCATCGGAAGGAACATGGGCGATCGCTTCGTGTTCGTTCGGGTCAAATGTTTTTTCCAATGCGTCAATCTGGGAGATACCGTGCCGTGCAAGAATATCGGCAAACAGGCTTGCGGATATGTTCGACACCGGTGCGGAGATGTTCGTCGTCTGCCTTGAGGGCCCGCTCCAGGTTGTCGGCAATCTCCAGCACATCGACCGCAAAGCGTTCGTTTGCGTGGTGCACCAGGGATTCCTGGTCCCGGGCAACCCTCTTCCGGTAGTTTTCGAAATCCGCGGCAAGCCGGAGGTACCGCTCGTTTGCATCCGCCAGCAGTTTCTTCTGTTCCGCGAGTTCGTCGCGTTCAGGAACCGGGCTGGCTGCGGATTTTTCCGGCTCTTTTGCCTTGGTATCCGGCACAGGGGGGGTATCGTGATCTTCCATAACACATCCCATTCGATGTTCCATTATCTATTGAATTGTGGTTCTATATAAAGTTTCAGAACGCTCCAACGACTGAACGGCCCCACCGGGAGGTTTTTTAAAAATATCTGCCGGCAAAACCGCTGGGAATACTTTCAGGCTCCTGCCAGGGATCGTTTTTCATAAGGATGCTGTGCATACCCCCCACCGCTCTTTTTTAATTTTCCCCCAAAGACCCCCTCACGTATCATTTGCGGGTTTTGCTTTAGGTTATCTTCGTAAAAAGCCCAATATTGCGTACGCAATACTGCAATCGTAGCAGGGGGTCATTGGGGGAAAAAAAGTAATTGTCAGTCTTACCGGCCATGAATAAAATACCGCGGTACCGGGTGCTTTCCGGTAAAAACGGGCCACCCGGTCCGGGCCGGTTTCCCTGCGGGCAAACACCGCTTCCGGCAGACGGGTGTGCGGCGTACTTTTTGTCCTTTCCGAGCATATAGGAAAAGCATGAAATGGGCGCTACTTTCGGTATGGGATAAGACCGGGATCGTGGAACTGGCACAGGCACTTGTGAAAAACAAGTTTTCCCTCATGAGTTCCGGCGGCACCGGCAAAGCGCTGGAGCAGGCAAAGATCCCGTTCACGGAAGTCTCGAATTACACCGGGTTTCCCGAGATGATGGACGGGCGGGTAAAGACGCTCCACCCCAAGGTCCACGGCGGCCTTTTAGGCCGGCGCCAGATCGACGATGCCGTGATGGCAAAGTACGGCATCAACCGGATCGACCTCCTGGTCGTCAACCTCTACCCGTTCGAGAAGATGTCGGGACAGGCCCTTCCTCTCGACAAGCTGATCGAGTACATCGATGTTGGTGGACCGGCCATGATCCGGGCGGCGGCAAAGAACTTCAAAGACGTTACCGTTGTGGTCGACCCGGCCGATTATAAAGAAGTTATCCGAACCGTTGAAGGCGCAGGATTCACCGAAGAGCGGCGGCTGAAGCTCGCGAAAAAAGGCATTTGCCCGGACCGCTGCCTACGATGCGGCGATCAGCAACTACCTCCAGGCCCTCGATGCGCCGTTCCCCCCGACACTCTCCCTTCAGTTTACCCACGGCAGGAAGCTTCGGTACGGCGAGAACCCCCACCAGCAAGCGGCTGTCTACGGGACGTCAGGTATTGCCGGTGCCGAACCGCTCCAGGGAAAGCAGATGTCGTATAACAACTACCTCGACGTCAACGCAGGGACCGCCCTCCTTTGCGAATTTGAGGAACCGGCAGCGGTTATCGTAAAGCACAACAACCCCTGCGGGGTTTCGGTCGGCTCCGACATCCTTGATGCCTACCTGACCGCCCGTGAGGTAGACCCGGTCTCGGCCTACGGCTCGGTCGTCTCGCTCAACCGCGAAGTGGACAAGAAACTCGCAGAAGCAATCGACTCAACCTTTGTCGAAGTCGTAGTCGCCCCCTCGTTCACGAAAGACGCCATGGAGACCATGAAGAAGAAGGAGAACATGCGGGTGCTTGTCCTGCCAGAGAGGATCAATGCCGACGAAGTCCGCACCATTGACGGCGGGATCCTCGTCCAGCGGACACCGGCCTACCAGGAGAACTGGCAGGTCATCACCGACCGCGACCCGACAACCGACGAGATGGCGGCACTCAAACTTGCCTGGAAGGTCTGCAAGCACACGAAAAGCAATACCATCATCTTTGCCGACCAGAAGCGTACGCTCGGTATCGGCGCCGGGCAGATGAGCCGGGTGGACTCGGCAAAGATCGCAATCGAGAAGGCCTGTGCACCGCTCGCCGGATCTGCCGTCGCGTCCGATGCCTTCCTTCCCTTCCCGGACACACTCGAAGTGGCGGCAAAAGCCGGGGCAACGGCGCTTGTCCAGCCCGGCGGCTCTATCCGGGACAAGGAGGTCATTGCTGCGGCAAACAAGCTTAACATGGCAATGATCTTCACCGGTGTGCGGTACTTCCGGCACTGACAAAATTACCGGTATTTTTCTTTTTTGGCCCGAATTTTAGGATAGATATATATTCTGCGAAGTTTTGATAATTGCTTAAATCGTTTGTGGCGGAACAGTCACGGATGGTTTAGCTGCATTTGTGTGGTGAAGGAAAAATGGATTACGGAAATGTTCTTGGCGAAGCCTTCGGCTACGCAAAGGAAGGCCTTGTCGGAAACCTGATGAAATGGATTCTCTTACTTGTCCTTGAGATCCTGCCGGCTATCCCGATTATTGCATGGGTGCTTGTATTCGCCGGCTCCCTGATGAGTGGCGGGACACCCGACTTCCTGTCGCTTATGGGCGGATTTGTCGTTGCACTTATCATCGCGATTCTGCTCGGGGCATTCTACCAGGGGTATATGCTCAAGATCCTCCGGGGCGACAAACCGCTGCCGGAGATCGCCGATCTCGGCAAGCTCTTTGTTGACGGTATCAAGTACCTGGTCATCGAGATCATCTACATGATCCCGGTTCTTATCGTCCTCGTTGCAGTTGTCGGGGCAGTTGCCATGACGGCAATCGCCAAAGGTATCACCGACCCCAAGATCCTGGCGGCGGCAGCGATGGGCCCGGCCCTCGTCGGTATCCTCATTGCGGTTATCCTTGCGATCATCCTTACCCTTATCGCAATCATTGGCGTTATCCGCTTTGCCCGGACCGGGAAGATGGGAGAAGCATTCAACTTCGGTGAGATCTTTGCTACCATTGGCAAAATCGGCTGGGGCACCTATATCCTTGCCCTGATCATCCTTGTCGTGATCTTCGCGATCATCTACGTTGTCCTCGGGCTCATCCCGATCGTCGGGGCCATCATCGAGTTCATCATCGGCCCGTTCCTGATGGTCTTTGCAGCACGGTACATCTGCCAGCTCTACGAGAGTGCCGGGACTGCATAATTTAATCCTTATCCCTTTTTTATCGTAAGAGACTCATTACAGAAATCTGTGTGAAAAGTACGTTTCAGGCAGATAACTGTTCAAAAACTGATTAATCCCGATACTTTCGGGAATCCGACAGATTGAGACTTAAAAAAAAGTAAGCGGTTTTCCTATCTCTGCACTGCGCCGAGGTTTGCCTGCTCTACGGTCTTTGCATACCGGGCAAGGACCCCCGAGAGCGGCTTATTGACCGGTTTCCATGATGCCTTCCGGGCTGCAAGCGTCTGTGCATCTACCAGGAGATCGATCTTCTTTGCGAAGAGATCGACAGCGATTTTGTCCCCGTCATGGACAAGGGCAATCGGCCCGCCGACCGCAGCCTCGGGTGCCACAGTGCCCGATGCAGGGACCGCGGGTGCCGCCCGAGAACCGCCCATCAGTAATAAGGACCACGTCCTTGTAGCCCACACCCATCAGCGCCGATGTCGCGGCAAGCATCTCGGGCATTCCCGGCGCTCCCTTCGGCCCTTCGTTCCTGATGACGACCACATCGCCTTCTTTTACCTGCCGTGAGAGGATCGCCGCCATTGCCGGTTCCTCGCCATCGAAGACCCGGGCCGGGCCGGTATGCTTCCAGATCTCCTTTGACACGGCAGCACACTTCACGACCGCACCATCCGGTGCAAGCGAACCAAAGAGGATCTTGAGGCCGCCGGCAGCGTTCACCGGGTGCTCCGGACTTTTGATGACCTCTTCGTTTTTTATGACAGCGGCTTCTGCGATCTGGTGGATGGTCTTTCCCGAGACGGTCGGGAGATCGTCCAGGTACTTTTCCAGGCGTTTCATGACCGCCGGGATCCCGCCGGCGCGGTTCAGGGTCTGCATCGAGTAGGGGCCTGATGGCATCATGTAGCAGATATGGGGGATCTCTTCTGCAATGCGGTTGAAGTCCTCGAGCGTGAGCGGGACCTCCGCCTCGGTTGCCACCGCCATGAGGTGGAGGACGGTGTTTGTGGAACCGCCAAGAGCCATGTCCATGCGGATCGCATTTTCCAGGCTCTTTTTCGTGACAATGCTGCGGGGGGTGATGTTCTGTTTTACTGCCGCCACTGCGATCTCCCCGGTTTCCCGGGCAATCCGTAACTTGGCGGCATCGACCGCAGGGATCGTTGCGCAGCCGGGGAGGGACATCCCGAGCGTCTCGGTCATGCAGGCCATCGTGTTTGCCGTATAAAGCCCCTGGCAGCTCCCGCACCCGGGCATGGCGCAGCACTCGAGTTCTTTTAGGGACTCGTCGCTCATGGTTCCTGCAGCGACCTTTCCGACCCCTTCAAAAACATCGGTCAGCGAGAGATCCTTTCCCTCGACATTTCCGGGAAGCATCGGCCCGCCCGTAACGACAACGGTCGGGACATTGGTCCGGACCGCCGCCATGAGCATCCCGGGAACGATCTTGTCGCAGGTCCCGACACAGACCAGCCCGTCGAACCGGTGCGCCTGCACCATGAGCTCGATCGAATCTGCGATATTCTCCCGGGAGGGAAGGGAGTAGCGCATCCCCTCATGGCCCATCGCAATGCCGTCGCAGATGCCGATTACGCCGAACTCGAACGGCACCCCGCCGGCCGCAGCAATGCCCTCGCGGACCCGTTCAGACAACTGCCGCAGGTGCATATGGCCGGGAACAATCGTATTGTAGGCATTCGCGATCCCGATGAACGGCTGCGCCATCTCGCGGTCGGTCACACCCAGTGCACGCAGGAGCGAACGGTTCGGCGCCCGTTCGTATCCCTTTTTTATCCTGTCGCTTCGCAGTTCTGTCATTAGCAGGGATGATTGCCCGCCATATGCTATGAACCTACTGTCATGGCAGGATACCGGGCAGGACGGTTTGTAACAAACCTGTTCATGAGGGAAACGAAAAAGGAAACCAAAAAAATTACTGCCGTTTTTTCCGGAAATAGTAGAGGGCGTACACAATGCCGATGATCACGGCAACAACAATGGAGAGGTATACGGAATTGGAGAGAATTCCCGCAATACCGGTAAGATTGTTTACCTCCACCGTGACCTTCATGGGATCCGAGATAGAGGTGGTATTCATGTCGTCGAGATAGCGTATCTCGGAATCGAGTCCGTATTCCTTTACCGTTGCATCGCTGGAAACCGTAAGCTGGAACGAGGCTACCGCAGACTGGCCCGGCGCGAGGTCGCCCAGGTAGGAGATATCCGAGCTGCTCGAAAACGGCTTGACCGCACTTATCCGGGCCTCGGCGCTCCGCACGGACGTACTCCCGGTATTTTTATACTCCACCTGGATGATCCTTTTGCTGCCCGGGCTCATATCGGCCGGAGGAGACAGGATGGCAAAATCCACCTTGCTTCCCACGTCAACACCGGCGGTTTCCGTGCGGGACGTAACATAATCGCCCTCGCTGTTCCGGTAGACAACCACCACATCCACCGGGTAGGATGCGTTCTGTGCGGTCTCTGCCACGCTTACTTTGTACCGGCAGGAGACTGTGCTCCCTGCGGGAAAATCCCCGATATAGACACTACTGTCCGCGGGAGTTACCGGGCTGTCATCGTTCTGGAGGACTTTTATCGTGGCCTTTGTCCCGTCAAGGGTTCCGTTATTTTTAATGACAAGGTTCAGGTACCCGTCCGCACCGGCGATCAGGTGATCCGGCACAACAGAAACGATCTCCGGGATTACCTCTTCCTTGATGACGATGGGGACAAAGACCGTGGTATTATCCGCGACATAGTAATTCCGGAAGGAATCCACCTGGTACTGGATGACGGAATCGATCCGGGTATAGGTAAGATTCACCGGGACCAGATAGGTTCCTGCCGGTGCATCGCTGTCGATCTTTGCCCGGACAGTCACGGTCTTTCGGGTCTGGCCGAAAAGATCGCCGATCATCTGGGGATCCGATTTGACGACAAGCGGTGCGTCACCGGGAAGATACCGAAACCGTGACAAATTTTGCAGTCGCCGGGAGGTCCGTCCGGTCGATAACGGACGATGCAACCTCTTTTTGGGTACTCATGCCGTTATTCTCGACAACCAGCAGAATGGCGACATCGCTGCCGGCGGAATACTCGTTGGTGCCGGAGACCGACACGTTCAGGTCCGGGCTGCCGTCAAGGTATTTTGTCCCGGCTGATACCGGTACCGCAACGCACAGGGTTACTATCAGCAGAATCAGGAAGGTTCGTATCGGTGCCATCAGGATCACCCGGTTCCGGATAAAAATGCGTTCTACTATTGTACATTACCGGATTATGTAGTTTCCCGGAAACCTGACAGCTGCCGGTCACACCTGAAAAATATCCATGAATGCCTCTATCGGCCCGGTCCTGTACATTCACGGTCTGTATTTCATGAGAAAAACCGGTGACAGCGCGATTCGGGTTTGTCCAGGGACATCATTTTATACAAAGGGAAGTGGCTGCCAGGGAAAGAACCTGTATATCCGCATTTATTTACGTACACATAAATAAAAGAAAAAACTGAAACACATCTGTAATGACAAAACAGATCTACCTGACCGTTTCTTTCATCCTTATCATCCTGCTCATTGCCGCTGCCGGATGCGTGACATCCTCCCACAGGGACGACTTCGTCTGGAACAACGGGGGGTTACTATTCGACCGAGACCGGGACCGCAGAAACGACCGCGCCCGAGCAGTACGTGACGGTTGTTACCCCGTATTCAGTCGGTACCCAGGAAGTTCCATCCTCTGCATCCGGGGCAAATCTCTATATTACTCCCACACAACCACCGGAGGACCGGTCCTGCCTTATCTACATCAATACGCAGAATTATGCATACAATACAACAGCCATCACCTTCGATCTCAAGAACCCGCCGATGTACATCAACTATACCGTAGTGCCCACGAACGTCACCGTGAACAAGTGGGTCCAGGAAAGGACGGGATCCAAGCAGGGAGTCACATATACCTTACTCCGATTATGCACCTTATTCCTGGTTTGAAGTAACGGTCAGGAACAAGACCACGGGAGAGATCTATCTCCAGGACGGTTTTGGCGAATCAAAAGGATATACCCGGTACCCTCAATGCAACGCTTAAAGTTCTGAAACGCGACGATATGCTCATCGAGTTCAAGGGGAACAGCATCAAGGCAACCGTTGGAATATGGGTAAAACCGCTCGGCAATTTCAATGATTCTGAAAACCAAACCTTTACCGAATGCAAATTCTGGACTCAGACTCAGAATACTATCCCTGTTTCAACTGCGGCTACAACACCTACATGGACACCGGAAAACCAGAAAAACGAAAGACCCACATACTAAAATACAGGGGAACTTTTTTTTCCATACAGTTTTGTTTTCTTTAACGATTCTGTTCTCAATCTTTTTATTACACGGTGAGATATTTAAGCGATGAAAACGATGTAAGTAAGGCAGGCATACCCAGAGTAACAGGTCCCGGTAGGGTAGTGGACATCCTAGAAGCCTGCGGAGCTTTTGACCCGGGTTCAAGTCCCGGCCGGGGCGTCGCCATTTTTGAAACAATGATTTTCACCATTTTGTTCTGAAAAGATTCCCGCTTTCCCTGCACAGCAGTGCGTGCTTTTCCTTTATCGATTACGGGAAAACTAAAAATAATTCACAAGACCTTGCGTAACGTCAACAACTGGTTAAAAAAAGATTAAAAAGCGGGTTTTGTTTTCAGTGCCGCCACAAGCAGGTTTACCCCTGCCTCGATATCTGCGATATCCAGCACCTCAACAGGCGAATGGATATACCGGGTTGCCGGGCTGAGCGTGGTGCTCGGGATCCCGCCTTTGGTGAGGTGGATGGAGGTCGCATCGGTGGTGCCGCCGTTCCCGACTCGAACTGCACCGGGATCTTGTTCTTGGTTGCGGCATCGCGGAGCCATTTTACAACCCTCTTGTCGGCAATGAGCCCGCGGCCTGCAGCGTCCACAATCGTAACCACCGGGCCTTTTCCCATCTCGACTGCCGCATCTTTCATATCAATGCCCGGGTGGTCTCCCGGAATGGTGACATCGGTGGCAATTGCCCAGTCGGGCTCGATGGAATACGCGCTCGTCTTTGCGCCTTTGAGGCCCACCTCTTCCTGCACGGTAAAGACCGCGTAGATCGTGAAGGGGGACTTGACCTTCTGCATGGTCTTTATGAGCATCGCGCAGCCGGCCCGGTTGTCGAAGGCCTTGCCGGTCACCCGGTTGTTGGCAAGTTCGGTAAACTCGCGGTCGATGGTCGCCGTGGTGCCGACCTCGATCCCCATTGATTCGGCATCTTTTTTGTCCTTTGCACCGACATCGATGAACATATCGTCGGTCTTGACGCCTTTTTTCCTCTCGTCCTCGTCCATCATGTGCGGGGGCTTCCCGCCGATGACACCGATTCCTGTCGCCTTTGCCCCATGGATAATCACGCGCTGGTTATAGAGTGTCGGCGCATACCACCCGCCGAGCGTGACAAACCGGAGAAAACCCTTGTCATCGATATACTTGACCATGAGGCCGATCTCAGTCCATGTGGGCGGCGAGCATCACTTTTGTTGCATTGCCTTTTTTCACCGCAATGAGGTTGCCCATCGGGTCCTCGCGGATCTCGTCAACACAGCCTTTGAGTTCCTTTTTTATGACAGAAAAAACGCTGCCTTCACTGCCCGAAACACCGTGGGCATTGGATAATTTCCGTAAAAGTTCTTTTACCATATTATTCTCCTGTTGCCTTTTCGATCCTATCAAGGGCTCGCTTGAGGTCGTCACGCGATGCCGCATAGCTGATACGGGCATAGTCGGGAGCATTTGCCCCGAATGCTGAGCCGGGGGTGAGGATCACGCCGCTTTCGATGATTTTGTTGACAAGCGCCGGTTTCATCGGGACGAAGGCATAGAACGCGCCTTCGGGAATCGGGAACGAAAACCCGATCTTTGCAAGTCCCGAACAGACAAGATCGCGGCGGGCACAGTACTCGTCGCGCATCTTTTTCACCGGGGACTGGTCGCCGGTATAGGCTGCCAGCGCTGCGTACTGCGAGATCGAGGTGGCGCAGGCCTGGCAGTACTGGTGGACCTTGATGCACTGGCCGACAATATCCTCCGGTGCCGCTAAGTACCCGAGCCTCCAGCCGGTCATCGCATAGGTCTTGCTCGCCGCATTGACCGTGACTACGTTGTCCCCAAAGCAGGCTGCACTCCAGTGCTCCTTGCCGTAGATGAAATGCTCGTATACTTCGTCGCTGACAATGGTGACACCGGCGTCCTCTGCATACTCCACGAGAGCCTTTACCGATTCCTTGCTCTCGACCGCACCGGTCGGGTTTGCGGGAGTGTTCAGGACAAAGAGCCGGGCACCGTCCATAAGCGATTTGGCCTTCTCGATATCGATATGGAAGGTCTTGTCCAGCGGAACGCCGACAGGCCGTCCACCCGCAAGGGTGGCAAGCGCTGCATACGATACAAAACCCGGGTCGGCACAGAGGACGCGGTCGCCAACATTTACCAGAGCCTGCATCACGATATGCAGCGCCTCGCTCGCACCCGCCGTCACGATAATCTGGTCGGGGGAGTACGCCACGTGGTTCTCGGTCTTGAGCTTTTCCGTGAGCGCGGTCCGGAGTTCGGGTATCCCGTTATTCCCGGTATACCCGGTCTTTCCCGCCCGGATGGCGGCAATCGCCGCGTCCTTGATGTGCTGCGGCGTATCGAAATCCGGCTGGCCAAGGCCCAGGTTGATCGAACCCGGGCCCCGCCGCCTCGAAGATTTTACGAATCCCCGAGATCTCGATATCTTTTACCCGTGATGAAAACGGTCCTGTCATTATTCGTTTCCTTCCCAATACGGCTCTCCGTATCACTCCATGTTCGCATGACGGTTCTTGAGCGCAGACTCGTCGGTCTTGGTGATCTCCATGAGCCGTGAGATCACGGCATCTGAAAAGATGAGCGAGGCGGTTTCAAAGAGCGTGCCAAGCGGGGCAAAGGACTTGTGATCGCCGAGCATCTGGCGGATCTCGTATTCCGCAGCATCGTCGCGGACATCGTCCCGCTGGCTCTCGATGATGACCTTGCAGTCCGCGATATGTCCCGATACGTGAATCCGGGTTGGAGGTGATCAGGCAGATGTGAGCGCCGATCTCCTTTCCGGTTTCCGCTATATCTGCAATGGATTTGGTCTTTCCTGACCCGGAAAAGACCACGATTGCATCCCCTTTCTGGACCGCCGGCGTGATGGTTTCCCCGACAACGTATGACTGGAGACCGAGGTGCATCAGGCGCATGGCAAAACTCTTTGCAACAAGTCCCGATCGGCCGGCTCCCATGACGTAGACCCGTTTTGCCTGCAGGAGCTGGTCGATAAAGGCATCCACGTCCTTATCCGATATAGCGTTCGAGATGGCCCGGATCTTCGAGGCCATCAATTGCATCATTTCCTGAACCCTGTGATTTTCCATCCTTCTCAACAGGAATGGTGCTATTCCAAACTAGAAGAGAATTTCGTACAATGGCACATTTGGGAAACAGGATTGCCCGGTTTTAAAAAAAGGAGAGCAGGGGATTAATTTTCTGACGGGGTATAGCGGATAACTTCCCCGCAGGTTGTAAGTTTCCCGTTTTCCAGAACAGAGATAGTACCATGGCCCCCGCAGATCCGGCACCGAATGTTTTTTTGGGCAAGCGCCCGGTCTGTCTCTGCTGCGAGTTCAAGAAGCGCCTTTCGTTCCTTGCGTGCGAGCTCGCTGTCAACGTTGACTGAGGTGACAAGGAAATCGGCAAGGGAACTGTAGTCCGCCCGCTCCTTTGTCAGGCTCGAAAAGTTGATCACCGCATCTGCGGTAAACAGCAGGCCTTCGGATGCGGAGAAGAGATAGATCTGCCCGTAGGTATGTCCACCGAACCCTTCGAGGATCTCCAGTTCCAGGTCACCGATCCGGATCGTGTCGAGCACCGGGAAGATGGATCGCATTTTTGTGCCGGCGGGAGGGAGGCAGGCGATCTCCTTTGAAGGATTGAACTGCGAGAAGCAGTTGATCATCTTCGTGTAGAACGCTTCGAGAACCGAGTGCTCGTTCCGCGAACCGCAGGCCCGGTTGTTGGTCTTTATGATATCGCGCGTGCCGGTATGCATGATCCCCGGGACCGGGAAAAATCCCCCACCGCCGCAGTGATCCGCATCCGCATGGCTGATGATCACCCGGGAGACGGAACGTTCCGGCCCGATCCCGAACCGGGCAAACATCTTCATGATATCAGCGTGGTAAATGCCATACCCGGTATCGATCATCAACGTTTCACCGGGAGCAGCGATCACGTAGATGCTGCCACCGCAGGGAGGCTGGAAGCAGTATACCGTTGTTTTTTCGGTAATGGCAAGTTTCTGTATGTCTGCATAAAAGCCGGCCCCGGTTGTTGCCCGAAGGGTCCGCCCGGTCTGTAAAACGCTGTCGAAAACTTTGCGGGGATCGTTTCCCCGGTTGGTAAGTTCCTGGGCGATATGGTTGGTGTCGGCCAGAAACGAGAGAATGAATTCGTTCTCCGATGCCCCGATCAGGTCCCGAAATTCCTGTGCCAGCCGCACGTAAAAGATAGTGTCGTCCAGGTGCCTGCCCGTTGTATCGTATTCGAGAATTTCGAGCTGGTAGCGGGACTTGAGCTCGTCGAGAAGGTGCTCGATCGCGGCCGGGTTGTCCAGGTTCAGGCTGACAGTGAGCCGGTCCGGGTATCTGCCCGAATCGTCAAAGTCGATATAGCCGATGTTTGCCCCGGACACCGTGATATATTTCAGGAAAGTGCTGAGCGATCCGGATACGTGGGGCAGGTGGACGAAAAACTTCAGGAAACTGACGGGTTTTAGCGATTTCTGGAGGTACCCGACACTTTCCAGATCTCCGGTGATTTTCACATAGGCTTCTTCCGAAGCCGTGACTTCGTAAAAGACCGTACAGGGATCGATTCTCCGGTCGTACTGGATGCGGTTGATGTTGCCATCGTATTTTTTGATGATATTGGCTGCCCGTTCCAGAGAACCGGGTTCATCCGGCATATGAGCTATGAATCCAAATTTTTTCACGATTCCATGCCCCGATTGCAGGATCAGCTTTGGATGTAAGATCATTATAATTTATGGCCGGGCCGGGAAAATGGGCCCCGCCCGTCCGCATATCAGATGCCAAAAAAGTGTCGGGTTATTTCCTGTGCGAGCGGACAGCAATGATACACAGGGCACCGATGATACAGCCAAATACTGCTGCAAGCGGTGAAAGGGGAAGGCTCGACGGGGATTTTACCATCTCCGGGGATATTTCCGTGGCCTTTCCTTCAGAGACCGTGATACCGATCGAACATGGCAGGTACCCCGGGGACCGGATCTCCACGGTGTGTGCACCCGGGCTCACTGCGTTCAGGGTCAGCGGGGTCGTTCCCACCAGTACCGAATCGAGATAGACGGACGCACCGACCGGCTTTGAGGATACAACCAGGGATCCCGAAGGGGTCGATGTTGTTTCAGCGGGTGTTATTCCGACAGGTGTCGTAGTGGTTGTTACCGTACTGTTTGTTACCGGCATTTCGCTGCCCGCTTCGGATGCGGTTGTATTGGTTTTTGCTGCAGTAACGGTCAGGGTCTTTTTGGTGCTCCGGGTCATTGACGGACTGCCGACATTCACGGTGTACTGGCCCGGGGCCAGATCCACATGGAACCCGTAATTGAAGTCCCCGCTTGCATCGGTTGCTGCAAGATACGTATGGACTTTGTTTCCCTGTGCATCGAGCACATCGATCTCGATGTTCTCTGCTCCTTTCTCGCTGTACCCGATAATCGTGACATAATCGTCCAGAGTCGCCGGGTTCGGCGTCATCGTAGACATAGAACTCGGGTTTCTTGAGCATGACCGCAACAGACTGCAGTGACATCCGGGTGATCTGCATCATATGCGGTAAGCGTATACTTTGCAGTGTACAGGTGGTCGACACCGGCAGCACGGGATATGTCCCAGTAGAATGCCCATGAGTGGGTGTCGTCAACTACTGCGGTATTGCCTGTTCCCGGTGTACCGGTAAGGTTATAGGGCGGCACGCCTTCCGCGGGCAGTCCCGGGCCGGTAATCCGTACAACCGTAGTATTCCCGAACGTGTTTTTCCCGTCAAAGGCAATGGTATCCCCGACATAGTAACCCCCGGCCCCACGGTAGGTAATCGTAACCGCCCCGTTGTCTGCCGAGACCGGGACCATACATACTGCGATCAAAACCAGGAACAGAATACCGGAAAAGATTTTCAGGACCTGATGCGAATGCATTTCTTTCCCTCACCTTAAAGAGAATATTCATGTACAGGAATAAATATTGTTCTCCAGAATTCCCGCGTTTTTGCCTAAAACAGGCCCCGTATTTCGCGTAATCCAACAGTTTGACCATGTTTGCACAGATAACGAAACTATATGTATGGCGGCGCAGTAACCCATACATTGAAGGGATATATGTCCGACGTTACGCTAGCCATAAAAACCGGGAATGAGCAGCTGAAAAATAAAATAGCGAAATTATCCGGCGAATTTTCGTACGAAGATACCGCTTATCACCTCCCGGTATCCTATGCACTGACCGGCACCCCCGTCCACACACCGCAGGCTGCCGCGGAAGTTTTGACAAAAACTGCAGATAACCCCTGGTTGCCGCAGAATGCATCCTTGCAGGAGAGACGGCAGCGGCCGGGAAAGAACCCGCGCCGTATACGGGATTTATCAGCGATACCGTGATCCGCAAAGCTCGGGTATTCCCTGGTCGATGGCAGTATCCTTGGCCTTGCCCTGATCGTGGGTTCGCCGAAAAACGCCGAGAAGCGCCGCTGCCATCTGCCGCGAACTGCAGGAAAAATACATGCTTACGTTCCTCTCCGGCGGCGTCATCCCGACCCTTTCGGAAGCGGGGAGTAAAGCTCGGGCTCGATTACCGGCTCATCCCCCTCGGGTCAAAACCCATCCATTCCGTCCATTTCGTAGACATTGTTGCCCGGGTAGCGATGATGTTTGGCGGCGTTGCCCCGGGTGATATCCACCGGCTCCTTGCCTATGCTGCCGAGCGGGCAAAGGCGAATCGTGATCGTCTTCCCCGGACTCTCGGACGAGGACATCGCATTCGTGGACGGCATGCGTGTGCTGGGATTTCCCGATCCTCACGCTCGGCGGGTACGAGGGCGGCGACTGGATAGCAGTCGAAACCCGAAGATGTTGTGCGGACCGGCATGGACCTAAAAAGGCATCGGGTCACGGTGACCGCAATCCCCATCCCGATGAGCTGCTCCCCGGCATTTGAGGGAAAGAGCATACGAAAAGAGGAGATGCAGGTCGAGTTCGGCGGCGGGCGTTCCCCGGCCTTCGAGCTCCTGCGCATGAAAGATGCCGGCGAGGTCGAGGACGGGAAAGTGACAGTGATCGGCCCCGAGATCGATGCCATGAAAGAGGGAGGCGCGTATCCTCTCGGCATCATCATCGATGTGGCCGGAAAAACGATGAAGAAAGACTACGAGCCGGTGCTCGAACGCCGGATCCACAACTTCATCAACTATGGTGAAGGCTCATGGCACGTAGCGCAGAGGGATCTCATCTGGGTCAGGATCTCGAAAGAGGCGTACGGGAAGGGTGTAAAGGTCGAGCACCTGGGCAAGCTCCTCGCGAGCAAATTCCGTATGGACTTCCCGCAGCTGCTCGACGCGGTCTCGGTTACGCTGATTACCGATCCCGAGAAAGTGCTTGCCGCAAAAAAAGAGGCAGAGGAGATCTACGCGGAACGGGACGCCCGGATCAAGGGAATGCGGGATAACGATGTCGATACCTATTATTCCTGCACGCTATGCCAGACGTTTGCCCCGAACCACGTCTGCGTGATTACCCCGGAGCGGCCGGCGCTCTGCGGGGCGATCAGCTGGCTGGACGGGAAAATTGCCTACGAAATCTCACCATCCGGCGCAAACCAGCCGGTGGAGAAAGGAGCGCTCATCAACGCCCAGAACGGCGAGTTCGAAGGCGTGAACCGGTTCGTGAAGAAAGCGAGCCACGGGGAAATCGAACGCTGCTCGCTCTATAGTGTCATGGAATACCCCATGACCTGCTGCGGGTGTTTCGAGGCAATAGCCCTGATGCTCCCCGAGGTTAACGGCATCATGGTGGTGAACCGGGAATACAAGGGAATGACCCCCTCGGGCATGACCTTTTCCACGCTTGCCGGCACAATCGGCGGCGGTGCCCAGACCCCGGGCTTTGCCGGGATCTCTAAAAACTACATCCTCTCGGACCGGTTCCTCCAGGGCGAGGGCGGGATTGAACGGCTTGTCTGGATGCCGGCGCAGCTCAAAGAAGAGCTCAAGTCCCGGCTCGTGCCGCTGCTGGAGAGCAAGGGGCATCCCGATCTTTTCGACAAGATTGCCGATGAGACTACGGCCGGGACCATCGAAGCCCTGACAGAATACCTTGCGCGTGTCGGCCATCCGGCGCTTGCCATGAAACCCCTGATGTGAGGCACGACCATGGAACCTGACCTGAAATTCGGCTGGACAAGCACGGTGGGAACAGTCGTCCTTGGCGCAACGAAAACCGATGGGGGCACGCGGTCGAAGTCCTACACGATTGGCGGGGGAACGACCCTGCCGTTTATGGAAAAGGACCGCTCGTTTCCCGCGCCGCTGATCGCGTTTGAGATCTGCGACGATTCCCGGTACTGGTCGCCGATTGTCAACGATTTCTGCGGCGACCTGGTAAAAGATCCGGCTGCATGGGCAAAAACCGCGGAGAGCACCTATGGTGCCGATCTTGTCCGGCTCTGCCTGACGAGCACCAAGCAGCGGGATTTCTCGGACATTCCGGTAATAGGGAAAACGGTCGAGACCGTCCTTGCCGCAACCTCGCTTCCGCTGATCATCGAGGGGAGCAACGAGCCAAAGATCGACAGCGAGGTTTTCCTGAAATGCGGCGAGACCGGGCAGGGAGAAAAACTCCTGCTCGGGACGGCAGAAGCCGGGCGGTACCGAAGCATTGCGGCTGCAGCTCTTGCTTACAACCACTCTATTATTGCCCAGTCTCCGATCGATATCAACCTCGCAAAGCAGCTCAATATCCTCCTAAAGGAGATCGGAGTCACCCGCGATCACATCGTGATCGACCCTTACACGGGAGCGCTCGGGTACGGTTTCGAGTATTCATACTCGGCAATGGAGCGGATCCGGTTCTCGGCATTAAAAGGCGACACTGACCTTGCGATGCCGCAGATCTGCGCACCCACGGATTCCCTCACGATAAAAGAGGTGCGGGAGGCGGAAGGGCCGGCCCGGGACAGCATGGCGGTAGAATGGGAATTTACGACAAGCCTTGCCGCAGCGGTTGCAGGAGCGGAGATCGTCTGCGTCCGCCACCCGGAGACGGTCAAACGGTTGAAAGCGGCATTTGCCGGGCTCTCTGCCCGCACGGAGGTGTAAGATGGCACTCAAAGCCCTCGATATCTACAAGCTCCTCCCGAAAAAGAACTGCAAGGAGTGCGGCGATCCCACCTGCCTGACGTTTGCGATGAAGCTCGCGGCCGGGAAGGCCGATGTCGAGCTCTGCCCGTACCTCGACGACAATGCAAAGAACGTGCTCGGGGCAACCACCCGCCCGCCGATCAAGCTTGTCGGGGTCGGGGTCGGCGAGCGCTCGTACTCGGTCGGCGAGGAGTTCGTGCTCTACCGCCACGACAAGACCTTCTACCACCCGCCGGGCATCATGTTTGCTGTTTCCGACACCCAGAGCGAGGCAGAGATCGCGGCAGTGACCGCACGGGTCAAGGACGAGACGCTGACCCGGGTCGGGGCCGACCTGAAATTCAACGGGACGGCGATTGTCAACACCAGCGGTTCGGCCGAAGCGTATGCAAAGGCGGTTGCAGCAGTGGAAAAGACCGCGGGGCTTCCCCGAGATCCTTGTCTCGGAGAACCCGGAGGCGCTCGAAGCTGCCCTTGTCCTGTGCGGGACCTACCACCCGGTGATCTGTGCAGCGACACCGGAGAACTACAAACCGCTCTGTGCCATAGCAAAAAAGCACGGGTGCCGGCTCGTTGTGCGTGCGCCAACGCTCGATGCCCTCGCGGAACTTACCAAAAACTGCGTGGCGGAAGGGGTAAAAAACCTGCTTGTCGATCCCGCCCCGCAGACGCTCGGGGATTTCCTGTGCCGGTCAACGGCAATCCGGCAGCTTGCCATCACCCGGGCCTATGCCCGATCTCGGGTTCCCGGTGTACCTCGATGCAACAAAATTCGCTGACGAGGACGCCGCGATTTCCCTTGGGATCGTGAAGTACGCATCGGTCATTGTCTGCCACCCGCTCTCGCCGGCCTCGGCAAAGGCCGCGCTCACGCTCCGGCAGAACATCTACACCGACCCGCAGAAGCCCATCCAGATGAACCCGGGCCTGTACCGGGTCGGGACGCCGGGAAAAGATGCGCCGGTGCTCATGACGGTGAACTTCTCCCTGACGTTTTTCACGCTCCAGGGATACCTCGAATCCACCCGCGTTCCCTGCTTCATGCTCATTGTCGACACCGAAGGGCTCTCGGTCCTCACGGCCGTTGCAGCCGGGAAACTCAACGAGAGCCTTGTCCGCGATGCGCTCAAGAAATTCGGCGTGGAGAACGAAGTCTCCCACAAGAAACTGATCATCCCGGGCTATGCCGCCCCGCTCTCGGGCAGGATTGAGGAAGCGACCGGGTGGAAAGTGCTCGTCGGCCCCCGCGATGCCGCCGAGATTGGTGAGTTCATTCACCAGGAGTGGAAACCATAACCATGCGCACCGTTACCTTCCTTCCCAGTTACCGCAAGATCGAGGCAAAACGCGGGACAACGGTTCTCGATGCCGCGCAAAGGGCCGGCATCAACATGAACGTGGTCTGCGGCGGCCAGGGAAAGTGCGGCAAGTGCGTAGTGTACATCCAGTCCGGGAAAGTCGAGTTCGACCGCCAGAAATACGGGCGGTTTTTCTCTGACGAGGAACTTGCAAAGGGCGCCTGCCTTGCCTGCGAGACGATCATCCAGGGTGACCTCCAGGTTGTCATCCCGGAGAGCACGCTCATCCAGGAGCAGAAGATCCTCGTGAACGGCATGGACACCGAGATTGAGTTCCACCCGTCCGTGAAAAAATATTATGTCGAACTCCAGCCGCCAACCCTGGCCGATCCCTCGCCCGACCTCACCCGCCTGCTCTGGGGTATCCAGAAGACGGGCGGCCCGGTTGCCGAGAAGATGTACGCCCCCCTCGAAGTGATGCGGGAGATCCCGGCCATACTCCGGCACAGCGACTGGAAGGTGACGGGCACCATCGCGCTCGTTCCCGGCGGGTACCGCCTCATCGACCTCCAGGAGAACAATACCTCAAAGAGGCTCTATGGTGCGGCAGTCGATCTCGGCTCGACCACGGTGGTCGCATATCTCTGGGACCTCATCTCCGGTAAAGTCGTGGCGGTTGCTTCCAACTACAACCGGCAGATCAGCTGCGGGGAAGATATCCTCGCCCGGGTCAACTATGCCCAGAAGAACGGGATCGAAAAACTCCAGGACCTGGCTGTTGACAGCATCAACACGGCGCTGACCTCGGCCGCAAACACCGCCGGGATCGACCGGGAAGACATCTACGAAGTGGTCGTTGCCGGGAACACCGTGATGACCCACATGCTCCTCGGGATCGACCCGGCGTATATCATCAAGGAGCCCTACGTGCCGGTTGTCCAGCGGGCGCTCTCTGTCGCTGCCGCACGGATCGGGATCACCTGCAACAAGAACTGCGGCCTCTTTGCGTTCCCGGCCGTGAGCGATTTCATCGGCGGCGACATCATTGCCGACATCCTTGCCTGCGGCATGGGAGACCAGGAGGAGATCTCGCTTCTCGTGGATATCGGGACAAACTTCGAGGTCGTGCTGGGAAATAAGGAGTGGATGTTCTCGTGCGCAGGGGCGGCAGGCCCGGCACTCGAAGGCGGCGAGGTGCTCTTCGGGATGCGGGCAAACCCGGGGGCGATCGAGAAGATCGCCATCGATCCGGTAACGCTCGACCCGAAGTATTCTACCATCAACGGGGTAAAACCCCGCGGCATCACGGGTTCCGGCCTGATCGATACGCTGGCCGAGCTCCTTTCTGCGGGAGTAATCGACCGCACGGGGCGGATTAATACGGAGATCAAAAATCCCCGGATCCGGGCCGGCGCTCATTTCCCGGAGTATGTCGTTGCATGGGCAAAGGAGACCGATATCGGGAAGGACATCGTGATCACGGAGAACGACATCAAGAACCTGATCATGAGCAAGGCGTCCATCCACGCGGCCTGCGTGACCTTAATGAAAGAGGCCGGCGTCACGCATCTCGATATCGGCACCATCTATTTTGCCGGGGCATTCGGGAATTACATCAACAAGAAGAACGCCACCATTGTCGGGCTCATCCCGGAGATCGATCTGGAACGGATCAAAAATATCGGGAACGGTGCGGTGGCCGGGGCAAACCTCGCGCTCGTCAACCGGAGAAAGAGGAAGATGCTCGACGGCATCGCAGGCAGGATTGCGTATATCGAGCTCAATGCAGAGCCCTCGTTCATGGACGAGTACACCTCAAGCGCCTTTTTGCCCCACACCGATCTCTCGCTCTTCCCGCGGGTCCAGGCGCTTTTAGAATCCATCCGCGAGAGAAAGGAGGCACACTAAATGGCAAAGATGATTCCTCCGCCATATTCCCGGTCAACGGGTGTTGGCGGACTTCCGCACACAGACCCGGTCCAGGCATGCAGCGATGTGCTCGCGGCATTCCCGGACATTCCTTACGTACCGACCCTCCCCAACCGGGGACTTCTCGAAAGCATTGTCTTTTGCGATTCCGAGCAGCTCCCGGGAGGTTTCATCCGCGAGGGCCGGCTCCTGTACGACAGCACGAAGGACAACACCGCGGCAATGGAGCAGGTGTACATGGACTTTGTCGAGCAGAACTTTGCCCGCTACGCCCTCCACGAGAACTATGCGTCCGGCTTTTTCGAGATGGCAAAACGCCCGGTGGGCGGTGTCCGTGTCCTCAAGTGCCAGGTGACCGGGCCGGTGACCTTCGGGATGCAGGTGGTCGATTATGAGAAACGGCCCATCTACTACGACACCCAGCTCGCCGATGTGCTCTCCAAGATGATCGCGCTCCGGCGCGGTGGTGCGAACACGAGATGCAGGCCCGGACCGGGGTGAAAGAGACCCTCGTGCTTCTGGGCGAACCATACCTTGCATCGCTCGGGTCGTCGGTCGTTCCCATCGACAAGGAGAGCGTGAAGAGCGGCTGGCAGGACATTGCATCCCTCGTTCAAGGCGGCCTTGGCATCCACTGCTGCTCAAACACGGACTGGGAATTTATCATGGGTCTTGACCCGGCCGTTATCTCGCTCGATGCCTACGTGACCGCAAAGGAGTTCCTGCTCTACGCCGATGCGATCCGGGCCTACATGGAACGCGGCGGCGTTGTTGCGTGGGGATCGTGCCGGCCGAGTACAAGATCTTTGCGACCGAGACGGTCGATTCCCTGTACGCAAAGTACCGCGATATCCGCGCCCAGCTCACAAAACAGGTGCCGGCCGAACTCTTCGATGCGCAGTCCCTGATCACCCCGAGCTGCGGGATCCGGTTTGCGGATGTCGCCGGCGCCAATGCCATCCACCATGCGGCCGCGGAGATCTCGCGGAGGATCAGGGCCGAGGCAAATATTTCGCAATAATTTGTTACTCTAGAGGAAATCATGGCACAACGTCCGTTTACAATAGCGCTTTCAGGAAAAGGCGGGACCGGCAAGACCACGACGAGTTCGCTCCTTGTCCGTGCCTTCATTGCCGCCGGCCAGACGCCGGTCCTTGCTGTTGACGCCGACCCGAATGCAAACTTCCACGAGGCACTCGGGGTCGAGGTCAAAGAGACGCTCGGGAGCATGCGGGAAGAGGCATTCACCCGGAACATCCCGCCGGGCATGAACCGGCACGATTATGTCCGGTTCCGGTTCCGGCAGGCACTGATCGAAGCAAACGGTTTCGACCTTGTTGCCATGGGCCGGCCCGAGGGGACGGGGTGTTACTGTTTTGCAAACGATCTCCTGTCGGAGTGCATGAAGCAGCTCGAACGCGATTACAAGTTCCTCGTGATCGATACCGAGGCCGGGATGGAGCACATCAGCCGGGGCACGATAGGAAAACCCGACGTGCTCCTGATCGTGAGCGACCCCGGGGCCCGGGGCCTGCGGACGATTGCCCGGATCCGGGAGATCGCCACCCAGCTCGGCCTTGAGCCGGAGAAGATCCACGTGGTCTTCAACCGGTACAAGACCGGCGCTGCCCCGGTGGATATCGGGAACGAGAAACCGATTGCGGTGATCCCGGAAGACCCGGCGGTCGAAGCGGCAGACCTTGCGGCAACGCCGGTTTCCCGAATTCCGGATGACAGCCCGGCATGGCAGGCGGTACGAGAGCTTGCCGGGAAGCTGATTGTGATGGCGAGGGAGAGGAAGGTGGAGGGGAAGTAAACCGAGGAGTTATATTTTTTTTAGGGTATAAGATCAGTCAATCATTTCGGTTTTGGATCTTCAAACAAATCATCCAAGGTAAGTAAAGACAGATTCTTTATGACGGTATTATTTGAGCCGATTAATGGAAATTGTCGAATGTTGGAGGTTAGGTCATTGTCTTTGAGTGAAAGGCAATCTTTTTGTTCAATATCCAATGGGAGAGCTCCTTTTGGTTTAGGATCTTCAAACAAATCCTCTAAGGTAAGCAAAGAAAGATCTCCCAGTTCTTCTTTCGGAGAGACATCTTCATTTTTGTAAGGATTTCTTTGAAGGAGATCCCTATTTTTACCGGGACCCATTGGAATTTCTTGAAGTGTTTCAAGTATCTGTCGAATATTGTTTTTTGATAACGTTCTCGTCTGTTTTAAGTCCTGACCGGACTGATTTACATCGTCGGATTTATGATTCAACGACGTATTCGATGAGGTGGTTGCCTGCGTATTGGCGATCTCAGTTGCAATCTCAATTATGGCATCCTCAAAATCATCATCGGAGACAACGTCTTTAGCCATAATTTCTCATATTTTTATAATTTTAACAACTTCTTAAGAGTATTCTCCATTCTTAACTGCTTCATAGAATGGAATAATTTTTAGTCGAGTCACCTCATCCGAATCATTCAATGATTTGGAAATGGCATGGAATACTTTTTGTTTTGCAATATCCGTTTGAAGTTCTTTTGCGGTTTTTTGCGAACACGCAAGGAGATCTTGTACAGCTTTTGTGGAGACTCCATCACATTGAAAGATAAATGAAAATTCCAACAATTCTCTAAAGTCAAATGAGGGTTGATCATAGTCATTGGGCGACTGGGAGGCAAAAAATACCGCAATCCCTTTAGAGCGGCCTTCACGAACAATTTTTTCTAAGAAGGGATTCTTCTGCGAGAGATAATTATGTGCCTCATCGATAACAAGAACCGTTCTAATTTCACGATAACCGTCTTTCACTTTACTGTCGGGAAGTCCGGCCATCTCTTTATATAATCGTTCAATTACAAGGTATGCAACGAGTTGTTTCAAAACGGGCAATTCATGAAGATCAATTATCATTGTTTTGCTCGACACGGATTCAAGGGGAGCATCCGAATCGCCATGTTGCCAGAAAAGATGAAATTGTGCAAGATCGTTTAAAGTTTCCATTAACGTGTCCCGTTTCTTTCCATCTGTATCGTAAATCTCTTCAGCAATGTAACTAATTTCTTTGAAATCCGGATATCTGACACTTAATTGGGATCGAGCTTTGTAGCCTTTTTTTATAATATCTGTCAAACATCCTTTTTGGACGGGACCAAAATGTTTGTCAATAGATGCAAATGATTCTGTTTTCTCACGCGATGATAGCAATACAGAATTTTCTGAATAATCGGGAATAATAAAGGGATTGATGGGCAGATGGTCGTGGGGAAGATGAAACACTTCTGCCTTTGTGATGGATAAAAAATCCTTGTTTTGTGAGACATCTCCCTTATAGTCAAAGAAAATAAAATTTGTATTGTAATGTGAACTGTTTCGTATATCGGATAAGATCTTCAATAAGAACTGGGTTTTCCCGCCACCAGGTTTCCCTACAATCGCCAGATGGGGATTGACATGCCGTTCGGTTTTGTTGAGCTCAATAATAATACGCTGACTTGTCTCCTCATTAATACCCAACCCCAGTTTTAATGCATCATAATTTTCGATATCCTTTGCACGGGAATCTGCTTTTATCTGGGAGTACAAGATTTCAAAAAAATTTATTTCATCCTTATTACCTTTCTGAAAAATTTCGTCGAGTAAGATACAGCCATTGTCAATATGATCCTTGATCACAAGTAATCGGGAATAGGAAAAATCTTCATCCTCCACTCGGTTCCCATAGATGGTAAATAGGAGAGTTTTAATGAATAATTCATCATCGCCAAAAAAACTACCCCGATAAATCTGTTTGCCAGAAGTATCTTCAGATCGTAATACGGTCTTTCCAGTTTTCTTTAAAGACAAACAAAAGGCAATTCGAGCGAGTGTGTTAATTTCCAACTTGGTGATATAACGGAGGTTTTCAAGGATTTCTTCAGCTCTTTTTGAGGTATATATTCTGTCCGCCATTATTCAGACCTCCAGAAATACCCTTCTTCAATTGTAGTTAATTTCTGCTCGGGACTATATTTTAAGTGAATCGCATCTTGGAGATGATTTTCAAGGATCGAATAATATTTTTTATCGACTTCCGTATCTGTTGAAAGTATAATTACCTGATGCCCTGCGTTGGGAAAATAGTTGCTTACAATTCTATCTCTGTGGGTGCTATCAAGTCGGGATAACGGGGTATCGATAACAATGGGTAATTTTAACTGGGAAGTCTGCGCCAATCCCCATAACAAAGAGATAGCAAAAATTTCTTTCTCCCCAGCCGAAAGTGCCTCTTTCCGTATCACATGACCGGAATCATTTTTTATCGTTATCAAGTAGGTTTTAGGATCGATTGATAACTGAACTACAGATTCCCCTTTGCTTAATAATTGTTTAAACATTGTGAAAGTCGATAACTCCAACTGATGAATTTTTGCAGCTCTCAATTGATCGACGTATTCCGTCAATAGTTGCGAAATATTGGTGATCTGATTTAAGAACGCACCTTTTTTTGTTGTCTTCTCTAATTTGGAATAATCCTCTTCCAAATTGCGTTTTTTCTCATTAATTGTTTGAGACAATGTTTCAAGCTCGACATGCATTTGTTTTAGTTTTTCATTCCTCTCACCAATATCGCGAGAAACCAATTCTATTCTAGATTGAATCTCATTAAACCGGGTTAGCCGTGCTCCCTCGAAATTTCTTTTACTCAAGTCCTTCTCAATTAATTCCAAATCGATCTGAGCTTTTTGTTTTTCCTGAAGCAATTGAATAAATTTATCGGACACTCCTTTTTCAATCTCTTCCATCTTTATGCTGATTTTCTTTCCGTCATCATCAGATAATTTTAGTATTTCCGGAGTATTTCCAGAAGTGCCCTTTATTTTAATGTATTTATGAATAACTGCTGTAATTTTGTCCTGAAGAATTTGAATTTCCTCATCCGTTAGTGGTTTTTTCCGCGAGACCGCTTCGAAGTGTCTAATCTCATTTAAAATTTCTCGGGGGATTGTATCTGCAATACCCTGTTTGGATCGTTCAACCCGCAATTTTTTCTCATTTTGGATTTGTGATCTAACATTATTAAAGAAAGGAATTAACAGTGCAAATGCAAAATTTGATTGAACAATATTTTTAATTTCTAACTCAATCTCCGATAAACGGGATAATAATTTAACTTTGTTTTTTTCATTCTGCTCTTTTAGTTTAATATCATCAGATTCAAAGCCAAATTCCTTTCTAAAAAATGATCGGCTTTCAGATAACATACTTTTGTATTGTTCCAATTGCCCATCTATCTCTTCGGTTTGACTTTCCAATTTGACTTTTTTATTCTCTAATTTGGCAATTTCCATCTCTTGAAGTTGGATATCTTCATTTGTTATTCCGGGAATATCTTTTCGTTCATCTCGTTTGACATGATCCAAGTCATCAATTAATTTGTGAATATTTTGAATCCCAAGAGCGGCTTCCATTGAATTTTTCAAATCCATTGCCGCATATTCGTCAGCTGCAATTTGTTGAATTTTTTCTCCGTCAAAAAAGAAAAATTGGGTAATTCCTTCAGGGATCTCTGTTTTAATATAATCCAAAAACGACTGTTGCTCGATTTCTGAAATAACCTGTTCATTCTTTTTTATTGTCACCTTCTCTTTGAGATCAGCAGCCGTGGGAAATTGCGTGAAACAATAAGGTACAGTCCATGACCGATTTAGACAAATTTTATCACGATTATCCATCGTAAATTGCAGTTCAATGGTGCAATTATATTTTCCATTTTCAAATTCGTATTGGTTAATACTTTTAAAAATATTGTCAATTTTTCTATCGCCATATAAGCAAAGATTAATCGCGTCCAGAATTGATGTTTTTCCCGAACCATTCATCCCACCAATAAGAAGGACATTCCGATCAGGAGTGGAGTTATGACTATTGTGAAAATTAAATTCTGTTCGGTTTCGAAACGTTTTGTAATTTTGAATTATTAAATTGTCGAACCGCATGTTTACCTCATTTTAAAAATTTCGTATCGGAATACCAATATTACGCAATCATTATTTGTCCATGTTCATTTTGATTAGTTCTGTAATTTGTTGATAGATTCCTCGTCGTTTGGCATGATCTTGATATCCTTTTTCAATCAAAAGTAATTCATGAATAAGTTCCTGTTTAACACCGTATTTTATACACAGATTTTCAAGGATTTTTTCCTCGGGCGTAATTATTGTATCATACATGGATTAACACCATAAATTATATCGTATATTTGGTGTTTTGCCTTTGTCAGATGATAGTTGTTTCTAAATGTTTTGGCCGCAATTATTGCATTAACCTCATGGTTGCCCATCCGTGCATTTTTTTACAAACCTAACGCTCATACATTTATTCTGCACCGACCAGACCGAGAAATAACCCCGCCAATCCCCCCTATATATTAGTGCATTTTCCTCCTCGTTTTAACCGGACCTGTCACAGGTCGCCGACCCGTCACGGGTATCTGACCTGTCACAGTGTCGCCGACCCAGTATGAGGGGGCCCCTAAAATTCGGTCCCGAATGAACAGGTCCTACCGATCCGACCTGGCAGAGACCGTATCCCAAATACGCCCGATCCGGCCCCGGATTCCTTATTTCCTGATCCCGCCCCCACCCAGAAAAACCAACCGCAAAACGCCCCGTTCGGGTTCGCATGGAAACCCCCCTCCAAATCACACGCCCCGTTTGCCGAAATACGCCCGCTTTCGATGCCCGTTACGGGCCACCATGGGCCTGCAGTAGGGATGATTTTTGCCACATCCAGGCACCTTTGTGACCCCTGGATCGGCCGCAGGAGACGCGGCTAAATGCGCGGTCCGGATTGTGATTTCTCCGACGTGAAACAGTGTCAAAGGTGGGGAAAAAGGGGTGAACTGTCCGGTGGGAGGGGGTGCCCCCATTTCCGGCCAACAAGGGGGTGGGTGGGTACCCCTCACCCCCTCCCCCCATACGGCCGTTTCCGGCACGCACGTTTCCGCCGGAGGTTCCGCACAATCACACGGCGCTCATCACCACAAATTCCTATGCGATCACCCTTGTTTGCGTTGCCATACCTTCATAATTTTACTCCCTGCACCGCCAGTCTCTCCCGTGCAGCCTGCACCGCAGTTTTCAGTTTCTGTTCCAGCACTTCGCGTGGCGGGAGATCGGTAAGATATCCGGAAACGTGAATGCCGGATTTATCCAGCTGCAACAAACGGATCTGTTCCTGATCTGCACCGGCACAAAGAATCAACCCGAGGGGCGGTTCTTCAGATGTTTCTTTCTCGTGCTGCTCAAGCCACCTGAGATAGAGTTCCATCTGCCCTTTGTATGCTGCCTTGAAATTCCCGATCTTTAATTCTATCGCAATCAGCCGACGGAGTTTCCGATGGAATAAGAGCAGGTCGAGATAAAAATCCTCATTACCAATCACCATGCGGTACTGCCGGGCGACAAAGGTAAACCCAACGCCAAGTTCAAGCAGGAACCGTTCCATCTCCCGCAGTATTGCAGCTTCGAGATCGTTTTCGCTATAGGCCTCCCTGAGCCCGAGGAAATCAAGGAAGTAGGGATCGCGAAAGACCAGATCCGGGGTCATACGATCCTCTGTCCGAAGAGCGGAGAGTTCCTGCCGTGCGAGAAGTTCCGGCTTCTTTGAAAGTGCAGTCCTTTCAAAAAGCATTGAATCAACTTTCCGCTGCAATGTCCGGGTACTCCATCGCTCGATCCGGCACATCTCCGCATAAAAATCACGTTTGAGCGGGTCGTCGATATAGATAATCAGCCGGATGTGTGTCCAGCTAAGTGAGGAAATCAGGGATCTCACGACATTTTCGTCAGGAAAAACTTCCGCGAAACGAATCATATTGAAAAGATTGCGTGTACCAAATCCATCCCCAAACTCAAGTCTTAATTGTGCACTCAGTGCGTGCACAATCTGCTCGCCGTACCCCGCACGTTCATCTCCGAGAATTTCCCGATGGATCCGCACACCCACCCGCCAGTAGAGCAGAGTCAGACCGGCATTGACGGTAACCGCAACCGCAGACCGTGTTTCCGTAATCAGATTCCGCAGATCTGTAAGCAAATCTTCCTGGTCGGATGCCGACGCAGGAAGGGTCCTCTCTACCCGGCGGGGCAAATCTCGTTTCCGGTTCGAAGCAGCCATCGCATATCTCTCACAGACTGTCCACTGCTTCTTTCCAGTCCGGATCGCTTTAATAGCATGCCGCAGGGCGTGAAAGTAAACAGTGGATCACACCCCCTCCTCTCGTATCCTGCAATCGGTCATTCTGTTTTCTGGCATAGCCCGCACCGATCCAGCCTGGCAGACCGTATCACAAATACGCCCAAATCGGGCCCGGATTCCCGTTTTCCGATCCCGCCCCTTCCCAAAAATGTCCTAAAAAACGCCCCGTTTGGGTTCGCATGGAAAATACCCCCAAATCAGGCCCTGTTCGCCAAAATACGCCCGCTTTCTATGTCAGATAACGGCCATCAACAGGCTTGCAGCAGCAGGTGTTTTTGCCACATACGGCCGCCCTTGCGACCCTGAGATCGGCCAAAAAAACGCGGCTATCAGGTGCGTTTTCTCCGACGTAAAAATGCACTTTTTCCCCTGAATTCATGCGTGTTTTGCATGGATGAGTGCGTGTTTAGGCTCGGCCGATACACGTGGTAACAGACTCCTCAAGAGTCAGGCGAAGATAAGCAAAGAGGATGGAACAAAAAAGGAACGAAGGAACCGGACCGGAAAAAAACCGACTGATTGTTCAGGGAGCCGGGACTTTTTTTCTCCGCGCCATAATGCTTTTGACAATCTTGTCCGGATCTTTTTCAAGGATTGTCTTACGATCTTTTGTCCAGTCGCCGCTTCCCGGTTCACAGATATGCTCCAGGAACCGGATGGCATCGTCGGGTCCGAGTTTCTCGACCAGGACGCTGATACCCTCCTGCTGGATCTGGTGTAATGTTTTGGTGCTCATCGGTTTCCTCCAGAAAGCCACATTACCGGGTTTTCTCTACGTACCTGTAATCCCGGTATCGTTTTATTGTGTGTTTCTTATAAGGGGGAATAATCATTTGCCTCTCGTGATCGCAACTGGTCCACGCAAATACTTTCAGTCGTCCCGGCCGGTCTTCCTGCCGTTACGCTTAAATTTCCCGGTATCAGAATAGAACGACATCGATATACGATAAAACGAAACAGACCATGAAAAAGATTCACCTGGCCCTCATAATTATCCTCTGCGGTATCGTGCTGTTCGCAGGGATCGTTCTCATACAAAACCCCGGCGCCGAAAAGAAAAATGCAACCGCATGATCGCCCGGTGCTTAAAGTAGCCCTGTACCCGTACCTGGAGGATGTGAACGGCGATGACCACGCCACGACCATCCGCCTCATTAAAGAGCGCTACCACCAGTTGTATCCCGATGACGACCTGGAGATTTACATCTCCGATGAGTACAGCACCTATTTCTCCGACAGCAGGAATTTTTCCCCAGTCTTTGGACCGGGCGGACCCGATATTGTCGAAGTCGAACAGACCGAGCTTGACAATCTCATAGAGGACGGGTATATCCGGCCATTTGTTCCGGTCTCTCCCGATGCAGCCCGAATGCTCAACGAGACCCGGGAGGATGTTGTCAGCCCGTATAAGGATCTCGGGGACTGTCGATGGCAGCGTGTACTTCGTCCCGACCTGGCTCTGTGCGCATTATACGTTTACCCGCAATCCCCCGGGCACGGCACCGGAATCCGGGGATTTTAGCGGCAACGGGACGCTGCCCGACCTGTACCTGTCTGCCTACGCGTCAACCTATGGTGCCGACCCGGCCCTTCTGGATGGCGCTGTCCGCGATGCAGTGAACGGATCCCCGGATCCGGAGGTGACTGACGTGCTCGCGTCCCGTCTTTTGGCCTGCACCGGTACTGACGGCAGGAACCGGTGCCTGGACGGGTATTATGCTGCAAAAGATGGCGGTCTTTCTGAATTTGTCTCGGGAAAGACCGACCGGTATGTCGGGTTTTCCGAGATGCTGTACGGGATCCTCAAAGATTCTCCCGAAGGTTACGATACGAATCTCACGATCTCCGGCACGGTCTATGGAAAGGGTACGTATCCTTCCCTTGCCTGGGCCGACGGTTTTGTGATGAACAACAATACCGGCACGGAAAAAATGGACGAGGCGATCCGGTTTATCAATTTCTACAACAGCCCGGAAACAAAGGAGATCATCGCGCTCTCCCTTGATTCCGGCAATGATACTGTCCGCGTGCCACGGTACCTGCTGCCTGCATCGGAGGACTTTTATTCCCTCCCGAATGTATCTTCGGACAGGTATTACCAGCAGTTTTCCCCGGTCATTCACGCCATGGTCCCGTTTCCCACGGGCGGACTCCGGGGGAACATGGATGCTATCTACTGCAGTGTGACTGTGGCCCTGCAGGAAAACGGGATGGATGTGAATTACCCGGCCCGATGCACACTCCCTCAGAAAACAGCGGTTCCTGCCTGAATAAAAAGAACTCCTGATCGGGATCCGGCAGGAGAATATTTTTTTTGTAATTGTGTAACGTCCGCAACGAAAGGAAAAACCGGGCAGGAGGGGGCCTCCAAAACGTTTACCATCCCCGATTTACCATCCGGTCGAACGCGAACGGTTTCGGAAAAAAACAGATACCACACAGGTAGCACTAAAAAAAGATCAGGACGAAATCCCGAACAGGCTCTTGAACATCCCGACGATCTGGTCCCACAAACCGGTCTGCTGCTCTGTCTTCGGTTGTTCTGTTGTCGGCAGGGGCGTAGTGGTTGTCCAGACAGCGTCCGAGATATCCTCAGCCCGGGTGAATGCAGAACCGGTGACAACAGTTCCCGTCTTGTCAACTTCGTGGACATCGAGAACCGTGATATTCGCAGGCACAGCTGCTGCAGGAGCAGTTCCCGCGAGCGTGACGCTCATCACCTCGCTGCCGTGACCCTTATAGGACAACAGAAGGCTGTTCAGGTCAAGGGTCTGGTTATAGACCGCGGGTGTCGTGGACGACCCGCCATCGCCGGTGGTGATGGTGTATGTCCATGCGGGTTTTAAAAGCCCGGTGGTCAGGATGAGATCGCTTCCGGCAGGAAATGTCATTTCAGAAGCATCTGCCGGGAAGTCAACCGTAAACGAAACCGTTACCGGGGCATTTTGGGGCAGCGGCCCCGTAGGATTCATGGTGAAACTCTCCACAGTCCAGGCTGATGCGAGCGGGATACATGCGGCGAGGAGGACGAGTGCAAGGATGATCGGTCGTAGTGTTCTGGTCATGAGGAAACCTCCGGTAAAAACAAAAGATCCGTTGTATCTCTTACTGTCTTCATCCGGCCCCAGATAAAAATTCCCGCTGGCAGGGAACGAAGAACGCAATACTATTGAAAATTACCGGGACTTTTACAGGGGATCCCCCGGTAATTCACCGGGATCCGGAGTTTCATCCGATTCGAAGATACCTGCAGTTCTCCGGTTCTTCGGATTGTGGCTGCGTCCGGAAATGCCCCGGAGCAAAATAAAAAAAGATTAGTCTACTGCGACCATGACTTCGCTCGACTTGATGACAGCGTATGCCACCTTGCCGGGAGCAAGCCCGAGAGATTCCACGGACTTCTTGGTAATGATCGAGGTAATGATCTGGCCGCCGGGGAGCTCGATAACGACTTCGGAGTTGACGCTTCCGGGGGTGATCGCTTTTACCGTGCCTTTGAGCATGTTTCGTGCACTGATCTTCATGGTTCTCACCATTCCATCATGCGGGATACTACTATAAAAACAACTGTGTCTGCGCAAAACCGGGTGCAAAATTTTCCATAACCCTGCATTCTGGAGAAAAAAACGCTTTTAACGATGCTACCCCCTCTTCGCGCCAGCTCTGCCCCAAAGGGGGCGGGGGCGTACGCGATGCCCGGAGATTACCCGTACACGAAAACAACCTGTCGGGCAATTCAAGGATGCAGGTAATACAGCATCATCGCTAAGCGGGGGATGCCTCTAGCGTGCGGGAGCGGAGGCTTGCCGGAGACCTAAAAGAGCGTTATTTTATTTTTTGGCTCTGAAGAAATCATTTCCCCTGAAACAAACCGTATTTGCGAGGGTGACCCCCCCGCCAAATAAAAATTTTTCAATTGTGCTTCCCGTGCATGGATTTGCTCCACGGGGCGAGCCCCGACGAGGCGGCGAGCACCCGTGGTCCCCTCGCAATAAAATTCAGGAGGTCACTTACGGTTTTCTACAGAGCCTATTTTTTTAAAGATTTCCCAAAGCAGGAATTTAGGTAAGACAACGGCATCGCCCGCCGGGGGATGTCGCAAGCGCTGTCGGAATGACCACTCACAAAGAGCGTTGTCCTGTTTTTAAGAAATGCTGCAAAGCACCCAATCATACCATTGCCATCAGCAGCTGTGCCGAGGCGCATGGCGGTGGAGTACCGGGCCTTCGCCGGTTACCTGAAAAAAAGGAATTTTGCCGCAATGGCACGCCAGCTACACCAGCAGCACATAGGCCGCAAACGAGAGCAGGAATGCCAAGAGCAGCATGGCAAGCGAGAGCGGCGCTACAAAGATCAGCATCGCGTTTACCGTACTTGCCAGCTGCGAGATCCGGTTGGAGCCAAAGACAACCACATGTTCGCACTGCGCCGTAGTTGCAGCGCACTCAGCCCCGTCCAGATCGGCAATTGCTTCTCTGACCGTATCCATCACGAGCGGGAGAAATGTATCTACCGGGATGTTCAGACCGACCGGGTTCTTCCCGGTGATCGTGTTTACTACATGGGTATCGGTGGTCATCACTTCGGTCTCATCGACCAGCGTGCGGATCTCTTTGCACAGGGCCTCGCGGACGCCTCCCGCCATGTTGTTCCCGTCAAAGAGGACGTATGCGGTCTTCTGCCCGGCGGTCTCCACGACCATCACCTGCACGCCCAGATCGCCAAAGCCCTCGTCGCGGGTATAGGGCAGGTGCTTTTGGGCATAACCGACCCGGAAAGGCGCGAGTGTTTCCGTGCTGCACGATTCCATGGCCTCTTTTGCACCGTTCTGGTACTCGGTAGCCGTCAGGGTCGCCGGGAGAACGGCCGAAGAGAGATCGGTCATGCAGTTGTGTGCATCGACAAATGCCACGTGCGGGAACCAGCGGTGGCCTTCTGCCATGATCGCAAGGCCGATGGAATAGTCGAGGTCTTCGGTCATCTCCGGTGACCGGGTCGAGATCATCAGGACAGAGTTCCCAAAACGCTGGTACAGGATCTTTACCGTCCCGCAGGTAAGCGTCTTTGACGGCGTTGCACCGGGATCGTAGGCGCAGTCCTTTTTCGACGCATTGATTGCCGCGATCACCTTCTCGATCTCGGTTTCCGAAACAAGGTTGAAGTCGTGCGAGGCGCACCCGTGGGGGACGAGGGTCTCCTCGTCACTCATCTTATCGTGGATGAGTTTCGGGAGATTGCCGCCGCCGATCTCGCCCATGGGGCCCGGGTGGAGGTTCGGGACCGTGAAAAGGACCGGCCGCTTGTTCGTCCGCTTAAAGAAGAGGCAGACCTGCGGCACGTAGATCTCCTCGCCGATGTCCCGGAAGAAGTCCTCCATCTCTTTTTTCGAGCCATCGGTCATGTTTGCCACAAACGCGTTCACGAATGCAAGGCCGCGGATGCGGAACGCCCGGTAGAGCGGGCGTTCGATCAGCCAGACGAGGATGGCAAACCCGAGGCCGAAGACGACATGGAGGAGGAGGGCAAAGGCGGCCCAGCCGGGCGAGAAGAGGAAATACCCGGCAATCACGCCCACACCGCTCTGGGTCACCGCCGGCAGGATCATCCGGGGGACGCGGTAGTCAGAGATCGCGACAAGGACAAAGAGGCGCAGGCCAAAGACAAACCCAAGCGAGATCCCGTAAAAGAGCGGCAGGTAGCGGATTCCCCCGGCAATTCGATGCAAAGGTGATGATAACGCCAAAGACCGTGCAGGAGAGCGCGAGGAGCGCCGACCGGTTCCAGGTCATCGTCTTGCCGGAGTAAATCGATGACCGGCTTGGTGAGAATGAATGCCGCTATCGCAGGGAATAGTAAACGCAATGGTCCCCGAGAACGGGAGCTGCTCCCAGATACGGGAGCTGGCACCGTCAATGACAACGCCAAGGACGATCAGGATTACGAGGGAGACCGGCCACGACGGGAGCGCTGAAGAGGTACTTTGGTGAGCTGCCCGAGTTTGACATCCCCCGGCATGGTCATGGGAGAACGCCCCCGTACGGATACCCGGCCCTGCCGGATCCCTCCTGTTTCCCGGAACCGGTGACCGCACGGTCACCGGGTATCCCGAACGCTCTGCCGCTCATGGCTTACCTCCGCGGCCCCGGTTCTTCCAGCGTTCCGAAATGCTGACGGTAGCGTTCGAGCATCTGCTCCCACGCGGGCAGGTGCGTCTGGCAGCCGGCGTGTTCGACCACATACGAAGCCGTGACCGTTCCCACCCGGCAGCAGGTAAGGGGTTCGTAGCCCCGCACGTACGCGGAGAGGAAGCCGGCCCGGTACGAGTCCCCGGCGCCGGTGGGATCGCAGAGCGTGACCGGGATCGCCGGGACGAAGTGCTCGCTGCCTTTCGTATACAGCATGCTCCCGTCGCCGCTCATGGTAAAGATTGCCATTCCCACCATTTTTATGAGCGCCTCTTTTGTGAGGCCGAGCGTCTCGCACATCTTCTTTACCTCGTGCTTGTTTGCAAAGAGGATGTCGGAATGGGAGATGATGGATTCGAGCTGCTCTTTTGAGTACCAGAAAACGTCCTGGCCCGGGTCGAACGAGACAAACTCGCTCTTTTCTGCCACCCGGCAGTTGAACTCGGGATCGGCCGTTGCCATGTGGACGAGGGGAAGGGCCGGGGCTTCTGAAGTTGCAAAGGCCTTTGAGGCGCCCCACTCAAAAAATGTCATCTGGTCGCCGGCATCGTCGGTGAACATGAACGCGGTCGGAGTGTGCGTGCCCGGCACGGTAAAGAACTGCCGGCGGATGCCGAGTTTGTCCATCCACTTCTCGTAATCGCTGCCGGCAAAATCGTCGCCAACGCACGAGTGGAGGGTGACATCTTCGCCAAGGACCGCGATCCCTGCCGCGATATTTGCCGCCCCGCCGCCATACGAGATCCTGCGCCCGGTTATCGAGGTGGACTGGTTATCCTTGGGGAGATGGGGCACGCGGGAGATGTGGTCGACCGCGGTGTGCCCGACGATGTGGATCATATCTCTTCCACGTCCAGCAGCTTTAACGGGACTTCGCGGAGGGCTTTCCCGATAACGGATTTTGCAATCCGGCCCGCGTGCTCCTTTGACTCGGCCCGGAACACTTTCATTTCGAGGATGAGGCCGACGAGCGCCGTATCCGCGACAACGATCGCGCTCGAAAGCGGCTGGTCGCAGAACGGGCAGGAGAGCATTCCCGCTTCGACTTCGACAAACTTCGCCGAGGGATTGAGGCGCTTTCCTGCTTCGCTGATTGCAATCCCGATCGCATCGTCAAGCGATTTTGCTTCCTTGATATACCATGCAGATTCCAGTGTTACCAGGTAGTCCGTCATTTATTTTCCCTCGTTTGTGGTGTTTGCCTGTTTTTTACCATTCATTGTAATGGATGTGGTTTTCGCTGTCCATGCGCTCCGTCCGCTGTACCGGCGCCTGGCTTTTTCCCACCGCCAGAATTGCAAGCGGACGGATGTGAGCGGGGAGCCCGAGCACTTCCCGCACATCGTCCTCTTCGAACGCCCCGGTCCAGCACGACGAGAGCCCGCGGGCGTGGGCGGCAAGCATCATGTAGGTGCAGGCTATTGTCGCGTCTTCTACCGCATAGAGGATCCCGCGTTCCCCGTACTGCGACATCGAACGGATGTAATTTGCACAGACCACAAAGAGCGCCGGTGCCTCTGCCACGTGCGACTGCCCGAACGCTGCATCGGAAAGCGCAAGCCGGGCATCCTCGTCGGTTACCACGACCACGTCCCATGCTTCGAGGTTCCCGGCACTCGGCGCCGATGGGTGGATGCTATGATCGCATGAATGTCTTCGTCGGCCAGCGGTTCCGGCTCGTACTCCCGTACCGAACAGCGGCGCAGGAGAAACGCGGAGAATTCAGAGAAGTCCATGGTCCGATAATTCCTGCCACGCGAGCTGCGCCGGCGTTGTCGAGGCACTGATGGCCATGGCCAGTTTCTGCGATGCCTCGTCCGGCTGGTCGCTCTCCACAAGCGAGATCGCTTCGTTTACGAACTGCACGGCCCGCTCGAACTCACGGTCCCCGGTGTTGTGGACGGCAAAGAGGAGCTCGGACCGGACCTGTTCCATGAGGAGAAGAAGCATCTTTTTTTCCGCCGCCCTTCTGGGTATCGGCAAAACCGGTCAGTGCCTGGCAGAGCTGGGAGACGATGATGAGTTCCGACTTTGCCCGCTCGCCGAACTGGTAGGATTTTACTGCGGTTGGAAGATCCATATTCACCATAGTCGTCACGGATAGATGATAATTATGTTTTTTGTACCGCCCTGTAAAACAGCCCCCGGATTTATGAATTTTCTTTATAAAAAATGCCTGTGGGGCGGGGGTATGCCCCATTTTTTACTGATCACGGATCAGGCACAACGAGGAAAAATTATTTGGATGATTTTGCCTTTGCTCCGAGAGCAGAGACTTTCGCCCGGCGCATGCGCCTGCGGATGAGCGGGCTTGCCGTTGATTCGTTCATGCCCGAGCCGCCGGAACGGTCGCCGCCGCGCCGTCCACCGCGTCCGCCGCGACCTCCGCGCCTGCCGCCGCCGCGTCCGCGCTGCTGCTCTTCGGCTGCTGCCTGATCGACTTTACGTAACGTGATAGTGGACTTGAACCGCTGGTTGGGTCCCGGGCTCTTGCGTTCGCCTTCTTTTTTCGGGACCAGCCTGATCTGCCCCTTGACTCCCTTGACCTGTGACCAGAGGGTTGTTCCTGTCTTACCCATATTGTAAAACTCCTTATGTAATTCTGCCGTGTGCCTGATAAATGTTGGGGAGAGGCCAGTCGGTCAGTCCCGACGGTTTTTTCGCATCCACGCAGATATTGTAGGCAAGCTGGGGGATGCGGCGCTCGATGAACGGTTCCATCCTTTGTGCAAGCGAAAAGAGCGGGTCGATCATGTCGATATGGGCAAACGAACACCAGCTGACCGAGATATCGCAAAAACCGGCGTCGGCAAACATCCGGTACATCTCGTTCTCGTCATAGTACCGTTCCCCGAAGTCCTTCATGACAACGTGGCTGACCCGGATCTTTTCGCTTATCTGGTAGATAGCCGGGATACCCGAGGTGAGGAGTTTTTTACCGAGCGTGCAGATGGAGATCGATCCGCCGGGTTTTAAGACACGGCAGGCCTTCGTCAAGCATGGCCTGGGGGTCTTTGAGGTAGGTAAAGACCAGCAGGCTGGAAACAGCATCGAACGAATCGCTGCAAAACGGCAGTCCGTCACCGGTCCCGAGAGTAAAAAGAGAGCCCGGGCACCGGACGCGGGCCTTTTTTATCATGTTGCGGCTGATATCGATCCCGACGGCAGTCCCGCCTTTTTTTACGTATTTCTCGACAAAGAGGCCGGTCCCGCAGCCGATGTCAAGGAGCCTGCCGCCTTTCGGGAGGGCATCCATTACGTGCGTGCTGATATGGGTATGGTAGCACCGGCCACGCGGGCGGTCGTAATGGATGTCGTAGATGCCGGCGATCGCGTCGTAATGCTGCCGGATCTTCTCGACTTTTACCCCGCTCATGAAAAGATCTCCCGGATCCCCGTGGCAAACGCATCGATCTGGATGTACTCGCTGTTCGCGTGGCCGAGGCGCGCGTCTGCTTCCGCCAGCGCCCGGGCAAGGGCCGGGTCATTGTAGTCCCGGTGTGCGGCTTCGCGGATTTCAGCGAGCACTTCGCGGCCCGAAAGGCCGTAATCGATCATCAGCGATTCGAGCTGCCGGATACCGCCCTTCATATCGCCCGACTGGATCAGGCGCAGGGCCGAAGCTGCCACTGTTGCGGTTTCGGGCTGCGAGAGTGCGGCAAGGTTTTGGCACGAGCCGGTCTCGGATGCCACCTGGAGCATCAGGAGCGCCCGGCGCATGTCCCCTTTTGCTGCCGCGGCGATCAATTCGAGGTCGTCGTCCGTGCAGGAGGCTGCAGCCCCGCCCTGCTCTTTTTTGCCGATCTCCTGCAACTGCGCGATCAGGAGATCGGAGGGGATCGGCGCAAAGAAGAGGGGCAGGCACCGCGACGAGATGGCGGGGATGATCGCACTCGGGTTTGTGGTGGTAAAGACAAACCGGCAGGTGCTGCTGTACCGCTCCATGATCCGGCGCAGGCCCTGCTGCGCGTCGCGGGTGAGGGCGTGCGCGTCCTCAAAGACCATCAGCTTGAAGTCCGCGTCGAGCGGGCGGATCGAGGCATACCACTTGAGGATATGCTTGAAGTTCACGATCAGGCTCTGGCCCTTCTGGTACAGGTGCGCGTAGCGCTCGTCCTCTTCGAGCAGTTTCTTTCCCTGGGAAAAGACGTCAGAGGTCTGGAAGACCGTGGTGTTGGTCTCATAGTTTTCGCCGTACAGCTCGCGGGCAAAACAGCGGATCGCCGCGCTCTTGCCGGTCCCGTGCGGGCCGGTGAGCATCAGGTGCGGAAGGGTTTTTGCGGCTGCACAGGATGAGAGGATAGCAACGATCCGGTCCTGGCCTTTGATGTCGGAAAGGGCCGTCGGGCGGTATTTTTCAGTCCAGAGCATGCAGAAGCCTCCGTGCCATCTCCTCTTTTGCCTCCTGTAAAAAGACGCGGTTGTCCATTACTGCAACAAGGCTCCGGCATTTTCCGTCCGAAAGCGCGGTGCAGGCTTGTGCAATTTCGGGAAGCGCCCGGGTCACCTCGTCCACCACGGTCAGGGTCGCGGTCTTTGCCGTCCGCGAGAGGGGATTTAAGTCGATCGCGATCACCTTCTTTCCCATACCTATGAGCACTTCGCAGCGGTCGCCGTCTTCGAGCGGGACAAGCACGACATCGGCAGCAAACATCCCCTCGCGCCGGCAGAAAGCCCGGTCGTGGGAGAGCGGGAGGAGGCGTTCGGCCTCCCCGGAAAAAACATCGGCACCGGCATCGCGGAGAACCGTCTCGATCTGCTGTACCCGTTCGGGTGTCCGGTGGAAGAGGTTGACCTCTACGAGCGCCCCGCTTGCCTTCTGGAGAAGCGCGATTTCGCGTGCCGCAAGCGCCGCGGTGTTGCCGTTCACGGAGAGCACCGGGTGTTTTGCGGTGCGGAGCAGGGCCGCCGCAGTCTTTTCTGCCAAAAGCGCACTCTCGCTTGTCTTCTCCCCAAGAAGGTAATCGAACGCCTCGCCCCGCCCGTGGGAGGTGAGACCTTCGAGGGACACGATCCCGGTACGGGCGCACTCCGCCAGGTGCTCGCGGGTGACAAGCGACTTGTAGCGCGGGTGGTCTTTGGGGATCATTTTTTCACCTCAAGGATTTGTGTCCCGGATTTTGCCATCTGCATCCCGTACACCTCGCCAAACGGTTGGAGCACGTCTGCGGCACCGGCCCCGTACGCAAAGACGCCGTCGCCGAGCATGGTCATGGCCGCCGGGATATTGTTACGGTTGCATGCGGCAAGCACTTTTTTCACCGACGCGGTCTCAAGCCCGCTCTTTTCTGAAAATTCCCGGCAGCAGGAAAAGAACTCTGCGGCGGTTTCCGGCTGCTTTGCCGGGAACGCCCCTGCCACCCGGGCCATCTGTTCGGGCGACCCCAGCACATCCGGCGTATGGATCGGCCCGAAACAGACCGCACTGATCGGTTCTGTGAGATCGAAACTGCGGCGGATGGTGCCGTGGATGCCCGGGCCGGTCCGCACTACCCGCCCGCCGCCCTGGCACGCGGCAACGTCCCCGAGGCCGGTCTTAAACTTCACCTCGGTTTCATGGGCGATCTCTGCGATATCGTCAGCGGCAAGGCCGAGACCGAGGAGCCGGTCGGTGGCCGTGAGCGTGGAGAGCAGGGCTGCTGCCGAGAGCCCGAACCCGGCGCTGATGGGAAGCCGGCAGAGGGTCTCGACCGCAACCGATGCTCCCAGCCGGTCGAGCGCTGATGCAAGCGGCGGGGAACTGCGGGAGATCTCGACCGGGGCGCCTCCCGCGGGCTGCATCCTGACAATGACCGAGACCGTATCGGCCGGCCGGACGGTCGACGTCACGCCCTCGCTGATGACAATGCCGGCGCCAAGGCTCCCGGTTGTCGCGGGAGTCCTCCCGTCCACTCTCTTAAAATAACCCGATATATGGCCGGGGCAGTATGCCGTAACGGATGCCGGTATCATCGCACCAGGTACCTGTTCCTTACTGTTTGACGCGGGATTTTTTAGGAATTGTGCTCTTTTTCGTGATTCCGGTACCCGACAGGATCTCGTGCCAGAGTGCGGCAGCGATCTCCTCTTTTGTCCCGGCAAGGGCTTTTCCGGCTTTGTCTTTTGCGGTCACAATACGGTAGGAACCATCGGGCGTGCCCATGCTTGCCGGCGTGTTGGTCATCACCATCCACGCGCCCTTTGCAAGAAGGGCCTGCGCCTCCGCCAGGGGGTCCCTTCCGATCTTAAACGCAATCACCCCGGATCTCCCGGTGCTTAAGGACGCCGTCGAGCAGTTTCGGGAGAGGACGGAGATCGAGCGTAACCGGTTTTCCGCTCGGGATCTTCCCGGAAATTTTCTTTGGGGCAAAGTCCGAGACCGCCGCCGCGCCGATGTAGAAGTCGGGGATCGTTTTTTTCAGGTATGCGCCGATCGCACGGGACATGTCGGCAGCGGTTTCGACAGCTGTGTTTTCCACGAGAGGGATTGTCCCGTTGTGGACAATGGTGACATCGGCACCGAGACGGTAGGCTTCGAGCGCGATCTCCTGCCCCATCTGCCCGCTCGACCGGGTCGTGAGCACCCGCACGTCGTCCACCGGTTCACGGCAGGGACCGCTTGTAATAAGCACCCGCTTCCCTTTAAGGGGTTTTCCTGAGACCGCCCGCTCGCACATGAGGACGATCTCGTCGGTCCCGGCAATCTTTGCCTTTCCCTCCTCGATCCGGGGTTCGGCAACCTCCACGCCCCACGATTTGAGAGTTTTGATATTTTTTACAACCGCAGGGTGCCGGTACATGCTGTGGTGCATTGCGGGGACAACGATCACCGGCAGTCCGCTCCCAAGGGCCGTTGTCGCACAGGTCGTGACCGGGGTATCATCGATCCCGCAGGCAATCTTTCCGATGGTGTTTGCCGTGCAGGGGGCAATGAGGAGGAGTGCGGCGCTCCCCCCGTCGCCGCAGAGGGTCACGTGCTCCACGAGTCCCGAGAGCCGGGTGATGGTCTCGTTCCCGCTCGCGTACGTGAGCGCATCCGGGTGGATGATTCCCTGCGCTGCTGCGCTCATGACCGGCCGGACCGTGGCGCCTTTCCTCCGCAGCGCATGGATCAGTTTTACCGTCTCGACGGCCGCGATGCTCCCCGTTACCCCGATCACGATCTCTTTTCCGGCAAGGGTTTCTTTCATGAAAGCGTCACGTCCTGCACGACATGCCATGCGTACGGGCGGTATTTCTTAACCTTATGTACCTGGATGCTAAAAGAAAAACCTGCGCCTTTGAGGGCTTCTTCGATCTTTTCCATCTGGTCCCCGATGCTGTGGACGTGGAGGATACTGCCCGCGTGGACGTGGGAGAAGACCGCCGGGAGCATCTCCACGGCATCGAAATGCCCCATCACGACCCGGTCGTAATCGCCAAAGAGGAGGTTCCGGCAGTCCCCGCAGGACGCCACGACCCGTCCCTCAAGATTGTTCGCAGCAATATTTCGTTTCAGGTACCCGAAGGCAACGGGATTGATCTCCATTGCATGGACCGTTGCCCCGCTCCCCGCCATCGGGATCGTGAAGTAACCGATGCCGGCAAACATGTCGGCAACGCGTTCCGGTTTTTTGCCGGCGGACACGAGCCGGGCCATCCGCATCTTCTCGTTCCGGTTCCCCTGCGCGAACATGACCTTCTGCGGGTCGAGGTAATAGGTATACCCGCTCTCGCGGTGGCAGACCTCCCCGCATTCGCCCCAGAGTATCTCGGTCTCCGGGGTTCGGGTCACGTTCGTGAGCGCCTCGATCCAGACCAACCCGCGCGGGCGGCGGAACCGGACGATCTCCGCCACCTCATCAGGATCCGGCCGGGGGCCGTGGACAACCGCGACATCGCCGAGCATGAAATAGCCGCGGCCCGCATACTCGTGCCGGTCCGGGATCTCGGATTCAGAAGAAAAGCCTTCGCGCACCGGCACCCACGCGGTATCGCCTTTCACATACGGCCGACGGTCCGGGTCCACCCACGGCTCGTCCCGCACCGCAAAAAGGGCGTCTTTTTTCACCGCACGGACCCGCATGGATATGTCCCTGGTAATTACCGCATGACCACGAACGTGTCGCCGTCGCGGAGCACATTGACATTCTCACCGGCTCTTGCCCCCTGCCACGGAAGGTTCCGGCACTCTTTGTCTCCCCGGACAAAGGATCGAGAATTCCCATCATTCCTCCCGAGATATACGCAACTAGGGCGGTCTCTGCGCTCCGGGCATTGCCGATCTTCTTTTGGATCTCCTCTTCCCGTATCGCCCGGCTCCTGCCCTGATCGAGGTCGAAGACCTTGATGTTGTGGGATTCTTCCTGCTCCACCTCGGCATAACCGCGGGAGAGTTTTACCACATCGTGGCGCTGGTATTTCGGGAGCCGGATAAGGTAGGTGATCCGGAAAAGCTGCCGCCCGTTTTTCTCCCCGACAAGCTTCGGGTGCGTGGTGTAGCGCCCGCCGAGAGCCCCGGTGATATTCTGCACGATCAACAGGCCGATATGCTGCGAGCCCACCGTGATATCGAGACCGTCGCGGCTCTCGGTCATGTCCGAGACAAACGAGAGGCGCTCGCCGCCTTCCTGGAGCGAGTTTTCCGTCTGCTCGGCGATATTTGCCGCTGCCTGCATCTCAAACGGGCTTATGGTCCGCCCTTCCGCCCGAACCTGCACGATCCCCTCGTAGTAACTGCCGGTGATCCGGTTGCAGCGGTCGCACTGCTCCTTGTGCCAGGCAAGTTCTACCGTGCAGGTCTTTTCCACGGGCTCGCCATAGAGCGTCCCGGTGATCGTAAGCTTTGCGCGGGAGCGGTTCTGGCTGATGTCCCTGACCTCTGCCTGGATGTCCCGTTTTTTTACATCGGGATGGAAATGCACTGCTTTTCGTGCAAGCTCCGGGGCAAGGTCGTCCTTTTCAAGGTCCGTGTCTGTCCAGGTGTTTCCCTGTTTTGTCGCACCGCAGCCCGGGCAGTGAGTGCTCGTGACCCGTGCGTCGCATACCGCCCACTCCGTCTCTTTTATCCGGCAGCTCACGCAGAGGCCTTCGGCATTTAAGGGGCCGCCGCATTTCGGGCAGAACCGGTCCTGGATGGATGTCATAACTGGTAGATCTGGGCGTGCGGGATATCGCCGATCATGATGCAGTCGGCCCGGGTAATAAGCCCCAGCTTTACCGCAACGGCAACGGAGCGTTCGCCCATCAGGTTGATATTGCCCCCGGTCCGCAGCGCTTCGCAAACGGCCGCCTCATCGGCAAGGGTGGTGCCGTAGAACCCCTCGGTTACCGTAACCGAAAGTTCGCCATGCTTTATCGTGGTATTGAGCAGTTCGCGGTCGCAGACCGCGACCACGTCGCCGATATCCGGCGACCGGTGGATTTTCAGGTACATTGCCGGTAATCTTTGCGGGGACACCAGATAAAAGATAGGACGTGGATAAAAAAAATTACAGCGATATCTTCACGCCGTAGACTTTTTCCACGGTATCCCCGTGGATCCGGTAACAGTCCTCTTCGGTGATCTCGCCGGCCTCAAAAAGCTTCTTTGTGATCCGGGGAACGGACTTCGGGCCCGTGACCGCGCCGGGCCGGGAATTTTCGTCCATGAAATCGCTCTCCATGGTAAACGGGCGGCGTTCCTTTGCCATGAGCGGCACTGCTTCGTGCCGGGCGACAAGCGAGGGGTGGAGCGGGGTGTCCGGCGACCCGTAGTGCTTGATCACCCGGCCCGGGTTCATCCCGGCAGCCTCTGCCATCGCCACCACATCGGCGCACGGCCCGCTCTCCGCATGGATCTGGAGGGCGCAGCGGCACCCGGCGGCAAGTTCGAGCGCATGGGAGAGGACCTCGTTCGATGCCGAAAAGATCTCGGGCGATACTTCGTAATGGGGCCTCCCGCTCTTGAGCGCCACTGCCCTGCCGTCCCGCACGTATTCTGCGGCGCAGTCGAGCCCCTCTTTCATGACCCGTGCGGCATCCGCTAAGGGCATGCGCTCGGAGAGCCGGGTGATCTCGGCCGGGTGTACGCCAAGGATGGGAAAGACCACGAGGCCGGTCTCGCGGATGGCCGCGGCTACCCGGAGAGGTCTCGTCAAAGACTTTCCGGTAGTCTTCTCCGCATACGGGTTGGATCCCAAACGACCACGAGGGTTTCGAGACAAGGAACATATGCGTCCCGCCCGCGTGCAGGAAATCCTTTGCCGCTTCCACGCCGCGCCCGTTTTACCGGGTCGAAGTGGATATGATCGTCAGTGATCGGAAAGAGGCGCGATCTCATTGCATTCAACGATCTTCATTAAGGGATAGCCGTTTTCCGGTGTGAGAGCGGCCCGACAGTAGGAGTAGCCCACCCGGGTCACGATCTCCACATCAAACATGAGTCCGGACAGTTCGCTGTACCCGAATACATTCTTTTTCATTTGGGCCCTGTCCAGCCTCACCGTGATCTCCTCGACGAACGGCTGGAGGATCACGGCCTTTTCAATGGCCGATTCAACGCTTGCCGCAGACTTCCTGCGAGATGGGCGTTCCCACCCACTGGTGGATAGAGTGCCCCGAGCTTGATTCGCGGCTTCGAAGATCGCGCGTTCGCGATCGCTTTGGTCCTGAAGATTGTGTCCCTTCCATCCCTGCACCCCCTAGATCAACTGGATAATTCCCTGTTTCGGCTCCATTGCCTCGCCGTGCCGGAGCAGCATGTCGATTCCCTCGCGCACCTTGTCGCGCGGGAAGCCCTTGCCGGTGACCGATTCTATCACCTGCTCGATTGCTGCGCGCCGGCCCTCGCCGCCGATATCGCGGATGGCGTCCTTGATGAAGCGGACGAGATCGCGCTTTCTCTTTCGAGATACCGGTCGCCACCTTGTCGATATCGAAGGTCCCGGTCTTTGCATCGTAGGCAATCTGGCGCAGGCAGGCATCCACGATGTGGATCACGCGCTTCGGCATCCGAAGGCCTCGATCTTGTCCGAGAGCCGGATCCGGGCGCTCGCCTCGGCGAGCCTGACGAGCGCTTCGAGCTGCCGGGCAGTGACCGGGACCGCCTTGTTTGGTTCGGCGATCCCCCGGAGCCTGAGGTAATAGCCCACGAGCGCCTCCTTTGCCTCGGCCGAGAGGATGGGAAAACAGGTGCGCTTGGAATAGGCAACGTATTTCCTGAAAAGGGACGGCTCGATATCCGGCATGACCGGTTTTAACTGCTGGTCGATGAACTCCTGCGTAACGCCGGGGATCGGGTTCTTCTTGTGCTGGACGATCAGTTCCCCGACCCCGTGGGTTTTTACGATATGCTCGGCAATCGCAAGGTCGCGCTTCTGCTCGGGCTGGTCGGTCATGATAAAGATCAGGTCGAAACGCGAGAGGAGCGAGGGCGGCATGTTGATCTGGTCGGAGATATCGCCGTACATATCGAAGCGCCCGTACTTCGGGTTTGCCGCACCGAGGAGCGCACAGCGGGACTTGAGCGTTGCCGTGATGCCGGCCTTTGCAACGCTGATGGACTGCTGTTCCATTGCCTCGTGGAGGGCGGAGCGGTCCTCTTTCTGCATCTTGTCCATCTCGTCGACTGCGGCAATCCCCATATCGGCAAGCACGAGCGCGCCGGCTTCGAGCGTCCAGCGCCCTTCGCCGAACTCGTCTTTGACCGCGGTTGCCGTGAGACCGGCTGATGTCGAGGACTGGCCGCTCGTGTAGATCGCACGCGGCGAGCACTTCACGATGTAGCGCAGCAGCTGGCTCTTTGCGATACCCGGGTCGCCGAATCAAAAGCACGTGGATATCCCCGCGGAGGTGGCTGCCGTCCGGCATCTCCTTTGCAATCCCGCCGAAGAGCTGGAGCGTGATCGCTTCCTTTACATCGTCGTTCCCAGTAGATGGTCGGGGCGATCGAGTGGGTGCACATCCGGTAGATCATCGGGTCGCAGGAGAGTTTTTTGATCGCCTCTTCGGCCGCCTCATCGATCTCGACCTCCTCGAACTCTTTTTCCGCAATCTCGATCGAGTTGCATTCTAAAAAGATGTCAAAGACCGTGTGCTTCTCGCCCCTGACCACCCGCTGCATGGAGCGGAGGATGCCGTTTATCACGACCCGATCGCCCGGGGAGACTATGCCGGTGAGGTCGTCGGTCACATCGATATCGAGCGTCTGGGGCTGCTCGCCGCCGCGCAGGCCTTCGGGAGACTCCTGCACCCGGAGTTTCTGGGAATCGACAAACGTGGAGCGCTTGGGGATCAGTTCCAGTTTCTTAAACGTGCACCCGTCCGTTGCGCAGCCGTCGGGCTCGATGAACGTGCCGTACTTCTGGATCTTTTTGGTGAAGTGGCCGGCCGGGCACTTGAAGACCGCTTCTACGATCCGGGGCCGGACTTCCGTGGTCTTTCGGCAGGATCCCTTCAACCGAAATAAACCGGTTGATGTCGTTTGCCCGGATTCTCGCGGATCGCGGTCTTTTTCGGGAGATTTCGTGAACCGTATGTTGATGCCTTTGGGCTCTTTGCCGTCTTTTGTGTGGACCAGCTGGTTGTTCCTGATCGCGTCCCAGACGTCTTCGAGCACCTTTCCCGGATTCTCCAAAAGTTCGTCGGCAAGAGCAATGCCGGCCTTCCCGAACCGTTCCACCTGACGGTAATCGATTAAAAGGGAGCGCTTGTGGGGGTAGAGGCGCGAGAGCTCGCCGAGCTCTTTTTGTACCGGCTCTTGAGGAACTTTCCCCAGTCGTCGGCCCGGTCGCCTTCGTGCAGTTCGGGTGCCCTGTCCATTCCTGTTTCACCGTTTACCCGCGCTTGCGAGCACGAACCGGGCGATCAGCGCTTCCATCTGGATATCGCTTCCCGCCCCTTCGGAAAGCCGGAAGTCCGTCTCGCCGAGCGCATCGATCAGCTGCACTTTTAAGGCCCGGTCCATCTCCATCTTCGTGAGCGCCCGGTAGCACTGGTTGATCAGCTCGTTTGGCGCAATCCCCGCTCGTGGAGGAGCTGGGAAAGAAGGGACTCAGCCCCTTCGAAATCACCGGCAAGCGAGACCCGGAGAAGTTCCTTGATCTCCTCGGGCCGTGCATTGCTGGTGATCGCATAGACCATCGGCGCCTCGATCTTCGCGCTGATGATCGCCGCGCCCTGGAGCGCGTTGATGGCCTTGCGCATGTCGCCCTGTGCGATGTACACCATTGCGTCCATTGCTTCAGGGGTCACGGTCAGGCCCTCCTTTGCCGCAATCCGGCCGATCTCTGTCTTTACCGCGTCCGCAGCAAGCGGGCGGAACCGGTAGATCGCGCACCGGCTCTGGATCGGGTCGATGATCTTCGAGGAGTAGTTGCACGAAAGGATAAAGCGGCAGGTCTTTCGCGTAGCTCTCCATCGTCCTCCGCAGCGCTGCCTGCGCATCGGTCGTGAGCGCATCGGCCTCGTCAAGGAATAGGATCTTAAACACCGCATCTTCGCAGGGCGGGTGCGGGCGAACTCCTTTATCTGGTTCCTGACCACGTCGATCCCGCGTTCGTCGGAGGCATTGAGCTCACGGAAGTTCATCTGCCACGATTCGCCAAAAAATTCCCGCGCAAGCGTGACTGCCGCCGTGGTCTTCCCGACACCGGCGCTTCCCGTAAAGAGGAGGTGGGGGAGGTTGCCGGACTTCACGTACGACGAGAGCCGTTCGACAATCTCGTCCTGGCCGACAATATCCGCCAGTCTTGCCGGCCGGTATTTTTCAATCCAGATGGTGTGGGTCTCGTCCATGCTTTTGTCGCTCCCGGGTATCGAGTACTGATCAGGTTATGCATCCAAACTATCTTGCTTTGTCTGTGGTTCCAAAGGATCCGCCAGACACGCATCGGGTAAAAAGCCGGTATCTCTGGAAGGTCATAATGTTTATCATAAGCGTTTTTAAAAAGTATTCTCTATGAAACTGAACCGGCTGGTTCCCGTCCTCATTCTCCTGTCTGTGGTTATCGCAGGTCTCCCGGTCTCGGCAAGCCTTTCCAAGGTCGCCGCCGGGGCGCCGGTCTTTATCGGCGAGCGCAATATCGACATCTCGTCCGGGATGAACGGCCATACCGTGATTGCCTGGTGGCCGCAGGGGTCTGACCGGAGCGGAGAGCCGACAAAAACCGTGAATGTGGGAACAAGTGCAACCTCGTTTACGCTTGACCCCGCCGTGTTTACCGGATATACCGGCACCTGGTACACCCATGACACGAAACCGGATATCCCGGTCTTTGTCCTGTACGAGCCAGAGTATAACCTCTCGGTCTGGGATGTCGACAGCGACAAGGATATCACCGGCCAGTCTGTCCCGATGTCGGCAAACATCACCTACCGGATCGAGACGAACCTGTACATGGCGCTGGATTATGCAAAGCGTCCGATTATAATCCCCTCCGGACGGGTTTTATACGGTGAAACTTACGTCGCCTACCGGGACAGTATCTTCCCCAGATCTATACCGGTGACAGTCGGTGCATCGACCACCCAGATCCTCAAGTTCGACAGCTCGCCGTTCATCAAGAGTTCCCCTTACACGTGGGCAAACGGGCCGGCATGGGACCGGAATGCAATGAATCCTGACAGCAGCAGTGTCTTACCAGACCGGTACACCTATACGTTGTCGCTACCCAGAACCTAAACCACATGAGCGAGAGTTATACCGGAACCGGTGCGATCGGTACAGTCACGAGCGGAGACAGGAAGGTTACGTTCATTGCCGATGCCTTTACCACCACTCCGACCGTCATTCCCTCCCTGACGGCACCGGCAGAGACTGCCACAACCAGTAACAACCGAGACTGCAGCACAGCAGCAGACAGAATACGCAGACGACCGCAACCACGGTCCCCGGTAAAAACCACCTTTACCCCGCTGCCGGCGTGGATTACCGTTGCAGGCCTCGGGATCGCAGCCATCGCACTGCTGGCGGGACGGAAGTATTAATCCTCTAATCCTCCTTTTTACTACAGATGAGTGATAAGTCGGGAAGGAACCGGAATGCCGACCGGAAAAAGACCACGATCTCAAAGAAAACGCTGATCGTAATCGGTGTCGTTATCGTTATTGCAATCGCTGCCATTGCAGGATTCGTGCTCTTGAAAAACGGCACGGCGACAGATTCTTCGGATCCATTTCACGAAAGCCGGCGCACTGTACTCCCAGAGCGTTGACCTTGCAAATGCCGGGAACTACCAGGAAGCCCTTGACAAGGCGGACGCTGCACTTGCGCTAAACGTTAGTTCCCTTACCCCCCTGATCCAGTCGAACCGGGCGGGAATCCTTGTGATGCTGGGCCGGAACAACGAGGCGCTCGACGCCGCGGATTTCGCTATCAATGCCCAGGGAAATCTGACGAGCCTGCGATCCATTGCATACTACAACAAGGGTAACGCCCTTACCGCGCTCAACAGAACCGCAGAGGCCGACGCTGCCTATGCCAATGCTACCGCGCTCGACCCGGCACTGAAACACCCGTAATCTTTTTTTATTTCGCAATCTCTGGCGGAATTATCACTGCCTATACCTTGAATACCTCTCTTCTGCAAATATTGATCACAATCATGGAAGGTGCAGCGCGGGTATTTGCCGGCGATTTAACCCAATCGACACTCTCGGTTCCGGACGAGAACGGGAACCTCTCGTGGGTCGTGACCCCGGGCGGGGCATGGTGCCGGCTCGTGTACCTCTGCGGGGCGCTCACCGAAGTTGTCGAATCGGCCGATGTGCTGTATTGCCGGCTTGCCGATCCTACTGGTGCATTTACGCTCGTCTCCGGCGGGAGAAAAGCTGCACTTGCCGAACAGATCCGGGCGCTCCCGGTCCCTTCCTTTATTGCTGTCACGGGAACGGCCCACCTGATAAAGAAGAACGGCGGGTGTGAGGTGGTTGTCCGGCCGGAATATATCGCAGCATCCGACCGGGCCGGGCGGGACCGCTGGATCGTAATAACGGCCGACATGACGATCTCGCGCCTCGGCCTGCTGCTCGATGCAATCGATGGGAAGAAGGCAGACGGGCGGGACGGGACGGTTGTCCGCCATTATTGCCTCAAAAAAGAGCGCATCCGGGAGATGACAACGATGGTGGAGATTGCCCTTGCCGGAGTCCGTACCGCACCGCCGGCACAGGAGGCCCCTGCCGATATCACCGGGCTTATCATGGAGATCGTAAAGGAAAAGAGCGGGCCGCGGGGCGTGTCTGTCGACGATGTCGTTGCAGAAGCCGGGGCAAAAGGCTGCACGCAGGACGCCGTGATCGCCGCGATCCGGACGCTGGTGGAAAACGACGACTGCTACCAGCCCCAGAAAGGATACGTAAAACCATTATGAGAATGGAGTTTGTCAAAGACGGCCCGGCGCTTGTTATTGAAAACACCGAGCGCCTGCTCGTGGTTGCCGACCTCCACTTCGGGATCGAAGCCGATCTTGCCGCGCACGGGATGCATTTCAAGAGCCACAGCGCGGAACGGCTCGACCGGCTCTTAAAAACCATCGATGCTGCCCGCCCGGACCGGCTCGTCCTCCTGGGCGATGTCAAGCACAGCATCCCGTCCCTTACCCGGCAGGAGTGGGCGGAGATCCCGGGGATCCTCGATAGGATCCGAAAGGAGATCCCGATCCTTGTTTTCCCGGGAAACCACGACATCGGCATCGAACGGTTCCTCCTGCCCGGAGAACTCCAGCCAAAAGAGGGGGCGGTTGTCGACGGCATCGCGTACCTCCACGGGCACACGTATCCGTCGCCATCCCTTGCCGGCCACCTCATCGTCACCGGCCACCACCACCCGCAGGTCAGTCTCAGGGACGAGGTGGGCTGCGCTCTCCAGGCACCGGCATACCTGCGGGTACCGGTCGATGCGGCAGCGCTCGGGTTCGCACCCTCCGGGGACGATGCCCCGCCGGTCCGGGCCCTGTTCGTGCCCGCGTTCAACGAACTCGCCGGCTACGATCTTGCAAAGATCGCCCGCGACCCGTTCTCGCCGATCTCGCGCTGCATGAAACCTGATGGCGCCGAAGTGATCCTCGCTGACGGGACCTACCTTGGCCCGCTCGGGCTGCTGCTGGACGATGACGATGATGAGGAGGCGCTTTAACCGTGGTCGTCGAACAGCTCGACCCGCGGGTCCGGGCCTGCATAAAGAAACGGGGATTTACCCGGCTCTCCCCGGCGCAGGAACAGGCAATCCCGATTGTCCTTGCAAAAAAGAACCTCGTTCTCATCGCACCGACCGGCACCGGGAAGACCGAGAGCGCGATGTTCCCGGTCTTTGACGCGCTTCTCAAGATGCCCGCAGGCGGCGGTTTCAGGGCGATCTACATCACGCCCTTACGTTCCCTCAACCGTGACATCCTCTCGCGGATGGAGTGGTGGTGCCGCGAGCTCGGCCTCACCGTAGGTGTCCGTCACGGGGACACGCCCATGGCGGAGCGCAGGAAACAGGCGCTCTCCCCGCCGGACCTCCTCATCACGACCCCGGAGACGCTCCAGGCGCTCTTCATGGGTAAGCGTCTCCGGAAACATCTCGAACACGTGCAGTTCGTGATCGTGGACGAGATCCACGAGCTGGCGGCAAGCAAGCGCGGGGCGCAGCTCGCGGTAGCCCTTGAACGGCTCGCGGAGTATGCCGGCGATTTCCAGCGCATCGGGCTCTCCGCAACGGTCGGGAACCCGGAAACTATCGCCACGTTCCTCTGCGGGACCCGGCCCTGCGAGATCGTGCAGGTACCGGTTGCAAAGCAGCTGGAGATCACGGTCTCGTTTGTCGGCGATGTGTTCAAGCACCAGGTACAGGCGCTCGAACGGCTGCTCAAGAACGAGGGATCGACCCTTGTCTTCGTCAACACCCGGGTGACCGCCGAAGCGCTCGGCCATGCGCTCTACTCCCGGGGCGACGTTGAGGTGCATCACGGCTCGCTCTCAAAAGAGATCCGGATCGATGCCGAGGAGCGGTTCAAGAAAGGCGAGATAAAAACGCTCATCTGCACCTCGTCCATGGAGCTCGGGATCGATATCGGGCGGGTGGACCACGTGATCCAGTTTGGCTCCCCGCGCGAAGTGGCACGGCTGGTCCAGAGGGTGGGCCGGGCCGGCCACCAGCTCAACACGATCTCTCGCGGCACGATCCTTGCGACAGGATTTGACGATCTCCTGGAATCGCTCGTTATTGCCCGGCGGGCAAAGGCAAACGAGATCGAACCGGTGGTCCCGGACACGAACGCTGCCGATGTGCTTGCAAACCAGGTGGCGGCAATCGCCGTGGAGTACGGGGAGATCGACCGTTCCCGGATCCGTAGCATTGTGGAACGTTCCTCGCTCTTTGCCGGGTGCGGGAAGCTCCTTGACGATGTCTGCACGCAGCTCGAAGAGCACCGGGTGATCCGGATCGACGGGACCCGGATCATCACAACGGCCCGGGCAAGGCGCTACCTCTCGGGCAACCTCTCGATGATCCACGACGAACGCAAGATCCCGATCTTCGATATGGTCTCCCGCCGGACCGTAGGCACGCTCGACGAGTCGTTCGTGGTCGGCTGGGTGCACACCGGCGCGGTCTTCATCACCAAGGGCCAGCTCTGGCGCGTGCTCGACATCGATGACGGCCGGCTCACGGTGGAACCGGCAAAAAAAGCGATTGGCGAACTCCCCTCGTGGGAAGGCGAGCAGATCCCGGTGCCCTTTGCCGTTGCCCGCGAGGTCGGCGCAATCCGGCGCGAACGTACCACGAACAAGTACACTTCGGAAAAGGAGAGCATCGCGTTTGCCGCCCATGTCCTCTCGGAGATGGAGAAGAACCGGTGCAAAATCCCCACCGACCGGCTCATCACCTTCGAGAACATCGACGACGGCGTTGTCTGCAATGTCTGCGCCGGCCACAAGGCAAACGAGGCGCTGGGCCGCGTCCTCTCGATCCTCATCTCCGCCCGGTTCGGAACAACGGTCGGGATCGAACTCGATGCCTACCGGATCCTGCTGCGTCTCCCTTCCGCAATCCGCGCCGCCGACGTCCGCGATTTCCTCCTCTCGCTCGAACCCGCCCACATGCCGGGAATCCTGAAACTCGCGCTCAAGCGGACGGCGCTTTTCAAGTGGAAACTCGTGCAGATCGCAAAGAAGTTCGGGGCGATTGACCCGGACGCAGACTACGAGAAGATCAGCATCCAGCGCCTGCTCGACTATTTCGACAACACTGTTGTCCAGCAGGAGGCCTACCGTGAACTTTTGTCCGGGTACATGGACATCGATGCGGCCGCACAGATCGTGGGACTGGTAAAGGCAAACGAGATCGATGTTGCCATTGGCCCCCACTCGATCATCGGCGCGGACGGGATCCTCTCGTCGCGCGACCAGATCCCGCCGCCCACCGCAGACCAGGCCGTGATCGCAACCCTTAAACGCCGGCTCGAACAGGACGAGGTGGTCCTTGCCTGCATGAACTGCCGGGACTGGAAGAGCAAAACGGTCGTCTCCCGGGTGCCCGACCAGCCGCAGTGCCCGAAGTGCGGCGCCCGGCTGATTGCTGCGCTCAAGCCCTATGAGGCGGATGCGTACGATACCGTGATTCGGAAAACGAAAAAAAACGAGGAGGAACGCGCTCTCGAACAGCGCCTGATGCGGAACGCAAACATCGTGCTTTCGAGCGGGAAAAAGGCGGTTATTGCGCTCTCGGCGCGGGGCGTAGGGCCCGAGAACGCGTCCCGGATCCTCGCCACGCTCTCCGATGGCGATGCGTTCTACCGCGAGATCTTAAAAGCCGAACGTACGTTCATCCAGACGCACCGGTACTGGGCATAACGCCGGACGCTTTCGGGCATCTTTGTCTGAAACGGTGTTTCTCCCGGCCGTTTTAAAAATAATGTACAAAAAAAGTATGCGATGCTGGTACGATGCCTGCATCCAAAATTTACATTATACTTTCGAGTTTCTGTTCGAGGAAGTCGAGACCCTTCTTGATGTCGTCGAGGTTCTTGCCGCCGGTGAGGATGATCTTCCCTGAAGAGAACAGGAGCGCCACGATCTTCGGGTCCTTGATGCGGTACACGAGGCCCGGGAACTGCTCGGGTTCGTACTCGATGTTTTCCAGGTTGAGCGTGACAACGACCTTGTTGAGGTTGATGTATTTCCCGATATCGTAGGAACAGACGATATTGGTAACTGCGACCCGGGGAACGTCGAAGCGTATCGACACCGGCTTCCTTTAAGGACTTGATAATGATCGCAAGGCCGTCCTTTAACGCCTTGTCGTCACGGATACCGGTCAGGACAACTTTCCCTGAGGAAAAGATCAGGGATGCAATCTTCGGGTTCTCGATACGGTAGACCGCACCGGGGAATCGTTTGGTGTTGAGCTCGCAGCTCTTGATCTTGCTGGAGACCTCGTTTAAGTCAATAGACTCGGCAATTACTCCCGAAGCTACGACGTTCTCAATTTTCAGTGAATCGTACCGTTTTTCAGCCATCTCTATACTATGCAGTGTGTCGAATCATAATACTAATGGAGAATCTTTATGTTCCGTCCGGATTCTCTGACGGGAACAATCGGGAAAGCGGACAACATTGAAATGGATATACTGTTTAATACTCCGGCTGATTCTATGGGCCAGGAACAGCATAACATGGAGGATTACGAACAGACAAAGGCGGCGTTTAAGATCGATGTGCCCGAGTACTTCAACTTCGGGTACGACGTTGTCGATGCCTGGGCGAAAAAGGACCGCAACAAGCTCGCGATGATCTGGACAAACCAGCAGGGAGAGGAGAAGAAATTCAGTTTTCTCGATATGGCAAACCTCTCCAACCAGGCAGCAAACGTACTCTTAAAGTACGGGATCAACAAGGGCGACCGGGTACTTATCATGCTGCCCCGGATCCCCGAGTGGTGGATCTTTGTTGTCGGCCTTATCAAGCTCGGCGCGGTCTATTGCCCCTGCCCGACCATGCTTACCCCCCGGGATATCCAGTACCGGGTGAACCAGGGGGAGTTCAAGATGGTGATCACCAATCTTGAAAATACTTCGAAGATCGAGGAGATCTGCAACGAATGCCCCACGCTCACCTGCCGGTTTGTTGTGGACGGGGAACTCGAAGGCTGGGCGAGCTGGCCCTACGAACTGCTCTACCCTGCGCCGGTCTCCCACAAGTCCGTAAGCATCCCGGACGAGCAGCGGACCAAAAGCACCGATCCGATGCTTATCTATTTCACCTCCGGGACTGCCGCGGAGCCCAAGATGGTGCTCCACAACCACGCCCACCCGCTCGGCCAGATCGTTACCGCCCGGTTCTGGCAGGACCTTAAATCGAACGACCTGCACTTCACGGTCACCGATACCGGGTGGGCAAAGTGCGGATGGGGAAAGATCTTTGGCCAGTGGATCGAAGGCGCATGTCTCTTTGTCTACAACTTCCACGGGAAGTTCAATGCAACCGAGCTTTTGCCGCTCCTGGAAAAATACCAGGTCACGACCTTCTGCTGCCCGCCCACGATCTACCGGATGCTGATCCTCGCGGACCTAAAGAAATTCGATCTCACGTCTTTACGCCACTGCACGAGCGCCGGCGAGCCGCTCAACCCCGAGGTCATCCGGGTCTGGAAGGAAGGGACGGGACTGACCATCCGCGAAGGGTACGGCCAGAGCGAGACCTGCTGCTGTGTCGCATCGTTCCCCTGCCTCGAAGCACGCCCCGGTTCGATGGGCAAGCCGTCGCCCGGCTGGACCGTGGAACTCCACGATGAAGACGGGAAGCCGGTCGGTGTCCGGGAAGAAGGACGGATTGCAATCTCCGTTACGCCACCGCCACCGGGCCTGATCGTGGAGTACGTGGACAATCCCGAGGAGAACAAGAAATCGTTTGTGAACGGCTGGTACTATACCGGCGACAAGGCATACCGGGACGAGGACGGGTTCTTCTGGTTCATCGGCCGCGACGACGACGTGATCAAGTCGTCCGGTTACCGGATCGGGCCGTTCGAAGTCGAGAGCGCATTAATCGAGCACCCGGCCGTGCAGGAAGCGGCAGTGGTCGGGGCACCGGACCGGATCCGTGGACTGATCGTGAAGGCTTTTGTCGTGCTCAACAAGGGCTACACGCCATCGGATTCCCTGGTAAAGGAGATCAAGTCGTTTGTGAAACGCACTACGGCGCCGTACAAGTATCCGCGGGCGATCGAGTTTGTTACCGAACTCCCCAAGACCCACTCGGGAAAGATCCGCAGGGCCGAACTCCGCGAGCGCGAGCTGCGGAAGTACCGGGAACTCAAGTGAGACCGGGATCGGATCTGTAGAAATTATCTCCCCTTCCCCAAACAGTATTTGAGTGGGTGACCCCCCACTGAATAAAAATTTTTCAATTGTGCTTTCCGTACACGGTTTTGCTCCACGGGGCGAGCCCCGGCAAGAAAGCGAGCACCCGTGGTTCCCTCTCAAACAAAATTCAGGATGTCACTTACGGTTTTCTACAGAGCCCAGGGGTCGTTTCTTTTTTTTTAGCCGGGGTTTGGCCGGGACGTGAAAAACCACCGGCCTGGTTTTACTCATTTTTCATCCCCCACACAGGATTTCACGCCGGAGAGCCATCAAAATCCAAAAGGCATATTAGCCGCGTTCCTGCGGACGATCTCATGGTTGCAAGGGTGATTGGATGTGGCCAAAAGAGCCCCTGTCCAAATGCGATTAGACCCTGTTATCTGGCATCGAAAGCAGGCGCATTTCGGCAAACGGAGCATGATTTAGAGGAATTTTCCATACGAAAACAATCCGGACGTTTTGCGGGGTCTTTCTAAATATGGATGGATCCGAAAACGGGAATCCGGGGCCGTATCGGGCGTATTTTTGCATGGGGGATCGTACCTCCCGGGGCCCGGATCGATAACGGTAGTACCGGATCCTTCGATCTGACCTGCCCTTTTCCGGGTCCGAAATGAACCCGGATTACTCTCGATATCTGTCAAACAGGCACTTATTCCGGTAAAACCAGCAGTTATTCGCGGCCCGAAGGGCATTTTCACGTCGGAGCAAAAAAGCAGCTAATAGCAGTGTTCATGGAGCCGGAATTTTTGGGAACGGGCCTGCGGACAGGGATCGTACAGAACGAAGATATGGGGCTTTTGGGGGTATCCCAACATATCCCGGTTCCCTACCTACGGATACTCTAATCTCCAGAAATTTTTTCACGTTCTCCCCCTGGCGAGACGGGTGTGGCCGTGCCACCCGTCGAGCGCGAGGGGGCAGGGGGGCAAGTGTTCGCTTTGCCACACCCAGAGAAGTAACTTTTTTTAAAAGGCGGCAATTCACCATTGAAAATTTTTACAGGGTAAAAATATCCCGGCCACCTATCTCTCAATCAGCCGGATATGCTCCACGGTCTTTCTCTCCAGTTCGCCCTCACCCTGCAGCCGCGAAACATCCGCGATTGCTTCGAGAACATGGACGGACTCTTCCAGAAACGAGAGGATATCAGCCGGGAATATCACGATCCCGTACTCGTCCGAAAGATAAGCAGCGATCTGGCGGTGGTCGAGGCCGTTCTCGCGCAGCTCGATCACTTTTTTGGCAAACTTCTTCTCGGGGCAGCCGCACAAGGGAGAGTTCTTGCACTTGCACCGCAGGAAATCATCGAAGAACCGGAGGAGCTGGTCGCGGATGGCAAAATCGAGTGCATCAAAATTAAAACGGGAGGTGATGGTTTCGAGCATCACCGGGGAAAAGGCGAACTCGGGGACCCGGTAGCCGCAAAGACGTTCGATCTTTTTTGCGTGGCGGAACCGGGCCCGGTCGGCGATCAATCGTCTTCTCCGGTCGACTCGTCAAAGTTCTTTAACGAGCCCATCGCCTCGAACATCCGCTCGCACTCGATGAGCCATTCGTCAAAGAGGGTCGGGTTTTCGAGATCGTCTTTCACGTACTTCCCGCAGCACGCAGCCCCGTCGATCACGGCAGCGCCGATATTTGCGGCAGTCTCAAGCGCACCTTCCATATCCTTCTCGATCTGCCCCTTTCCCTTCTTCACGAGCGTCTTGATGTCCTTGTCAAATTCGCCGTTAAGGTACTTGCGGCAGGATGCAAAGAGGACGAGTTTGGGGAGCTGCAGGAGCTCGACGATCTCTTCGAGATCGCCCGCAGGTGCGGCGGCCATCACGATCGCTTCGACCTGTGCCATCTTGTCGATCGATTCCTCTTTTGAGAAACGCTTGTTCTGGTAGAGTTTCACGATCTTGAGCACCGCAAGCGTGATATCCACCGAGAAACTGTCAAGCACCCGGAATCCTTCGGGCATCTCGTCGCTTTTCGGGTCTACCTCGAAACTTGCTTCGCTTAAGGATTTTAACCAGTTGTCCCAGCGTTCCTGGTTATAGAAGATATAGAAGAGTTTCAACGGCTCTTCTTCAACCTTTTTGCTCGCCTTTTTCGCCATTTCATTACACTATTCTCTCTCCTGATTAAAGGATTTCGTTATTGAGAGGAAGACGGGGCTGTTTTTTCCACACCAAGAGAACCGGACCGGCACCGCAAGGCCCGTCTGTCGCATCCTTAAATCTCACCAGCGACAAAAAATATGCATGAAACTGTTGTTTATCCCTCTTCTCGTAGTGTTATGTGTCGTATGTGCGGGCTGCACCGCATCGGAAACATCCCATCCTGCCGCTGCAGAGGTCTCTACAAACCTTACCGGTTCCTGGGTCGGCTCACTGCAGGGCTACTCCGAGGGTACCGGCTATTATGACAGCAACAACACCCTTACCCTGCAGGTTACCGGGCAGCAGGGCCGGATCTTCAACGGAACCATGTCAATCGTGGAGGCAGACGGCAGTACCACGACCCGGTCTATCGCCGGCGTAATTGGCAGCGACAAAAAGAGTTTTACGGTCGTGCAGTCCGATACCGGCTATGACTTTGGCACCATCGTCTCCGATAACGAGATCGAGCTCGTATACGTGACCGACAAAGACCCGGCAACGGTTGTGATCGATTCGTTCAAACGGAGCTCTTAAAAGCGCCCGGAGATTCCGGTGAAACACCGCCAACGGTTATCATCGTTGACAAAGAAAGTATCCGGGTACATCCATGACAGCAGGAAAAACAGGTAAAGAAACCGTCGTGATGGTACGGTACGGGGAGCTCTTCTTAAAGAGCGACCCGGTAAAATACCATTTCATCGGCCTGCTGTTGAGGAACATCCGGCAGGCGCTCGAAGCCGCCGGCATTGACTCGCGCTTCGAGAGCCCCCGGGGCAGGATCTTTATTTTCACGGACAGGGCCGAAGAGACCGCACGGATCGTCTCGCGGGTCTTTGGGGTCGTGGACACGAACGTCTGCCAGCTCGTCGCCGCCGAACCGGACGCAGTCCGTGATGCTGCGCTTGCCCTTGCTAGAAAACACCTCCGCCCGCCCTGCACGTTCGCTGTCCGGGGGAAACGGCAGTACAAGACCGGCATGAACAGCCAGGAACTCGGCGAGTACGTGGGCTCGGCTATCTACGATGCGATCCCCGGCCTCACGGTCGATCTCACACATCCGGCATACGAAATCTTTGTCGAGATGCGCGAATGCGGGGGGATCGTGTACGACGAACGGTTCCCGGGGCAGGGCGGCCTTCCGTGGGGCTCGCAGGGAAAAGCGCTCGCTCTCCTCTCTTCCGGTATCGATTCACCGGTCGCTGCGTGGCTCGCGATGAAACGCGGCTGTGAGGTCGCCTTCGTGCACGTTGACGGTGGCCGCTGGGCGGGAAACGATGTAAAAGCAACGGCTATGGAAAACCTCTGCCGCCTCTCGCTCTGGTGCCCGCAGCAGCCCCTGCAGATGACAGTCGTACCGGCCGAAACGTTCTACGATGCCATGCAGATAAAGAAGATCCCGCCCCGGCTCCGCTGCGTTCTCTGCAAACGCTTCATGCTCCGGCTTACCGCCCGGCTCTGTGAGAAAGAGGGCGCACTGGCAATCATCACCGGGGAGAACCTCGGGCAGGTGGCGTCCCAGACGCTTGCAAACCTCGCGGCGATCTCGGATGCCACGACCATTCCGGTTCTGCGGCCGCTCGTCACATACGACAAATCGGAGACCGTGGACCTTGCCCGAAAGATCGGGACGTTTCTCGGGAAACAGGGCGACCTTGCCTGCCGTGCCGTGCCAAAGATGCCGGCAACCGCGGCAACCGCAGAGGCCGTGCGGGAAGCCGAGGAAAAGATGGATATCCCCGGGCTGCTCGATGCGGTGCTCGCTTCCGTTGAGTACGTGAGTGCGGAGAACGGGAAGGTTGTAAAAAAGGAGCAGTAAATACAGAATGACCTACAGGTTTTCTGCACTATACAATAACCGGCTCTCCGCAGAAATCCCATAAACTATATGCAGCCCCCCTTGCGCCATCCCAGCCCCCGAGGGGGCGGGGGCGCGAACGATTCCGTGGGTATTACCTGTACACGAAAACGATCCACAGGACAATTCAGGGATACAGGTAATACAGCATCATCGCAATAGGGGGATGCCCCAGCGGCGGGGGCGGAGGCTTGCTTGCCGGAGCCCCCAAGAGCGTTTTTAAGAGTTTTAGAATTCTGACAGGGCACAATGAATCTTCAAAAAATTACCCCTTTCCCCAATCCTAAAAAAAAGGTTCTCCCATCCACGTTTTGAGAGTTTTCCACCAATCCGTTATTCCAACAACTTCTCACAGTACGCAACAACCGTCTCCAGCGTCTTTGTCCGGGCGTACCACTTGTCATCGGACTCGATCACCGTCCACGGCGCATGCTTCGTGCTCGTCCGCGCAAACATCTCATCGATTGCCACGCCGTACTCTTCCCACTTCTCCCGGTTGCGCCAGTCCTCGTCCGTGATCTTCCACTGTTTTAAAGGGTCGGTTTCGCGCTGGCGGAACCGCTTGAGCTGTTCCTCGGGGCTGACTTCGAGCCAGAATTTTAACAGGCCGCCGCCCCAGGCAATGAACTCCGCCTCCATCTCGTTTATCTCGGCATACGCCCGTTTCCATTCGGTCTTCGTGCAGTAGCCTTCGACCCGCTCGACCAGTACCCGCCCGTACCAGCTCCGGTCGTAGATCGTGGTGTGACCGGCTTCCGGGTAGTTCCGGATGAACCGCCAAAGATACTGGTGCTCCTTTTCGTAGTCGTTTGGAACCCCGACAGGCATCACGCTGTATCCCCGGGGGTTGAGGTCTGAGGTCAGACGCACGATCGTCCCGCCTTTTCCCGCCGCATCGCGGCCCTCAAAGACAACCGCGAGCGGGATCGAGCGCTTGTAGAGAAGGTACTGGAGCTCGCGGATCCGTTTCTGGGCAGCGGCGACACGGGCCTCGTACTCTTTTTTCCCGGCTGCATCGGGTGCCCCGGCCCTCCGCACAACCGGGACAATGGGCGGACAAAAGACTGGGCTAACCTCCTTTGGGTGCTGCCGCTCTTCAAGGATCTTTTTCTCGCCCGCCTCGATGGTCTTTACCACTGTTGTATAACAGGAAAGGAGCGTGTACTGCGGGTCGGTCGCCCCCACAATCGTCCACGGGGCGTACGGGGTACTGGTTTTTTTGAGGATCGTATCGATGACCGGGTAATATGCCTCGTACTCCTTGTGGAAGTCCCAGTCGCCCTTTGTTATCATCTATGAGACAAGCGGGTCGTTCTCCCGGGAAAGGAGCCGCTTTTTCTGCTCTTTTTTACTGATGTGAAGGAAGATCTTGATGATGATCGTCCCGTCATCGGCAAGCTGACGCTCGAACCGGTTGATGGAGAGGATGGCCCGGTCCATCCTGTCCTCCCAGCCGGGTCCTGCGATCTCCTCGGCAAGCGTTCGGCTGTACCAGCCCCGGGCAAAGATCCCGATCCTCCCTGCCGCCGGGATCCGGTTCCAGAACCGCCACATGAGCGGCCGCCTCTTCTCTTCCACGGATGGTGATCCCATCGAAAAGAGCGTGCAGCCCCGGGGGTCCAAAAACCGTATCAGTTCCTGGATCGACATCGTGATCCCGGAGGCGTTCCAGCCTTCGACAATGATAACAACGGGATCTTTTCGTCCCGCAGCTGCCGCTGGAGTTCGCCGAGGCGCTCCTGCAGGGGGGCGGCCTTTTCTGCAAACGTTTTCTTGTCCACTTTTTTTGCGAGATTGCATTTTTTAAGCATGGCGGCGTTCCGGCCTCCCGGCAGTTTTTATGGCATCCGATACTCTCGTTTGGTCGGCGCTTGTTGATAAAAATTGGTGCCGGGAACAATTCCGATGGGATCTCCGGTGGCGGCAAACACTGCGGGAGGATCGCAAACACTATCTGCACGGATAAAAAAAGTTACCTTCCATGATTGCCCTGGAGCCGGGAAACCTGATACTGGCGGTCTTCCTTGCCCTGACGATCGGTCTTCCCGCCGGGTTCCTTGCGGCAGCGATCCGGTTTGTGCTTGAACAGGTCCCGCAAAAACCGGTCCGCTGGCTCGTCCCGGTCATTATCGCGGTTGCCGCTTTTGCGGTTTCACTCGTATTTTTCAGCCATCCCGAAACACCGGCATCGTACCAGCAGCACTGGCTGTACATGAAGATTACCGGATTTCTGGCATATGCCTCGTTCCTGCTCGTCTCCTTCCCGCTTTTTGAAAAATCGTATACGAAGAGATCGCAGTACGCCGCGATCCTCTTTGCCGGTATTGCAACCTTCTTTATCCTTGCCGTGCTTGGCATAATCGGCGGCGACCGGGTCTATGCGGGAGATGCCGGGCCGCAGATGATGATTAATACCATCATCACCGATACCGGGCTGCTCGTAGTCCCCGCCATTCTCTATGGCGCAATCGCGTTTCTTAAATCAGCACTGTATGGGGAACCGGATAAAAAATCCCCATGACAGACAGGGTATTTGCGGGACAGCACCGACAGGGAGGGGAAGCGGGGTTATGGCCCCGGTTTCACTTCTTTACCGGCAGCCCGTTCTCCTCTGCCACTGCGACAAATGCATCGGCAAGGTACCGGGCCTGCTTTTGTGTGATCCCGTAGGTGTTGAACTTCCAGACCCGGGTTGCGCCCGGAATGATCCCGAAGATCCCCTTATCGTTTAACGCAGAAGAGAAGTAGAACCCTTTCTGCTTGTGGGTCTCTGCAACTCTGTCAAACGATCCGAGAGTATCGACCCGGGTGAGCGTGTGCTTCCGCGGGTACTCGGAGAGGATCTTCGTCCCCTCGATCGAGAGCAGGGCTTCCATCACGACCCGGTTGTTTTCAAGCTCCTTATCGAAGTGTTTTACCCTTTCCTTTACGTGCGGGAACGAGGCCATCATCCCGACAAGCGTTTGCGCCCATGAGCGTGCAGCCCATCATCTCGGGTTCCTTGACACCGAACCGGCGTTTTGTCACGTCGCCTTCGATCTGCGTTGTCCGGAATACTTCTTTTGCCCGTTCTGCCGTCACCGCGAGAACGCCGGACGGCGCCGGGGACGCCATGCTCTTGTGACCCGAGCCCACCACGAAATCGGCACCGAGCGCTTTCCCGTCCACCGGCATCGTCCCGACCGTATACGCTCCGTTGTAGAGGACCGGCACATCCGACTCGTGCGCAACTTTTGCAATCCCGGCAAAATCGTGCAGGTTCCCGTACTGGTAGTCCACGTGGTCGATGAGGGCAAGCACCGGTGCCCTTCCGAATTCTTTTTTATCTCGTCGAGCTTTGCCGCTGCGGCTTCGGGCGTGATCTTATGGTCTGCATCGGCAGGGATCTCGCAGGGACTCCGCCGGACTCTTCGACCGCTAAAAATTCGGTGTAGTGCGAAAGCGCGGTGAGGAGCACCGGGTCGCCGGGCTTCACGTACGTATGGGCTACCGCCTGGAACGCCCGCCGGGCCCCGGGCATCATCGTGCCTCGTCCATGGAAAGCCACGCGGCAACGTCCTTGTGGAACTGGGCAATCGGCGGCTTGCAATGCAGTCGAGGCGGTTGGGTTTCCGGCAGTTGTCGCAGACCGAGTAGCCGTCGC
>Ga0268356_10583_pt1 | contig 66633 bp, 62 predicted proteins | sample BioMet10_FD_194415 | JGI IMG/M metagenome (GOLD analysis project Ga0268356, IMG submission 194415) | Sewage microbial communities from Oakland, California, United States - Biofuel 10 (PacBio Assembly) | ecosystem: Engineered > Wastewater > Sewage > Unclassified | place: USA: California | collected...
TCTGTGAAGCACCCATGAATGCCATGCCTGTCTGGATCTGGTTGAAGGATTCAGAGGCACCGACATCTGCCCCAAGGAGCTGTGAGATCCCTGCCGGACTATGCATGATGGCAAATACTGCTCCAATGAAGAACAGTCCTTTTGATAATCCTGTTAAAGGTGCCGCAACTGCTGCGACCATTGACAGCCAGATCATTGCCATCTGGAAGAAGTTGACAATGAAATCAGACATCGTCATCCGGAACCAGATGCTCGTGGAATTATCTTTTGCGTCTACAAGTCCTGACAGTGCATAAGGTGCCAGCAATATCTTCAGCAGCATGCCTACGATACGCTGTGCGACCTGGATGCATACAAATACATAGCAATAACAGCACACCACCCCAAGAACTAATACAAGGGCAATGTTCTCTGTATTCGGGAAGTATTTATATGTATCTCCATCTTTATCATTGATCGAATCAATAGTGATCACATCGATCAGTGTCTGTTCTTCATCGAGCTTGATCTCCGAGCGTTTAGGATCCGAGTTCAGAGTGCCAAAAGTCCTGCCATCCCTAGATGTGATCAGGATGGAGTGCTCGGCTTTGTCATGTGAACCAACGATCGCAGGGAACTTTTCACTCAGGCTGCTGGAGATGCTGCTGAGACCTGGAATGATGACTGGGATCATGACCATGATGATCGATATCGTCATGAGCCCTCCGCAGAATCCCAATGCCGCTGAGACGTTCGATCTCCTCATCAGTCATAGAATGTCTTGAAATACATCAGGCACAGCCTGATCAGGACAAAGAAGAACAGGAGTATCGATATTCCCTTGAACCAGTCCCAGATAAATGGGAAATCTCCTACATTCAGCTTGAAGATGCTCAGAAGTGTCTGATAAGCAAAGTCCAGTAATCTGCAATGCAAATCGTCCAACGAACCACAGGACACGCCGCATCGTCTCATCAAATATCTTTCCAAAATCCATGGGACTTCATCCCTCCTTTCTTTTATGACGTAAGACCGAGAATTGTGGCGATGACCGGAACGGACCAGATGACAACTGCCGCAATCGCAAGCTTTGTAAGTGTCTTTGTGATAGGCTTCTGTTCCCTCTTCCTGTTCATCCATGAAGAACCATTTTGATCCAGATACCAGTGCAGATACGACAAATGCAACTGGTACGAACCATAGCAGGAACTGCCGCAGCGGATCCAGATAAGAATTGATCGTGCTCTGTGCTGTCCCTGTATCAAATCCAGCGTTGACTGGCATAACTGAAAAAAGGAAGCACATGATGCTTCCCCATAACAATGTTAATTTTCTTTTCATAACTCTCCCTCTTATTTGTATGTGAGCTTATATCCTGTATACAGGCCATTGACCATCATTGGCTCACAGGTATATGCCCCATAAGCACTGCCGTCGACCTTGCATGCGTTATACGCACTGTCGATATCATAACCATCTGTGAACCAATAATACTTTGTCTCCCCTGTTCGAGAACCGTTCTCTGTATTATTTGAAATGGTACTGGATGTTGCCTGTGATGATGCCTGCTCCCCGCTCCGGGATGTTTCATCCCGCGAGGATTGATCTTCCGCAGGTGCCGGAGTCGCTATTACTGGGATCCGATCAAGAGGCACCTTCAGCTTTGCAGTCTCTGTATTGCCGCTGCTGTCGCTGACAGTGTAAGTTATCATCTGTTCATCTTTTGATGTGTCCAGTTCTGTCTCTGTCACTTTATCCTTGAGGTTGCCATCGACATTATCTGATGCTTCTTCGATGTATTCTGATGCATGGAAGTCATCCACTGGTGCGTGTGAGCTTCACTTCATTCTGCTTGAGGATCAGTTTCGGAGCTTTGCTGTCGATGACATTGACTTCCAGTTCTTTTGTAACGACCTTCTTGGAATTCTTCAATTTATATAACAATTCATTTTTTCCTAATGCATTGGTATCAAGCGGGTCCGGCAGGATCAGTTCGACTTTACTGTCCTGCGTATAAGACTGTACATATTCCATTGGATTGAAACTGCTGCCATATTCAATATTGACCTGGTCTGCAGTCAGTGTCAGATCCAGTGGCTGCATATAGGCATTCAAGCTCCCGGTCAATAACAGTCCTGCAAATGCAGCTCCTATACCGCCAGCGATGATCAGGACAAAGATCAAGATGTTCTTCAGATGCTTGTGATGCAGTTCAGCCTGTCTCTGCGGTGCAATCTTTGCTTCTTCATCTATCCGATTGCGGACAGTCTCCATGTCCTTTTCTGTCATTGTCGGCTTGGCATATGAACTGACCTGGTCAAAAGAAAGACCCGCCTCGAAACCGAGACGGATCTCCCGCATCTGCATACTGCTGAATTCTGGGACTGCATATAGATCGACCTGCTGGATTGTCAGACCACTCATGAACCCGCTTCTGATCTCCTGCAACTGGAACGAGTTCATGCCCAGCGCTTCATATTTGTTCAATTGATCCATGATCACTTTTCTTGAGTTTCTTCAAGGAGGCCTTCTTCTCTGGCTTCCTTGAACATTTCTTCCTCTTCTTCATCGGTCATTCCATAATTGCTCTCATCAAGAGTATTTCTGTCCATATGTTTTTCCTTCTTCCTCTATCAATGTCTTGGTCGTTGTACGGCCAATCAGTTTGTCGATTGATATGCCAAATGCTTCGGCAAGATTTATGACACTTTGAACTCTTGGCTGCCGTTCTTCCTTTTCCCACTGAAGTATTGCCCTCGGAGAGGTATGTATCCTCCTGGCAAGCTGTTCCCTTGTCATGCCATATCTAATACGAAAGTATTGGATGCGTCTTCCTATTGATTTTTTTTCTGTCATGATTGTTTATCCTTGCAGTAGAATTCGGTGCTATATTTTAACAGTTTGCAAGTTTTCGGTGGCGTGCCTCTGCTGTTTTTTTTCATACATATCCTTATCAGCCATCTTTAGCAGGTCTTCCCACATCAACTGATTGTTCACTGTACTGCTGGAAGCTATTCCATACGAAAAGTCGAAGTCAAATTGATCATCTTCTAAATAACATATCTTCCGCATTTCGCGATAATACTGATCAATCTGTCTCTTAAAATCATCTTTTAAGATCCCGCATGCAATGATGATAAGTTCATCACCGCCATATCTAATGACGAGCCTTTCTTTTCCTTTTTCCCGGTCATTGAAATGCAGTTTCCAAAAACCTGCAGCATCTCTCAGCACCTGATCTCCTGCACTATGTCCATATTTATCGTTGATCGTCTTGAATCCATCCATATCAATGAACGCCATGTTAACCGTGATATTGTCTTCATGGCAGCATTGGAGAGAAGGTACAAAATGCTCATCTAAGAAACGCCTGTTGTATACACCAGTCAGCGGATCTGTAATGAGCATTTCATTGTAGCTCGATATCAGCTTGCCTATCTGATCACGCTGATTGCTGTCCATGATCAATTCGCCAGTCGTATCCTGGACCATTTCCAGGATCATTGCCTGATTATCCACCCAGACAAAACGTGATGTAACCCAGAAAGTCTTTTTATCGATCATTTCAAGTTTATATGCGACTCCCATGCTCTGAAGTGCACGGAGCGAGGTACAGTTTTCACATCGTTCATCTTTGCCCCAGATCGAATGACAGATCTCACCTGTTGGCTGAAAGCTATCTTCGGCGAGGACCTTGCGGTCAACTGGATCGACCAATCTGACGACATCATATTCATCTTTCATTGAAGAAATCAGCTGATCAAGTTCAGACCTGGTAAACTCTTTTTTCATACAGTATCACCTCATGCAATATTTGGATCATTTATCTAACACTCTGTGACATAGATATGTATGTCATGATTTTGTAAATGTATCCATCAGTATCCGTTTATATTTGTTCTGATAATATTGGACCTTAGCAGTACCTGCAGTCTGGGTTACCACATTGTCATTGCTGTCTATCACATATTTGATGACACTGATCGTATCATTGTTGTTGGCTGATGTCAGCGTCGAGGTTCCTCCTGTTGTAATCGTCATGATATATTGCTGATTATTGGTGTCGTATGTCAATGCCCACCCCTGCTCAGCAATCGCGCTTCCATCGGCTTTTAATTTCTCCCTGATTACTTTAGTCCAGGTATCCATTGTATAGCCATTGGATGTGATTGTGTCGCCTGCCTGAGAGTCGATCGTATGTGTTCCCTCTGCCAAGAATGACTTCAATGTCTGTGTTTGACCATTTTTATTGATTGTTCTGGACAGCTCTGTTAGATTTTCTATCACAGTGCGAATAACATCTTTTGCAAATGTGTCCGAACTTCCACCATGTTTGGAACATTCCACTTTGACAATATCACCTTCATAGAACGTCACTGTGACTGTTCCTCCTGCAGGACAGATATCATTGACAGTATTCCCACTGACTGTTTTGTTCATGGTGCCAGCGGCATCTTTTAAAAGATCACCATTGGATAAACTGTCATTGGTCATCTTTTCAATCCTGAGTGCTCCCAAAAGGCTGCGCCGATTCGCTTCACATGCTGCATTCTCTGCTTTGTCTTTCATTCCAACAAAGATCGGTATGCTGACAGATATCAGGACACCGATGATCGCTACAACAATCAGAAGCTCTGCTAACGTGAACCCATTCTTTTTATGTGCTCCCATATAATCAGTTTATCACTTGATAGACTATTATATGAAGCTTTGATATCACATTACTCACATTTGCAGCTTATGTGCTGGGGATTTTACTGTTTTCAGACCATTATTTGGGATAAGATGGTCATTGTTCATGCTCAATTCCAGATTGTCCTCAATATCCAGTGGCTGGTCTTTCTGATAGCGATGAAGATATTCTAGGTGTGAGAGCAGGCCTGCTTTCATGTCCATATAATCTGCGGCGTGCTCTGCTTCCTTGATTGCCTTGAACAGGATATCCGGTTTGTCCTTGATGGATTGTGCCCAGCTCTGTACATATGCTTTATGATTCTCTGTATACTTGCTGAGATTGCTCTCATCCAGAGATTCCGGAGATACTGTCTCCAATGCCATGAAACATGAGGTCATCTCTGCAATCAGCTCCTCGAAGGCATAATCTTCAGAGCCAAAGATATTCTTGATGCTGCGGTTCAGACGATCAGGATGACCAGTGCTGTGTGCGAGCTCATGGAGTGCTGTTGAGTTGAATGCATATTCGCTCTTGAAGCTCTCGATTGCTGGGAGATGGATCGCATCTTCCTTTGGACTGTAATAAGCATTGTCCCCGCCATCGAAATTGATAGGGACATTCATTTCCTGTGACAGTGTATTGACCAGATCAGTCTGATTGATCTCCACCTTGTTCTCCTGCTCGACCTTCATTGGTGGCAGACCCTGCACCTGCTCTGCATTGAATACCTTGAAATACTTTGCAACTGGCTGAAAATCCTCCGGCTGCCTTTTCCCTTCTTTAAGCAGCTTCCTGGCATCAGGGAAAGAGATAAAGGCATCCTTCTCCCCAAATTTCTTTGTCCTGTCCCTGACGAACCAGTATTCGACATCGAATGCATGTTCACCTTTCCGTACCATAGCCTTCTTATCGATCTTCGCAATCTGATTGAAGGTCATCCATCTTGGATCTTTCCAACCTTTCGTCATGCTGATGACTGAAAGATAGAACTGATTGATGCCTCGGTACTGATGGTTGCTGACAGCATTAAGTGGGACAGAATTCGTATGCCACTCTTTGACCCAGTCCAGATCTTTTTCTTCCAATACATTAGTAAATTGTTCCGCCACCATCTTGCGGAACTCTTCTTTTGTCCTCATAGCTCAATCCTTCTTTCACAGATGCATTCCATTTGCTTTGATCAAGCTGTTGTTCTTCAGCAGCTTTTTTTCCGGCACCAATGGTTCATAGGAGAGCATTTCATTTGCAGTGTTGACCATGTCGACAAAATCTATGATATCTATGACCTTTGGCCTTGTTCCCTTCATCACTTCGCCTGTCAGTGGATCCGCATCGAATACCCTGAATTTCCAATCAGAATAATAATTGATGATGATCCCGGTCTGGTCCTGGGTCGGTCGGATGAAATTTTTCGGATGCCAGATGACCTTCGCCTTCGACTCCCATCCATTTTTAGGGAATAATAATCGGCATTGCCTGTCCGTTTCTGCTGTGATCATTTGCTTCGAGCTCTCAATGGACTTGTGGCTCCGTGGATCTGATTCTTCGTTCATTACTCTGTCCAATTCCATATCAAGCGAATGCCCTATATCATTTACATTTCTCCGGCATTGCTTCAGCTGTAGAATGCTGACTTCAAGCCGAGCATCCATACCTTCAGATAAGAATTCCGGATGGTCCTTCCTGAACCTGATGATTGATTCTCTGACTTCATCCAGTTTCTCGACCATGCTGATGTTCTCATGTGTCAGCTGTACCATTTTCAAAGTCTCTTCATGTTGTCTCATATTTTCTCCGGCACTCATTTCGGGGATGTCCCATCCCGCTCATAGAAAAGGCCATGGATTTCATTCCATGACCTGATTGCAGCCGCGGTTATCTACATCTTGGGCCCCCGCATCTTATTTGCAGATTTTCTTAATCCTCCCACGGTCGTCATCTTCATTTCATCAGCAAGTCTGCCTTTGATGAGTGTCGTGAACTCCTCATCGTCAAACTCCAGACAGTCATGTGCCGCAAAGGAGAAATAGTCATCTTTGGTCACGATGATATGATCCAGCACCTGCAGTTCCAGGTCATGTGCCCCTTTCATAAGCTTTTCTGTTGTTGCCAGATCATTGTCTGACGGGTCTGGATGACCGCTCGGATGATTGTGGAACAACATGATCTTAGGGGATTCCTGGAGGAGGGCTGCTGTGAACACCTCCTTAGGATCTACCAATGCAGCTTTCCATCCGCCCTTTGCGACCATATGGAAATTCATTGGCTCATTTGCATTATTGAGATAGATCACCGAGAAGAACTCGCTGGACATATCGCCGATCATCCGCTTCATAAAATCAATGCAGTCTGTCGGTTTTGTAATCTGTGTATCATCCATTGGTTTGATGTTGACAAGCTTTACTCTAATTTCGTCCATTTTCAGTTCTCCCAAATGTATACAGTGTCAGCACATCTTTTTCCCTCTTGTTCAGTCTCGTGTTGTTCAATATAGTCATGTGCCTCTTCTTCCGTCAGATCCTGTCTGCTGATAACAACGGCTTTTGCTTTTTTCTGTTGATCCTCTTCTGGCATTTTATATGCCTCCTTTCTGAATGAACCTGTTAAGTAGTGATGTTCCATCACCCTGAGAACGTAAAAAGAAAGGGACTGATATGATTCCCTTCCTTCGTCAATAAATAGTTATTTAATTTAGTTCATCTGATGCTTTCTTCTGATACACATTACTGCTATGCCAATAGATGCCAGGAAGGCAATGCCCCAGCCTGATGATGATGTCCTGTCTCCAGTATCCGGTGCAACATAGATATCTTCAGCTGGCTTGATCGTGAATGTGGATTCACCATACATTGAATTGCCATAATCGACTCTCAGTGTATAGTTCCCAACCTCCAGTGTATCCAGATAGCTCTTCTTGAGATTGATGATCGTGCTGCCTGATGCCTGAGCATAGTCGACATCTTTTGTCAGCTGTGTCCCATTGACGGATACCTTTGTGACTCCTGTCTCATCGGCATTGAATCTTGTTGCAATGCCATCCACAGGTGCACTTCCTTTAGTGATCGTCTGCTTGTCTCCATCTAGGACATTGACAGTCTTGATACCGATAGTGAGCTTATAAGATGCGGTGGCTATAGAGTAATTGCTATTCTTAGCTGCTGCTGTGATCGTGGCTGTACCAGCACTAATGATCGTTACTTTGCCTGTGTTGTCAACGGTTGCGACCTTATCATCGCTGCTGCTGTAAGTGACTGTCCTGTTTGCAGGATCTGTGACTGTCTGGGTAAAGTCTGCATCCCCATAGGTCTTTGTCACATCATTGAAATTTGTTGTATCCAACGACTGGTCCGATTGATTGACTGTCAATTTATAAGATGCTGTAGCTGCATTGTAATGTTCTGTGGATGATGCGGTTGCAGTGATCGTAGCTACTCCAGCACCTGTGATCGTTACTTTGCCTGTGCTGTCTACAGTGGCAACATCAGGTGCGTCACTTGAATAGGAGACTGTTCCTTCGCCCTTTGTCACAGTGACTGTCTCAGTGAAATCTGCATCCCCGTATGTCTTGGTCAAATCTTTGAAGCCTGTTGGATCCAATACCTGATCTGCCTTTAGAATACTTACGCCTGCAGTCCAAAATTCTGTTCCCTCTGAATTGGAAGCATAAATCAAGATTGGATTTTGAAATATAACTTCCGTCGGTGTGCCTGTAACAACACCGGTATTTTTATCATAGCTCAAGTAGCTAGGCAAAGTCTTTATTTCCCATGTGATCGGTGCAGCTCCATCCGCTGTCAAGGTAACGCTCATCGGTTCTCCATAGGTCCCCCTGAATCGATGGTAGAGGAGATGTTCTTCGGCCGATGGAAACCTTTTGCAACAGCAGTGTCGGTGCTCAAGGCATTCAATGTGGATGTTGCTCTGACCGTCACGCTCGTTGCCGTCTCATTTGGATCAACGGTCAACAGACCATCCGAAGAAATGGCAGTGCCTGCTGCATGGGTCCCTTCGATGCTCCAGGTGACTGTCTTATCATTGCCTGTCACATCTGCTGTGAACTGCTGGGTCTCTCCAGCATAAATGGTCGCTGCATCAGGTGATATTGTGACAACTGGCCGCCATCCTGCGTAGAGCTTGAATGGGTTTTGAACTTCCGAACTGAAATCATATTCCTTGGTGCATGCACTGTCTGTGTACCACTTTGTAAATACATAGCCTGTCCTTGTCGGAGCTGTTGGTTCTGAGGCGACGCTATTATAATTGACATTGATTGCAGCTGGATTGCCGTCAAAGGTGCCGCCATTGGCATTCAGTGTAATCACCATGACTGCTGAATTAGAAATGTTTTTTGGCCCAGTCAAAGAACCACTAAATATCCCACCGGTGATGTCGCCACCACTGTTCACAGTCCCACTGAATGTCCCATTAGAAATCGTGCCATAAACTGTTCACAGTTCGCGTGAATGTCCCGCTGGAGATTGTGCCATAGTTATCGACATTCCGCTGAATGTCCCGCCGGAGATGGTTCTATAATAGTTCCACACAGTTCCGCTGAATGTCCCGCCAGTGATGCTGCCTGCCGAGAACACTATAATTTGTGAATTGCTGTCGGTGTCTCCTCCTGCATAGTCTCCATTCACAAGGTACACCATCGATGCATTGTAGAGATACTTAATTCTGAACTTACCACATACCGCCCTGAAGGATTGCTGATGACAAGTGTGTATCCTGAGGCCACAGTAATTTCTGTATAGTCATAATAGGTCCCTGTTTTCACTTTGCATCCTGAATAGCCTGTTCCTGATTCACCCTCTTGGCATGTTCCATCTTCTTTTATATGGATAGTAACAACGTTACCGGCTGCATGTACAGGCATAGCTGTCACAGGCAGCAGTGCCAGGAACATGGCGATGATGGTAAATATACGGATGCATGATCTGATCGCTTTACTGTTCATAATGACAGTCCCCCTTTAGCAGAGTGAGATCTCTTCTACCAAAATCATAGCACCAGAAGGACTGTACATTGGCATGAATTTGTCGCAAATTACCGATTTATAACAAACTTCAGCTAATCCATTCTGTGCTTCCTGCGTCTGTACACCAGAATGGCAATCACCACAAACATTGATGCTGCTCCTGTGATTCCCCATACGATTGGAGCTGTCTTATCTCCGGTATCTGGTGAACTTCCTTCGTCTATTGGAGCCGCCTCATCATTGACCACGATCTTTACTGCATTGTCCTTGGCAAAATCATAGTCTTCGGACAAGGTCACATCATAATGATTGCTGTTGATACGGTATCCCTGTGGTGCTGCTGTCTCCTGGACATAATATCCGCCAAGGTCTCCATTGTACTCGACGTTCCAGGTAATGACTCCCTGGCCATCAGTTGTACCCTTGCAATCGTTGCCATTGATATCCTTTGCAACTGTACCGTCCTTCAGGAACAGTGTGATCTCAGCTCCTGGAAGAAGCTTTGTCTGGTCCTGTGCATCGACTTTAACGGCTGAAACGTAGTAAGTCTTTCTGACATCGGTCATCATGATGACCTGTGCCTTTTCTTTTGTGCCTGTGACAGTGAATGTGACATCCTTGCTCAGATCAAAGCCAAATGGTGCTTCCAATTCTCTCAGGATATATGTCTTATCGCCCATGACATCCTTTGAGATATCGATACCTGCCGCATCTGATGTGGAAGTATATTCCTTCACAATGATTGCTTTACCATCCTTATCAGCAGCTGGGACAATATTCCCATCCTTATCTGTTGCTGTCTCAAGGATCTGCAGCTTGGCACCTGCGACTGGATTTCCATGATTATCTACTTTCTGGATTGCAATATTCGTTGTCAGATCTTTCATGGTGATCGTTGTGACATCTGCAGTGCCGGTCTTGGCTACTTCGAACTCTACGCTCGTTGCTTTATAGACGCCTGCAACATACTCTGATTCTTCGAGCAGGTACTTATGTCCTGCAATCAATTTTCCATCCAGTTCGAATGGTTTATCTGTTGTGATACCGTTGTTCGGCAATGTCACTTCAGTAACTGCAGTTGTATCTGTGAGCTTCAGTGTGACGCCCTTGACATAATTGCCATTGTCATCGACCTTGGCAATCTGATAGTGGATCATATTATCAATGAGTTTCTCCGCCTGATCAATGCCATCATCTTTGACAGTGAATGTCGTAGATGCGGCATAGTAATAGCCATCAGGAGCAGATGTCTCAGTGATGGTATAGGTCTGGCCCACTTCAAGATTCTTGATCTTATGTGCCTCAGTTGTAGATGTCCAGTTATCGACTGTATTGCCATCCTTATCAGTGACTGTGATGAGAGCACCAGGTGCTTCCTTGCCATTCTCATCTTCCTTGGTCAGGGTGACGAACTTATCGGCCATACTGACATGCTGGACCGTATTGTCATCTCTGACCACCAGGTCAATGCTTGATGCCCTTGCATAGCCAAGGTCAGCTCCATTTTCATCTCTTGGTGTAATGGTCTCTGTGAGCGTGTATGTCTCATTTGCTACCAGGCCTTCTATCCTGTATTCCTTATCTGTTGAGATCCACTGTGCAACAATGGATCCATCTTTTGTCGTCAATGTCAGCTTGGCGCCAGGCAGCTCTTCACCATCAGTTGCTTTCTTCTTGGAGACATCAAGTATCGTCTGTTGATTCACAATCTTTTCTGATGCTGTTATGGTTGGATTTCCCATTGAATCTTGATCATAATCGTTCTTCTCTGTATCAAGGTGTGCGCCGAATCCTAAGATGCCGCCTGTCGTCTTCTGCTCGAAGTCATAATGATATTCTGCATGATTCGTAACTGTGCCCGGCATCTGTGAAGTCTCTCTCAAAGTATATTTCCCTAATGGGATCTCTTCGATCACAGCATTGCCGAGCTTGTCGACATTGAAAATGCCAACTGTTTCACCATAGATGTTCTTGGCAGCTTCTCCTGCCTTTATGATGACTGTTCCATCATCTGGATTGATGATGTCTTCGTCAGCTGTGAGAGTGAAGCCAAAGCTCGAGAGGTCATTCCTGTTGAGCAATGATAGGTCAGCTGACTGTGCCGCTATGGATTTATCTATCGTCAGACTTGCAGTGATCTGCTGATCATCCTCAGTGACTGTGATGATCCTGTCTCCATCATCATCCTTTATATAAATAGCATTCACATCGATAGTGAACTGCTTTGGTCCCATTTTTATAAAACCAGCTGGTACTTTTGTCTCTTCCAGCAGATATGTACCTGCATAGAGCTGCAGCGGTGCAGTCACTTCTCCTTTTTGATTTGATGTATTCTCTGCAGGGTCATTAGAAACTGCAGCCACAAAGGTAGATGCACCTATCCGGTCTGATGTCGCATTATCAGAAGTCGTACGGAATGTGTCATACCACTTGTCATTCACCTTCTGTCTTACATATTCATTGACAGCATTGCCATCTTTATCCGTCAGCTGCTTGATCTTGAACTCTGCGCTGTTGTATGTGACAGCCTTCCCTGTCTGGGAATCGATCTTCTGGATTGCGAGCCAATATGGCACAGGCTGATTCGTTACATAATATGTTTTCGGTGTTTCGCTGATACGGTCAGAATCAACGATGAATATTGCTGTCTGATCTGTCATCCGATACTCAGGATCACCTGAAGCAGTCTGGAAGACCATATATTTTCCATATGCAAGATATCCAGAAATGCCAGTGCCATTCTCATCTGTCGTGAATGTCGAATGCTCATATGGAAGGAATGCTGCCTGATCAAGCAACTGTAATCTAGCGTCCTTGACCGTGATTTCTCCGTCACCATCAGAGTCCTTTATCTTGGACATGAGCAATGCTGCAAATGTTGCATTTGGTTCAGGATCTGCAAAGCTCGAGGTGCCTCCCTCTTTTGCAATGGTCTTGAAGATGCTCAGCCTGCCGACATCAGGGCGGTTGACGATTGCTGGTGCCTCTGTGATGCCCGGCTCTCTGATCGAGAAAGTGGATGTCAGTATATTTGTAGGCTCCGTCTTCCCTGTGTAGCCTACTGGTGCTGCTGTCTCAACAAGCTCATAAGTTCCATAAGGAAGCAGATTATCAGATGACTGGAAAGCTCCATTTGTATTTGTTGTATAAGTCGCTATCTTAACGTCCTTTGCATATTTCTGTCCATTGACGAGCACTTCATGCTCGGATCTGTTATAAAGCTCAAAGGTCATTGTGAGATCTGTATCGCCTTGAGCCTGTGCACCTGTGACTGTATCTTTCTTCTGTACTTTGAATCCACCTCTTTTTATCGTATTAGATAGATCTGATGCACTCACTGGTCCAGGGCTGGACACTGTGAACGTTATATCTAGTGTATCTGTCGCTGGATCTGCAAGATATCCGGCTGGAGGATCGATCTCTTTGATCTCATAGTTTCCATATGGCAGATAAATATTCTGATCTGCTGAATTGAAATTGCCATCTGTATCTGTTGTATATGTACCGATCCGGCCATTGCTGCCGATCCGTTCTCCATTCACAACAACAGCATTCTTTGATCTGTTATATAGCTCGAAACTGCACTGCAGATTGCCATCACCTTCAGCTGTGCCATTGGCAATGTCCTTCTTATGAAGCGTGAACGGTGCCCGGATGACCTCATCCGTTGCCTGGATGACATAGTCTGCATCACTGATTGTAAATTCGATCGGATCTGAGGTCTGCATATACCCGTCAACTGTCCGAGTCTCAGTGTATGTATAAGTATCCGGTGCAAGTCCTTCAATGATGTTTGAGTCACCATTTTCACCTACCGTCAAGGTGCCGGCGTCTATTCCAGTGGCCTTGTTCTTGATGTCATATGTGATATCCGTAAATGGCGCAGCATTGCCCTGCTCGCTGACACCCTGTGCATCCGCTTTATGCAGTCTCAGCTTATAGCCAAAGCCCTTCAATGCGATTGCCCCCTGGTATGGATCAAGATGTCCTGGAGAGACGACTGTCTGAGATCTCGGGTCATCTGTCGCTAATATGATCGGCTTGCTCTGGATACGGAAGTAGCTGCCTTTTGTAGCGAACTTGATCTGATGATCGACATTGAGATCACTGGCTGCCATAGTGACTGTTATGGTATTCCCGCTGACGACCGCATTTGCACCAAAATCATTCAATGTCACATCTTTCAGTGTCAGGCCTCCGGAAACATCAGTGATCGTATATGTCCTGCCGATCAAAGCCTTATCAAAATAAGCATTCTGCCCTGAGGTCCCGACCGTGTTTCCATTCTGATCCTTGATGACAAAATCCGGTTTTACATTGCCGGCATCATATGCAGCTACAAGTTCATTGATTGCCTGTACTTTGGCATTGATATCTACGGTCGCTTCAAAATCATAGCTTGCAGGATCATCAGGATAGATCATGTCAGTGCCCGCACCAGGCGCCTTGTAATATGCAGTTATGCCGGCATAGCTTGGATCGAGTGCTGACCAAACGGCCTTTTGGGTCGCTGCATACCATGCTTCTGAATCATGGCCATCATAGCCATATCCAAAATAAGTGATCTTAGTGATCTGCTGCCTGATTGCATCGTTCTGGAAATTTGAATCTTCAAGTGTTGACGTGAAGTATATATCAGAGCCCATGATTGCTTCTACTTTCGGCTCGACACAGTATGACGGGATACCGTTATATGTGTACATCGTATTCTTCTCAATCGACCCTGAATTTGCCCAGTTCCCAGTGGTGAACAGGCCTGGCCCGTAGAACCAGTATCCTGTCGCACCATTGGATCCGAGCGATTCTGCTTGTATTGGTACGGCTGCTGTCCCAAATCCCATGACTAGGGCGGTCAATACCGCCATAGCTTTCTTCATGAATCTCATCTTTATTTTTTCTTCCTCCTTCAAATAAAAAAGGCAGCATCCGCCGCCATTGCTATACCTTCTTCATGATGAATCATATTTATCCGTCATCTCATATCATCCTCCAAACATAAAAACGGCAGATCATCATGACCTGCCGTATGATTCAATATTTCTTAATCTTCTCCAATGCTGAAAGCACCGTCATTTGTTGCGAACACCCAGCAGCCATCATAATCGTCATCATATTGGGAAGCTCCGGAATTGCCTGCAGTGCTCCCAACAGGCTGTTTGTTAAGCCATGTTATATATGCACCATAGACTTCATCGGAGCTCATGCAGATGGACTGTTTCGAAACAGCTGGCAATGACGTTGTTTCTGGCGTAGTAACTGATGCAGGTGTTTTGACCGGCTCCGGCTCTGGAACCGCAGTGGTCTCAGGAACAGTCTCTATGTTGATAGGAGCTGCCGCAGCTGATGGGGCTCCCATATCAGTGCTGCTGACTGATTGATCATTAGTTCCAATTGTTCCTGCAGCAGACTGATCAGGACTGATATCATTTTGCACATCTGAAGCATCCGCTCCACTTGTCATCATTGTGCTGCTTTCCGCTGATGCAGAAGATGCCGTGCTTACAGGCAGATTGCCATTTGGATCAGTCGGTGCAGAAGTACTGATCTCCGGGACTGCTGATCCTTCAGTGTATGTATCTACCACTGATGATACCTCATCTTTATTTGAAGATGTAAACAGCAGAAAGACTGTATACACCGCAGCCGCTATGATGCAGCCGCCTGCAATGATCATTTTTTTCTTTCCTGTTCTTTTCATAATATCTCTTCTCCAATCATATAATATGGAATAATTTTTAAAGATGCTCAGTAAGGACTGCAGATGCGTTTGGGGTACATAGCTGCAGGAGACTGAGCCTTGATGCAGTCATAGTTGCCAGAGGACGTGAAAAGCGGCAGTCCTCGGGGGTAATGAGGATCTGCCGCTTTCTCTAGTCTACTACGACTATACACATTTTATGGGATAGTGTGTCCCACTTCAAGTACCCTTTTGGGATGATTTTTTCGGGACATTTTCACAAAAGTGTGCACATGCGGCAGATCAAAATCATTTCTTATAGAACTGGAGCTCCCATTCAGGATGCTGAGCGAAATATCCTCCTTTGATCCCCGTGCGTTCCATTCTCCTCTTGTTGATGACAGTGTTGCTGAGGATGATTCCAAGCTCATCATACGAATCCAGGCGCCAGAGCTCAATCAGCTTTTCCTCCGCTGTGTCGACCATCTTATAGTATTCCCGCTTGCTGATACAGTAACGATTGAGGATCACCTGTCTCTGGCATGCTCTGAAATATTTTGATGCAATCACCGCGCGCTCCATGTCAGTCAGGTCGAGATTGAAATATCGCAATGTACCATATACCAGACATAAGTTGCTCATATCATGTTCCATAGATAAGAGTGCCTTGTCCTGTCCAATGTAAGACGGCTCTTTGACAGTGATCAATGATCCACCTGATCTAGGGGCGTCTTTCCTTGAAAAACTTGTATTGACGATGACATGGAACGATTCGTCGAACTTGAACATACAATCATATTTATCATTGATCCCATTGAGCTGGGATATCAGCCATGTCAGTCTGGCAGCAGGAGGAGCCTGCTTCTGCATTGCCATGATCCATCTGTTCATGAGCACTATCCTTTGCTGCTCAGCAATAATGACAGTATTGCATATTCATGAGATGAGAATCCTTTGTTTACAGATTTCTTGATCAGCTCTTGTGCTGTGAACCGGACACCCATGGAATCACATCTGTCAACGAGTGATTCCAGATCCATATCGGTCATCTTCAGGATCAGTCTGCATAACAGGATGTGGTTCTGATTCTGTAGCGATTGCAGTTCTTTTGTCTGTTCAGTGAGATAATTCGTCAGAGTTTTGATATTAGTATCAAGATCCGTAAAGCAAGTAGGATCAAGGACTCCTTCATCCAGCAGAACTCTGTAATTGTCACGGCTTGAAATATAGGAGTTCATCGTCTGCAGTGAATAGAGGACCCTGTCGAGATTCATCTTGATTGTAAATGCCAATGTCTCATAATCCATTGTCATGATCATCACCAAGCTTTTCATCCAATAATACTTTCAATGTAGAATACAGTTCTGATAATCGGCGTTTATCGATATCACAGTTCTTCCAATCGAAATTCATCAGGTTATCAGACAGCCTTTTCATCTCTTTGCAGATCGTATCGTAATTCTTCTTCTGTGTGAGGATATTCTCCTGCTCTTCTGCATGAATCTCTTCTTCCTTATTTTTCTTTGCCAGATATGTTTTGATAAAATTTTCAGCAAACGGGAGCATTGATGCAACGATATGTGCTGTTCTCCCTTTGACATTTGCATCTTCTATTCTCTGGGCATTGATGATATCAACACATTCATCGATCAGCCTTTCCTTTTCTTCGCTAGTCAGATTCTTAGTATAGTTCGATGAGATCATGGCAATCCGCTCATCTATTTCATTCTCGAATGGTGGAATGATCAGAGCAGGGACTTTGCCCGTGATATCATCGCCTTCATAAGAGTAGTGGAACCCTTTTTCCATCAGCCTGTTCAATGCTTCACAACGGGTATGACCGGCAAAGATCACATGACCTTCTAATTTATCGATGATCGTGATTGGATTCAGCAATCCAGTCATCATGATATTTTCTGCATACCGCTCGACATCTTTCACTGGGAACATATTGAGTGGATTAGGATGCACTTCATTGAGATCCACAAACACAACTTTGTTCTTGTGTGCTTTTTTCAAGATATCAGGATCAGCTTTCCCTAAGAATGCATTCAGATTTAGTTCGCTCATAATATTGCACCCTCGTCCTTTCTTTCAGTTCTCATGACCTCGTTTACAAAGTGCCGATAATCCAATGCTACATGTGCCTTAGGATTATCAAGTACAGTCTTATAGTTGAAGTTTGCATTGCGGAATGGGGCTGCCTGATAACGAATCTGCTGTTTATATACATGCCCTTGATAGATTGACTGCAGCTGTTCTGCTATTTCCTTTTCTTTTTTGTTGCGGTTGACAAGATTGAACAGGATCATATAATCCAGGTCAGCATTGCTGTCCAGTTCTCGGATGACTGATGCCGCATGTTCCAGAGTCATCTGTACGCCTTTCACTCCACCGACATCCAGACATGTTGGAATGATCAGTTGATCCGCAGCATAGATAGAATTCACGCTCATGATGTTTATTGATGGATTGTTGTCGATGATGATCTCATCGTAGTCCAGATTTCTCAGTATCTGTTTCAACTTCAACTGTGGAAGACCATTCACGGAATTGCTCTGGAGCTCATAGATTGTGTTGAAGAGATCCAGATCACAAGGAATCAGGTCGACATGGGGGAATCCTGTATGCCATATACATTGCGGTGCGGTCCTTCTGCCCCTGAGCAGACCGCATAGGGTCCTGTCTGTCTCTGGTGTCTGAGCTCCAAATCCGAAATCTGGAAGAAGCAATGTCGAAGCTGTGCCTTGTCCATCTGCGTCAACTATCAGCACATGTTTTCCTGCTTTTCCTAAACCTGCCGCAAGCTGGATGGCAGTACTGGTCTTACCTACACCGCCTTTTACGTTCATGATTGATCTGATCATATCTGCCCCCTGCGGGATGTCTCATCCCCGCGAATTACTTTTGCGGATCTATGTGCGGGATGTCCCATCCCCGTTTGTGAAGTTCTCAATTTTCGTTGCGGGATGTCCCATCCCCGTCCTAGTTCAGTCGTGCCGCAGCGGGATGTCCCATCCCCGTCAGCAAGATTCAGCTGTTCGGATGCATGAAGTGATTCCCTCTGCCCTAAATATTTGATCATTTCATCGAGAGATACTGGCTGGAAACGGAGTACTTTCCCATCGAGCCGGATTACAGGGAATCTTTTAAGACATAGCTGTTCAAAGCTATCCCATAGCTCGTAATCATTTACCGTGTCAGAACTGTCGACCAGCTTCCAGTCAGCATGATTCTTTCTGACATATTCTTTGATCTGGTAACAGAGCATATCTCCACGGTCAAGATAAATAGTCACATCATTTTGCTTGTTCATCAGAGTTTCCCCTTTTCGCCATGAATTCATTACGGAATGTCTCATCCTTCAGGTCTTCAAATAACTTTTCGTATTTGCTCTTTTCCCTGGCATTGACTGTTCCGCACTCCATGTAGATACACATTGCATTGACGACCAGCAGCTGATGGTTCAGATCAAGCCCCATGCAGAGATCTGTTGTTGGAATGTCTTCGTAAAAATCGTTGAACAGAGTGTAGGGATCTTCGATAGATTCTATACGCAGATGTTGAGAGATAGCCTCCTGTAAATTTCTTCTTGAACCAATGGCAGTCAAAATCAAAGATCGTATCTCTTGCATTCCACAGATCATCGATTCCTGCAATGGTGTAAAAGAACTGCCGGGTATTACGGTCTGTGTCTTCTTCGCCATTCCGTTCTACCAATTCGTTGTATCTTTCCTCATGCTGCTTTGAAATAAATTTGATTTCCATTAGTTGCTCCTCCTATTTGTTGCAACATAGCGGGATGAAACATCCCGCACGACCATCAGGGTCTCCTGTTTCTTAAGTTTTTTCTGTAAGATCTTTTCCAGTTCATCAGCCTGATCCTTCAGTTTCTCTGTTTCTGGGCTGTACGGATCCAGATCCATCTCTGATAGATCCCTGGTCAGATATTTCATCGTTCTTGCTGTCCGCAGGATCTCCGATTCCTTTGTGACTTTTGTTGGATGAAGATATCGCTTCACATAGCTCTGTGGAATATTGGTCATCTGTGAGATCAGTTTGTATGTTTTGCCTTTCGGCCTGGTCCCATTGGCTTTCTGCTGCTCTAAGATTTTCTTGCATGCCTCAATCAGCTTGCCTCTGAGTTCTCCAGAATAGTCCTCACTATCGCCTGCCAACAGCATCGCTTTGAATGTCGGCACCATCTCTTCGGATGACAGTGCATCTAAATCCAACTCTTTCAGACCCTCTCCGGAAAGATCAAGCACATAGCTTCTCTCACCGTCAAAATCAAAGAATGTCACTTTCATAGCATCGACTACGACTCGTTTCTTCATGAGTCCATACCCATCATCTTTCCGAATGCCTCATGTCCTTCTTCATCAGAGAACCAGTTCTGGATCATCGAAGTTATGTAATTTGTTTTGTTATGAACAGCTTCCTGGTCAGTTCCAGGCTTTCTGCAATAAACTCTGTGATAGATCTTCATCAGCAGTTCGCCCAGTTCATCCCGATTAGCTACATTGATTTTCCTGACAAGGGATGGATCATGTATGTCCTTCATGATCTTCAGCATGGTATCCAATGCCCGGTCTAGTTTCTCTCCCGTTGACTAAAATCTTCAATCGCAAAATGTTCACTCATATAACTCGGTCTAAGAAGTCTGGTTATATAATCTTCATTAACAGTAGGTTTATTACTAGTACTTAATTCTTCCTCTTCGTAGTTAGTATTGTTAGATAGAGTATTTCTAGAAATAGTATTATTAGTAGGCGGATTATCGGATTTCCGTTCATCCGACGTCCGTTCACCCGATATCCGTTCATCCGATCTCCGATTAGCCGATGTCCGATAATCAGCTCTCGGTGAAAATGGCTCTGTTATCGCATATTCTTCATCTTCATCGAAATAATCAGGCATTTTTTTCTTTTCTACGGGCCAAGGAATGAAGCCAGGATTGTCGGTCGGCGACTCATAAATGGTGTACTCATAGACAGCAAATTTTCCGCCTGTTTTCCTGGTCTGCACGGTGCTCCTGGTAATATATCCGTATAAGATCAGGACATTTATGCTCGCTGTGACTGCTGCCTTTTTCTCTTTGTGCCGACGAGATAGGTCAGCTATTGTGAAGTCCCAGTCATCCTGAAACTTCATCATGTTGCAATAGACACCAATGTCCTTGTATGAGAGACGAGGATCATCAAAGACTTCATTTGATACCTGGGTGAATTTGTTCGCCCAGACTTTTTTTAACTTCGCCATAATTTTTAGGCTCCTTTAGACTGTTTTTTGTATGTACGATTTTTGTATAAGAATTTTTACAAAAATTGCATTATATAAATTTCTTCACTAGAATGTAATTGCAAACAGGAATTGGGTCCTGCTTAAAAGCACAGGCTGGTTATCCTGTATAGCTGGATGGAGTACGATGAGCAGATCAACTTGCTGGGAGATGAGCTCAATACTCCTTTTCTTTTTATGTCGTTATTATTTGTGAACCTGTAGGTATGTCAGGCTTATTATGTTTTCTTATCGGTGATTTTCTTTGAATGGTACGGTCATTAGACTGCTCTATGAGCTTTTCTTCCATATCATCGTCGATATATTGTGCCAATTGATTTAGCAGCTCTCCAGGCTTCATTCCGACTGCTACTGCGTAATTACATATGAATGAAATTGTTGGATCTTTGGGATCAGTTAGGGCATTGGCAAATTGAACCCTGGAGATTTTCATCTTTTTTGCCATTTTCTCCCCTGTGTAGCGGGAAGGATTATTGTCCTTCCTGTGTTGATAGTCCTTTCGAATCACTTCCATAGTCAGTTCTGCAAATGTCTTCATAATAATGCCCTCCATTTACGGACTACTTTTCAATTTTCAAATGCAAGAAAATACAAAAAAAGCCCGTTTTTAGTAACAAAAACGGACTTTAGTAAGTATATGGAGCGAGTGATCAGAATCGAACTGACGTATGCAGCTTGGAAGGCTGCCGTTCTACCATTGAACTACACTCGCATCTTTTCAGAAGTGGTGTCTCGGAAGGGAATCGAACCCTCGACCCACTGATTAAAAGTCAGTTGCTCTACCACCTGAGCTACCGAGACATCAGTGGTATATATAGGCTGGGGCGGCGAGATTCGAACTCACGAATGAGGGAGTCAAAGTCCCTTGCCTTACCGCTTGGCTACGCCCCAATCATATCCTCTTCGCACCCAGTGGCGCATCAATTTTAAGAAAAATGGTGGAGACGGGTGGTTTCGAACCACCGAACCCATAGGGAGCAGATTTACAGTCTGCCGCGTTTAGCCTCTTCGCTACGTCTCCACAAAAATGGTGCCGACTATAGGAATCGAACCTACAACCTACTGATTACAAATCAGTTGCTCTGCCAATTGAGCTAAGTCGGCGTAATTGAATGGTGGAGGTTAACGGGCTCGAACCGCTGACCCTCTGCTTGTAAGGCAGATGCTCTCCCAACTGAGCTAAACCTCCATTTATGTAATGCAGCCCTGTTTCAGAGTGCTAATTAATATACCACGGCACCCGTATGCAGTCAACCAATTATTTCGCAACTTTTTTAAAAAAACGACTTGAGAATTCTGTGTATATTTCACATTGTGGTACAATAGACAGCGTACCTGGAGGATGTTTTATGCAGATTTACAATACAGGCGGATTCAACAACAATAAAAGATTTGCAACAGCTGTTTTAGTAGGCATTGTCTCAGCCATCGGACTGGGTCTGATCTACGGATTGGTCCTGAGTTTCGTCAGGATCCAGTTGGAAATCATGTTTATTGGCATTGGCTGGTGCATTGGTACAGTCATTCAGAAATACGGGCGCGGCGTCGGTAAAAGATTCTGTGTTCTAGGAGCAGTCTGCACCTTCCTGGCCATTGTCATCGGCGACCTGTGTGCAATGTATGGAATCAACGGCATCCTTTATATTATAGGCAGTCCTGCCGCATGGGGAACTGCGTTAACGACATGGGTACAGATGAATCTTTCGACGAGTATTAATAACCTTCTGGGAATCCTATTCAGAATTGCCGGAATCTATTTCGGCTATCATTATTCATCATTGTTCTAAAGGAGCGAAACTATGTATAGAAATACCTGGATGGAAGTAGATTTAGATGCCATCGCAGAAAATGTCAGGGTGACAAAGGAAATCTGCGGCAAGAAGTACATTGCCGGTTTTAAAGGCAGATGCCTATGGATGCGGCGATCAGCAGGTCTCCAACGCAGTGCTGGAAGCTGGTGCAGATATGCTGGCAGTCTCCTCATTGGATGAAGCACTGATGCTCCGCAATGAAGGATATAACGGCAGGATCCTGATTCTGGTGCTGTTGATGCTTCTGAAGCAGAAATCTTGATTGAAAATCACATCAGTACAGCCGGCTATTCCAAGGCATGGGTCGATGCAGTCACAGCCAACAACTGCACAGGACTGCAGGTGCATTTAGCTGTTGATACCGGCATGAACCGCATCGGTTTCAAAGACAATGCTTCTTTAAGGGAAGCGTTTGACTCGTTAAAGAATGCAGGATGTGTCATGGAGGGCATCTTCACTCACTTCTGCTGTTCTGACAACCCAGACCATCTGATGACGAATCAACAGTTTGAAAAGTTTGCTGCGGCCGTCAAGTCACTCGACTATCCATTTGAGTGGATCCACTGCGACAACAGCGATGCAACGATCTTCTTCAAAGATGACCTGTCCAATGCATGCAGAGTAGGCATTACCCTGTATGGCATTTCTCCATATAAGAAGGATCTTAAGAAAGCAATCTCTCTTCATACATGTGTCTCAATGACAAAACATGTATCCAAAGGCGAAACAATTGGCTATGGTGCCACCTATACGGCTGACAGTGATCAGATCATTGCCACCCTTCCCATTGGCTACGCAGACGGCTTTATTCGTGCCAACCAAGGCAGAAAAGTTTATGTTGACGGCCAGATGGCTGAGATCGTGGGACGCATCTGCATGGATCAGTGCATGGTCAAGCTCGAACACGATGTTGCCCCAGGAACAGAAGTAGAGATCTTCGGTGATCATATTGATCTGGAAGATATGGCTTCTGAGCTGAATACAATTTCCTATGAGATCATCTGTCTGATCTCCGGCCGTGTGACAAGAAAATATATCTGGCATGGGGAAGAGTACGGTGAGGACAATCCACGTCTGATCCGTTCCGGCCTTAATAACTGAATATAGTTGAAGCGGTAAAACCGCTTTTTTATTGGCTCTTTTGATGTACTGCATTAGATTATATATAAAGTATAAATGAGGTACTGTGCATGACAAATAATATTAAACTCGAGCGGGTCCGGCGAGGACTTTCGCAGGAAGAACTGGCATCTAAGGCATTTATCTCCAGAGCAACCCTTTCAAGAATTGAGACGGGAACTTCAGTGCCTGATGTTGATATGAAAAAGCGATGGTCTGAAATCCTGGAGGTCCCGGAATATCATTTATTTAATGAAACTGCAGAAACAGAAAGCACTGATGCTGCAGCAAACAATCAGGAACTATCTCATAAAATATCAATTCTGATTTCCTTGGTGCTGATGGTCCTTTCCTTTTTTGCCCTGCCGTATGATATTTTTGGGGCAGCAGCAAATGTTGTCTACTGTTTCAAGTCAAAGCTGGGAAAATGGATCACGACTGCAGCGGTTCTCATTTTTGTCTTCACATTTTATGCTTTCGTGGGCTGGTTCTTTCCAGGCATTATGATTGGCTGGACTTCTGCAAGCTGATATAAAAGGTGCGAGCGCGTAAATGTCTGCTCACACCTTTTTTGGTACTAGATCAATGATCAAGATCTCTGGATTGTTGTAAAGCCGCGGTATCATCGGATTGCCGGATGCCAGGCCTCTGGAAATGACCATACTGCGGCCATTGAGATCATGCACGCCTTCCGTATACTTTGGGAAGAAGCCGATCCGCGGAGAATAGATACCCTGATGGGTCCCTGGAATCCGCCACTGCCCACCATGGGCGTGTCCGCAGATGATCATGTCACAGTCAATACGGCGGTAGAAGTCAACGAAATCAGGGCGGTGTGAGATCAGAATCCGGTATCCATCATAATGGAAGTTCCGTGAGATTTCTTCTGAACTGTACTTCACCCTGCGGCCATGGTCGCTCATTCCGTAGATTTCAATCAGATTTCCGGCTTCCTGGATCACAGTTCCCTGATCTTCCAGGACGTGGACACCTTCAGCTGCTAAGCGTAAGCGCAGATGACTGATCTGTTCCTTCAGATAAACATCATGATTGCCGGAAGTAAAATACATTGGAAACTCACGCAGCTGCCTGATCAGTTCAAAGCTGATCTCCACATCTCTGCCAACATCGAACAAATCGCCCGGAATGATGATCAGATCCGGCTTTTCTTCTTTTATGACATTTACAATCTTTGCCTGTTCTTTTCCAAAACGGCGGCAGTGCAGATCAGCTAATACAGCAATCTTCACCGGTGTCTTGATCTTCCGAGAAGTGATCTGATCATGTGTGACATCCATATGATACGGCAGACCAGCCGCGACAAGGGCCACGCCTGCGGCACCGACAGTGATCAATGCATATTTATTCATGTGCATCCTCTCTTTCACGGATCCGCTTGGAAAGTTCATCTTTGTTGTGGGCATAGCCGATGACCAGCATTGCATCAAATAATGCGATGACAACAGCAGCAATCATGACCCATAAAGAAACATTCTCATCCATTCGGATGATAACAAATAGAATAACTACCGCTGCACTCGTCAGCAGTGCCAGCTTTTTCAGACTGTTCAATTTCGTATACGCATCTTTAAAGAATCCTTCATTGCTCACTCCCGAAGTTCTTTAAAATGTCTTCTTCCCTGATATTCCGATAGATCAGATTCCCAGCAAATATCTGAAAGACAAGCTGATTCTCTTCATCCTTTTCAGCAGACATGATGACACCGTACAGATGTCTATCACCGCTTCGAAATTCTACTGTATCTTCGATTGCATATCTTTTCATAGTCCCATTATACAAGAAAAGAGGACGCCAAAGAAATCCTCTGCCTTTATATGATCTTCTCAAGCCAGCGTCCACGGCCTAAACGGATGATGAACAAGACACCACGGAAGCATAATTCGATTGTCATCGCAATCCACACGCCGGCTAAGCCCAGACTCTGTGCCAGGAAGAAAGCAATTGTAATGCGTACGCCCCAGATGCTGATCAGATTCAGGATACCCGGAACTAATGTATCACCCGCGCCGCGCAGCGCTCCTGTTGCGACAATCGATGCCGCAAACAGCGGTTCTGAGAACAGTTCAATCCGCAGGACCTGCGTACCTAACTGTTGTACAGAAGGATCTGGTGTTAAAAACTGAAAGACAAACGGACACAGGAACCACATCATTACACCCAGCATTGACTGCACCGCAACACCCACACCGCACGTCAGCCAGGCAAAGGATTTTGCCAGATCTTTCCGCCCGGCACCAACAGCCTGTCCTATCATCGTTGTCGCGGCTGATGCAATGCCGAAGCCCGGCATATAGCAGACGCTTTCCGCTGTCACAGCAAAGCTGTTGGCCGCAATGGCAACCGTACCCAGCGGCGCAACAATTCTTGTAGAGACGACCATCGCACCTGTTGTCGCCGACTGTTCCAAGGCCATAGGAATGCCAATCTTTGCGGCAGTGGAAACAATATCCTTCTGCGGGATCCAAGTCCCTGTATTTCCTTTTAAACATAATGCTTTTTCCTTCATGCCTGCATGATACAGCATGATGCCCATGACAGTCGCAACTGCAAAGCAGGTGCCAAGCTGCGCTCCCAGCACTCCTAAACCTGCCCCCGGCATGATCAACTCCATACCGAAGAAAGATACCGCTCTGGTCGGGAAGATCAGAAAATAGTTATAGACAACATCCAGGCCGCACATCGCAGCTGCCAGAATGCTTGGCGTCTTCATATTGCCGGAGCACTGCAGCATGCTCATGCACAAAGTATTGATCTGACGGACGGGAATAAAGACCGCAAAGAATAAGAAGTAATCTGAAGCATCACGCCAGATTGTCTGATCTGCACCCAGCCACTGCGGCAGATGGGATGACAGAAGAATACCAATTAATGCAAGCGGAATGGATACAGCTAAAGAAGCTGGCAGAGACTGTTTGAAGATGGATTTTGATCTGTCTTCATTTCCTGCCCCTACCGCATGTGCTACCTGGACCGAAAAACCAGCCGCTGTTGCATTGATGAATGCACCAAACAGCCAGGTCGTTGAAGCAACCAGGCCGACTGAAGCCGATGCGGAAGCACCTAAGGAACCTACCATAGCAGCATCAATATACTCCATCAATATCTCTGAGATCTGTGCCAATGTACCTGGAAGGCTCAGATGATAGATTGCAGTGAGCTTATCCTTGAGGCTCAGTTTTTGTTTTGTTCTCATCATTTCAGAGAAGCTGACAGTTTCATTCATGGAATCATTATAACGGAAGCGGCTCAAAATACATAAAAGAAAATGCAGACTTCAATCTGCATTCTCACTTCTCTATTCTCTTGAAAACTAACGGCGCCAGATATACAGCACCAAATGCCGCAAAGCAGGCACTCAGGAACTTTGCAATTCTGAGGTCAACGGTCTTTTTAGCAATAAAGCTGACTCCGAAATATAAAACAGCGGTGATGACAAGGCCAACAATCAGACGGATGATCTGCTTTTTGTGATCAAGATTTTCTGTAGTAAAGGCCACATACTTCTTCTCAAAATACCAGCCCAGCAGAGAACCCGCCAGCATGCCGTATGACTTCATTGCATCCGCCTGCATGTCAAATGGATCCACCAGCAGGACGCCATTCTCATATGTCATTGGATAGGACTTCATGACAGTATATACAATCATCGCTGCTGTCACAGCAAGGCCGATGATCAGCAGCACCGCATCATTTCTTTCTTTCTTTGGATACCAGTCGAACAGCTTCTGTACAGCAAACAGTACAATGATGCCTTCTGCTAAAGCAATTATTACATCCTGCGGTGTATGAACGCCTAAATAATTTCTTGAGAAGCCGATCAGCAGAACGAGAATGATCATCGCCCATTTCAGCTTTTTCTTTTTCCGGTCTGTCCAGGCGATGCCGCCGAAGACTGTTGCCGCTGTGATCGTATGTCCGCTCGGACAGGAATATCCTCCTGCCGTAGAAATTGCCATTGAACTTGGAATGATGCGGGCATCCCGCTTCCAAGGCCGGTATGCACAGATTGTATCCTTCAATGTTGAATTATTGACGAACCAATCGTGAAAGATGCCAGCAGATATTTTCCCTTCTGCTTGTCACGGCACCAGTAGACATAGGCAATCACACCAACTGCCGCAATGCCAAGGAAAGAAATTACATTAAAGAACAGGTCAGCGTAAGTACCTAATGCCTGCCTGATCCCCTGCAGCCACAATAAATAATCAATATCCATAAATCATACCTCTTCAGCTATATTATACCGTCTGTTCTATTTTTCCGGTCTCCTTTTTCCTGAATTGAATCTACACAAACAGTTTCTGAATTCTTCAAATACCGTTCTCATATTGTTCACAAACCTCCGGTATATTGCTTGTGTATCAAAAATACAGGAAAAGGAGCTGCTTATATGAAACAGTCATTTATCAAGAAAGGTCTCGCGGTCGCCGCATTAACTGCTGCTATCGCACTCGCGGGTTGTTCAACAACTGCCGCAACATCCACAGCTGCTGCCGCAACAGCAGCTTCAACTGCAGCAACAACTACAAAGACAACCGGTACAACAACAACGGTTACCTCCAGTGCTAATGCTGTCATTGATACTACGGATCTCTTCTCAACAAGAGATCTGGAACAGACAGCAGATACATCCGGTGCTACCAACATCACCGTCACCAGCGGTCAGGATGTTTCAATTACTAGTGAAGGTGTCTATGTCATTTCCGGTACCGCAACGGATGTCACAATCACCGTCGAAGCACCGGATGACGCAAAGGTACAGATTGTATTAGATGGAGTATCCATTACAAATACAGATTCCCCATGCATCTACGTGAAGACAGCAGACAAAGTATTTGTCACTACAACAGACAGTGCGAATACATTGAAGGTTACCGGCACATTCACAGCTGACGGCACAACAAATACAGATGCAGTCATCTTCTCCAAGAGCGACCTCACCCTCAACGGTACAGGCACCCTGAATATTTCTTCCACCGATAACGGCATCACTTCCAAGGATGATCTAAAGGTCACCGGCGGTAACTTACAACATCACAAGTACAGGTCAGTCATTACAGGCTAATGATTCCATTGCTATAGCAGGCGGAACATTCAATATTACTTCCAGCAAAGATGGCATCCATGCAGAGAACAACGAAGATGATACTGTAGGATATGTCTATATCTCAGGCGGCGATTTCACCATCAAGGCTGCCAAGCAGGGCATTCAGGCAACAACAATCTGTGAGATCGACGGCGGTACATTCAACATCACTGCTATGGAAGGCATCGAGGCAACTGATATTGAAATCAACGGCGGCAACATTACTATCAGTGCTTCAGATGACGGCATGAACGCTTCCGCTAAGTCAACAGCAGAAACTGTCCAGATTGTCATCAATGACGGAACATTGAATATCACTGTTGGTTCAGGTGATACAGACGCAATTGATGCAAACGGCAGTATCACAGTCAATGGAGGCACCATTAATCTGACTGCACCAACTTCTTCATTCGATTATGATACAACTGGTGTAATCAACGGCGGTACAGTCACTGTCAACGGACAGCAGATTACGACAATGCCAACTCAGATGATGGGCGGTGCCGGCGGCGGTATGGGCCGCAAAGGTTAATCAGCAGAAAGCAGTTCATTTATGGACTGCTTTTTCTTTCGGCATATACTGCTTTTTGAATCTGCGGATAACAACCCAGGCAATGATCAATGAAAGCATGCTCGTCGCCGTATTGGATATGAACATGACAATTCCACAGCTCATTGAGCCAATTGATGTATTGTTCTGCAGGAACCACAGCACAGGAATGCGGAAGACAAAAACACGTGAGAAATTGATGAACAGAGTCAGCTTCGTCTTGCCAAGCCCGTAAAGCAGGGCGGCAGCCGCACAATTGGCACCTAAAGGGACCGCTCCTAAAGCTTCATATGTATAAACCTGTCCAATCAGATCCGCAAACGAAGCATCCTGTGAGGCAAACAGTCCAGACAGCTGCCTGAGATAGATCAATTCAATCCCGGAGATGACAAAGCCGATTGCCATGCAGTACACCGCACACACATAACATGCCTGCAGAACACGTTCATAGTTCTTAGCGCCATAATTCTGTGAAATGACAGCAGCGGTGCCATCCTGAAAACCTGCCTGCGGATTGGTCGTAATACCGCCCAGATTGTTGGATACCCCAAGTGCACCAACCATCAGTGAGCCATACACTGCTGCCATTGTATTGACAATCGTCTTGCCATAAGCAAACAGTGCTTTTTCAATCATGACTGGAATCGACTGACGGATCATTGGAACAGTGACATCCCCTTTCAGCGTGACCGCATTTGGTGAGAAGGCGAACGCATTCTTCATATCAAAGATTGATAACATTGCCAAACCGAACATCAGAGCCTGTGATGCCAGACTTGCATAGGCAATCATGACCAAGTCTCCATTGAGAATGTAGACAAAGACGGCTGTCAATATCAGTTTGGTCATGATGACAAACAGATTCAGATAGAGAAGCTTCCTGGTATTGCCGCGGGCACGCTCCACTGAAATATAGACGGCATTCATGAACGTCAGTACGATGACAAACAGCTGCACTCGAAAATAAGATGATCCAATCGTGATCAATTCATCCGGTGTGCCGCAGAACTTCAGAAACGGTCCGACAATCGGCAGGATGCAGACAAGAATGACCATCCCAGACGTCAATGCAATGGCGTAAAGCGTGCTGACACGTTTTTTGACCAGTTGATAGTCCCCTGTCCCATACGCTCTGCTGATGAGGATTCCCGAGCCCACAGCCAGGCCGTTGCCAATCGCCGAAAGAATCTGATTCAGCTGATTCAGATATGCGACTGCTGAAACGGACAAAGCACTGATATGAGATGCCATCATTGTATCCATGATGGAAAAGATCTGCTGCAGACTTTGATACAAAGCTAACGGCAGACAGACCATCAGAACGACTTTCCACATGTTTCCATGCAGTGACAAGTCCCTGAACCTGTAGTCTTTTTCACTCAATTGTGCTTCAATCCGTTTCTCTGACATACTATTCATTTTAAATATAATTTCGTTTATTTCTAAAGATTTTATCTGCTTTTAACGTAATAATACAGATTTTCTACGATATAATACAGCTATGAGAATAACTGACCAGCAGCTGAATCGAATCTATGCGGAAAAGAATACACGCGATCCCTCTTTTATCATGTCCACCCATCATTTCCATCCTTACTATGAACTGTATTACCTGAATCACGGCATCTGCCGCTTCTTCATCAATGACGCTCTCTACACCATCCATGAAGGTGATCTGATCATTATCCCTTATCATCTGCTGCACTATACAAAATATGTCACTTCCTGTACGCGCACTGCTGTCTTCTTTCGGAAAGAAGACCTGCAGGCTGCCGACAGTGTGATTGACTTTGCACACAGTTACAGTAAACTGCAGATCTTCCATGTCCTTGATGCCAACCGCAGTGCAGTGGAGACTAACCTGGAGAACATGCTGACAGAGATGCGCTTCAATGATGAAGCTACCCCTTTAACGCTTCAAGTGCAGTTGCAGGAACTGTTCCTGATCATCAAGAGATACTGCCGGCATGTTAATGAAGTGAATGACCTGCATACAGACGACCGCGAGGTTGTTGAAGCAGCACGCTTTATTTCTGATCACTATGCAGAACACATCACATCAAAAGATATCGCGGCTGTCACCGGCTTCACGCCGAACTATCTTTCAACGAAGTTCCATGAGACGGCTGGTATCGGCCTTCATGAATATCTTGTTTTTACCAGACTGCATCACGCCGAGAATATTCTTCTTTCAACAAGCACATCCATCACCGACATCGCTCTGCAGTGCGGCTTCACCGACAGCAACTACTTCAAAGATGCCTTCAAGAAGATGTATGGATGCTCACCTAGAGAATATAAGAAAAAGACAGATCCAATCTCAAAATAAAAAACCTCACCGCAGAGAATTGATCTGCAGTGAGGTTTGTTTTGATTGACTGTACTTCAGTTTTAGGATTATTTCTTCTGAACGTACTTGAGGGAGTCAAGTGTTACGGCTGCGATGATGATAATGCCTTCGAAGACGAACTGTAAGTTAGTATCGATACCAAGAATTGTCAGCGAATATGTCAATGCAGTGAAGATCAGAACACCGACAACAACACCGGAGATCTTACCAATACCACCTGTAAAGGAAACACCACCGACGACGCAGGCTGCGATTGCATCCATATCCCAGCCCTGTCCATAAGCGGCAGAACCAGAACCGACCATTCTCTGACACTCAAGCCAAGCACCGAAACCATAAAGGATACCAGCGATGACGAATGCCTTTAATGTGACCTTGAAGACGGAGATACCGGAAACAGCTGCTGCTTCTGGGTTGCCGCCTACAGCATACAGATACTTGCCGAAACGTGTCTTATTCCAGATGAACCATACAATTGCAATTGCTGCAATCGCCCAGAGAATAATTGTTGGGAAGGCTCCAATCTTAGGAATGATCATGTTAGGGATAGAGTTGTCAATTGCACCGAAAGATACACCCTTTGTACCATATGTGACTAAGCCGAAGATGATCAGCATGTTGGACATTGTGGATACGAATGGATGAATCTTGAATCTTGCGGTGAAGAAACCAGCGATAGAAGTAAATAATACAGAGAACATGATGCAGAGGAGCAGTGCAAGCAGTGCTCTGGCAAATGGAGGTACTGAAGTCATATCAATGATATTGCCAAATACAGTACCTGTATTGATTCCATTGTGCATGATGACAGTCGCGATGACCATGTTCATACCTGTGATACGGCCGATTGAAAGGTCAGTACCTGTCAGCATGATCAAGCCTGCAACACCTAATGCCAGGAAGGTACGAGGTGCAGCCTGCTGCATGATGTTCATGATGTTGTTTATCGTCAGCAGTGAAGTATGCTTGATGATTGGTGTAAGGATACACAGCATAACGAAGACGAGCAGAATAACGATATACAAGCCGTTGCGGAGCAGGAACTGTTTTCTGTTGAAAGAATAGTTGTATGCTTCACGGCTCTGTGCTCTGCGTTCTGCATATGTGAAGTGTGATCTGCGCAGCAGGTCAATCAAATGATATTCATGCGTGAATGCTTCATGTTTGCGGTCTTTAATTCCCTGGAGTTCTTTGTCATAACCCATCTTGGCATCAAACTTCTTGTTCTTATAGACGTAATTCTCATCCTTGACTTCCTGTTTGTAGTTAGGATCGCCGTTGTTCAGCTTAGCAAGGTTGTCTTCATGCTCTTTGGCAAGATCAGCAACTTTCTTGCTGTAGTTTGCGGAAGCAATTTCCCTTTCAGCTGTACAGCTTTCCCTGAGTTTATCATCATAGTCAGGACCATAATGCTCTTTTAAATACTTTTCACCTTCAGCAATTAAAGCATCGACCTGTGATTTGTTAGCAGCTTCTACTTTTTTTGCTTCAACAAGTTCTGCTTCTGCTGTAGAAATGATATTCTGACGTTCGCCAGATGTCAGCGCTTTATTTTCCTTCGCCAGCATGATCTGGTTCTTCAATGTAACAATCTTCTCTTCGCCGTCAGCGCGCAGAGCATCAATCTTTTTCTGGATCACACCGATGTGTTCATCAATCGGCGTCAGAAGTTCTGCTTCCTGATCTTCAGTCAAAACTTTCGACTGATCTACTGTCTGTTTATTTAGACTCATATTCCCTTTCCTCCTTGATTACATGTACTTGGCACTGAGCCTTAGCAGCTCTTCCTGATTCGTGTCCTTGGTATTGACGATGCCGGCAAGATGTCCGTTTGACATAACACCGATACGATTTGTAATACCTAAGATCTCCGGCATTTCAGAGGATACAACAATGATTGTCTTCCCCTGTTTTGCCATCTGAATGATCAGTTCATAAATTTCATATTTTGCACCGACATCAATACCTCTGGTCGGCTCATCCATCATGAATACTGCAGGATCACGTTCCAGCCATTTGCCGAAGATGACTTTCTGCTGGTTGCCGCCGGACAGTGAGGAGATCATATCATCTGCACCCATGCACTTTGTATGCATGATCTTGATTTCCTTATCTGTTGCACGGTGCATCTTATCATCTGACAGTGCGACACCATTCTTATAATGGTTCAAGTTCGTAAGAGTTGTATTGAAAACGAGGTTTCCCTTCAGGAATAATCCGTTTGCCTTACGCTCTTCAGTAATCATTGCAAAGCCATGTTCCATAGCATCTTTAGAACTGTTGAAGTTCATCAGTTTTCCATCATAGTAGACACGGCCGGCAGCTCTTGTACGAACGCCGAAGATTGTCTCCAGCAGTTCTGTACGTCCTGCACCTACCAGACCATACAGTCCGAAGATCTCACCTTCCTTGACATCGAAGCTGACATCCTGGAGATATGGCTTGAACTTGGTGGAAAGATGCTGAATTGATAGAATCGGTTTCCCCGGTGTATTATCGACCGGCGGGAAACGGTTGTCCAGTGAACGTCCTACCATGGCGGCAATCAGTTCATCCAGATTTGTTGACTTTACATCCTTCGTCAAGACAAGCTGACCATCACGAAGTACGGATACCTCATCGCAGATTTCGAATACTTCATCCATCTTATGCGAGATATAGATCAGAGAAATTCCCTGTGCGGTCAAGTTTCTCATCATCTTGAACAGCTTTTTTACTTCTGGTTCCGTCAATGACGACGTTGGTTCATCGAGAACAATGATTTTGGAATGATACGAAATTGCCTTGGCAATCTCGACCATCTGACGTGCAGATACTGACATTTTACGCATCGGCTGTGTCAGATTGACAGTCATATCAAGGCTTCTGAATAATGCGGCCGCTTCTGCTTTCATACGTGCTTCATCAATGACACCTGTTGAAGTCGTTGGATAGCGTCCTAAGAATAGGTTGTCTATAACACTCCGGTCAAGGCACTGGTTCAATTCCTGATGGACCATTGCGACGCCATTTTCCAAGGCATCTTTAGGACCTGAAAAATTGACGGGATGCCCGTCCAGTGTGATTTCGCCTTCATCCTTATGATAAATACCAAAGAGGCATTTCATCATCGTGGACTTGCCGGCGCCGTTCTCTCCCATCAGACCCATGACAGTTCCGCGCTTCACATCAAGGTTGATGTGATCCAGAACTCTGTTACGTCCAAAGGACTTGGACATTCCACGGATCGTCAGAATAATATCTTCATTCTTTTCTGTCATTTATAATTCCCCTTTAGCTGGGCAGAATATATGAAACTGCTCTACTTATAAAAATTATCAGGAGGGAAGTTAATCCCCCCTGATAAATCAATACATTTAATTATCTTGAATTACTTCAGAAGAGCTGTGTATGAAGCAGCGTTATCTGTCTTGACCATGTTGATAGCGTATGCATCATATTCGCTTGGGTTGCCGAGACGGTTAGTGATATTGGACTCTGTCTGGCCATCACCAGCAATGTATTCAACATTGAGGTTCAGTAACTTGTCATACTTCTGGAGCAGTGGAACATATGTTGAACCAAGGAAGTTATCAGCACTGTTATATGTATCGAGCCATACCTTCTTGGAAGCATGCTTTGCAGAATCCAGCTGATTAGCTACTGGCTTGTAAGCTACTGTGGAATCCATGAAGTCTTTATAGTTGTCAGCTGTAACAGCTAGGTTCAAAGCATAGAATGAACGCTCATCAGCGACATACTTGTAATCAGAATCTGTCAGAACGTTTCCAGCATCATCCTTTGTGGAGATACCTGTCATGACATCAACACCATCAAGGGAGTTTCTCAGAACTCTGAGTGTCAGATAAGCCTGAACATCAGCGTGCTGTGAAATTGTTCCGGAATAACCTTCAGCAATAGCTGCAACAGCATCGCTGTTTGCATCGTAACCGAATGTAGGAACCTTCTTATCCTTTGACCAAGCTGTGAACATTGACATGCCCATGCCATCGTTATTGGAGATTACGACATCAATCTGATCACCGAATGATGAAGACCATGTGCCGATTGCGTTACCTGCTGTAGCTGCATCCCATGTAGCACCAGCAGAGTTCTTCATTTCCTGAGAAGCCAGCTCACGAACCTTCAGACTTCCAATTGTACCATCCTGGACATCCTTAGAAGAACCATCTGTGTTTGTTCCGACTGGCTGATAGTCAGCATTTCCGTCAGAACCCTTAACAGCTGTACCAAGGGCATTACGTACGCCTCTTGTACGAGCGATTGAGTCATTGTGTCCGATATCACCAATAGCCAGAACATATCCGATGATGCCATCGCCGTTGCGGTCGATCTTGGAAATGTTAGCGTTGATGTAATCAGCGATCATCTTGCCCTGCAGTTCAGCACCCTGCTTAGCATCGAAACCGACATAATATGTCTTATCGTTGAAGTTCAATGCAGTCTTGTCCAGTTCACCTGTTGAACTGTTGGATGGCTGACGATTGAACCAAACGAGTGGCTTGTCAGCGTTGCTTGCGGTTGAACCAGTTGTGCTAGCACTTGTAGCAGTACTAGATGATGATGAGCCCGCGCAGCCTACTAAAGAGAAGGCTACTGCAGAGGCAGTCAATAAAGGTAACAACTTCTTCATATCAATTTTCTTTCCTCCCACACTTACGTTTTCGTAAGCGCTTTCTGATATTTCCATACTAGCATTCAAAAAATGAAATTGCACATTTTTTCAATGAAAATAAAGCGCTTTCAAAGAAATTTGAAGAATCCTCAAAGTTTTTTCTTTATCAGAAAATCCAGTTCCAATTTTTTTACATTCTTTCACTTATTTTCATGCAATTTTCATTAGCAGAAAGTTCATATTTGCATATAAATGATGTCTATTCTGACATGCTGAATTGATGCTGTGCTTGACTGTCAAATATCAAAAGATTACTGTACAATAATGGTCAAAGGCCGGATCAATCATGACATCTAAATCTTGATGTGACTTCTGGGAAAGCTGTGAGGAAAAAATGAGTGATTATTCTGTATTAATTGTGGATGATGAGCAGGATGTTGCCAATGCCATCATTCAAAAAATAGACTGGCAGAGCATGGGCTTTGCTGTACCTGTATATGCGGCGAACGGACTGGATGCACTTGACCGTGCAGAAGAAGCACAGCCGGATGTCGTTCTGACAGATATCAAGATGCCGTATATGGATGGATTGGAGCTGAGCAGAGATCTGAAGGATCTATATCCAAATATCCGGATTGTATTTTTCTCAGGATTTGACGAGTTTGAATATGTCAAGGAAGCAATCCATGTCCAGGCAGAAGAATATATCCTGAAGCCGGTGGATGCAGAAGAACTGAAATCAATCTTCCAGAAGATCAAGAACTCTCTTGATAAAGAACTGGAAGCTAAGCAGAATGCAAAACTTCTTGAGACGTATTATCAAGAAAGTCTGCCGGTGCTGCAGGAGAACTTCTTCTCTTCCTTAGTGGAAGGAAAAATTGATGATGCAGATATCGAAAAAAGCATTCAGGACTATCAGATCGACCTGCACGGTCCTTACTACTGTGCTGCCGTCATTCACTCATCAAGCAAACATCTTCCGGACGGTATTTCACCAATGCTGCTCGGTGTATCTGTCCGTAAGCTGGCAGAAGAAAGATTTAATCAGCAGTGGGATGCAAAATTCTTTTCCAATTTAGGAAACACTGTCATCCTTGCCCAGCTGAAGGATGAACAGCAGGTCAAGAAACTGACCGATGACTGTGATGCTCTATGCCGTTTGGCAAAGACTGTATGCAAAGCAGTCGTTACTGTCGGTGTCGGTCCTGTCTGTCATTCATTAGCTGAAGTAGATAATTCCTACAGCGGTGCCCGTTCTGCTGTCTCCTACCGTGTTCTTTATGGAACAGGCAGAGCCATCAACATTACTGAAATAGCACCGCAGGAAACAACTGTACCTTACCGTAATGAAAAAGATCAGCTGGAACATGTCTTTAAAGTTGCCAAGATCAATGACGCTGATTCTTTAAAAACTGCTGTCCATGAATATCTGCAGAGCAGCATCAGCTCTTATAAGAACATTCAGGAATATCATATCTTTATCATGGGACTGGTCAGTGAGCTCTATCAGTTTGCCAAGAATAATCAGCTGGATGTCGAACAGGTCTTCCAATCCAAGGAAGATATCCTGCAGACTGTGCAGAGAATGGAAAAGGATGAACTGGAGAAATGGCTTTCTGAGATCTGCCTGCGCATGCAGACAATGCTGAAGGAGAAACGCAAGAGCACGACTAAGACATTCGTTGCTAAAGCACAGGACTATGTCAATGAGAACTACAGTGACATTGACCTCAATGTTGATAAGATATGTGCATATCTAGGTGTCAGTTCCGCTTACTTCTCAACCGTATTCAAGAAGGAAACAGGAAAATCATTTACCAATTTCCTGACAGATATCAGAATGAAACAGGCGGTCTCTCTTCTGGATCAGGATGAGAAGACATACGTCGTTGCTGAAAAAGTTGGATATAGTGATCCGAACTACTTCAGCTACGTCTTCAAGAAACAGTTCGGCATATCGCCATCCAAATATAAGACTGGAAAGAATTAACATTCATGTCAGAACAGAGAAAAACAAAAAAAAGGACTTACTTATTCCACCGTCGGCCAGATGCTACGCCATTGAGCATACGCGGTATTATTCTGACCACTTTTACCGTGGTCGCTGTCGGCAGCGTCCTTTTGACTTCCTTTGTTCTGTATCAACAGTTTGAAAAACATTCACGCAAGATGATCACTGACAGTACAGAACGTCTGACCGAACAAGCTGCCATGCGTCTTGAGAACCATCTGACCAGCATGCGTGAGATCTCCGATGCACTTTACTATGATGTCATCAAAGATACTGACTTCTCACAGAGCAATGTCAATGATGAGATGAACACACTATATGAAGCCAACAGCAACAACCTGGTCTCCTTCGCTCTTTATACGCAGTCCGGTCAGCTCCTTTCTGCTGCCCCTACTTTAATGCAGAAGGAAGGACTGGATGTCACCCAGGAAGACTGGTTCCAGAATGCCTTGAACAATGAAGAGAACCTCCACTTCTCTGTACCGCATGTCCAGAATCTTTTTAATTCTCAGTCCAACCGCTACTACTGGGTCATTTCTTTGAGCCGTGCTGTTGTGATCACGACCAATGGTGTCCCGCAGGAAGGCGTCCTGTTAGTTGATATGAACTACAGCTCCATCGAGCAGATGTTCAATGAAGTCAATGACAAGAACAACGGACAATATATCTATCTGACCGGCAGTGAAGGACAGATCATTTATCATCCTCGTCAGATGCAGATCAATGCCGATCTTTACAATGAGAACAATCTGCAGGAAGCGTCCTATGATGACGGTGTCCATGAAGAGACCTTCCAAAGCACTTCCCGCACAACCATAATAGACACTATCAGCTATGCTGGATGGAAGATGATCTCTGTCATTCCTTCCACCACTTTCTCCCTCGGCATGAACAGTTATCGTTACTTTCTGGTAATGGTAATCATCGTTGTCATTCTGACCATCATTCTGATCAACCGTCTGGTTGCACAGAGAATCTCAAGGCCATTGACAGATCTTGATGAAGCAATTCAGACTGCACAGGAAGGGAAACCGCTGATCCCAGCTGACTACGACGGCGGTTCCCGTGAAGTGCAGCTATTAGGAAGGACACTGGAAGGCTATCGTGAACGAAATACACAGCTGATGCAGGATATTGTTGTCGAGCAGGAAGAAAAGCGAAAGAGTGAACTAGATGCCCTGCAGGCACAGATCAATCCTCACTTCCTCTACAATACTTTGGATTCCATTGTCTGGATGATTGAAAGTGAACGCCGCAAAGATGCTGTCTTCATGGTCACTCAGCTGGCAAGTCTGTTCCGTATTTCTCTCAGCCACGGCGATACAATCATCACCATTGAAGATGAACTGAAGCATGCTGAGAACTATATGAATATCCAGAAGGTGCGCTTTAAGGACTCCTTCACAGTCTCATTTGATGTCGATCATGCCATTGAACCATACTGCACTGTCAAGCTGATTGTTCAGCCAATCTTAGAAAACGCAGTCTACTACGGCGTCAAGAATATGGATGAAGACGGCAGAATCAATGTTCGAGGATGGAGAGAAGAAAATGATATCTACATTACCGTTGACGATAATGGTTTCGGCATGCCGCAGGAAGTTGTTGATCAGCTCTTAGATGAGAATAACAAACATGTGCCGCATCATGGTTCGGGTGTTGGTCTGATCAATGTGCAGAAGCGCATTCAGCTCCGATTTGGACAGCAGTATGGTCTGAAGATAGAAAGTGAAGCAGACCATGGCACAAAGGTCACAATCCACTTACCGGCTATTATTTATAATGAAAGAAATCATGAGATGCTGGAGAACGGCAGAATGACGCAGGAGGATGAACATGAAGAAAAATAAGCTTTTTATCTCCATTATCTTTATGCTGATTGCTGCCCTGCTCATCCTCATCATGCAGGAAAATTCAACGACCGCAAGTGAAGCATCCCATCAGATATCAGTCATCGTCAGTGACAGCAACTCAGCCCGCTGGACACGCTTCCGAGCAGGCTTGGAACAGGCAGCAAAAGATTATAACGTCAATCTGAACTATGTCACCACGACCAAACTGGATGATATGGAACAGGAGAAGAGCGCCATCGATAAGGAAATCGACAACGGCACAAATGCCATCATTGTGCAGCTGGTTGACAATGTGACAGCTCATGACTACATCACTGAACGCAGCAAGAACGCAACGATTGCCTTAATTGAAACCGATTTGGAGCAGCCTGACACCAGCAAGTCATACAGTGTAACACAGGCTGACAACCAAGGCATCGGTACCGCTTTAGGACAGCTTGTCAGCAGTGATACGACCAATGACAGTGTCGGCATCGTCACTGGTGATTCCGCCGCTGTTTCAATGCGCTTTGAAGCACTTCAGAAAGCATTTGAAGCTAAGAATGTTAAAATATCCTGGACTGTACAGAACTCTGAAGAAGCAGTATTGAAGCAGATTGGCTCACCTGCTGCTGCCATTGTCACCCTGGATAATGAGACCCTCGAAGAAATTGCCGAGGACTATAAAGATACAAAAGGAAAGGTCAAGATCTACGGCGTCGGCTGTTCAGACAAGAGCATCTACTATCTGGACAGTTCCAAGATTGCCGGCATGATTGTGCCGAATGAATATACAATGGGCTATGTCAGCTTATCAAAAGTTGCCATTTTCCTGAATAACCGCATGTCTAAGATTGTCGATACGACCGTGAACTATTTTACCGTCACCAAAGAGAACCTCTACAGTACAGAAAATCAGAAAATGATCTTCCCAATTGTCGGGTAAAGGAGTAAATAATGAAACGCTTTATTGCATGCATGGTTGCCCTGATGACCCTGTCAGGATGCACCGCCGCTCAGCCGTCATCTGAAAAAATCAAGATTGGTGTGACCGTTTATGATTCTTATGACACTTTCATTTCGGAACTGATGGATAATTTTGATGCTGACATCACCAGCCGCGGAAACATTACACTGGAAAAGTATGATGCATCTAAGAATCAGAGCCAGCAGAACAAGCAGGTAGAAAAAATGATTGAAGATGGTTGCAATGTCATCTGCGTCAACTTAGTTGACCGCACGGCACCAAAGAAGATCATTGACCTTGCAAAATCGAGCAATGTTCCAATCGTCTTCTTCAATCGTGAACTCGTTGCTGAAGACCTGCAGCAGTGGTCCGGTCTCTACTACATCGGTGCCAACGCTGAAGAATCCGGCGTCATGGAAGGAAAGATTGCGGCTGATGCCTGGAAAGCTTCTTCCACTGCTGACAAGAATCAGGACGGCATCATTCAGTATGTTGTCATGGAAGGCGAAGCTGGCCATCAGGATGCCATTGTCAGAACTGAGAAATCAGTGAATACATTGATTGATGCAGGCCTCAAGGTAGATAAGCTTGGATCTCCGATTGCCAACTGGAACAGTGCCCAGGCGCAGACCAGAATGGCATCTCTCATTACCCAATACAAAGACAGCATTGAAATGGTCCTCAGCAATAATGATGATATGGCACTTGGTGTCATTGATGCCTATCATGCTGCCGGCATTCCGCAGAAGCAATGGCCAATCATTGTCGGCATTGATGGGACCAAGCCAGGCTTAGAAGCAGTTGCCAGCGGAGAAATGGTAGGCACTGTATACAACAATAAAGAAGGACAGGCTTCTGCCATGGCAGACCTCTCCGTCGCTTTAGCTTCCAATGAATCTCTCAGCTCAATGAATCTCAAGGATGGCAAATATATCCGGCTTCCTTATGAACCAATTAACATCGACAACGTCAAGCAGTATATCGACGCAAAATAGATATGATAGAATGAAGAACATGATGAAAAAGAAAAAAGAATTTAAAATAGAATATCTTGAAAACTGGCCTGTACATTACTACGAGCTTGATGACTCCGGACTTCGTCTGCAGTGCATCAATGAGTATTTGAATCAGCATCCGGATTCACAGGATGATATGCGGCGTCTGGAAATCTACCAGCATCGTTTCGGCACCGGTCTCAGCACACAGGACAAATACTACTATGCCTGGGTCATGCTGAAATCCGTCAGTCAGTCCACCGTCATCTTCAACCGCAGCCACCGTGAAAAAGATATCCGCAAATATATGATTGATCTTGGTGTCCTCAGTACCAAGACAGATCGATTCCAGAAGCAGGAATGGGAGAATTTTGCAGTAAGTTTCATCCGTGACGCACTGAAAGGATCCTCCTACGGCTCTATGTTGATGGGCTTAGGAAAAGTCAGTGAACGGGATAAGGCATTCCGTATTGCCAATGATATCCGCACTGTCACAATCTCTCTGCCGCGTGAGATCTGTCTGGAAAAAGAAGCGCAGCCATTATACGATATCTTTGCCAAAGCCTTTGCTGAAGCAGTTGAAGACGGTGAAGACATCCTTCGGCTGGCAAGATAAGGATTTGCAGGAACCGTTTGGAAAGAACTGATTCATTTCATACGGGGAAGTATTACAGAAGAAAATAGATTGATTATTTACTGCATGTTTCATTTTTTCTAAGTTTGACATCATGTATGCAGTACAGCCTCGGTCTAATCCATGGAATGACTATACAGCAATGATTCTTAACAAAACAGATTTTGATTCCATGTTCAATGAATCACCAAAAAACATGTATGCATACATGTTTTTTCTGATTCAGAAGACTAAATACATGATTGTGCCGACCGCTGCCGTCAGGAAGATGATGCAGATAGGATTCCACTTATATTTAGCTGCAGGAGCATTATCAGTCAAAGATCCCTATTGGTTCTTCCATTACCATCGGCACCAGGCTGGAAGTGACTATCTCCAACGGGTCTCTGCTTCAGTTCTCTCTTTTGGACAACACACTGGACATTGCCCTGATTGAAGATTCCATCCATGAAACTGATCTGAAGAGAATCCCTTTCTATCATGATGATATGGTGCTGATCATGCTGAAAGATTATCCTCTGGCATCCATGAAGAACATCACACTTTCCAAGGTTTCCTCTTACCCAATGCTGCTGAGAGAAAAAGAAAGTGCAGGCAGGGAATACGTAGATGACTTAGTTGCCCGCATAAATATTGTCATATCTCCATGATGGCAGAGCGTGAGCACACAGGCACTGATCAATGGTGCAGAAGCAGGGCTTGGTATCTCAATCCTTCCCCGCTTCCTCTAAGAAAGCGCAATTATGAAGAAAGAGATTGTCATTCATCCAATCTCTCATCAGTCTATGAAGCGTACCAACTACATCGTTACACATAAAGAAAAGTACATCACCGAAGAACTGAAAGCTTTGCAGGAAGTCTGAGAAGATCTGCTGCAGTTATGAAAACAGACGGGAGTTTGACCCGCCTGTTTCTTTACTTCTCCATCATCTGCAGAAGCTTTAATTTATATTTGTTCTTATTTCCTTCGTATGGATGTTCACGCAGTGACAGATTCATCTTTGTTGAACCAATCAGCACTGTGGAAGGATGTGTGAATTCCTTGAAGCCCCATTCACCATGATACGCACCCATGCCGGAATGCCCTGTACCATTGAATGGAACACCCTTGACCATCAAGTGGAGGCATACTTCATTGATGCATCCGCCGCCATACTGCTGTGTCTGCATCGTCTTCTTGGCCCAGGCGATATCTTTTGTGAACAGATACAGAGATAAGCCATGTTCACGCTTTCCAATCGTTTCCATCAGAGAATCAATCTCATCATCCTTATAAGGTACGATTGGCAGCAGTGGGTTGAACAGCTCATGCTGGACAATCTCTTCGTTGATATCAACCGGATAGATGATTGTCGGTGCATATTTCAGTGTTTCTGGATTGCCGACACCACCGAAGATAATGCGGTCTCTGTACTGATCTGCTTCCGCTGCGCATCCTTCAAAGGCACGCTTTGCAATCAAACGTGGATATTCAGGATTCTCACATGCGTTTTCACCGATCTGCTTGATGAAAGCATTGGTCAGTTCCTCAATGAACTTTCCAGCAACTTCTTCCGCAACAGCCACCTGATTGATATTGATGCATACCTGGCCGCTGTTTAATGCTTTAAAGAAAGCTATCTTGCGGGCTGCATCCTTCAGATCTGCATCCTTGCGGACTACACACCAGTTTCCTGTTTCACCGCCCAGTTCCAAAGCAACCGGTGTCAGATTCTTGGAAGCTTCTGCCATGACGTGCTTTCCTATTTTCGGTGAACCTGTATAGAACAGCTTGTCGAAATGCTCAGCCAGGCAGAAATCCGCGACATCATGTCCGCCGTCAATGACAGTAATATATTCAGGCGGGAAAGCAGCCGCAATGATATTCTTCATCACTTCTGTGCAGCGCTCTTGATTTTGAGCTGGCTTTGATGACAGCAGTATTGCCGCCGGCTATGCTGGCAGACAATACACCAAATGAAAGCAGGATTGGGAAGTTAAATGGGCTGATGATCAAAGAAACACCATACGGCATCTTATATACTTTTGTGATGACGCTCGGGAAGCAGAGCAGACCGCTGACATGAGTCTCCGGCTTTGCCCATTTCTTCAGGCCATGGATAGCTTCATTGATTTCCAGGATCACAGCACCGATATCGCAGAGATATCCTTCGGCATCGCTTCTTCCCAGATCATCATGCAGTGCAGCTTCCAGATCTTTTTCATTTGCCTGCACCGCAATTTTCAAACGGATCAGCTGGTCAATACGCCAGTTGATATCAAGCGTTTTTCCGCTTTGGAAGAACGCTCTTTGTTTTTCTACTACTTCATGAATACTTTCTTGTGTCCACATAGTATTCTCCTACTTTGCATTGCGGATTGTCGCAATCAGTTGTTCAAAGTCTTCCTTCTCCCACACCTGCGGGCATGGATACAATGGATTTGCTTCTGCCATTGCCCATGTGATGATCTGAGGAACATCTTCATCCTTGATCATATCTGCACCGGCCGGGATACTCATTTCTTTCTTTACTTCTTCAATCCAGTCAATGAATCTGTTGGCTTTTGCTGCTGTTGTCGGTCCTTCGATGCCGCAGACACCAGCCAGATCAGCCAGTCTCTTATATGCACTGTGACCGTACTGTCTCATAACATGCGGCAGGATGATGCTCATAGCCAGTCCATGCGGCACGCCATACAGTCCTCCTAAGGTATGACCGACTGCATGTACGTAGCCGACACATCCTCTGGTAAATGCCCTGCCGGCATAGAACGCTGCCTTCTGCATGTTCTGCCTTGCCTGCAGGTTGCTGCCATCATGATAGGCCGTCAGAATATTATCATGGATCAGACGGACAGCTTCCTTTGCCAGGAAATCCTCCAGATCTGTATTGTATGTGTGGTTAGTATATGCCTCAACGGCATGACACAATGCATCAAGACCAGTCGTAGCTGTTACAAACGGCGGCAGGCCCATGGTCAGCTGCGGATCAAGGACCGCATACTTAGGCAGAATGCTTGGATCGTTGATGGATGCTTTATGATGTGTCTTTGAATCAATAATGACAGCAGCAACTGTTGTTTCTGAGCCAGTTCCTGCAGTTGTCGGAACAGCGAAGAACGGCGGTATCTTAGCATGCACCTTTAATAAGCCCTGCAGCTGAGCAACGCTCATTCTTGGATGAACAGACTTGGCCGCAATTGCCTTCGCACAGTCCATGGCAGCACCGCCGCCAAAACCGACAAGGGAACTGCATTTGCTGTCCTTATATACCTTGAAGCCGGCTTCTACATTGTCGCTGGTCGGATTCTTTTCAACATCTGAGAAAATCGTATATTTCAGCCCCGCTTCATCGAATGATTTCAGCATTGTATCAAGCAGTCCCATTTTCAAAAGATTTGCATCCGTAACGACTAAAACATTCGGGGTGCCTTTATCTTTGATCAGTCCTGCCAAGCGGGTGATCGAACCTGGCCCTTCGATATACTCCGGCATGCGGTAGCCCATGAAGTAATTTGCAGCTTTCATAGTACTTTGAAAAGAACGGCAGTAAGCTTTGTACATTGATTCTTGGATTTCTTCTTTTTCCATATGGCATACTCCTTTCGCAGCCAAAACAGTAAAACGTCCAGTTGGTATGATGCCGGCTGAATGAACCAAAGCAAGAATAATTCCCCTTAATGATGTAATAATGCAAAGCAATTTCTATCTACTTACATTCTAGCACAGCAGGTTTGGAAAGTTGTGAAATATGCAAGAAAAAAAGACAACTGATGATTGTCAGCTGTCTGCATATGTCTATGCCATTTCAAACTGGCTGTTATAGAGATCAGCATAGAAGCCTTTCTGATCCAATAACTGCTGGTGGGTGCCCTTTTCAATGATATCGCCGTCCTTCATGACTAGAATCAGGTCGGCATTTCTGATGGTGGACAGGCGGTGGGCGATGACAAAGGATGTTCTTCCTGCCATCAGCTTGTCCATTGCTTTCTGAATCAATTCTTCCGTTCTGGTGTCAACCGAGCTGGTTGCTTCATCCAGAATCAGCATTGGCGCATCTTCCACCATGGCACGGGCTATTGTGATAAGCTGCTTCTGCCCTGCGGAGAGATTTGCCTGATCATTCAGGATCGTATCATAGCCCTGCGGCAGCGTCTTGATAAAGTGATGCAGTCCGACCGCTTTGCATGCCTGTATGACCATTTCATCAGTAACACCCTTCTTAGAATAGATGATATTCTCCTTGATTGTTCCTTCAAACAGCCAGGTGTCCTGCAGGACCATGCAGAAATAGTCATGGACATTTTCTCTGGTCATTTCATTGATCGGATGGCCGTCAATTCTGATCTCTCCGCTCCAAGTATCATAGAAGCGCATCAGCAGGTTGACCATGGTCGTCTTGCCGGCACCGGTAGGACCGACAATGGCTATCTTCTGTCCCTTCTTAGCTACAGCAGAGAAATCATGGATAATGGTATGACCTTGGTCATAACCGAACTTCACATGATCAAACTCAACACTTCCTTTGAAATCAGAAGTCCTCACCAGTTTCGCGCCGGCTTCATTTGTCATTTCTTCTTCCTTCAGGAAGTTGAAGACACGCTCACTGGCTGCGGCAGCTGACTGCAGACTCGTTGCAGCCTGAGCAAGCTGAGAAAGCGGCTGAGTGAATAAACGGATATACAGCATGAAGGCAACGATGACACTGAATTCAGCCATGTTGTTCATGGTAAGAACTGCACCTGCAACACAAACAGCTACATAGCCAAGATTACCGACAAAACCCATCAGCGGCTGCATCATACCGGACATGAACTGGCTCTTCCAGGCACTGTCATATAAAGCTTCATTCATCTGCTGGAATTCATGACGGGATTTTTCTTCACCATTGAATGCCTTGACTATGGTATGACCGGCATAAGATCTCTTCAATATGGCCGTCAATGGCACCCAGCTGATTCTGCTGCAGGGTAAAGTATTTCTGCGACCTCTTGACGATGAACATCATCAAGGCAAAGCCAAGAATTGTAGCAGCAATGCCGACAAGAGCCATGATCCAGTTGGTGATGAACATCATGATGACACTGCCTGCAAACATCGTAATGGATGCGACAAGTGTTCCTAAGCTCTGATTCAATGTCTGTGATAAAGTATCGACATCATTCGTTACGCGGGAAAGAATATCACCGGTGCTGGAATGGTCGAAGTAGGAAAGCGGCAGACGGTTGATCTTCTCAGAGATCTCGGTGCGCAGGCCTTTGGAGACACGCTGGGTGACATCAGCCATGATCAGTCCCTGCAGCATGCTGAATAAGAAACCTAAGCCATACATGACGGCCAGCGTGACACAGATTTTCACAACAGCATCTACATCAATCGATGTACGAAGGCCTGCTGTGATCAAGTCTGTGATATCAGCCAGCTTGGACGGACCGATGACATTCAATGCCGTTCCCGCAGCTGCTAAGATCACAGCACCGAAAATTAAGATGGCATATTTACGGCAGTAACTTGCCAGGTCCTTCATCGCCTGTGAGAAGTCCTGTGCCTTCTCACCAGTTCGCATCATAGCACCTGGTCCATGTCCTCCTCTTTGAGGACGCTTATTTTTCTTTAAATCCCCTACTTCATAATCCTTTTCAGGCATTTAGCAGTTCCTCCTTGGATAACTGTGACTCTGCAATTTCCTTGTATACTTCACAGTTCTCTAATAATTCTTTATGTGTTCCCTGACCAGCGATACGGCCGTCATCAACAACAATGATCCTGTCAGCATCCTTGATCGTACCGATCCGCTGGGCAACAATCAGTTTTGTCACGCCGGCTGCTTCTTTCTTCAGTGCGCCACGCAGTGTACGGTCTGTACGATAGTCTAAGGCTGAGAAGGAATCGTCGAAGATCAGGAATCTCTGGATGCTTATAGATAGCACGGGCAATGGAAAGCCTCTGCTTCTGTCCGCCGGAAACGTTTGTTCCGCCCTGGGCAATGGAAGCATCTTCCTTCCCATCCATTTCTTCCACAAATTCTTCCGCCTGAGCAATTTCCATTGCCTGCTTCAGGCGTTCTTTATCTGTCACATCACTCGCGTCACTGTAGGAAACATTCGAAGCGACTGTACCGGAGAACAGAACCGCTTTCTGCGGAGCATAGCCGATCTTATCGCGCAGCTGCTTTCTGAGAATAGTCTTTGACATTTTTTCCATCGACCAGCACTTCACCGTCAGTGACATCATAGAAGCGCGGGATCAGATTGATCAGCGTTGACTTGCCGGAACCTGTGGAGCCGATGAAGGCAACTGTCTCACCCTGCTTGGCAGTAAATGAAATATTCTCAAGGATGTTGTCAGCTGCATCTGGATAATGGAATGAAACATTCTTGAACTCAATTGTTCCCTTTTCTGAAGATGTGCTGTCATCGTGTCCGTCCTGAATATGATTCTCGTGCTGAGCACTTCGTTGATGCGCTTTGCGGATACCAATGCTCTTGGCAGGATCATGATCGTAATCGTCAGCATCATAAATGACATGATGACCTGCATTGCGTAGGAAGAAAAGACGACCATGTCTGAGAACAAGGAGATCTTGTCCATACCGGATTCTGCATTGATCAGATACATACCAATCCAATAGATGGATAATGTCAGTCCGCCGCTGATCAAGCTCATCACCGGTGACATCACTGCCATTGCCCTCTGCGTAAACAGATTGGTATTAGTCAGATCTGCATTGGCATGATCAAATTTATTTTCCTGATAGTCTTCAGCGTTATATGCTCTGACAACGCGGATGCCGCTTAGGTTCTCACGAGTGACACGATTCAGATTATCAGTCAGACCCTGGATCTTAGTGAACTTTGGCACGACCAGGATGAACAGTGTGATGATCAAGACCAGCAGAACAGCAACTGCTACCGCTGTTGCGGCTGTCCACTGCCAGCTCTTGCCGGCTATTTTCATGATTGCCCAGACTGCCATGATCGGCGCCTTGACCGCAGCCTGCAGACCAAAAGCGATGACCATCTGCACCTGTGTAATATCATTCGTAGAACGGGTAATTAAACTTGCGGTTGAGAAATGCCCAATCTCTTCCATGGAGAAAGATAGGACCTTGTTGTATACTGCATCTCTCAGCCTCATCGATAAGCCGGAAGCAACTCTGGCAACAAAGTAACCGACAATGACTGAGGAAGCCATGCTTCCCAAAGCACATAACAGCATCTTGCCGCCTGCTGTCAGCACATCACTCATTGCACTTCCTTCCGTCTGTACGTATCTGGTGATCTCAGACATATAGTCCGGCATCTTCAGATCCAACGCGACCTGTACGACAATAAACACTAGACTGATCAATATCATCAGCCAGTCTTTCTTTTTTAGGTATCTCAATATTTTTTTCATGTACTCTCCTGACCTATGCACATTACTGCCATAAATATCTTCCGTCAATTGACATAATCTCGACGGATGCTATTATGCTAATGAACAAACGTTCATTATGCAATATTCAACTAATATGATTCGGTTGTTTATTAGACGAAATGAGTCGATATGTTGATTATTTTACGAAGGAGACGGCTGTATGACTGAAAAGACAAAGAACATCCAGGATCTCAGAATCAAAAAAACAAAACGTGCCATTTTAGCAGCGTTCAATGAACTGCTGAAGGAAAAGCCTCTGGACAAAATCAGCGTGACTGAATTAGCACAGCGGGCAGAAATCAATAAGGGCACCTTCTACCTTCACTATACAGACATCTATGCACTCTATCAGGAAGCTCTGCAGGAACACATGGAGGAGATGGTGGAGAAGATTCCTTTCTTTGAATATCTGCTGCGCGATCCGCGTCGATTCTCAGAAATGTTCATCAACAAATCCAAGGAACGCAATCTGCGGTTCAGTACCGATCCATATCTTTCAAAGTCCAACGGTCATTGGAACCGGAATGCAGTCAGCTATTTTTCGGATGCCATCGGTGATAAGGCTGTGCTCAAGGCAGGTCTGGAACCAACTGAAGAGAATCGGATCAAGCTGATGTATCTGTTTGCCGGAGCCGGCTCATTGATCCATATGGAATCAGATACGAACCATGCGATGCTTGTTGACATGCTGACAAATACTATCTATGCATTGTTCCCTGATGCAAAAAAATAAAATCCCGAAAGTTCAGCTTTCAGGATCAATATCAGCCCTGCAGACTGAATGTCAGTCTGCTTTTCTATTTATCTTGCTTTTTTCTTTTCCAGATACAGCGCAGCAGCCATAAAGACAACAAAGATCAATCCCGTCAGCATTCCGATTTTCAGATTGTCGCCGAACATGGAGGCAACAGCACCAGTCAAAGTTGGTCCTCCGCTGCATCCAATATCACCTGCCAAGGCAAATAATGCAAACATCATGGTGCCGCCGTTGCGGATGCTGGCAGCCCCAATACTGAATGTGCCCGGCCAGAAGATACCTACCGCAAAGCCGCAGATGCCGCAGCCCAGCAGGCTCAGCAGCGGAATCGGTACAAAGGAAATCGTTAAGATGCCGATGACATACAGCCCAATACTGAATTTCATAAAATTGCGCAGTGACAACGTCTGTCCATGCTTGGCAAAGATCGTACGTGAGGTTCCCATCATAACGGCAAACAGCATTGGACCCAGCAGATCGCCAACTGTCTTGGAAACACCCATCCCAGATTCAGCCAAAGCACTTGCCCATTGGCTGACAGACTGTTCAGAAGCACCGGCACTGAACATCATGACCATTAGCACCCAGAACATTCCATTGCTCATCAGTTCCTTGAAGCCAAGACCCTTCTCTCCTTCTGGCTGCAATGGTGCAATCGGCACCTTGAAGAAGGCAGCCATGTTGGCAAGCGGAAGAATCGACCAGAGAAGCGCAAGGATGCGCCAGTGTGAGATGCCAAAGAAGTAAAAGAAAGCCGTTGACAGCAGAACAACACCGACCTGTCCCCAGCAGTAGAAAGAATGCAGCAGGCTCATCGCTGTTTCCTTGTTTTCCGTTGGACATGCTTCCACAATCGGACTGACCAGGACTTCCAGAAGACCGCCGCCAACTGCATAGAGAACAACAGAGATCAGCAGACCGACAAACGGACTGCTCATGATATTCGGCAGAATCGTCAAGGCAATCAGTCCGCATGCTGCACAAATATGAGCGCCGATCATTGACCTGCGGTATCCAATCTTATCCACGAATGCTGCTGAGACCAGATCAACAACAAGCTGGATGCCGAAGTTGAATGTAATCAGCAGTGTTATCTGTGACAGCGGGATATTAAATTCTGAACGAAAAGTCAGAAACAGCAGCGGGACAAAGTTATTGACGACCGCTTGAATAATGTATCCTGCAAAACATGCATATATCGTACTTTGATAGTTTTTATTAGTCATTTCTTCTCTTCTATAACTGATGGAATATCGGCGTCATATGATCAAAGGTACAGATTTCATTGATGCCGATCTCATTCTTCAGGATTTCATATGCATCCTTGATATGGTCTCCCAGGTATTTTGTTGAATGTGCATCTGAACCAACAGTAACAATTCTGCCGCCAAGATCCTTATACAGTTTCAGGATGGCACGGCTCGGCTGTGTATCCTGCAGTCCATAATGCCAGGAAGAAGTATTGATCTCAATGCCCTTGCCGTCAGCGATTGCCTGCTTCAGGATCTCTGCCACCATATCTTTTACATTTTCAAAAGGATAGATGCCCGCTGGATCATAGCGGACCAAAAGATCCAGATGTGCCAGACATGCGTAATGCTTGAACTGCTTCTGCACATCATAGATTTCCTGATAGTACTTTTCGTTGTATTCCTTCTGGGTCCTGCCCTGCATGAAATCATGCGTCCAGAACTCCAGATTATCTACCTGATGCATGGACAGCAGCGTAAAATCCAGTTCCTTTTCATATCTGCTGTAAAGTTCATTGTAGTCATTTAAAGTAATCGTCTGAATGCCGAACTCCAGACCTTCCTTGACAGTAATCTGACTTGCGTACTTCTTTTTCATCTCATGAAGCTTGGCAAAGTATTTGGGATAATCCACATTTGCCATCGGCTCACGGTCATCTGCACTGCCATTCACACCGTCTCCGCCTCTGTAAAGGATGCCTCTTGGGTCATCCCAGTCACGCTTGATTCCATAGTCAACATGATCGGTGAAGCACATCTCATTCATGCCAAGTCTGATAGCCTGCTCAATCTGATTTTCCATTGGTTCTTTTGAATCATCACTGAATTCACAATGAAGATGATAATCTGCAAACATAACTTATTCCTCTTCTTTCCTCAGCTTCAGAAGCTGATGCATTCCTATCTGATACAGACCATTCTGTATCTCAGAATCAATCTCATTTATATGTATTAAATCTGGAAACGGATCATCCAGCTCCTTCACAATCTCACTGCACCAGATGATCTTCTGCGGATCCATGACGGCATGAACTGCACGGATACTGCGCTTCAAATCTTCCTGCGGCGGCATCTTCCGCTCACCGAGCTGCTTCATTTCACCAGCTTCATGATGGGTACCATTGTAGAGTCTGCCATCAATCAGAATACCGCATCCGATATATTCACAGGCAGGCTGATATATCAATGCAATATTCTTCAGCGTCCGATCATGAGAAGCGTAGCTGACACATGCTGTATTGACATCATTTTCAATGACGTACGGAATGCCGCATTTTCTCCTGATGATCTTGCCTAGATCGACCTGGACAAGAAGTGGAAAATCACAGGCATCCACTTTTCCATGGCGGCATACACCTGGAATGGAAACTGCCAAAAACTTCACCTTAGGATCTTTTTTTACGATGGCCAGGGTCTTCTGGAAATCATCCAGAGATCCTTCATCACTGAACACAGTCACTTTCTGCAGTTCTTCCTGATGCAGGTTGAAAATCTGCAGCTGAAAATAATACTGTTCTGCCTTGCGGCAGCAGTAGACAGTTGCCAGATGGCAGAAATCCACATTCAGCCTATATTCTTTCGACTTCCGTCCGCCGGTCGATGCTGCATCGCCGATGTAAATAATCTCGTCCGCTTCCTGCAGTTCCTGCAGGACATTTGTCGTACCAGCCAGGGAGAGCCCGGTCTTTTCTGACAGCGTGTTCTTTGTCCAAGTCCCGCCTTGATAGAAGTAAGTGCGGACTGCCTGGATATTCTCTTTTTTCAGTTCTTCGTTCTTTGCCATGCTTTCGTCACGTCCTGTCGTAAGATAATATTAGCACAAAGAAGTCTGCTTGCAATGCATTTCCAATATTTGCAACAAAAAGCCCTGCCTTTATTTTTTTAGGCAGAGCATTTGGCTATGCAGTTATCATTTCTTCCATCTTTTGACAGATGAACGGCGTGTACCAGAACAGATATCCTGATTTATACGGATGGATGATATCAGCCATATAATATCTCTTCAATTCCATACTGATGCTGCGGAAGGAAGCTTCATTCCAGAGATCAATCACCCCGATCGGCCATTTCTCCTGAATCTGATAGAGCAGAGCAATCAGCTTCTCGTACTTCACAACAAGCCCTTGATAGATCTCTTCCTGTTTCTTCTGGTCAAGCATTTCATATTCTTCCGGATGGATATATGGATTAACGTAGAACATCACAGGACAGTGCCACTTCTTTTCCGCATAGGCAATGATGTATTCCATCGCACCTGCGGATGTCGAAACATCAAAGGACTCCAGATCCTTTTCTTTGTTTACGCTGCCTAAGTCAATCTCCATTGTGCCGTCATTGGTGGACAGCTGTACGACGAGCAGATCCAGATGCTCTGTTCTCTGCAGAACACCTGCAGGATCCATCAGCTGTGTGATGTAGCTGATCTTTTCACGATAGTCATGTTGTGCATCACTCTTCTTACATGCCAATGTGCCGCCGGATATTGCCTGCTTAACAGTATGACTGCCTGTCAGCCTGCCGATAAAGTCTGGAAAAGCTGTATTTTCACTCTTCATGCCAACGGTAATGGAAGAGCCAAGATAGCCAATCGTCTTTCCTTTCAGCCGATTGCTCTTTTCCTTGATATGTGAAGTATTCAGACTGTCACTGTTGCCGCTGAGCAGATCTGTCACTTTATTGATACGAACTTGTTCTTGATCTTCAGAAGACATTTTCTGATACATATGCAGGATCATAGAAGCTTCCCGCACAGCACTTTCAATATCTTCTGCTTCCAGCATGGAAGAAGGAAGATGCTCGATTCTCTGATTTATTTCATTTACCTCCATATCCTTATCCTCCTCTGCGGTTATAACTGTCTTTTATTCTATCAAAAAGACAAACAGTATGGTAGGTCAGTCATCTTTGTTTTCTCATGCCTCTGAAAAGCTTATAATGAACACAGCAATAGGAGGTATGAATGATGGCTTGTACAACAATATTAGTAGGCAGGAAGGCGTCGTATGACGGTTCCACGATGATTGCACGCAACAGTGATTCTCCTGCAGGAAGCTTTATGCCAAAGAGGATGACTGTCATAAGATCTTCTGAGATTTCAAGTACGTATGAATCAGTGATCTCTCACGTCAAGGTTGAACTGCCCGAGCATCCGATGCGGTACAGTTCTGTCCCAAATGTCCTCCCGGATGAAGGCATCTGGGCAGGCAGCGGTGTCAATGAAGCAAATGTCGGTATGACCGCAACTGAGACAATCACATCGAATGAACGTGTCTTAGGAGCTGACCCTCTGCTCATCTATCATAAAGATGGAAAAGAGACTGTCGGCGGCATCGGTGAAGAAGATATGGTGACCCTGGTCCTTCCTTATGTGCATACCGCAAAAGAAGGTGCGCAGAGGCTCGGTGCACTTCTGGAAAAATATGGCACTTATGAAATGAACGGCATCGGGTTCAATGATGCGGATGAGATCTGGTGGCTGGAATCCATTGGCGGACATCATTGGATTGCAAAGCGCGTTCCTGATGATGCCTATGTCGTTATGCCGAATCAGCTGGGCATAGACAGTTTTGATCTGAAAGATGCATTCGGCAGACAAAAGGATCATATGTGCTCAGCAGACCTCAAGGAATTCATTCAGAAGAATCATCTTGATCTGAGCCTTGACGGAAAATTCAATCCGCGTGATGCATTCGGCAGCCACAGCACAGCTGATCACGTATACAACACACCGCGTGCATGGTATATTGAGAGGTTCCTGAATCCATCTGCCTGCAGATGGGATGGTGAAGGTGCAGACTGCACACCGGAGTCTGATAAGATTCCATGGTGCCGTGTACCTGAACGTAAAATTACAGTTGAAGATATGAAGTTCCTTCTTTCTTCTTATTATCAAGGAACGCCTTATGATCCGTATGGGACCTTCGGTGATGGCTCACAGCGGGGCAAATACCGTCCCATCGGAGTAAACCGGACAGACTTCCTGGAATTGGTACAGATCAGGCCTGATAAGCCGGAAGCCATCCGTTCACTGCAGTGGATTGCCTTTGGCTCCAATGCATTCAACTGCATGATTCCTTTCTATGGCAGCATTTCTAAAGTTCCTGCATATCTGGCCGATACAGGTAAAGAACCGACAACAGACAGCTGCTATTGGGCAGCACGCATCCTGGGTGCACTAGCAGATGCACATTATAAGTCCTGTGTTTCAGCGATTGAGAACTATCAGCTGAAAGTCGGTGCCAGAGCCTGGGAGCTGATCAATGCCTATGATGCACAGATCACGGATGACCCTGCCAATACCGCCCTCTATGATGAAGCTGCAGAGAAGATGGCCGCGATGCTGAAAGAAGAAACACAGAACACTATGAGCAAAGTACTTTATGAAGCATCCTGTCATATGAAGAATGCTTACTCACGTTCAGATTCATAACAGTAAGCCTTAGACCTGCATACATGTCTAAGGCTTTCTTTTCATTTTCTCTTCAAAATAGTCACGCAGTTCAAGATTCTTGTTCCACTTCTCCTGTGGATAGAAGCCATATCTCTGCTTCACATCTTTCATGCGTTCTTCCACGGTAGTGATCTTTTCAGCCGTTGCCATCGCATCACACAGCTGGATCAGCCGGTCATAGTCATCAAATGTGATGCTGTTGAGCAGATCCTGCATCTCATGGATCTGTGAAGCATTCAGGTCTCCTATTCCGACATACTCGTCCAGTCTTTTCAAGGCAAATGAATGTGTCAGTGCGATTCGCGCTGCACTGTCATATCCTAGATCCTTCAGATAGTGATAGCCGTCATAGACATGTGCAATTCCCGTGATGCCTTCCCGCCTTCCAATGTCATGGAGCAGACCGAGGACATATGCCTTTTCAGGATCCATATCTATACAGCCCTCAGCAAGCTGCTGGGCACACTCTGCTGTATGGTAACTGTGCTGCACCCATTTGCCTGGATTCTTTTTTTCTGCTTCTCTGATCAGGAACTTTGCCATTTCTCTGCCTGGCACCTGTTCCTGATGATCTAATATTTCAAGGACGCGTGTATCTCTTTCGATCATACATAATTCAATGTCATTGAGTCCCGTGCACTGTCTGTTTTCCGCAATGGCATCCTGATATGAAACAATGCGCAGAGTGAACCCGTCTTCTGCTTCATAGGCATCAAGCTGCTGTTCTTCCTTGATATTGTCAATCAGCCTGCATGTAAAGTATGTATTCTCCTGACGGAAGACTGTATCCGCCTCCTTGGTCGATTTCTGTATCCGCAGGACGCTGCCAAATTCTTTGACCGCAGCTGGATCAACAGTCAATCCTGTCTCTTCCTTGACTTCTCTGACCAATGTCTGTACCGCAGATTCTCCCTGTTCTGCACCGCCGCCGGGGAACTTATAAAATTTCTTTTTAGTGCTGTAAACAAGATAAAGATGGTCTGGATCTGCTTCTATGACTGCACGCATAGAAGGCCGGCTGAAAACAGCATCTTCTGCGTTGTAGTTCTTGATATCCATCTGGAATAAGTATTCTCTGTTCCATTCAGTCATACCAACATTTTACTACGGATTGCCTTAAAAAAGCCTATGCATTCCGCACAGGCTCGTGATTCAAATTTGATGATCAGATCAAGCTAACAATGCAGCTGTATCCGCAAATGATGCGTGATTCTTCACAGCGGCACCAAGCTCTCTCATCTTAGCCAGATCACCAACTAAGACAATACCGCATAAACGGCTGTTGAGGAAATATGCCTTGCGGTATGTTCCTCTGGAACCATCCTTGATCTCCAGAGTCTTATACTGCAGTGCAGCATTTCCACCAAGATCTCCAGAAGCGAACAATGGTGTATCCAGACCGAAGAATGTCAGTGCTGGTGCTTCCGGTACATATTCCAATGCATCGCCGGCAGCGTTTGCGCCTGCTGTCTTTCCTTCTTCAAGTGCCTGTGACCACAATGCATAGTTGATGCCATTGTACTGTGCACAGTCTCCGCATGCATAGACATTAGCTGCACTTGTCTCCATCTTTGCGTTGACGACAACTGCTCTGTCGCATTCAATGCCGGCATCCTTTGCCAATACTGTATTTGCACGGACACCAGCAGAAACAATAACTAAGTCGCATGGATAATCACCGGTCTCGGTATGGACGATACGTTCATCACCTTCGGCCGTGATCTTTGTGATCTTCACACCGGTGTACATATGCAGGCCATGCTTTTCAGCAGATGCCTTGACCATTGCGGATGCCTGTTCATCAAGCTGACGAGGCATCAGACGGTCCATTGCTTCAAGAACAGTCACATCCTTGCCTGCCTTTGACAGCTCCCAGGCAGCTTCCAGACCAAGGACGCCGCCGCCAATCAGAACTGCTCTCTTCTTATCACGGATCAGATTCTGAATCAGCGCAACATCATCCAATGTACGGATGGTCTTGACCTTCTCATCCTTGGACCCCTCAATCGGCGGAATGAAGCAGGAAGCTCCTAAGGCATAGATGCACTTGTCATAATGGTAGCTCGTGCCGTCTGCCAGTACACATGTCTGCGCAGCCGTATCCAGCTTTTCTACCTGTGAACTGCTGAGGAACTCAATATGGTTCTCATCGAACCATGACCATGGATGAATGGCAACCTGCGTACTGCTGAAATCAGCCAGCAGTGCTTTGGTCAGCATCGGCCGGTTGTACGGCAGATTTTTTTCTTTGCTGATCATGACAATACGGCCGGTCGTATCACGCTGACGGATTGCTTCGGCTGCGGAAACAGCTGCTGCACCGCCGCCAAGAATGATATATACGAGCTGTGAGTTCTTATTTTCTGTCGGTGCTGTTTCCTCATAAGGTACAAAGCTCTCTTCTCCTGCCCCGCAGACTGGACATACGGTAATGGATGCATCAAAGACAGCACCGCAGATGACACACTTGACCAGCTTGCCGGTATTGACTGCCGGTGACTTGACTTCCTTATTCAGGAGCTTGCAGCCAAAGCTGTAGCCGTAGTCATATGCATCCTTCAGCTGATTCTCATCCGGCTTGAAACGTACTCTGAAGCCGTCCACAACATTCATATGCAGCTGCTTCAGACGTTCCAGGATATGCGGAACACCTTCACCGCTCCATCCATAGGAGCCGAAGGCACTTGCCAGTTTGCCCTTATCCGTTGCCGCAAACATGGAAGTCGTCAAAGCCCAGATTGGTGCCAGTGCTTCTCCGACGATTGTCGGCGTACCGAACAGTACTGCATCCGCAAAGGAAATCTCAGCAGACACTTTACCGATGTCTTTCTCCTGTACCATATCAAACAGTTTGACTGCTACATTGCCGCTGTCGTTGATGCCCTTGGCAATCTGACGGGCGAGCTGTGCTGTATAGCCATATGCACTGACATAAGGAATGACAACTGTCTTGCGGTCATTTGGATTCTCTGGTGTGCACCACGTACGGTACAGCTTGAGCAGATCATCAATATGACTGTCCAGAACTGGCCCATGCCCAGTGCAGATCATATCAAAATCAAGACCCTTGATGCGCTCCAGTGCATTGATCATATATGGATTCTTGAAAGGTCCAATAATATTGTCAAAATAGTACTTTGCTGCTCCGAGATACGCCTGTTCATCTGTCACCTTGGAACGCAGGACTTCATCTGTTGCATAATGTGATCCAAAGGAATCGCAGGTAAACAGTGCCTTGTCCTCGACATCAAACGTATACATGGTGTCCGGCCAGTGCAGATTTGGCAGCATCATGAACTGCAGTGTCTTATTGCCAAGGGAAAGAGTGTCATTCTCCTTGACAGGAATCGAATAGAAATCACGATTGATGATCTCTTTCAAAAAATTGATGGCAGTTGGTGTTGCAACGACCTTGATCTCCGGATTCATGGCAATCAGCTTCTCAATGCTTCCAGCATGATCCGGTTCTGTATGATTCATGATGATGTAATCGATATTCTTTACATCACATACTGATTCAATATGTTTTAGATAATCTTCGAAGAAAGAAACCTTTGCTGTTTCAAACAGCGCTGTTTTCTCACTTCCCTTTAACAGATATGAATTATAGCTGGTGCCGTATTCTGTATGCATGACAATATCAAAAGTACGTAATTCATAATCCTCAATTCCTACCCAAAATAAGTCTTTTTTCAACTCTAAATGATCCATGTAGAAGCCTCCCTATAGTCTTTTTTAAGTATACAATAAATCATTTGCACTTCAATCGAGATGCACTGCTACACAATGGCATAACTGTATCACAGAAGAAATGTGAAAAAGCTCCTGCTTCAGCGCAATTCTGTATATTTTTGTGCTGTTTTCACAAACAACTTTATTAATATTGATTTCTATTATTGCGGCATTCCATAGTCACTCATTATAATGATGATGTTTGTATGAAATATTGCTTGGAATTTTGTGTGTTATGCACAAAGGAGGGACAATGCAGGAAAGAGAATTCATTGACCGGATGCTGGATGCCGGTGACTTAAAAGAAGAAGCAGAGATCTGTGCAGAGTATCTGCAGGATCCTATCGCTGTCATTTCACCTTCCCTGGCAATCATTACAAGTTCGCAGAAACGCATTGTTCCAGATCACACCTGGCAGAATGCTGTCCACCGTGGATATATCACGCTTGCCTTCGGCAATTCGCTGAACAACTGGAACGAATTAAAAGATTCAGACCGTGACTGTATGACTGTCAGTACAATCTCCAACTACCGCCGTCGGTTCTTCCGGCTGATCCATCGGGGGACAACAATTGGATATCTGAATATCGGAGAAGTTGAGCGGAAACTGGGTGAGATTCCAGAAGATGCGATTGCTTTAGTCTGTCACTTTCTGACCCGCTCGATCTTGAATCAGCAGCAGACACTGCACTCTGGCGGCAACCGTACGGAGGATATTCTGACAGAGCTTCTGCAGGATTCCTTTGTCGACCGTCTGCATTTTCTGGAACGCATCACCGGTACTTCTTTAGAAACAACAGCCGCAAGAAGGATTGGCTGCTTGAGCGTGCAGGGATTATACAGCTATAACGCTGATGAAGACTCCCTGCGGGAAGAAATCAGTGCACTGATTCCAAACAGCACCGCTGCTGTTCTTGATCAGAAACTTTATATTCTGATGCCGGTCGCAACAAATGCAGATCAAAACAGCAGAGCGCAGGCACGGCTGGAGAAATGGCTGGCAAAGAAACATACTTCCATCGGCATCAGCGATGTCTTCTATGATCTGTTCCAGTCTGGCAAATTCAAAGTTCAGGCAGAATATGCACTGTCGCATATCACCCATAAGACCGTCTGCAGCTATGAAGAAGTTATGGTTCAGGACTTGATTGAACATATCCCTGCCGCGCAGAGAAATGACTACTGTTGCATGTCGATCCGTCAGATTGCCCAGTATGATAAAGACCATAACACAAAATATATCCAGACTTTGAAGGCATGGCTGGTCAGCGGGAGCCGTCTGAAGGAAACTTCTGATATCCTGCATATGCACCGCAATTCTGTCAGCTACCGTCTGCAGAAGATCCAGGAAGAATTCTCTTTGGATCTTGATGACTCCAGCATGTATTTATCCTGGCTGATGTCATGCATCATTTTATCTCTGCCGCAGAATCAAAGTGTATAAGCAGCGAAAGCAGGAAGCGTCCTGCTTGCAATTTTTCGCGTCTTCTCCTACGATATAGACAGTTAGTTATAGCTAACCAAGGAAGACTGTAATAATGAAAACACTTGTATTATTAAGACATGGTGAAAGTGAATGGAACCTGGAAAATCGATTTACCGGATGGACAGATGTTGATCTTTCCGCAAAAGGCATTGAAGAAGCAAAACAGGCAGGAAAGCTGCTGAAAGACGGCGGATATGATTTTGATGCCGCATATACCTCCTATTTAAAGCGTGCAATTCATACACTGGATCATGCATTGGATGAAATGGATCGGAGTTGGCTGCCTGTTCACAAGAGCTGGAAGCTGAATGAGCGCCATTACGGTGCTCTGCAGGGACTGAATAAAGCCGAGACAGCAGCGAAGTATGGCGATGCACAAGTCAAGATCTGGCGCCGGTCATATGATGTCAGACCGCCGCTGCTCTCAGCAGATGATCCACGCAATCCATCTCTGCAGGCACAATACCGTGAGGTTGATCCTGCCCAGCTGCCATTAGGAGAAAGCCTGGCCGATACCATTGCTCGGACAATGCCATATTTTAATGAAGAGATCCTGCCGCAGATCAATGCGGGCAGACGCATACTGATTGCCGCCCATGGCAATTCCCTGCGCGCTCTGATCATGAATTTTGAACATCTGACACCGGAAGAAATTGCGGAAGTCAATGTGCCTACCGGCATTCCGCTGGTCTATGAGTTTGCGGATGACGGCAGTGTTTCAAACAAGTTCTACCTAGGCGATGCAGATCTGGTCAATGACAAGATGAAAGCAGTCGCTTCTCAGGGCCGGGCAAAGTAACCGCATATTCACTGATATCTGCAGGCAGAGTCTTCTGCCTGTTTTTTTGTCGAAAAAAGATCACATCCTGTAATGTGACCTTCTCACTATTTCTCAATTTTCTTGATGTAATACATCTCACTGCCGAAATCACCAGGAATCCTGATTTCTTTCGTAAAGTATCCATTGAAGAGATACGGCAGGCGGATACCCTGCTTCAGTGCATTTCCAGAAGCCTGATAATTTTCTTCCGGTGCATAGACACCTTCCCTGCTTTCTGTCAATCGTCCCTGCTTCATTGCTGCTGTACGCGGATGCAGGAAGAGAATATGGCTTCTGCCTGTTACTTCATATTGGCTGTGTCCGTCTAGATGCATAACACGCAGCGTCTCCTGCTTTGGGGCAGCATGGACTAGACGTCTGTATTTTGTGCTGACTGCTTCTATTTCATTGCGGACAGTGAACTGTTCTTTGTCCTGATTCAGATCAGTACGGTCAAAAGTGCCGTACTGGAACAGATAACGGTGAGCCTTGTAGTAAATAATCTCCCCTTTGATCTCTTCCTTCTCAGTTTCATTGAGCTCATCTGTATTCAGTTCATAGCCAAGCTGGCCATAGGCTGCCACATGGAATCTGGTCGATAACGGTGTATCACGCATCGTCTGGTCGTGCGGTGCCATAGAAACATGTGCACCCCAGGTGCTCTGCGGATAAAGATAGCTGTATCCTTTCTGGATATCCAGTCGTTCAACTGGGTCAGTATCATCACTTCCCCAGATCTGTGGAGAATAGCACATCATGCCTAGATCAAATCTGTTGCCGCCGGAGGAGCAGCTTTCAAACAGAATCTGCGGGCGCGGAGTGAAGACAGCATCCAGAATATGATACAGTGCCTTGAGATAGGCAATGTCATAGGCACCATTCTGCCCTGCCATCTGCCGGTTCATATCCCACTTTACATAATCGATATTTCCTTCATCCAGGACTTTTGAGACCTGTGCGATGATATATTCCTGTACTTCCCTGTTAGTCAAATCCAGCAGAAACTCATGTCTGCCGTAGGCATCCGGGTAGATATCATGCATTGCCCATTCAGGATGCCGGCGGTACAGATCACTGTCAGGATTGACTGCTTCCGGTTCAAACCACAGGCCGAATTTCATGTCTAGATCATGAATGCGGTCAGACAGCCCTCGGATGCCGTGCGGCAGCTTCTGCAGGTTGGTATTGTAATCACCCAGTCCAGCCCGGTCGTCATTCCGCTTTCCAAACCATCCATCATCCAATACAAACAGTTCAATGCCGAGATCTTTTGCCTGTGAAGCAAGCTTCAGGATCTTCTCTTCTGTAAAATCAAAATAGAATCCTTCCCAGCTGTTGATCAGGATTGGTCTTTCTTTTTCCTTCCATGAACCGCGGACAACATGTTCATTAACAAAGCGGTGGAAGTGATGTGAAAGATCATTGAGTCCCTGATCTGAATATGTCATGACCGCTGCCGGTGCAGTAAAGCTTTCCCCTTTATGAAGAGTCAATGTCAGCCTGTCATCCGAGACGCCAGACATAATGCGGACACAGCCAAGTTCATCCATGGATACATATTCATGGTGCGAGCCTGACCACATCAGATTGAAGCCCCATGCCTGGCCGTATTCTTCACTAGTATCTTTTTTGCGCAGCAGGAATCCTGGATTGCATGCCGAAGATGAGAAGCCGTGGTCTGCACCTGATGCATAAGTGCCATTGACAACTTCTGTTTCTGTCAAATGAACTTCCCCTGCCCACTGTCCTTTGAAAGTCATCAGTACAAGGTCATCTTCATTCATATCCAGGCTGTAAGACATCATGCGGTCAAGGACCAGATTGCTGCCGTTATTGATGATTTCTGCCCAGCGGGCAATGACATCAGCTTCCGGATAGACTGCATAGTACAGATTCATGCACGCATGCATGATATTGTCGGTCAGGTGAATGACAAGCGTCTGCGCTGCGCCATATGGCGAAGGCAGATCAGTCAATGGTGCATCTCCAGAGATCATGTCATATCCGTCATATAAAAAGTCTGATGTTGTGCTGCCGTCTGCCGTACATGAGATTGGTGAAGGTCTGTAGTCTCCTCTGCCGTTTCCAGACCATTCCAGCGGAATGAGATCCAGGCACATTCTTCCTTCTTCATCAACGGTCACACTATCACCATATGGAACTGTATTTTTAAACGCAGGGCTTGTGCATCGCTGATATCGACTGAGGCACCATAATGAATATGTTCCAGATGCAGATATTGATCAACGCAGAACAAATATGATGTATGTTCCGTGTGCAGGGCAAAAAAATGATCTTTTACTTCGATAGGTTCCATGGTGATACCTCCACTATCCATCAAATATACAATATTTCGAATTGCCGGTACAAGCATGACCGTACATTCACATCAATTGTCCGAAAGAAAAAAGTCCAGTGTGCACTGAACTTTTCGTTCATTGATTTCTGCGGTACAAAATCAGAGATTCATACGGGCGCAGAGACAGTTCTCCTTTTATCTGACTGTCAGGATAGTTAGACAGCAGCAGCTGATATCTATGCAGATCAGGCACAGTCACTGTGACATCTTTCCCATAGAAGTTGTTGATGACAATCAGTGATTCCTCATTGAGCCTGCGCTCATACGCAAAGACACTTGGATCATCTTCCAGCATTGGCACATACGTTCCATCCTGGATCACTTTCATTTCCTTCCGCATGCGGATCAGCTTCTGATAGTAATAGAAGACGGAATCCGGATCCTTCCGGGCATTTTCTACATTGATCTGCCTGTAGTTGCCAGCCAGCTGAAGCCATGGCGTTCCGGTGGTAAAACCGCCGTTTTCTGTATCATTCCAAGGCATCGGTGTACGGCTGTTGTCTCTGCTTCTTTCCTGCAGGATATGCAGGATCTCTTCTTTGGATTTCCCCTGCGTGAGAAGGATATTGTAAATGTTGGTGCTTTCGACATCCACATATTGATGAATATCCGTGAAGTAGGCATTCGTCATGCCGATCTCTTCGCCTTCATAGACATATGGTGTTCCCCGCATCATATGAATCAATGCAGCGAGCATCTTCGCTGACTGTTTTGGATACTTCTTGTCATCCCCGAACCGTGATAGTGCGCGCGGCTGATCATGGTTGTTCAGGAACAGTGCATTCCATGCATTCTTTTCCTGCATGCCGATCTGCCAAGTATTCATGATCCTCTTCAGTTCCATGAAGTCAAACGGCATCAGCTCCCACTTCATCTGGTCTTTATAGTCTACTTTTAAATGATGGAAGCTGAAGACCATATCCAGTTCATGGCTGTCTGCTCCGGCATACTTGGTGCAGTTGGCAATGGATGTGCTGCTCATTTCACCGACAGTCAGATGCTGCGGATCTCTGCCAAAAGATGCGTTGTTCAATTCCTTTAAATATTCGTGGACATGCGGACCGTCTGTATAGAATTGGCGCCCATCAAACTCATTTGGATCATATCATAAGATCCTTTTGAGATCAGGTTGACGACATCAAAGCGGAAGCCATGGACACCTTTCGCCAGCCAGAAATTGACAACATCTGCCATTTCTGCACGTACTTCCGGATTGTCCCAGTTCAGATCTGCTTGTGTGACATCAAACAGATGGAGATACCACTCATCATATTTCTCAACATATTCCCAAGCTGGTCCACCAAATTTAGACTGCCAGTTGTTGGGGGCTTCATCAGGTGCCTTGCCTTTATGCCAGATATAGTAGTTCTTATATTTCAGGTCGCCCTGCATTGCCTTCTGGAACCATTCGTGCTGCGTGGAAGTATGATTGAATACCATATCGAGCATGATATCAATCCCTCTCTTTTTTGCTTCTGCACAGAGGACCTGGAAGTCCTCAATGGTGCCATAGCGTGGATCGATGGCGCGGTAATCCGCTACATCATATCCATTATCTCTTTGAGGAGATGGAAAGAAGGCATTGAACCAGATATAGTCGATTCCAAGTTCCTGTAAATAATCCAGTTTTGAAATAACTCCCGGAAAATCGCCCCATCCGTCACCATTCGTATCACAGAAGGATTTCGGATAGATCTGATATACTGTTTTTCCTTTGAATTCCATTTCCCCACCTCAATTTCTATTACTTGATAATACCAGTTTCCTTAGCCTTGACA
>Ga0268356_10094_pt1 | contig 65472 bp, 82 predicted proteins | sample BioMet10_FD_194415 | JGI IMG/M metagenome (GOLD analysis project Ga0268356, IMG submission 194415) | Sewage microbial communities from Oakland, California, United States - Biofuel 10 (PacBio Assembly) | ecosystem: Engineered > Wastewater > Sewage > Unclassified | place: USA: California | collected...
TTCCAGCTCTACTTCGATTTGTATAATCCAAATTTCCTTTTTTTTTTGATCTGTAGAATGTACTCTTTAACACGGGTTTTTCTTATGCACGGCCCCCCCTCGGTTTCGCCAATGCGTCCCCCAAGGGGGACGGGTGCATAACGCTTGCAACTCGGTATTACCTGTACATGATTCCGCTGAGCATATTCTGGGTTGCAGGTAATACACACATCATGTCGCAACCGGGGGATGCCTCAGCGTGCGGGGGCGGCGGGCTTGCAGGAGACCTAAAGAGCGGTGTTTTATTTTTTGCGGATTTTCTACAGAGCCCTTTTTTTAGTACCTTTAAAATTTTTTAAGTAATCCGCAGGCAATTTTACGGACTCCCCCTGGCGAGACGGGTGTAGCAGTGCCACCCGCCGGGCGCGAGGGGGGGATGGGGCAGAGTACTCACTCTGATAAAAAAACATGATGCCAGTTACCTAACGTTATTTTCTTTATGAAAAATGTGCTGGTTATTCTAAACTACCTACACCAGCGAGAACGTCCCGTACTTCCCGCCGCCGCCCGGGTGCAGCACGACACGGCTTTCCCGCAGTGCGGATACGGCCTCTGCCACTTTCGGGTGAATGGCCTGGATCTCGGCAAGGGAATGTCGGTGATCACTGCGATCTCGTTCCCGAACGCAGCAATAAACGAGGCATAGATCTCCTTACATTTCTTCGTGTTTGGCGACGAGGCACCGGTAACGGTCTGGATGATCTGGGCAAGGGGCAGCACGTGGAGATACGGCGGCCGGGGCCGGGCGGTTCCCTCTCTAGATAGTTCCTTTGCCCGGTCGGATACGCCTTTTTTGATCTGCCCGCCATCATTTCGGGCATCTCCAGTTGTGCCCGATTGCCTCTTTTAGGGAATACTGCGTGTAACAGCGGGTACATGCCGTGCGGTTGTACTTTCCCTCTTCCGGGAAGAACCCGGCGTTTAACGCAACGTGCCCGGACCGGACCGCGGCAAGCACGTCTTTTGGGGTCTTGGCACGGAGATCGAACCGGGTAAACTCCCGCCCGAGCTTGTCCGGCGCCGGGCTGTGGGCATCGGAATTGGTCAGGAACGGGATATCGTAGAGGTCCGGGATGGCTGCGCCGTACGAGCTATCCGCAGAAAGGCCGAGCTCCAGGAAATCGATCGGCTCGCTCCCGTAACAGGCAGACACGCTGTCGAAATAGGCATACATCGCGGTCCACGGGGTAAATGCATGGGCCGGGCCCACCAGTGCACCGACCTCATGAGCCCGCCGGGCAATCTCTTCCCCGCTGAGATACACGTGGGGCCGGCCGCTCGTAACAAAACTCTTGGCGGTTCCGGCCAGGAGCTCGCGGAGCTGGCCGAACTGGGCGGGATCTTCGGCAAGGACAACGTGGTGGACCCGGTTCTTGTCCTCGATCTCTGTCTGCGGGACGATGGTGATCCCGGCATCGTTCTCAAAATACGGTTCCCATCCGGCAAGCCAGTCCGGCTGGAGTGCATCGCCAGTACCCAGCACCTGAATCCCCTTCGTGACGCAGCCTTTTATGAGCTCCTCCGGCTGCATGAACCGGGAAACGGCTATCGAGTACGGCGAATGGATGTGCAGGTCGGCATTGGCAAGCATTGCTACCTTCCGGATTGGACATGCGACGATAAAAAAGCCGTTGGACCGGGTAAAAAACATCCCGATCCGGTTACAGGTAATCGTTGCGCTTCCGGGGAATGGGCGTATCCTTCTTCCAGAGCTTGATGTCCCGCGCCCGGTCGAAATAGAACTTCGACTCCTCGGGTCTCCCCAGCTCCTTTAGGCAGATGCCGATGTGGTTCCAGCTCTCCATGCTGTTTGGCAGGTTGTTTACCACCATCTTGAATGTCTCGACCTGCTGCATCGAGGTACCGGTTGTTCATCTGCATAACGCCCATCTGTTCGAGCGTCTCGCCCATATCGTAGAGGACCTCGCTGTTCCCCGGCGCAAGTTCCACGGCCCGCAAAAAGCACCGGAGCGCCTCGTCGTAATCTCCCAGCGTCCGGTAACAGACGCCCCGGTCGTTCCAGACATAGTGGAGTTTCTCGTCGATTTCGAGCGCCCGGTCGAAGGCTGCAATCGCGCCGCGGTAATCCCTCTTTTTCGCATAGAGCTGAACTCCCTCCTTGTACTGGGCGGTTGCCTTCCCGAGAAGACGGTCGATCAGCCCGGCTGTGGCCGGGACGTGTTCCGATGCCGCAGCATCGGGATGGGACAAGAGCTCTGCGGGTTCTGCCTCGTCAAGGCTTACATCCTTAAACGTGGTCGTGACATCCCGCACGATGCAGACGGCTGCGACAAAATCGCCGTGGCTGTCGAAGACCGGCATCGCCTTCATCCAGAGCGTCCACTCAGTACCGTCGGGTTTTTTTGCCCGCGTGACCGCGACCACCGGCCCGTTCTTTTCACGCGAGATGATCATGTACCGGCATTTCCGGATCTCTTCGTCCGGGGTAAAGACCATGTCCACGAGCATCTTCTGGACCCGGCCAAAGAACGGCTCAGGCACAGGCATGGTTCCCCTTTTCAAGGAGCATATGCGCCGAAACCCCGGTCAGCTGTTCCAGGGGGGAGTTCCAGGCGATCACTTTCCCGTCGGGATCGATAGCGAATTCGGGATCGAGGGAGAAGGCGACAAGATCGGTCACGATCTTTCGTGAGAGTCCCTGCGCCTTTCCCATGAACCGCTGGTCGACCGCATGCCGGATCATCTGCTGGAGCTCGACAAACGGCATGTCGGTCTCTTCGCCTTTTTTTAAGAAGAAGTTGGCACCGTTGTTGAGCGCTGCGATCGCTGCATGCTCCCGGCCTACCCCGGTAAAGATGATCACCGGGGTGACGTCCCCTTTTCCCCGGATGATCTTTAAAAATTCGATACCGTTGATCTCCGGCAGGTCGTAATCGAGAACAATAGCATCGAAGGTGTCCTTTTCAAGCAGTGTAAGCGCTTCCCGGGACGACTGCGCCGGCTTTACCGAGATATCGCCGGATTTCTCCAGAACGAGCTGGGTAACGTCCCGTACAGCAGCATCGTCATCCACCATGAGGACCGAGAGCACCGACACACCCCTGCTTCCTAGTATATTTTCCTATTGTATATTCATAATGGCATAGACTTTAATACCGCTGATCTGGATCGCGGCCGATCCCGGTCTAAAAATGGCCTGACAACACCCGGCCGTGCAGAAATTCCCTGCTTTCAGGATAAGAATCTAAAAATGAGATTATCGAATCAATAAAAAAGCCCGGGACAGATCGGAAAAGCTCAGCCGATATAGCTGAGCTCCTCGTCCTGCTGGAGTCTCTCGTTCTCCAGCAGGCCCTCAACGACCTTTTCCATCTCGGCTGCCCGGTCGTTGAGCTGGGTCGGGTCGACCGGTACCGCAATGATCTTCGAGAGCACGGCAAGCACGCCCGCTGCGCTCATCGGGTCGACCAGGTACCCGCTCGTCTCGCCCATCAGGCAGACCGCATCGATCCCCCGCATGCCGCCCATGCCGAGGATGAGCCCGGCAGCCCCGATGATCCCGCCGCCCGGCTCGTCGCGTTCGAACGTGACACCGGCAGCCTCGATCTCGGGCTTAAGCTCGGCTCGGTTTGTCGCCCCGAGCACCCGGGGCGTGTTCACCAGGTGTCCGACTCCGAAGCCGCCGAGCGTATAGATCCTCTTCACACCGAGTTCGGCCGCGACATCAAGGTACGCATCGGCCATGAGGTAGTGGCCCTCGTTTGACGTGCTCTGGAAATCGCCCACTAAAAACACGAGGTCGTGCTGCTCTGCGCGGTAGAGGAAGATCTCATTTCGCGGGAGCCGGGCGATCCCGTTCTCATCGAGGATCACTTGCGGGGGCAGGTAGATCGCATGGATCTCGCCGATCTTTGTCGCCTTGAGCATGTGGATCATGTACTCGGCCACGAGTTTTCCCACCTGGCCGATACCGGGCAGGCCTTCGATGAGCACAGGGTCGTTGAGCTTGCGATCCGTAAACGAATCCTCGTACCGGATGCTGATATCGTCAATCATGGCAGGACTCCGATTTGGAGATCCGCCGGTACCTGCCGTACCGGTCCTGAACGGAAAACCGGGCCGGGTGCGCCGGCACAGTAGCAGTCCCGCAGGCCGGACAGGACGGTAAAAGAGTATAGGTATGGTCTTTTGGGCAGCGACGGATCCGTCCGCTCATTGGCTCTTCCCGGACTTGGGTTTCTTTACCAGCTTCCCCTCACCGCCGGCCTTTTCGAGGACCGCAAAAGCGGCATGGGCAGCCTTTTCAAGAGCCTTTTCTGCCTTCTTGTAATCCGGCGCTGTCACCTTGATCCGGTAATGGGGAGCGCCGAGATACAGGATCTCGATCTCCGCACCGGCTGTCTTTGAATCGTGCGCCTTCTTTAACGCCGATTTTATGACCGAGACCCCGTCGGGCTGGGCGGACATCATTTCGAGCTGGCCGGTCACTTCCACCTTCGGGATCTTCACGTTCTCGTGGGCGATATGCACCAGCGCTTCGCCCGCCTTCTTCGAAAGTCCCAGTTTCTTGACCGTTGCCTCGCTGTCAAGGACAAGGTCCTCGAAAACGGAGTAGAGATCCCCGTATTTTTCAAAGACCGCCTGTTCCAGCGTTGCCGCAGGTTCGCCGGATTTTTCCGCGGCAAACCCGATCCATTTTTGGGCCTTGGACTCGTTTTTCCATTCCCGGATCTTCTCGCGGCGCTGGTGATCGTTGACATCCTTTAACGAGAGATCGATATGCCCCCGGTCCCGGTCGACATTGAGGACCTTGCAGACGATCTTCTGGCCTTCGCGGATGTGGTCCCGGATATACTTGATCCAGCCGGTTGCAATCTCGGAAATGGGAATGAGCCCCTGCCTGCCGTTGTATTCGTCGAGGGAGACGAACGCTACGAAATCCTTGACCGTTTCAACGGTGCAGACAACCAGTTCGGATTCCTGGGGCCATTCTCTGTCCGGCATGTCAGTAGCTCTCACTTGAACTCGGAGACGACTTCGGCTTTTAAGGTTGCCTTGCCGCCGGTCGGGGTCGCAAGATCCCTGCCGCAGACAACGCACTTGACTGTCGTGCTCGCCTTGGAAAAGATCGTCTGTTCATTATCGCAGTCCGGGCACTTGACCTTAACAAAGCTGCTCCGGTTTTCCCGTGCTTCGCGTACCATATTTTCTCACTCCGTCAACTCGAACTTGGCAACGCGGTATCCCTTGCGGAGATGCGCCTTTCCGCAGACCGTGCAGCGGTACCTGACGTTGATCTTCTTTGTCGGTTTGTCGCCACCCGGGACTTTCGAGAACTTGCCCATGTTGCCCACTTTGCCCCTGCGTCCTTTCTGGCGGTCGATCCAGTGGAGGCCGGTCGTCTTGCTCTTCTTGACCTTCTCCACTTCGTGGATCTGGTGACTCCTGCAGAAGGGGCAGTAGGTTTTGAATTTTGTTGGCATCTTCATGATGATTTCACCGATACTAATCCGATAATCGAATCCCAGTATTATTTACTAAGGTTCATATTTAAGATATGGGTGCGGCCCGCATCCGATTCGGACACCGGTACCCTCTCTTTTTTTTGTTTTTTCGCAATTCTCTCGTGGCGAAGAGTGTAAAGTTTTGGCGTCGGAATCTTAAATAGATTCGGATATACCGCCCTTACCAAAAAACGGGTGCCCACCTTGTGCAGGAGGTGTGCCGTTTACCTGCAGGCCGGGAGCGTGACCGCCGTGACGATCCCGCGGTCGCTTAAGACCGTTGCATTCCTTTCGGGAAGGGTCACGATATCGCCTTTTGCAAGCGCGTAGATCCTCCCGTCGATCCCCATGAACGTGTCCATGTCCGCTCGGACCCGGACGAGAAGGTAGTGCGGGGTGAGGGGCGGTTCTTCCGGTGCCGCAGCGGCAGCAGGGGCCGGCTGCTCTCCCGCTTCGCCGGGTTCTGCGGATCCCGCCTCGTACGCCGCTTCCCAGTCATCCTCGCTCGTCTCGGCCGGGACTGCGGGAGTGGCAGGGGCCACAGGAGCCGGCGCTGCAACCGGTGCCGGTGCGGGGACGAGAGGCTGCTTCTCGTTTTTCAGGAGCGTGCCCTGGCAGGCGAGGAGGCCGGCCGCTACCTGTTCGAACATGGTCTTCTCGGACGGGAGCATCCTTTTGACCTCTTCGCGGTCATAGTAATTGCCCTCGGCATGCACGAGGGCGAGGGCCACGATCTTGCGCGACCGGATGGCAAAGAGATCGTGCATGGTCTCTTTCATCGCAATGGTCTCTTCGATGAGCGCCCGCGCCTCCTCCGAGAGCGGGTCCTCGATCGCGTACACCTTTTTTAAGAGCTCGGCGATCTCCGCATGCGTCCGGTCGAAGAGATCCGGGGGGTACCTGGAGAAGTTTCCCGGTTTCGCGCTCGGAGAGCAGGATGCTGCGCAGATCGTCAAACCCCATCAGGGCACCTTTGTCAGGGCTGGTTATGCACGCTGGTTATGCAATTTCCGCTATGCCGCGGCAGCAGAGGAAGACTGCCACCGCTTCGGGTACTGTAGTGATCCCCTTTTGGATCTGATAAGTGCTTCCAAGCATCGGCATGGCAAGCGGGAACCGGGCGTCCACCTTTACCTCCCGCTCGGAAAAGACCACGGCATCGGTAAGGGGATCGAAGGCAGCAAGGTCGCGAAGTTCGAGCTGCTGCACCTGCATCCCGCTCCCGCCGTGGAGGGAGGTCGGCATCCGGATCAGGCGTTTGATATCGGTCGTGACCGGTTCGTCGGCAAGAGCGGCCGTATCGTTCAGACGCTTTTTGAACTCACCTTCCTGTTCCTGCAGCGCTGCCCGGATCACCCGGTCCTTGAAGACCGTTGGATCGATCTTTGGTTTTGCAACTTCCGCCATCAGCTCGCCATGCCGTTTTAAGAACGCAGCAGCGGAATCCTTTCCCACACCTTCGAGACTCATCAGGTACTTCATCGCCTCCTCTTCGGAGAGGCTCCCGATCCACGCAAGGTACGCACCGAGCGCCTGCCGGAACCGGGCCGGCCACCCGGGCCCGGACGGGTTTGCCGAGAGCAGGATGACGGGGTCGAGGCCGATCCCGCAGATATAATCCACCAGCTCCCGCCGCTCCTGCGCTCCCCCATCCGCGGAACGCGAGGTCGCGGACAGTGGATATGGTAGCCGCGGCCCCCGGAGAAGACGAGCTTCGATCTGTTTTTTATTAAGCCCGAGCTCGCCGGTCAGCATCTCTAAGAGTTTCTCGGTCTCGGTCTTTACCCGGGAGAGCATCTGGTCGTAGGGACCTTTGACAATGTGGTCGGCATCGAGGTCGAAGATCAGGTCTGCCCCGCACCAGCCCTTCTCCGCCATGGTCGGCGCATCCGGCTTCTCGTAATAGGCGCTCGAATAGTAGATGTGCGAGGGAACTAGGTTCCGGATATAATCCGACATCTCCCCCCGGCCGGGGAACGCGATGTGCCGGCGCATCCGCATCTCTGGCAGCGCCCGGGTTAAAGAGGACAAAACCCCACTCGCGCTGTTCGAGCGACGACGGGGCGACAAGTACCGCCTTCTTGTAATACTCGGCAAAGCGCTGCCGCACAAACTCCGTGGTGGCCGGGTTCATGGCATCTCTTTTACCATGTAGGGCCCTTTTCGTTCATATCCCTGTCTCCGGTAATAGGGCCGCACCCCGATCCCGCTCATGATCGCAACGCGGCGGTACCCCGCATGCTTTCGCGATCTCCTCGGCACGGGCAAGCAGGATCCTCCCGAAACTCCGGTGCTGCCACTCCTCAACCTCCGCCGCTTCGGCTCCGACCGGGACCAAGGCTCCCGTACACGTGGAGCTCGCGGACGAGCGCGGCCTCGTGGAGCTCGGGGCGGAACTCCGAAGACGGGAACCGGAGCCGGGCAAACCCGATGAGCGAGTCGCCCGAGACCGCGGAGATGAAGTGCTCCGTTCCCCCGCAGCACTCGTAGGTTATCACCCGGATCTCGGCCTCCTCGTTTGAAGGGGAGGCGTACCAATCTCCCGGCAGCGGATGCAGCGGCAGCCGCCGGCCCTGTGCGGCGAGCCGGTTCTGGGCCAGCTGCCGGAATTTGAGTGCCGTGACCCGGCAACGATCAGCTTTGCCGGGATATCGCGCTGCACCCGGGAGAGGACGCGTGTATTCGGGGATGAGCGACTTCGCATAGGCGATGAGGTCGATGAGCTCGTCTTCCTCGTACGGGGCGTATTTTTTGAGTTCCCAGAGCTCCTCGATCTCGGAACCGGGCGTCACGAGCGTAGGATAGATCTTTAAAAAATCCGGCTTGAACCGGGCGTCCGAGAAGATGGTCTCGAACATCTCCTTGTCCTTTGCGATCGTCGAGTGGGGGAGGTTGGGCATCATGTGGAACCCGACCTTGATCCCCGCATCCCGCAGGAGCCGGTTTGCCTCCGCCGTATCCGCGACCGTGCAGCCGCGGCGGTTGAAGGCAAGGATCTCATCGTCCGTGTGCTGGACGCCGAGCTCCACCTTGGTCACCCCGAGGTCGAGCATCCGGTCGATATGCTCCCGTCTGCACCAGTCGGGGCGGGTCTCGAAGGTGATCGCAATGCACCTGACATCCGCGGTCTCGTTTGCCGCCTCGACTTCGGCAACGGACGGTGCCACGGGCGCCGGCGTGTCTCCGGGGTACACGTTCATCGCCTCGATGCAGCGGGCGACAAACTCGTACTGGTACTCCACGGGCCGGGCGGTCATCGTCCCGCCCATCACGATCAGCTCCACCTTTTCCACCCGGTGGCCGAGCGTCTCGAACTGGCCGAGCCGGGCATGGACCTGCGCGAAGGGGTCGTAGTTGTGCTCGCGGGCCCGCTTTGCGGCAGGCTCTTCCCCGGTATAACTCTGCGGCGAGCCGAACGGATGGGCCGGCCCGCCCGGGCAGGGCAGGCACTTGCCGTGCGGGCAGGGATACGGCGAAGTCATCACGGCCACCGGCGCAACCCCCGAAAGGGTGCGGGTGGGCTTGACCAGAAGGACCCTGCGGAGGACTTCACGCTCTTCGTGTGTCGCGGCCGCTAAGATTGCCGAGTTCTTCGGGACCGATAAAAGACGGTACTTCCGGCAGACCTCGATCTTGGCACCTACGATACCGCTGTCCCCGGGGGGCAGGGAGAGGATGCGGGAGATGATCTCCCGCAATGCCGGTACCTCATCCATAAAAATTAATGTTCGACTGCGACCTGCTGTGTGGGGGCTGCTGCAGTCTCGGGAGAATAGTTCACCACATGCACCGGGTGGTGTCCTTCGATATGGGTAACGATCTCTTCGCCCAGCGTTAAAAGAGCATCCTTGTGAGCTTTCTTGTCCTTGTGGATATGGACCGGGGATATCTGGAGGGCGTCGTAGCGTTCGGTATCTATCTCTTCGTTCGTGGTGGTCTCGTAATACTTTCTGATGTGTACCATCAGCATATGCAGGTGAAGCAACTCTTCCTTTTGCACACTATCGCCTTCTCTCTCTAAAAAATTACTTTTTCTATCGCGGCAGATATACCTTATTGGTGAGATTTATAAGAGAAATCCTTCACCCGTGGGGTATGCTCGCGGGACTGGCTATAGGGGACGCGTTGGGTGCGCCCTTAGAAGGATCTGCCCAATCTGGGGCGTGGCTGACAAATATGCAGTCCGGAGGGCGCCATTCCCGTAAGGCCGGCCAGTTCACGGACGACACGCTCCAGGCCCTTGCAGTCGCAGAATCGCTCCTTGCCTGTAAGGGATTTGACGGATCCGACCTTGTTTTGCGGTTTTTGGCCGGATACCGCGAACGCCCGGAATGGTACGGCCCGACCTCGTCCGCGTTCTTCGATCTGGTCGCCCGCGGCACCCTGCCGCAGCGGGCCGCATGGCTCGTGCACAAAAAGAACTGGGGTAGCCGGAGCAACGGGAGCGTGATGCGGGGCTTCCCGCTTGCCATCTGGTACCCGGCAGACCGGGTGTACGATGTCAGTATTGTTTGTTCGCGGCTGACGCATTACGATCCGGTTGCCGCTGCCTGTTCCGCGTGGCTCAACGGGATGGCAGCCGATCTCTGCCGGGGTGCGTCCCGCAGGAAGGCGTTCCTTTCGGCCCGGGCCCGGTGCCGCGATCCCGAGGTCCTCGACCGGCTCGGGAGCTACGAACGCTACCGCCCCGAGGCAGCGCTCGACGCGGTGCTCTGCTCGCACGCTGCCCTGTACTGTTTCATGAACGCGAAGACCTTCGAGTACGCCGTGCTCTCTGCCGTGAACCTCGGGGGCGATACGGACACCGCGGGTGCCTGCTGCGGGGCGCTTGCCGGCGCGTACTGGGGCTTTTCTGCCATTCCGGAGCGGTGGATCCGGGTGCTCGAAGGCCGCGACCGTGTAATTCGTGCTGCAGGAGACCTGTGGGCAGGCCGGGTGGATGCGACACCCGCACAATAATACCAGAATCCGCTATTTTTGTGCCCGACCCCCTGCATGCCTCCCTCTTCCTGTGGCACCGCATATCCCTGCCGAAACACAAGGTATTTCCTGTTTTTTCCCCGTTGATTTCCGGATCGTAAAGATACCGGCCCTATGACAGAACCCGGTTATGCGGGATCCCTGCAACACTAATTTTGGTTCCGACCCCCTGCATGAGTTTTGGTAAAACAGGATCAAAAACGGCAATTTTCCGGTGAAAAATATTCGTTGATCAAGAGAATTGTGGTGTAGGGGGTCGGACCATAATTTAGTTTTTTGCAGGGGTTTGGCAACCGCTCCTGCGAAAACGTAAAACTATGCTGATTCACAAAGACGGACATACTAGAATAGCCTGGAAAACGAGGATTACGCCGGCCGGACTTCGACCAGTTTTAAGGCCCGGCCCTTGCCGCAGATATCGGAGGCGTTCCCGAGCACGTCCCCGACCACGTACTTCTCGCCCTCGACAACGCCGTCGGGACGGCAGAGGGGATAACTCCGGCAGTCTGTCTTGTTGCAGGAGAACTCGATCTTGATCTTGGAATTGACTATTGCCTTGTCCGCACTGATGAGCATGGAGACCGGTGCCTCGGTCACTTCGACTGCGGTCGCCCCGTTGTAGTGGACCGGGCATTCGTGGTGGGTGCTCCTGACAGAAACCACCCGGTACCGGTGCCCCTTGTTGAGGTTGTGGCAGGCCTTTTTTACCTTGCAGGTCCCGCACTCCGGGGACTCGCCTTCGTAGATGAACTCGGTGCCGGGCTTTGCGAGAACGGTCCCGACGAGCGTCACTTTCGTTTTGGTTTCTGCCATGCCAAATCCCTTCCATTGCATATAGTATCGGCTCACTCGGAATAGAGCATCGAAACAAGCCGCTGTGCCGATTCCTTCGTGATGCCCGTATCAAAGATCGTGAAGCGCTCCGGACGGATAGTCTTTGCCATCAGGAGGGCCTCGACCGCGACCTCGTCGCTGATCCCGAGATCGGCCGGGGTCGTCGGGGCGCCGATCGTCTTTAACGAGGCACGGATCCCCCGCCAGTCGCCGCCGTGCAGGTACATCGAGATGATGGTGCCGATCCCGCAGCTCTCGCCGTGCAGGGCCTTTCCGGGCGCGAGCCGGTCAAGGGCGTGGGAGAACTTGTGCTCCCCGCCGCTTGCCGGGCGGGAAGAGCCGGCAATGCTCATTGCAACGCCGCTCGAGAACGAGCGCCTTTGTCACAAACCACGCCGACTCCTCCTGGTGGGGCTTGATGATATCGGCGTTATTCACGAGGATCTCATGCGGTCATCTTCGAGAGCGCGATCGCGTACTCGCTCATTGGCTCGCCTTGATCCGGTGGGCGAGCTTCCCAGTCGAGGATCGCGGTGTAATTGGAGATCACGTCCGCACAGCCGGCCGCGAGGAGCCGGTGGGGTGCCATGCAATAACCCCGGTATCGGCGATGATTGCCGCCGGCGGGTGGGCTTCTAATGAGACATTGCCTTCGCTTGTCGGGACCGAGGCCCGGGCCGATGCAATCCCGTCGTGGGATGCAGCGGTCGGGACGGAGATGAACTGGCGGTCGAGGTTGTACGATACGATCTTTGCGGTATCGATCACCCGGCCGCCGCCGACGCCGACAACGAAATCGACACCCTGTGCGGCCTGCTCCGCCTCTTTTATAATTGCCGGGCTGATCTCCTCCGCAATGAAACCTGTACGCTCCCTGAACGGGAAAGGTATTCCTGCACGGATTTACCCGCCCGTTCCATCGTGCTTTTCCCGGAGATCAGGAATGCGGATTTGCCCAGCTTTAAGTCTTCGCAGACCGGGACTACCTGCCCGAGCACGTCGTGGCCGATCACGACATCGCGCGGCAGCTGCATCCACTTCGACTTGTCAAAGACCTTCTCTTTGAGTACTTTTATTGCATCTGGGCTCATCCGGATTATGAATGATTAGTGATTTCATATACAAATATTACATCGATCCCGTCAAGTACGGCGAACCCTATAATATTGTCGAGACAATCACCTACGCAATCATCCTTATTATCGGCGTGTACCTGCTCTACCGCTGGTTCTCGAATTCAGAATGGCTTTCCCAAAGGGGCATAAAACTCGATTCGGCGTTCATCCTCGCCACCCTTCCCTATGTTGTCCTCGGGGGTGTGCTGCGGGTCATCCAGGACGCAGGCATGGTCACCGGCGACTGGCAGTACCTGATCGTCACGCCGCCGATCTACTTTTTGCTCTTCTTCTTTGTCCTTGCCATGATTTTTATCGGCGGGACGCTGAAGAAAAACGGCCTGATACAGAACTTTTTGTCGTTCTATACCTGGCCGGCTGCATGGCAGTCCTCGTGGTCTCGCTTATCCTCTTCTCGTGGGCCATGACATACGGCCATATCGACCTCTCCATCCTTGGGAATCATCCCGCTGATGGCGGTTAACGGCGGGAGTACTCGTCTGGGCCTGCATGCGCTACCTCTTAAAATGGGATTACGTGAACGACCCGCTCTACCTTGCCCTGATCTTCGGGCAGATGCTCGATGCCAGTGCCACGAGCTACGGCCTCACCTTCCACCCGGCCGTCCACTACATCGAGCAGCACGTGGTCGGCTCGAACCTCATCGAGATGACCGGGACCGCGTTTGTGATGTTCCCCTTAAAACTCGTGGTGCTCTTCCCGGCGATCTATATCATGCAGCTGTACCGGAAAGAGGCAAACCAGGCGTTCTGGCATCTCGTGCTCCTTGCGATGATCGTTGTGGGACTTGCACCGGGTATCCGGGACATGGTCCGGATGGTTCTCTATGTCTGATACCGATCTCCCGCTCCCCCGGGCTTCCCCTTAAAAAACGCCCTTGTCGTCACCATCCTCCTCTTTATCGTGGCGATGCTCGTTGGCTGGGTCGGTACGGCCCATACGCCCGCGATCGGCGAAGCAGCTCATGGAGGTCTTCGAAAAAGAGGTAGCCGGCCAGATTACGGTAGGTGACCCCGTTGACATGTGTGTCAAGCTCCTCGCAAACAACCTCGAAGCCTGCATCATGCTCTTTTTGGGAGGGGCATCGTTTGGGATCCTCACCCTCTTTATCCTGGGCCTGAACGGGCTCGTGATCGGATCGGTCACCGAGATCGTGAGCCAGGGCCATTCGGCGGCATTCATCGCAGCCGCCCTTCTGCCTCACGGCATCTTCGAGATCCCGGCGTTTATCATTGCCGGGGCGCTCGGGTTCTGCTATGGCTCAGTCGCTTATCGCCGAATGGTACGGTGCAGGGCGACACGGCAGAAGATGCCGGAAAATATGCCCGGCTCTTCCTCCTGTACGTACTCCCGCTTATCTCCGTCGCAGCGCTTGTCGAGGCTTTTATTACGCCGGCAGTCATACATTGGTAGCTTAATATCCGAGGCTGTACATGGAGGAGGACACAGGCGCCCTGCCCAAAAAGCAGGATTTTTCCGAATGGTATAACGAACTCTTATGGCGTGCGGAGATCATGGATGTCCGCTACCCGGTAAAGGGGCTCTATGTCTGGTTCCCGTACGGGTTTGCGATCCGCCGCTTCGTGTACGACCGCCTGCGGCAGCTGCTCGACCGCGACCACAAAGAAGCCCTTTTCCCGCTCCTTATCCCCGAGCAGGAGTTCATGAAGGAAGCCGAGCACATCAAGGGCTTCGAGGACGAGGTCTACTGGGTGACCCACGGCGGCACGACTCCCCTCGACGTGAAGCTCGCGCTGCGGCCCACGAGCGAGACGGCGATCTACCCGATGTTTGCGCTTCTGGGTGCGCTCGCATGCCGATCTCCCCTTAAAGATCTACCAGGTTGTGAATACCTTCCGGTACGAGACAAGCAGACCCGTCCGCTCATCCGGCTCCGGGAGATCACCTCCTTTATGGAGTCCCACACGGTGCACGCTACCTGGGACGAGGCGGAGGCTCAGGTGGAGTCGGAGATCGCGCTCTCGCAGGAGTTCTACAAGAGCCTCTGCATCCCGATTGTCATCTCAAACGCCCCGACTGGGACAAATTCCCGGGTGCAGATATACGATCGCTATCGATACGATCATGCCCAACGGCAGGACCCTCCAGATCGGGACAGTGCACCACCTCGGCGACCACTTTTCGCGTACTTTTTCGATCCAGTATGAGGACAAGAACGGGGAGCAGCAGATCGCATACCAGACCTGCTATGGGATCTCCGAGCGCTGCATTGCGGCCCTCATCTCCGTCCACGGGGACGACAAGGGTCTTGTCCTGCCCCCGGACGTTGCCACGCTCCAGGCCGTGATCGTGCCGATCACGATCGGGAAACGACGCGACGACGTGCTGGCAGCGGCGGATAAACTCAAAGCCGATCTCGAATCCGCAGGGTTCCGGGTGAAACTCGATGCCCGCGACATGCGCCCCGGGGCAAAATACTACTGGTGGGAGCTCCGCGGCGTTCCCCTCCGGCTTGAACTGGGGCCAAGAGATCTCGATGCCGGTACGGCGATGGCAGTAAAACGGACCGGGGAGAAGACCACCATCCGCCTCGCAAGTGCCTCTGAAGACACCACCCGGGTCCTTGCCGAGGTAGCCGGTGCGCTCCGGGCAAAGGCGGAAGACGGGATGAAAGCGCACCTGTGCAGCGTTGCCTCCATGGAGCAGCTCAACGGGGCGCTCAACGACGGTAAAGTCGCTGTTGTCCACTGGTGCCAGGACCGGGCCTGCGGCGATAAGATCGAGGAGCAGGCAAACTCGAGCATCCTCGGGACGAACGTGCGGTCGCCCTATGTTCAGGAGAGCGACGGGCCCTGTGTGATCTGCGGGAAACCAGGCAAGGCAACGCTTGTCGGCAGGACATACTGACCGGGGCCCGGAATGCAATACATTAAATGTATGGGAGAATACCACTCCCTATTAACTTAAGAACGCGAAAACAGAGGTATTATCTGTACATTGTTCCCGAAACGGTGCCCATGAAATCCTATGCCCTCGTCTTTCTGGTTGTTCTCCTTGCTGCCTGCGTGAGCCTTCCGGCTTCTGCCGGGATTACCGCAGTAACGAGCGGGCCGCAGACTATCGTAAAGGCCGACACCGTCAACCTCACCGGGACCGATGCAACCAACGGTACCATGGCCCTTTGGATCGTTGGCAGGAACTATTTTAACCTCCTCACTACCGAACCGGATAAAAAAGGGAACTTCATCTTCACGATAAAACCCGATGAGACCAACCGGTTCTCCAGCGGGCAGTATGCCCTCATCCTCCAGGACCCCGGGGCTGACAGGACATTCGAGATCACGCCCCTGCTCTGGAGCGACGGGATCCGCGTCGCCGACCAGGGAAAAGTGCTCACGAATCTCGGCGACAAATCCTCGTTTAAAGCCGACATCGGCACGGTCGCCGGTGCCATCCTGAATGCATCGTCAGTTTCCGGTACCGACGATATATTTACCCCGTATTACTTCTCTGTCGAAGAGCCGTCAGTACGGTTTAACCGGGCAGATCCCGCCAATGGCATGAAACTGCCGGACCAGACTACCGGGGAATCTATCCTTATCACCGGTACCACCAACATGGGCCCGGAGAACGACCTCACGGTAGAGATCCGGAATGCGACGGATCGGACACTCGTCACGTCAAGGAGTATTCCGGTCGAAGAAGGATCCAATACGAACCAGTGGACCTACTCGCTTGACGCACCCGGTCTTGCGGCAGGAGAGTATACCGTAACGGTCGGGCAGCAAAAATATTCAACGATCGGCGAATCCTCAGCCCGACTTACCATCCTCGAATACCGGATCGCAGGTTCCCCGACTACAACGGTCCTGCCCGAACTGCCCGTTGCCACGGGTGATTTCTACAGCCTCGTCCTCCCCCTCATCATCAGCTTTGCCGCTCTCATCATTATCGGGATCATCATGATAGTCTCCCTGCGAAAATGAGAGGTTACGGTAAGAAAACAGGACAGGGAAGACCGGTCAGACTGCAATTTTTAAGTCGGGTTGCATTCCGGCACTCTAAAAATAAAAAAGAGATTTAGCACCGGTCGCAGACAAAATCGACGCGAACGGAAGTGTGGCGCATATCTCCGCTGATCTGCTTTTTCCCGCCGAAAACAAAGTGGCGGTGGCATTTCGCGCAGCGCTTGGGCCGGATCCGGTCCAGCAGGCCCATGGGCAGTTCGAGCTGGAATTCGGTCTTTGTCCACTCCGCAGGGGGCTTGTCCGCATTCTGCTCGTAGTTGGTGACAAACTCCATGATCTGCGAAGGCGGGACGCCGAGTTCGACGAATTTCTTGAAGACAAAATAATTGAAGATCAGCCACGAGAGGTCGGAGCGGTCGAGGATACCCTCGTAATCGCCGACCTCTTCGTCAAATTCCTCAAGCGAGCACCCGCACAACGGGCATTTCCCTCCGACGAGCTCGTCGAGGAAGACCTCTTCCTGGCAGCCCGGGCAGGTCGTGTGCGGTGCGTGCATGCGTGATGACATCGTTATCTCCGTATTATAGGTTTATGGGGTGTATTCACAAAGGTATTTTTGGAAAAACTGCGTTTAACGGCGGAATTTTTCCGGTCTTTTCCTGGATTATCTATGGGTCGGGAGGGAAGATATAGGTATCATCCTTGCATACAATGCCCGATAATACGTTTGTGGTTCCCGAGAGAACCGGCCGTTTTAGCTGGCCTCGGGCTCCGGCGGTTCCATCACGAGCGTACCGAAGATCACCTTTTCCAGGACCTGGGCAACGTACCGGATATGCATTGCTTTTTCCATGTCCTCGTTCCGGTGGACATCGGCATAAAGCTGGAGCCGCAGGAGGGCAAACCGGAACCGGTCGAGGGTCTCGTCGTCCAGTTTCATGGCGTCGCGGTAGATCGGTTCGAGAAGATCGGGGAATGCCTGCGGCTGTTCGAGGCAGGCGATCACCGGTTCGTACAGGGCGAGAGGCTCGGATTTCCCGCACAGTATCCTCATGTAATCCATGCCGGTTAACCCTCGACAACCCTGACAAGGGCTTCCATGACCTTGTCGACGCTCTCCCATGTCGGGCTGTCCCCGCGCCGAATGATAAATGGCCTTCCCTCGTCACCGGCTTTACGCATCTCTATGTCGATCGGGATGGCGCCAAGGAAGGGCACCGAGAACTCCTCGGCGATCTTCTTTCCGCCGCCCTTGCCGAAGAGATCGATCTCCTGGCCGCAGTGGGGGCAGATCATGCCGCTCATGTTCTCGATAATACCGATCACCGGCAGGCCCAGCTTCTCGACAAACTTAATCGCCTTCTTGGAATCGAGGGTTGCGACGTCCTGCGGCGTGGTTACGATCACCGCTCCCCTCACGTTGGGGGCGAGCTGTGCGATCGTAAGGGCCTCGTCCCCGGTGCCCGGGGGCAGGTCAACGACAAGGTAATCGAGGGAGCCCCAGGCAACTTCAGCGAGGAACTGGTTGATCGCCGCCATCTTCATGGGCCCGCGCCAGATAATCGGGGTGCTTGTGTCCGGGAGCAGGAATGCCATGGAGATGACCGCAAGGGAGCCCGTGACCTTGACCGGGACAATCTTGTTTCCCATGGTCCCGAGTTTCTGGTCCTCTAACCCGAGCATCTTGGGGATATTGGGGCCGTGGATATCGAGATCCAGCAGGCCGACATTATACCCGTGGCTTGAGAGCGCATAGGCAAGGTTGACCGATACTGTTGACTTGCCGACGCCGCCCTTGCCCGACAGGACGAGAATAACATGCCGTACATCGATGTTTGCCTTCGGGGGAAGGCCGGGTTTTGCATCGGAACAGTTCCCGGAAGATGCACAGCTGGAGCATTCGTGGGAGCAGGTTTCCTTCGTGGGTGTTTGCGGGATTTTTTCTTGTGTTTTCTTTGCCATGGTTGTAACCCCCAGACCTCGTTTCGAGCATATCAGTCGGTCATCTTTGGGTCTTAGTAGGTTTTTCCTGTAAGACAATAAAGCTGTGGAGATGGTACCCTGCAATGCGGGTGTTCCTGGAGCTGTACGGTTTTACTAAAAATATGCTCTGTAGAAATCATTTTCCCTGAACCAAACCGTATTTGCGAGGATGACCTCCTCTCTCCCTAGAGGTGGAGGCAGCCCAAGGGGACAACGCCCCTTGACCCCTCCGCCGAACAAAGATTTTTCAATTGTGCTTCCCGTGCACGGGTTTGCTCCACGGGGCGAGCACCCGTGGTCCCCTCGCAATAAAATTCTGGATGTTACTTATGGTTTTCTACAAAGCCAAAAAATACAAAAAAAATAGGGAAAGCCGGATCACAGGTTCCGAAAAGGTCCATTTTTTTCCTAAATGAATGGGGAAAAGCAGGTATTTTTAGCTGTACCCGCACAGATAAGACCAATGAAACCGCTCTCAGTCTCCCTGAGCTTTCTTGAATTTCCTTCTGATTATACTGCCGAGGGAGGAAACCGCTCGCCCCGCATTACCTTAAAGGACCTGGATGCGAATGCGGCATCGGTCGCTGTCATGGTGTTTAACCCGTTTATCAAATCCTGCTGCTCGTTTACCCCATGGATCATCTGGAACCTGCCGCCCGGACCGGTGATCCCGAACGGGATCCCGAAACAAGGTACCGTTACCGACCCTACTTCCGCAGTCCAGGGAATAACGGACTATGGGATCGTCGGATACACCGGCCCGCAGCCGCCACCGGGAGAGACACACCGTTACCAGTTCAGGGTGTACGTTCTCGACATCCTTCTCGATCTTCCCCCGGGCTCTGACAAACACAGCCTGGTGGCGGCAATGGACGGCCATATGATCCAGTACGGCGAGACCGTGGCTATCTGTACCCGCTGATTCTCCGGGAACCTTCCCGGAGACACTCGATTTGTGTCGGGCCGCAAATCCACCGGGTTCCCGGGGTTAATCGTACCGGCGATCGGTCTTCCGTTTTAACAGACACTCCGGCATCGCGGTATCATTAAAACCATCCTGCTCGTAAAATGAGATGAGATATGGATACGGTCCGAAAGCCCACAGGGTCTCTCTCCGGGAGCGAAGCGCGGATACACCGTTACACGGAGGAGCGCGAAGCACTCTTCTCGCTTCATGCGACCCGGAGCACCCAGGCAGTGCGGAGGAAAAACCGGAAACCCGACGATATACGGACACCGTTCTCCCGGGACGCGGATCGCATCATCCATACCCGGGCCTACACCCGGTATATCGATAAGACCCAGGTGTTCTACCTGGTAGAAAACGATCATATCACCCACCGGGTGATCCACGTCCAGCTGGTCTCGAAGATCGCCCGTACCATCGGCCGTTCCCTGCGGCTCAACGAGGACCTGATCGAGGCAATTGCGCTCGGGCACGACATTGGCCACATCCCCTACGGCCATTTCGGTGAAGCTGCCTCTCGGCCCTCTGTGAGGAACAGGGAATCGGAAAGTTCTCGCATAACGTCCAGAGCATCCGTTTCCTGGACCAGATCGAGGACCAGGACCTGACCATGCAGGTGCTGGACGGGATCCTCTGCCATAACGGCGAGAGCGACGATGTCAGGATCTCTCCCGTACCCTGCCCGGGCTGGGAGGCATTCGACCGGAAGGTTGCCGGGTATGCACAAAAAAGCCGGATGGCTCCACCGATGACGCTTGAAGGCTGTGTCGTGAAATTCGCCGATACGATTGCGTATATCGGCCGCGACCTCCAGGATGCAGAAGATGTCAAGCTGATCGCAGGCCCTGAAGAGATCCCAAAGGATTGCAGGGATGTCCTCGGGTCGGACAACCGCGTTATCATCGACACCCTCATCCACGACCTCATCGACCATTCCGATGCAGAAAACGGTGCGTATATTTCTTACAGCCATGATGCTGAACGGGCACTCGTAGCGCTGCGTGTATTTTCCCGTACACATATCTACGATAACCCAAAACTCACGGCAGAGCGGGAGAAGATAAAAACCATGTACCGAACCCTTTTTCACCGGTATCTCGACGACATCAATGCCGGCCGCCGTACTTCCCGGATATTTACCGAGTTCATCGATCTGCCGTGGGTGAACCGGGAATACGTGGCATCAACGGCACCGGCCGGGCTTGTCCGGGACTACATTGCCGGCATGACCGACCGGTATTTCCTCAAGCGCTTCGAGGAATGCGTGCTCCCGCATAAAATCGAGGGATCGTTCCGGTGAGCGCGGTTTATTCGTATTTCCCTTTTGGCCGTTCCCAGCCGGTAAACCCGCAGTAGATGCACCCGTCGCCATCGCAGGCCGGGCAGATCTTCTTTGGCGCCCGCACGAGAACGGTTCCGGTCTTGTTGCAATAGGTACAGCCGGCCCCTTCGCAATGCCTGCACGTTGCCGGTTCCCAGGATATGGTTTCGTCATGTCATTACCTTTCACCCCAGTTTAATCATCCTCGTCAAGGTACCGGGACAGGGCATCCAGCAGCTCGTCTGCAGTCTGGTACCGGTCTGCCGGGTTCTTTGCAAGGCACTTTAAGATGATCTTCTCGACCGCCTCTGCATCGGGATTATACTCGGTCGGCGGGATTGGGTTGTCCCGCACGATGGCATTGCCCACCTCGACAATACTCTCGCCACCGAACGGTATCGACCCGGTTACCAGCTCGTAAAAGAGTGCGCCCAGCTGGTAGATGTCCGTCCGTACATCTGTCCGCCCGAATTCGGCAGGGGATACCTGTTCGGGCGCCGCATACGAGAGGGAGAACCCGGCAACGCTCGATTTCTCCATGGTGGTTGCAATCACCTTGCTCATCCCCCAATCGGTGATCTTGGGGATGAAGTCCCCGGTCATGAGAATGTTGTGGGGCTTGATGTCCCGGTGGATGATCCCGTGGGCATGGGCATATGCAAGGCCGTCTGCGATCCCGTGGACGATATGCACGGCCTTCCAGACAGGGAGGGGCTTTGTAACCTCTTCGAGCGACCCCGGCACGTACTCCATCTCGACATACGGGACAGGGAGGATGTTTACCTCCAGCACTTCGACGATATTGGGGTGGCGGAGCGTCTGCCATGCGGCGATCTCGTTGAGGAAACACTTCCCGGTGACCTCGTCGAAACTGATGGGGAGCTTGACTGCTACCAGCCGGTTATCCGACTTGCGGTGGGCGGCAAAGACATTGGCCACGCCGCCGCGCCCGATATGCCGTATATCCGTGTATTTCCCCTCGAGTTCCGGAGGGAAATAGGCCTTGGGTGTCGTCGGGGGGGAAACAGTCTCTTCAGCAGGGACGACTTCTGTCTCCAGGGTTACCGGGACCGTCCGTTCGTCCTCGTTTTCCCGGGGACGGGCCGGGCGGACAGGCATAACAGGCTCCTCTGGTTCCTCCTCTTTTTGCGGGTCGGGCGAATGTGCAACGGTCTTCTCCGGGGACGACAGGATTTTGGAGAGACGGAACCGGCGTTTGTTCGATGAACGTACGATGAGAACTGCTCCTATCCCGATGACAACAATGACGGCAAGAATGGCAACGGCATATGCGGCCCGGTTGTCACTGCCTGAAGGGATATTGCCAACCGGCATGGTGGTCTGGACCGGGGATGCAGTCACCACGGCCGTAACACTTTGTCGGGGAGGAATAGTTTCCGTTCTGGTAGTGACCACCGTGGTCGCTGCTGTCGAAACGGCCGGTGCGGGAGTGACCTGCGTATAATACTCGGCCGGGTCCATGAGCGGGAACGAGTCTACTTCATTCTTTGCTCCGCCCTGGCCCCGACTTCCACCCTGGCCAACGGTGTAGGTCGTATCGCCAATCCCATCGGAGTTTTTGTCGGTGCCATGGTAATCGCTCCAGTAGTTCCCCAGCCGGCTCACCGAGGTTTTTCCCAGGTACACGTACGACTGGCTGGATAAGGTATCCCAGGCAGCTCCGGACTCCTTGGAAAAGACGTTCTCCGTGTTGGAGAACGTGTTGAGGACAATGGTATTCCCCTCGGACCGTTCGTCAATGGAGATCCCGAGGGTGTTTTTCATCACCCGGTTTTCCTCGATCACGTTGTCTTTTGCGTTTTTAAGCGAGATTCCTGCCTGGCGGCTGTCCGAAACAGGAATTTCCCGTAACCGTGTTGCTGCCTGCCGATGCGATCTCGATACCGATGGCATTACCCACGAGCGTATTATCTTCAATCGTGTTCCCGTTCGACGCGATGAGGATCCCGTCTGACTCGCTGTTCCTGACGGTAAACCCCCTGACAGTACAGCCATCCGCTGCTATCCCGATTGCATCGCCCCGGCTTCCCGGATCGATTACCGGCGCCCCGGCCCCGGTATCGACACCGGTAAGGGTGATTTTCTTTGTGATCTTCACGGTCTCGGGATACGTACCGCTCCAGACCGTGACCGTATCGAGCGGTGACGCCCAGCTGACCGCATCCTGGATGCTGGTAAAACTCGCTCCCGATGGCGCGACAGTGTACTCGGCGCCTGAAACGGGCACGCCGATAAAACACAGCGCCAGCAACCCTGCACAACAGAACACCAGGTATGTCCGGGCAGAAAAAAGGGAAACAGTCATGGAGCAGGTACCGCTATTCCGGATCACGGGGCATTATCCTATTTATATCTGTATAATGGGCCGGGTTATACTTCCCTGAATGGATGCTTTTCACGGGACCGGAGGGAGAATCAGCAGCAGCCGTGCGCTCCCGGCACCTTTTGCGAATTCCAGGAGATCGCCATCGTGGACAGCTGTCGGCACGTTTTTTTCCACCCGTGCATTATTAAGGACCGTCCCACCGGTGCTCCCGCAGTCTTCATAGAACCATCCCCCTTTTTTGAGGATAAATTTTCCGTGGGGACGGCTGATCCGCGTCACGGCGGTGTAAGTGCTGGACAGCTCGACATCGGAGTCCCCGGTTGCGTCCGCGGGGCGCTCCGGATCGATCCTCCCTACCCGGAGGCTGTCGGTCCGGAAAAGGAAGATCTTCCCATCGTCACGACCGCCGAGGACAATTGCCGCCGGCACATTCCCGAGCACTTCCTGCGAAAGGGTGTTTTTCACCTCTGCAAGCCTGCGGGAGATCTCCCCGCCGATGATCTGGACCCGGGTGTTTGAGAACAGGCCGAGATTCCGGATAATGGATTCCAGTCCGCCCGGAATAAGGGAATACTGCCAGACCGGGTGGATACCTTTTGAGGTCGGGGACCCGAGGCCGGCCTCTTTTTTTATCACCCCGATGCTCATGAGCTTGTCGAGATGCTTTTTTGTGTTTTCATAACTGGTTTCGATCTCGTTTGAGATCGCCCGGGCATCGCGGGGCTTCTTTTCTAAAAACTTGACGATTCTTAACCGTGCGCTGCTCGAAAGCACGTCAAGGTATTCTGATAGTTCATCGAGAGATTCAGTAGTATCCTCGACAACGATCGTGGGAGACTTATCTGCCGGGTCCATGGGCATTCACGTACTTGTACGTCGCTTTGTCGTATCATAACCCTATCCACTCCCGCCCGGACGGGTACGAATAACAACCGATCGGGTGATGTATGTAACCCGAAAGTTCAATCCACTAACCCGCATCATGGGGCCAATATATGTGCCATTGCATAAAACATTCAGATCAGGTGATACCGGAAAAACCGGTGTGTCACCGACCCATGAGAGAACAAAACCGGAGATGACCGAATGGATACAGGAAAGATCATGATGGGAACCGCACTGCTCCTGATTACGATCGGCCTCCTGGTACATCCTGCAGGTGCCGCGGATACCGGTACTGTCGCCTTTGGTGAAGCGGTGACAGGTTCCGCTGACGCGGGAACGGGCTGTGGAGACTGCACGGCAGGCAGTCTCCCGCCCACAGGTTTCTCCGGCAATGCCACGCATCCGTACGAACGATTGAACCTGTCTCCTGCACCCTGACAATTGCACACTTACCGGGTGCAACAGAGACATATTGCAGCTACATCCCTGTTCTTAAAAAAACAGGGACCTGCCTCGCGCACCAGAAAACAGATATTACAGACCTCCAGGCTTCATACAGGCACGATTGTGCCCCATACCTTCCACTTTTTAGCTACCTTTGAAGATTGTTCGTTTTGGTATTGGGCGGACAGCGCTGTCTCAGAGGATTATGAATTCTGACAACAGGTATCCAGAAGATACCCAGAACAAAGAAAGGGAAAAAAGAGAGACGAAAAAAAATCCGAGAGGTTATTGTTTCCGGCTACCCTGCCGGATGACAGCCCATGCACTGGCAAATGCCAGCCCTGCAATGGCTATGCCTCCAAAACCCGGGGATTTCTTTGCCGGTGTCGGGATGGATGTCAGCGGGACATACGTTGTCGTCTTCGTGGTCGGTTTCAGGGAATAGGTCGGCTGGGTCGTGGGCGGGGAAGTGACCGGAGTCGTTGTCCCGGATACCGATGACGTTGTTGTGGTGAGCTGGACATTGTCGAGCCAGCCGGTTGCAAACTTATTGGTCGAACCGTCACCGTAGTCACCGACAGAACCGATATAGATCCGGTTCATGTTTTTTAAAGGTTCCCGGGTGGAGAGGAAATAACTCCAGAGCATTGTTCCCGTTGCCTTGTTGGTCACGGTCATGGTCAGGACCTCGGAATCGTCGTTATACACAACCCGGACATGGTAAGGCGTATTGAGTTCGTATTTTACTGTCGATCCACCATACGAAGACGTATCGCTGGTTACTTCCATGAACTTCGCGCTCGGCGTGATGAGCCGAAGGGTCATGATCTGCCCGTATTTTGCATTGCCAAAAGCGGTGATAACGTTCGGGCCCTTGCCGATATCCATCTCCGTTCCCGAAAAGCCCAGGCGGAAGGTCGCGCTTTCGTCTACTTCTTCCAGCGTGACATCGTAATCAAGAGTAAAGGGTCCTTTTTCATAATCGATGGAGGGAGAATAGGCATAATTTCCCGTCCCGGGCGCTATGCTGAAATGGTACATCTCTTTTGACGAATCCCAGTAATCGATAGAAGGGTTGTTCGTTGTCCACCGGGGGTTTGTCGCAAAGCTGGTCTGGTACAGGGTCTTCTGGTCACCGCTGTCTGCCTGGACCGGGCAGGTAAAGAGAAACAGCAGCAGCACCAGCATCGATACAAGGATAATTTTTGCAGCGTTCATAAAAGGCACTCCTTTTTTCCCAAAGGGACGATATATGGTTTCCTATTATGAGGGACTAATCGCCAGATACAGCCTCGCACTGACGATATGTACATATATATGCGGCACCGTCGTTTTTAAAAATATCTTCTCCTGCAGCAGGACCACCCCCGGCATCTGAAAACGGACCTTAAACCAACACTATATTTATCACCGAAATAAGGCAATATCATAGAGCAGTAGGAGTAATGCGATAGTAGTCTAGCGGCAGGACAGGAGCTTCCCAAGCTTCTAACCCGGGTTCGATCCCCGGCTATCGCATCAGTTGTATGGACACGGAAACTGAACGCTGTGCGCTGCGGATCATTGCGGAAAACACGAGGGGCGTACTGCGGGATATAGCATCCGTGCTCGCAGACCATGGGGCAAACATCCTCATGGTCAACCAAGAGATCTTCGAGACCGGGCCGTATGCCGGGATGGGGGAGGTCTACCTCGAGTATGAGGCAGGCCCCGCCGACCGCGAACAGCTCATTCGCGACCTCGATGCACTGCCCCTGGTTAAAGAGGTAAAATCCTTCCAGCCCTTCGACAACATCTTCGGGTCGCGGGTCATCATCATTGGCGGCGGGGCGCAGGTGGCGCAGGTGGCGCTCGGTGCGGTCAACGAAGCCGACCGGCACAATATCCGGGGCGAACGGATCTCGGTGGATACCATCCCGCTTGTCGGGGAACGGACGCTCGCACAGGCGGTCGATGCAGTATCCCGTCTCCAGCGGGTGTCGATCCTCGTCCTTGCCGGTTCTATTATGGGCGGCGATATCTCAAAAGCAGTGGACAGGGTGCGGGAGGCCGGGATCCCGGTCATCGCCCTTAAGATGGCGGGAACCGTCCCGCAGCATGCAGACCTCGTTGTCACCGATCCAATCCAGGCGGGCGTCTTTGCGGTCATGCACGTGAGCAGCAAGGCGGTATTCGATATCTCCCGGGTCCGGGGAAGGGAATTTTAATGGATATCATCGAGCGGGCCGTTACGGTCCTTTCCCATGACGGCCTTGTCATCTACCCGACCGATACGCTGTACGGCCTTGGCGCCGATGCGTTCTCCATCGAGGCGATCGAGAAGGTCTACGATGCAAAGAAACGGGACTTATCAAAACCGATCTCAATCGCGGTCTCGGATTTCGAGATGCTTGCCGCAGTCTCCCGCATCGATGCACCCATGCAGGAGTTCATCGAACGGTTTTTGCCCGGGCCGGTCACCGTGGTAGTCCCGGCACGCAAAACCATCCCTGAAATCCTGACCGGCGGGACCGGCACGATCGGGATCCGCATCCCGGCCCACGGGATCGCCCGGCAGGTCATAGAGAAGTTCGATGCTCCCATAACAGCCACGAGCGCAAACCTGTCCGGCGGGAAAGACCCGCAGACACCGGACGAGTGCACGGTGCCCCACGATCTCCTCATCGACGGGGGACGGCTCCCGGGGACACCGAGTACGGTGGTCGATCTCGTGACACGGACGATCGTCCGCCGGGGGGCAAAGGCAGAAGAGATAGAAATATTTTTGAAACATACTGCCTAAACGGGAGTGAACGATGATCCCAATCCGCCTCCGCGATTTTATCGAAGATCCCGATGGCTGGCTCTATGCGGTCTCGACCTACGATAACACCGATAAGGTCGGGTGCGTGCTCAGGTACGTCCCCGAAGAAAAAGGGGAACGTCACGATTCTTCCGGCAGAAGGTACCGGAAATACGATTTCGAAGATGCATACGGTAAGATCGCACGGGAAAAACCGGCCTATGCCGGCCTTGTCCAGAGGATTCCCCTGCACGATGTGCATCGGGTGCTCAAACCCGACGAGGAGATAGGAAGGATCGCTGGTGCGCATCCCCGGGTAAGAAAACTGCTCGGTCTCCTGTCCCTCCCACCGGGAACCGTTGGCTGTACCGGCTCCCTCCTCTGCGGTCTTGCAAACGAGAGTTCCGATATCGATATGGTCGTATACGGCAGGAACTGGTTCGATGCGCAGGCCCTCGTGAAAAAAGGAATCGGGTCCGGGAAGATCGAGGGGATGTCGCCTGCACTCTGGCGCAAGGTCTACGACAAGAGAAAACCCGAGATCCCGTACGATGCCTTTGTCCTCCACGAACAGCGGAAGTGGAACCGGGGCCAGATCGACGGGACCTATTTCGATATCCTGTACACCCGGTCGTACGACAAACTTGCCGGTGCGCCTTCGGGAAAAGGTGAGGTGCTCGGGAAAAAGACGATTGAAGCAACGGTCACCGATGCATCGCTTGCGTTTGATAACCCGGCGGTCTATCTGGTAGATCACGATGAGATCGCAAAAGTGCTCTCATTTACGCATACCTACAGCGGGCAGGCGCTCACCGGAGAGACCATCGAGGCCTGCGGGGTCGTGGAACAGCACGGTTCCGAGCGCTGGTTGATCGTTGGGACGACCCGCGAGGCCCGGGGCGAATACATCGTTTCAAAGACCCTGCTGGAACAATAACTCCCGCTTCTTCGGGTATTAATTAGGACCGGGTATTTCCCTGCCGATGCCGGATCCGGCCGATTCCTGCACCGGGGCCTTTTTGATTTGTAAATACGGCTGCCGTTAGTTTTGCGGGATTTCCGGCATTGCTGCAACAGAACGGTGCCCGGAGCAGAGGTTTTTCCCCAATCGGTTCATTACTCCACGCGATGCGAACCGGTATTTTCATCCGGCGTGTGTTCCTCTTCGGGAGGATTTGGCGGGGACAAAAGCCATACCACCGGACTCCGCCAGCATTCGATAATCCCCTCATACCATTCCGGGAGAGACTCTTCTGCACGGACAAAATGCAGTTTTTGTAAGATATGCTGCATGATCGGCCGGGGCATTACGACCCGCACATCGTACCCCTGCATAATCCAGCGTCGGATCAGGGCCTGGGTATTTCCCTCGTTTTTATACCGGGAGATAATGAAATGGAGGTAGAGCAGGTGGTTGTCCCGGATTTCAATCCAGCCGGAATAGAGCGATTCCACAAACCCGAGGGCATCGCCTTCAGGTGTACCAGACTCGATACGATTTGCGTGCATTCCCATCATCCCGCATATGCATTTTAGTACGGTTACCGGCCGCTCCCTAAAAAGTGCGGGTCCGGGCAGGGTGAAAGTGTGTGCCCGGATGACCGCAAGCGTGGATACAATACTTTTTTTTGCTCCCTCTTCACAGATGATAGTAGTCGCACGAGTCCGGGGTTACCGTACAACGCCACTCCAGAGGAATGTGAACGGGCAGCAGGTAAAAGGTGAAATTCATGGGAAGGGATCAGTCAGTGTACAGGAAGGAAAGGGCCGTATCTGAAGTGATTGGCTCCATTCTCCTGATAAGTGTCGTCGTGATAGGTATCGCCGTTATCGGAGTCCTGCTCATGTCGCACCCGACCCCCCGCAACCTTCCTGCCCTTAGTGCGGTCATCTCGGAAGATACAGCGCAGAATACTATATCCATATACCACGATGGCGGCGATCAGGTCTCTCATGACGAGATCCAGATCCTTGTCGATGGCGTGCCAAGGGATTTTGACAATGGCGGATCACCAGGCTGGTCTACCTGGTCGATGGGCCAGTCCCTGACCTACCAGTATTCAGGGCCCGCACCCGGCCTTGTCCAGATCGTTTATACCGGAGGGAGCGGCGCAACCGTGCTCGCCTCTTCTGACTTCGGGTTCAACCCGAGTGGCACGTTGACAACCGGGCCGACCGGAAGTGCAACGAGTACCCCGACGGGGACCACAACAACGCCGGTTCCGGCTCCGGTAGCTAACTTTACCGCTTCACCGCTTACCGGAACCGCCCCGCTCACCGTCCAGTTCACCGACCACTCGACGAATTCCCCCACATCATGGTCTTGGAACTTTGGTGATGGGAATACCACAAACGCGACAGCCCAGAACCCGGTGCATACATACGCAAATCCCGGGAATTACACGGTATCGCTCACGGTAGCAAACGGTTTCGGGAGTAACACCTCCACCAGGACGAACTACATTACGGTAACAACACCAGGCCCGCTTGCCGCCTTTACCGGCACTCCGCTCTCGGGGACCACTCCGCTTGCAGTCCAGTTTACCGACCTGTCGACGAATGCACCCACATCATGGTCGTGGAACTTTGGCGATGGGAATACCACAAATGCGACAGTCCAGAACCCGGTGCATGTCTACAATTCAGTAGGGCTGTATACGGTATCGCTGACCGCAGCCAATGCTGTCGGCAGCAACACGAGCACAAGGATAAACTATGTCAATGTGACGATCTCGAATTTCACCTCCTATATCATCCAGAACAATGTCTTTGTCTACGGAACGCAGCTGAACTTCCAGGGGAACAATGTGTATGGGGACGGAGCTACCATCATCATCACCGGGCCCCTCTATGGCAGTACCCTGAATGGCGGGGCACAGATCGCGGTAAGCAATATCTTCATTGACGGTGATGTCACGCTAAATACCGGAAGTACCAGCATGGGATCCCCGAGTTCCCCAAGAAACATCTCCATCAACGGGAACCTGAACCTGAACGGAGGGAACCGGGATATCTACGGCGACGTCTATGTGGCAGACAACCTGGCCCTAGAAAACTGTCGGATTCACGGGAATATGTATGTCAACGGCAACGTTGCCCTGGACTGGGGAGTCCCTACCATGGACACGGGCAAGAATATCTACTATACCGGTACGTTAACCCACCCCAACAATTACGATCAGGCATTTTTGAACCGGGTGCATACACCAGACCTCCGTTCCAAGTCTTTCCATGCCCAGCCAGACATTGCCTTCATTGAAACCCGATACCTGGTATCAGGCGCAGGGATATTCCACCAGTACCAGCGGCAAACTGTCAAATTACCTGAACGTAAGCGCGGACAGCTTTACCTCATATGATTCATCGGATACACAGGGAGTGACAAATATCGTAATTATTGCCAAAAACGGGGATATTAACCTCAACAGTTTCTGGCAGCATTACCCGGTTACCGGGGTCTTATATGCACCAAACGGGAAAGTTACGTTCAGCGGCAACTCTTTCACGGGAGTTGTCATCGCCCGCGACGGGTTCTTCGTAACGAGCGGCGGGACAACGATAACATTTACGAATCTTAAAAACTATTTCAGCAGCCAGAACGAATATCCGTTCTGAAAAAAATCCGGGTCTGATCGTCCCGCATTGCAGAGTGGAGAAGAGTTCCCCGCTTTTTTTGTTCTGCGGATAACCCGACAGATACAACAAACTCAATTTTTCGAATAACTACCTGTTGCCAGAAACCCGGAATGCAGTCAATCAGGTTTCGTACCGGAAAAATTTCGGCAAAATAAATTTCGGCCCGAAAAAAAGGTGTTAGTTACGAAGCCAACAGTTGGATAATTAACCAACTGTTGGATGTACAACTAACTCACTTGATTTTTCTCCGTCGTGAATTTTCCGACGGCCCCGGGTTTTTACGAAAAATCCGGATCGACCGGACCGGCAAAATTTTTTTGAACCGAAAAAAAATCCGGATTTTTTCTTTTCGCACGAAAAATTATCCGGGCCGGAAACAGCATGCAGGCAGCACATGAGATCCTGTTTCCTGTTTTTAAGAGTACCTGTACTCATGGTACAGCCAAGAGGCTGCTCCCTCACCAAATATGACAGATTGTGGCGGTCCCGCCACCGGTCTTCGGTTCTACCCATTACATATCTGATTCGATTATGTCGGTTGCAGAAGAACGGATGAGACCCTAACAACTTTATAAACCTAGCCATAAACGGATATTCTGATGACTTGCGGAGGTTTTGCGGTAAGCCGAGACGAACGGGCACTTTCTGAAGTGGTCGGGTTTGTGCTGATCCTCGGGATCATTACCGCAGCTTTCTCCCTCTACCTTGTGTACGGCGTGCCGGCACAGGGCCGGGAGAACGAGATCCTCCATATGAATGATATTAAAGACCAGTTTGTCAGTTATAAGATCGGTGTCGATTCACTCTGGACAAACCAGCAGAAAAATATCGCCATAAGTACCAGTTTTCCGCTCGGCACAAGCGGCCAGACCGCACAGGGAAGCAACAGTATCATCCCCATCCTCCAGCCGGTTGCGTCAAGCGGGACGCTGGGGATTAACCAGAGAACGGCGACACCGGAAAACCTCACGATAACATCCAATTCTTATATTATCACAAATTCTAGTAATCTGATTTCAGATCCCCCCATCCCTATTAACACTACCCAGACCTCCCATACCTATTCCAATGCCCCAACCCAGTTGCTGGTGAATCTCCAGACAACATCCCCATACAGTGAGACGAATCCAGGTCGCCTTCTAATCAGCGGGACTAACTGGAGTGCAACAGTCAGTGTTACACCGAATATTGCGGAATGCCTCAATTATACGGTAAATATGACTAGCCCAACTAAAGAAACGACTTCAACCCTACGAGATAACTGTAATGGTGTGGACCTGACACTCACGGTAGTGAAAAATGGGGTTACATCACTTGACAGGTCTGTAGTATATTCCAATGTTTCTCCGAGTAAGGATTATTCCATAAACCTCTTCGATCCGGCATATGGGCTGCAGTCTTCAATAATTTACCCTGAAACCATAACCTTTTCGGTACCGAACATGCACAACCTCAGTGCAACTACTGCAACAGCTATTTATGCTTACCAGCAACAACCCGCATTCAATTATTCCGTCCCCCTCGGCTCTCTTGCTTACAACGCCAAGAACAACTACTGGATCTCCCAGTCCTATTATTACCAGATGGGGGGTGTCTTCCTCTCCCAGACAGATGGAATTACCTACAAACTTCCCCCGGAGATCACGTTCCTCAACAACGGTAACGGAAACATATCTATCAACATAGTCGCGATTGCATACGATCCGGCAAACTCCGGTATCGTAGGAGGGAACAGCCCGGCACAGGTATCCACATCCCTTGAATCAAATTCCGGTACCCTCCCCTATGCGGCAATCAGCCCCAACACATGGTCAACAACCATTTCCATCTCGACACCGGATCCCAACGCCGCTACAATGTGGATGAACTATCTGAATTCTACGGCAAACCAGACCGGTGGAATACCCAGTAACAATAAATATTATACGGTAGGTCCCCTCACCAATGGCAGTTATATCCAGTTTAACAGCGCTAACTGGACAAACGATGGTAACCCGCATATTACCCTCAATGTAAAAACCGCAAACCTTTCTGTCAATGTTCATGGCGTCGGGGGAGCCCTCCAGTGACCACCGGACGGGCGGATGAAAGCGGCGTATCCGGCACACTTGGTTCTGTTTTCCTTATAATCGTCGTTGTTGCCGGCATGGCGGTTCTGATGGTCGCGGTCATTTCCCAGCCGCATCCCCAGAATGTGCCGGCCATGACCGCAGAGGTAATACAAACATCCGACTCACTCTCCCTCCGGCATGACGGGGGCGACACCCTGAACCGGGGCGACTTTAAAATCCTTGTCGACGGGCAGGATAAAACAGCGGCATTTGGCGACCCGGCAAAGTGGTCGATCGGACAGACACTTTCCTATACGGGATATAACGCCCAGAACCCTCCCAAGACTATCGAAATTGTTTACACCGGCGGAGGGGCCAGCCAGGTAATCGAGCAGCTCTGGGTATAAGTCCCTGTACAGGCTCAGACGACAGATGCCGCACCCCGACTTTCGGTAAACCCAATGCCTGAATGCGACTCCGCCCTTGCGGATTTAATGCAACAGATAATTTACCGCTCTGCTCACTTCAGCATCGTCACGTTCGAATCCCGGGTTACAAAAAGGTTGAATGCATTGTGTTCGGGGTTGTATCTCACCAGGACATTCCGGAATACCAGCAGGTCCCCATATCCTGCCGATAAAACCGCCTCGTTCGCCGGCCCGACATGGAACCGGGGGAGCACAGCAAAGACCGGCTTCTCCGCAGACCCGTCGCAGATCCTGAATACATGGGTCTTGTCGTCCCCCAGGTCCCCGGACATCTTTGCGGCGATCACCGTGATCTTCTTCCCGGTATTCAGGTGAACTTTCGACAGCCGGATCGCTCTGGTATCCCGGGAGATCTGACACGACTGCCGGGTCTTTTTGTCCTTTCGCAGCATCACGTAACTGTACTTGATATCCGTGTTCACATACCGGAACGGCTCGTTGCAGGCGGCAAGCGCTTCCATGACCCGGGTCGGGCGGATGGGAGGAGCGGAGGTAAAACTCCAGCACCGGTCCGGCGTGCAGTTGGTGCCCCAGACAAAGGTGCAGGGCGCATAGATGGAAAGCCCTCTTTTTTTGAGCGCAAGGGAAAGGACCCGCAGACCGGTCGAGGTAACCTCTTCGGCGGGTTCGACAATGAGGATCGTGCCGTCCGGGGCGAGGTGTCGGGCATATCCCATGACAATCTCCGCCCGTTTTTCGACCGAGAGTCCGGCAAGCTCGTTGAGCACGTTGGAAAAGATGATAAGATCGGCCTTTTGGGGAAGCCGGGGATTTTCCGTATCGGCGATATCCGCTTCGATGGGCGGGTGCAGGGTCACCCGGGAACCAGGAACTGCGGCATGTTGCGCAAGGTACCCGAATGCCTCGATATGCTCCTTTGAGCGTTCCACCGACCAGACCTCTGCCTTTGCAGAATCGAGATTCTGCCAGAAATCCGCGATGGCAAGCGGTATGACGCCCGGCCCGGAACCGAGATCGAGAACGGTCATCTCCTGTTTCAGGAGGCCATCGCGGGCCAGTTGCGCAAGGAGGTGCCGGGTCTGCATGAAGTAGACCGGGAAATGGTAGGCGAGGTACCCGAGTACGGAATATCCTTTGGCATACGAAAGGGCCCGCTTCCCGGTCGGTTTCCAGTAATCGTCTTTCTGGGCGACGATTGCCTGCCGCAGGCGTCCGAGCACAACCGGATCGTCCCAGTCTTTCCCGGTCTTTTTTACGATATACCCGGCAATTGCCTCATCAATGGCAGGTGGAAGGCTGCGATCTCCGAGGTAATTGCTGACCCGCTCTTCTTCCGTGGCATTCAGGGAATAGGCCGGGGCCGGCACGCTGCGCCGGACTTCATAATCCCCCCCGGTCTTTGTCATTTCAAGACCGAGTGCGTCAAGGCGGGGGAGGAGCGCAGCGTACATCTGGTCGACAGTCGCGGGTTCTTCCAGGTAGGCTGCAATCTCGGACAACAGGAACGCCGGCCGTGCGGAGGCAACGTACTTTACCGTGGAGACCAGCTGCTTTTCGTCCATATCGTGCCGGAATCTTTGCACCGGGCGTTCATACATCTTTGGATGGAGCTTGGCATTTCACGGAGACATCCGCTCATCCGGATTCGGGTTGTTTTCACGGGTGGCCGGACCGTCCGGTTCATGAGTCGGGAGGACAACATACGTGGGAGGCTAAACTCATGTTCGATCGCTGCCCCGGGGCTGCCAATATACGGACACCGACGCTTACGATAAAGAAGTGCCCGCAGTGCGGGGAGGAGGTCGAGGTATTCTCAAACGACATCTCGGTAAAATGCAGCAAATGCGGGTTTGTAATCTACAATGACATAGCATCGTGCGTGCAGTGGTGCAAACATGCCCGCGAATGCGTGGGCGATGAGATGTACCGGAAACTTACGGAAAAGAAAGCGGGAGTGTAAAACCAAACGGGGGATCCCATATCCGGGGTTATTTCCCGCTGCCGTGCTGGTGTTCACCGGGCACCCAGCGGCCGCCATCTTTCGTGAGTTCCTTTTTCCAGATAGGGACGCTCTCTTTTATCGTATCGATAATGTACCGCGAACCGTCATAGGCATCCTCACGGTGCCCGGCGCTTACCACGATGACCAGGATATTCTCGCCAATGGAAAGGCGCCCGATCCGGTGGACAATGTCGACCGACAAAAGATGCCAGGTCTTTGTGGCGTGGGCCGCAATCTTTTCCAGTTCGGGAAGAGCTACTTCCTCGTAGGCTTCCAGTTCCATCTCACGGATATCATCGTCGCGGACGATCCCGTCAAAGACTACGATCGCGCCGGCACCGTGTTTTTTTGCGCCCTCAATCAGTTTCCCGATATCCACATCGGCAGTCTGGATTGCGATCATGCCAGTCCTTCCTTATCCCCCGGCCACCGGGGGGAATACGGCGATCTCGTCGCCGTCGGCGACTGTGACCGTTGCAGCATCCGTGGTCTCGATCCGCCTGCCGTTCTGCATCAGGATCACGAATTCGCGGAACGCACCCTTTTCATCGAAGATCGCGTCGTACCCTTCCCTGTTCTTTGCTGCGATCCCTTTTACCAGGTCGGGCAGGCTCGTCTTCCCATCAACATTTACAACAATATCGGTCCCGAGCAGCTCGCGGAACCGGGCAAAAAACCGGATCTTCGCCGTCATTTTCTCTTCCTCTCAAGGGTACGTTATGCTCCTTCTTTTCTGGTATCTTTTTCCGCTTGTTTCATTCCCGCATGCCGGGCATTTGGGGTTTCTTGCCACCGCGATCTCTTCGGTGCGGGAACACATGCCGTCCCAAATCAAAAGGCGGTTTGCCAGGAGGTCCCCGGTGCCGAGGAGATACCGGATCACCTCGTTTGCCTGGATGGTACCGATAACGCCCGGGGTTGCACCGATCACCGGGAAGACTTCTTTGGCGGGGCACAGGGAAAAACGCAGCGCAGGCACGCGGTCTTTCCCGGGATGATCGTTGTTGCCTGCCCGTAAAATCCGCGAATGGCGCCGTGGAAGAGCGGGATCTTCTTCTCCAGCGCAATGTCGTTCAAGAGATACCGGGTCGGGTAGTTGTCCATGGCATCGACAATGCCATCGGCTCCGCCGATCAGCCGGGCGGCGTTGGACTCATCGATCGTGGTATCGATGACATTCACGCGGATATCGGGGTTGAGAGCGGTGAGTTTCTCTTCCGCCGATGCGACCTTTTTTTGCCGATATCGGCCTGGCCGTGCAGGATCTGGCGGTTGAGGTTACTCTGATCCACAACGTCCTTGTCGACCACCGTAAGGGTTCCTACCCCGGCCACCGCAAGGTAGATCGAGACCGGGGACCCGAGGCCGCCGGCCCCGGCAACAAAGATATGGGCTTTTTTCAGGCGTTCCTGCCCTTCTTCCCCAAAGAGCATCGTCTGGCGCTTGTACCGTTCACGTTCCCGATCGCTTAACACTGTCATCATCCCGGAGTTATGAGAAGACTGTCCTTACAACTGGCATTCCGTATCCGATTCGTGCTCGTGGGAATGGGGACTGGTCTCCTGCCAGGGTTCGAGGCCGTGTTTTACCCGGTAATCGTTGATGGCCTTGTGGATCCCCTCCTCGGCAAGCACGGAACAGTGCATCTTTATCGGCGGCAGGCCGTCAAGGGCTTCTGCCACTGCCTTGTTCGAGAGCTGCCAGGCATCCTCGAGCGTCTTTCCCTTGACAAGCTCGGTCGCCATGCTGCTCGATGCAATGGCCGCCCCGCAGCCAAAGGTCTTGAACTTCGCGTCGGTGACGATGTTGTTCTCGATTTTTAAGAATATCTTCATGATGTCGCCGCAGACCGGGTTCCCGACTTCCCCAACCCCGTCGGGGTTCTCGATCTCCCCGACATTTCGCGGGTTCTTGAAATGATCCATCACGGTTTCGCTGTACATTTACGTTCCTCCGTTTTTCGCAGATTTCTGGTACAGGGGGGACATGTCCCGCAGGCGGGATACCACTTTCGGCAGCACACCGAGCACGAAATCCACATCCGCTTCGGTATTCGCATCGCCAAGGGTCAGCCGAAGCGAGCCATGCGAGATCCCGACGGGGAGACCGGTTGCGAGCAGGACATGGGAGGGTTCGAGCGACCCCGACGTGCAGGCGCTGCCGGTCGAGGCGCAGATACCCTCGTCGTCCAGCCACAGGAGCATGGATTCCCCCTCGATGAACTCGAAACTGATGTTGATGTTCCCCGGCAGGCGCTCGGTCGGGTGGCCGTTTAACCGGGAATATGGGATCTTGTCGAGGATCCCCTTCATGAGCCGGTCGCGCATTGCCCGGATCTTCGCGTTATGGCCATCGATATCGGCAGTAGCAAGTTCGATTGCTTTCCCGCAGCCAACGATCCCGGCAATATTCTCGGTGCCGGCCCGCTTTTTTCGTTCCTGGCCTCCGCCGTGGATCAGGTTCTCGATCCGGACGCCTTTTTTAATATAGAGCGCCCCGACACCCTTTGGGGCCGTAGAACTTGTGGGCGGAGAGCGAGAGCAGGTCGATCCCCTGTGCCTTCACATCGATCGGCACGTTCCCGATGGCCTGGACCGCATCGGTGTGGAAGTACACGTTATGCTTCTTTGCAACTGCGGCGAGTTCCCGGATCGGTTCGATGGTGCCGATCTCGTTGTTCGCGTACATGATCGAGACAAGGATCGTCTTGTCCGTGATCGCTTTTTCGAGATCCGCCGGATCGATACGGCCATACTTGTCCACCGAGAGATAGGTGACCGTAAATCCCTCTTTTTCCAGGAACTGGCAGGTATGGAGGACAGCATGGTGCTCGATCTTCGTTGTTATGATATGGTTCCCCCGCTTCCGGTTGGCCCAGGCAACCCCTTTGATCGCCCAGTTGTCCGACTCGCTTCCTCCCGAGGTAAAATAGATCTCGTCGGGGTCGGCACCGATGGCTTTTGCCACCCGGGCCCGGGCGGTATCGATCGCGGTCTTTGATTCGCGGGCAATCCCGTAGATGGACGAGGGGTTGCCGAAGTGCTGAGTGAAGTACGGGATCATCTCGTCGACGACCTCTTTGCGGGCATACGTCGTTGCCGAATGATCCATGTAGATGATGCGCTTGTCTCCCATGCTTTTTGCCTGTCCTGACTGAATATGTGCGCGGTTCGTCTGATTATTCTTTTGTTGCGTAGATCCCCGGTTTGTATCTTTTCGGGGATTACAGGAGTTTGCCGTGGTATATTCCCGTACCGCTGCGCCCGGTTGTTCATTCAGGAGCCGGGCGGGCAATATTTATTATGGTCCAATATCAAATTCACAATTGTGAATGCAATTAATTATGTAACAATTGTGATAACTTAAAGGTTGTGATATAATGGAAGCCCCCTGCCAGAAGATCGTATGGGATGTCCTGCCGGCGATCCGTGCTGCCATCGCGGTGGAGCTGGTCAGGTGCGGGGTATCGCAGGTGGAGGCTGCACGGATGCTTGAGATCGCCCCGTCCGCGGTCTCCCAGTACCTCTCCGGGAAACGCGGATACCGCATAGAATTCGAAAACGATGTAAAGAAATCCATAGAACGGCTTGCCCGGGATTTACAGGAGGGCAAATCCGTGAACCTCGTGCAGCGCACCTGCGAGATCTGCCGCCAGCTCCGGGAAGACGGGGACGACCAGTGCGGGGGAAGCGCCAGCCGCTGCGGCAGCTGATTGTTCCCGTCCAGATCGTTCTTTTTAAAATAACGGTGCCCTGTATGGACAATACTACGACCCTTCGCAGGCAACTGCTGGACGCTATTACGGCACGCGGTTCGATGCTCGTCGCTTTCTCGGGAGGCGTGGACAGCAGCCTGCTTGCCGTGCTTGCAAAGGAGGCGCTGGGCGACAGGTCGCACTGCGTTCTTCTCGACAGCCCGGTGGTGCCCCGCGAAGCCATAACGGAGGCAAAGGAGATCGCCCATGAATATGGCCTCGACCTTGAGATCCTTCCTCTGGCAGTAATGGACGACAGGCGCTTTACGAAAAACCCGGCCGACCGCTGTTACTGGTGCAAGAAAGATTCGGCGGCAGTGCTCAAAGCCCGGGCAGGGGAACTGGGTCTTGCCTGCGTTGCGGACGGCATCAATGTCTCGGATACCGGGGAGCACCGCCCCGGGCTTGCCGCAAGCACCGAGGAGGGTATCGTCCACCCCTTCCTTGAGGCAGGAGTGACGAAAGAGGGTATCCGCAGGATCGCAAAGGCCGCCGGGTACTCCTTCCAGGACAAGCCCTCGGCAGCCTGCCTCTCGTCACGCATCCCGTACGGGGAAGAGATCACACAAGAGAAACTGGGCATGATTGAGAGAGCCGAGGAGTTCCTGCATAAAAAAGGGTTTCGGCAGGTCAGGGTCCGGGTGCATGCCGGGATTGCACGCATCGAAGTGCCTAAAGAGGAGATGCACGCAGTACTGGATATGCAGGCTGAGATCGGGGATACCCTTCGCGGGCTCGGGTTCTCCTACGTGACCCTCGATCTCGGTGGATACCGGAGCGGGAGCATGGACGAGGTGCTCGGCCCCGCTGCCAAAAAGGCTGGAAACAATCCAGACGGGAGCCGGATATGACCGTACCGATGTACAAAGACCTGCCCTGTATCAAGATCGACGGCGAAGCCATGACCGCGGGGAAGCACGAGGTTATCGATGAGGTGCCCGAAGCGCTTTTTGTCAACGGCAGGCACGCGATGACCGCGATGATGAGCCCAAGCGATCTCGAGGACTTTGTGACCGGCTACCTCTATACCGAGCAGATCATAAAAAGTGTCGACGAGATCGAGTCCATCCGGATCGAGAAGAACCGGATCAGCGTGATCACAAAGAACCTCTTCAAGGTCCTTGGCCCCAAAAAGACTATCCTCTCCGGGTGTGGCGGGGCAACCTCGTATATCGACACTGAAAAACTCCCGAAGATCACGTCCGATGCGGTCTTTGCCCCGGAGCTGATCCGGACCATGATCAAGACCGTGCTCGAATCCGAGCTGCACACGATGACCGGGGGTATCCACATCGTGGGCCTTGCATCAAACGACGGGATCATCACAAAATCCGAGGATATCGGCAGGCACAATGCCCTCGACCGGGTGATCGGCTACGGGCTCCGGCACAAGATCGATTTCTCAAAGACCTTTGTGCTCTGCTCCGGGCGTATCTCATCGGAGATGGTCCGGAAATGCCTGATCGCAAACATCCCGCTCGTGGTCTCCCGCGGTGCGACAACAACCCTTGCCGTCACCCTTGCGCAGGCAAACGGTGCCTGCATTGTCGGGTTTGTCCGCAGCACGAAGATGGTAGTGTACACCCACCCCGAGAAGGTGCAGGGCGCGCCGTCACTATCCAAGTGAGTGCCGGAGCCGGCAGACCTGGCAGAGATCGCCCGAACAGGGATCGCCGCACTCCCGACAGCGGCGCAGGGGTTCCATGATTGGGGCCCCGGCGCAGCAGTGTTCTATCGTTTTTTTGCTGGCGACAAGGTTCTGCATGGTTCCGGGGTGGGCGGACTCGTAGTCCGAGAGCATGGTGCGGACCTCGGCACGGAGGGCGTATTTCGTATACGGGCACTCGGGGAGCTCGGTAAAGAACCCCTGCACGAAGAGATATGCAGCAATCTCTTTTTCCGGGACAGCGGCAAGGGGTTTTATCCGGGGGAGAAAGCCTGCCGCAGTCCGGGCATCCGTTGTCCGGAGGAGCCGGGGGAGGTCGCCCCGGAACGCGTTCATCAGGACTGACTGCGCCTCGTCGTCGAGGTTGTGGCCGGTTGCTACCACGGTCGCCCCTGCCGTACGTGCGGCATCGGCAAGCGCTTTTTTCCGGAGGATCCCGCAGACGGTACATGCCTCGTTTTCGCGGCCGACAAGTAGGCTGTCGAGATCCCGTCCTACCAGATCCACAAACGAGACCATCCGGTGTTCCACGCCAAGCCGGGCGGTCAGGGACTCTGCGGCACGGATGGTATCGGCACGGTAGCCCGCGATCCCCTCGTCAACGGTGATCGCAACAAGGCCCGCACCCGGCCATGCGGAAAGGAGCCGCGAGAGGATCACAAGGAGTGCCGTGCTGTCCTTCCCGCCGCTTAAGCCCACCGCGATCCGGTCACCGGGCCGGATCAGGCCGTTTTCCTGAACGGTCGCCTGAACCCGGTCTTCCACCTCGCGGACAAGGTGCGTGCCGCAGAGATGCCGCCGTTTCACCGGCTGGAATATCACTGCCGGTTCCCCGCAGACAGCGCAGGCGGGCACACACTTTTCTCCGGCACGGGGTTCCATGGTTCTAACCCCCGTGCGCTATACGGATGATCCGGACCTCGTCGTCCCCGCCAATCGCGGCCTGCTCGGGTACGAGCGTGCCGTTCCGTGCAACGATGACCTCCTGAGGATGGAGCCCCAGTCCACAGAGGAGCTCCCCCACCGTTGCCGGGCCCGGATCGAGCACCCTCTCGGTGCGGTCCGGCAAAGTAACCTTCATCTTCTTTGATGGTTGGCATGCCGGGGGCATAAACGTCCCGGTGCCGGCCAAACCACGGGCGCGGGTATTTCATACCTGATGACACATAACTACGATACAAATTCTAAGAGGACCGTGGCACGAACATGCAGGACATCACCCGGATGCAGGACGAGATCCGGCAGCTTAAGGAAAAGAAGAACGCGATCATCCTTGCGCACAACTACCAGCGCCCCGAGGTCCAGGATATCGCTGACGTGATCGGCGATTCGCTGGAGCTGGCCCGGGCTGCGGCAAAGATGGACGGCGAGGTCATCGTATTCTGCGGGGTCGATTTCATGGCCGAGACCGCGGCAATCCTTTCTCCTGAAAAGACCGTGCTCCTGCCCGCGCCGGATGCCTGCTGTCCCATGGCGGAGATGGTGAGAGCAGAGGAGCTCCGGTTCGCCCGCAAAAAGCACCCGGACGCTGCGGTTGTCTGCTACGTGAACACGACCGCGGAGGTCAAGGCGGAGAGCGATATCTGCTGCACCTCGGCAAATGCCATCGACGTGGTCAACTCGGTGAAGGAAGATACCGTAATCTTTGTCCCGGACAAGAACCTCGGGCAGTATGCGGCGCGGTTCACGAAAAAGACCGTCCTTCCGTGGGAGGGGTTCTGCCTTGTCCACGAGCGGTATACACCTGCCGATGTGACAGCGGCAAAACAGGCCCACCCCCATGCGGAAATTCTCGTCCACCCGGAGTGCCGGCCCGAAGTGATAGACCTTGCCGATCACGTGGCGAGCACCTCGGGGATCCTCCGCCAGGTGAAATCGTCGCCAAAAGAGGAGTTCATCATCGGTACCGAGAACGGCATGCTCCACCGGCTCGGAAAGGAATGCCCGGGCAAACGCTGTTACCCGTTATCGGAGAAGGCCATCTGCGTGAACATGAAAAAGACCGATCTGGCAAAGGTCCGCGATGCACTGGTGACGCTCAAACCCCGGGTTACGGTGCCGGAAGAGGTCGCGGCCCGGGCACGGAGGGCAATCGAGCGGATGCTTGCGCTGTAAGCGGGAGTGTTTCCGCTCACCACCTTTTTTCTCTTCGTTTCGGGATGTCTATTGATATACCACTATGGGCGTCCGAGGATAATAGTCCTGAAAAGAAAAACGTATCCGGGGCCGCAGCAGATACTGTTTACGATTTTGTCAGGTTAGCGACGCGCTGGCAGATATCAGCGGCCGGATCGCGGGATATCCTGTGCGCCCGGAACCGGATCTGCTCCGGCACCGGTCAGATATGTGCAAAAATTTTGGACAGTTCCGGATTTTGCCGGAACTTTTTTGGTTTTTCAAATTTGGACCGGATAATTTTTGTGAGTTTTAGATTTCGCACCAGCTTTTTTTATTTTTTTCAACTTTCGACCGAAAATTTTTTTGGTTTTTCAAATTTCGAGCCGGAAAAAATTCCCGAAATCTCAGATCGCGGGTGTATCATTCCGGGTCGCCCTCCGACGTGAATGTGAGTTAGTTAGCTAACTAACAACTTTTTTTCCAGCTTTCGCGCCGGATTTTTTTACAATTTTCAACTTTCAATCCAAAATTTTTTAGGATTTTCAAATTTCGAGCCGAAAATTTTCCGGCCCGGGAACTTTCAATTCGAAAAAATTTGGGCTGCCGGACTTTCAGCGCACGCGAGCCGGGTGCGAACGGTTGTGCGGAGATGTGTACCGGGGCATGTGTTCCGTCGGTGATGCGGGCAAAACCGGGTGTTTTTCCGGATTTCGCCGCGATCATCCGGAACTTTTTGGGACGGACAGACTTTCACACCAAAAAAAAATCCGGGAGTTTAGAAAAACTGGAGTCGGTTTGCAATCGCTGGTACGGATGTATACCATTGAATTGAACGAAATTGTGAGTATTGTAAATCCAATTTGTCACCCCGGCACCGGCATCCCCATCGCTTCCATCTCCCGCTCTATCTCCAGGATCGCCACAAGCTGCGCCTTGGCGGACTGCCCTGCATCCCGTAACATGGCTCGTGGACTCCTCAAACGTCCCGATCTCCCGGGCAAGGGCAATTGTATCCGTCTTGTCAAACCCGATCAGCGGGCGGCAGGTCTCCTCCTTTCCGTCATGAACTGCAAAAGTATATATTGCTAATATACAAATTACTATAAAATTGTATATTGGTAATATACATGATACCTGACACGCGGCTGGAAGAACTGATCCTTGACCAGAAAGAGGTGTTCCTGTCGCGGGACCCGGGGACGACCCGAGAGCTGGATTTCGAACACTACCTTTCCCATGAGCAGATTGTAGTGATCTCCGGAATCCGGCGGAGCGGAAAATCAACGCTCATGCGGCAGTTCGCGGGCCGGTTTCCCGATTTTTATTATATCAATTTCGATGACGAACGGCTGATCGATTTCGGACTGGCCGACTTCTCCCGCCTCATGGTGATCTTCCAGAAAATTCTCCCGGGAGTCCGGGTCATTTTCCTTGACGAGATCCAGAATATCGACGGCTGGGAACGGTTCGTACGCCGTATCCACGATGAGGGGTACAAGATCTTTCTCACCGGCTCCAATGCACGGCTGCTCGGGTCGGAGCTTGCCACCCATCTGACCGGCCGGTATGTCAAGATCGAACTGTACCCGTTTTCGTTTACCGAACTCCTCGCGTTCCGACAGATCGGATACGAATCGGTCTCCTCCGCAAAGAAAGCTGAAATCCTTGCGGTCTTTGATGAATATCTCGAACATGGCGGATTCCCGGAATTCATCAGGTATCAGGACCGGGAATTCCTGCAGCGTACCTACGATGACATACTATTCAGGGACATTATTACCCGGTTCGGGATTCGCGAGGTAAAAGCCTTCAAACAACTGGTCCAGTACCTGTTTGCGAACCTTGCCTCTGAAGCAAGTTACCAGGCTCTCAAAAAAAACGCTTGGGTTCAAGAGCCCGATGTCGGTCCGGAGCTACATCGGTTTCGTGGAGGAGTCCTACCTCCTCTTCGAATGCTTCAGGTACGACCGTTCTCTCAAAAAACAATATGCAAACCCAAAGAAGATCTATGTGATCGATACGGGGATGAGAAACGCAGTAGCCTTCCGGTTTTCTGATGACAGCGGAAGGCTGCTCGAAAACCTCGTGTTCATCGAACTAAAAAGAAGAAACGCGGAAGTCTGGTATTTCCGCGGAAAACAGGAATGCGATTTTGTCATCCGGGACAGCGGAGCCATCACCTCTGCGATCCAGGTCTGCTACGAATTAACTGCGAGCAACCGGGAACGCGAGATCGGCGGTCTTGTTGAGGCGATGACCGGCCTGGGGCTTGACGAAGGCTTCATCCTCACCTATAACCAGGAGGAGACAATTCCGACGGAGCAGGGCAGGACGATCACGGTTGTACCGGTGTGGCGCTGGCTGCTTGGGAAGAAATAACCGACCCCTCACCCCGGCACCGGCATCCCTGTCGCCTCCATCTCCCGCTCAATCTCCCGGATCACCGCAAGCTGCGCCTTCGTGGACGGCCCTTTTGGCACCGCCTTGCACCCCGTTGCATGGCTTATGGACTCTTCAAAGGTCCCGATCTCCCGGGCAAGGGCAATCGCATCCGCCTTGTCAAACCCGATCAGCGGGCGGTAGACCGGGATCGTAGCTGCATCAGAGAGGACAACAAGGTTGTCGAGCGTCTGGCTTGCTACCTGCCCGAGCGACTCGCCGCTCACGATCCCCTTTGCCCCGGTCTCCCCGGCAACCTTCTCGGCAATCCGGTACATCCGGCGCTTGCAGAAGATGCAGGTGTACTTCTCGTTGTGGCCCCGGATGAGTTCCGCCTTTGCCGCGGCAAGGTACGGGTCGTGGATCACCTGGAGCTTAATATCGGGCTGGTACTGCCGCAGCACCTCCACCACCCGTTCTGCCCGGGCAAGCACGGTCTCGTCAAGGAACGATTCGAGCGCAACAAAGACCGGGAAGATCTTACAGCCCCGCTTCATCATCAGGTACGCTGCAACGGGCGAGTCGATCCCGCCCGAGAGGAGCGCCACAAGCGTCCCTTCGACCCCGAGCGGCAGGCCGCCGGCGCTCTTTATCACCGCATCGTACAGGTAACACTCGTCCTGCCGGATCTCGACATGGATCTCCACGTCGGGTTTGGCAAGATTCACTTTGAGGTGCGGGAACGCCTTCCTCACGACATCACCGAGTTCGATGGCCTTGTCGTTCGAGGAGAAGTCGTGCTTTCCCACCCGCTTTATTTTCAGGGCGAAGGTCTTTGCTGCGGGAAAGCCGTGAGCTCTGCCGTATTCGATCACCGCGGATTCGAGCGGAACATCCCGGGGCACATGCTCGACCTCGGAGAACGAGACGATCCCAAAGACGTGCCGGAGTTTCTCCGGTTCGACATTGCCGGTCAGCCAGATCCGGCCGCGTTCGCTTTTGATCTTTAACGAGGGCATCGCCTGCCGGATGTTGTTCATCAGGGTCTGCTCCCAGCGCCGGCGCACCGGGTCCGATTTTAAGAAGATCTCCGAGTACCGGACCAGCCACTGTGTTGTCATAAGGTCATCTCGTCATTGCCGCACGCGTGCGGAATTTTCGTTTTGATCACCGGCTTTTAGGGAGTCCGGCAGGGAGACTCTGGGCAGGAGCCGGCACAGGGAGTTTTGCCGGAACAGGCATGCTCCGCGTCCGCCTCCTTAAAGGGGTGGTGGCAGTACGGGCAGGTGAAGTCGCATTCCGTTCCCTCGTACGGGCAGATGGTCATCGAGAGGTCGGCGAGGGGGTGGCCCTTCCCCCGGATCTCGAACTGCTTGTACCACCCAAACGGGGCACGTTTCACCTCGATCCCGTTTGCCGCGAGGCCGGCATCGAGCCCTTTGAGGATGGCAAGCGCCACCTCCGGGGAACCGAGCGTGCTCGTGAGGTGGGCGTACGGGTAGATGAGGACACGGTTCACGCCGAGTTTTTGTAATCGGACAAGAACGCTCTCCGTTGCACTCGCGATCACGTGGTGAGGGTTCTTCTCGTCGAGCTTCTCCACGCAGCAGAAGAGGACAACGCACTCCTCCATACAGTCCTCCCGGGTTGCGATCTCCTCGGCGAGCTTTGTCCTCTTCGTGGCATGGTACCACATCCGGTCGGCATGGATCGAGAGGATCCTCACCGCAGGTCCCTCCCCACGAGGGTGCTGATCGATTCGCTCGTGACAAGGCCGATCACGTGCTGTTCGCTGTCGATGACGGGGAGCGCGGAGATCGCGTGCTCTTCCATCTTCCGCGCCGCACCTTCGACCGGCTCATCTTCGGTCACCGTCACCACATCCCGGCTCATGATCTCGTCGAGCCAGAGGAAGTTGGAGGCCACTGCCTTTGCAATGTCCCACGATGTGACGATCCCGGAGAGTTTCCCGCTCGGGGTGAGGACCGGCAGGTGGTTGACCCCGCAGCGGATCATCCGCCGGGCCGCTACCGCGATCGTGGTCCCTTCCTCGATGCACTGGACATCCCGGATCATCACGTCCCGCACAATGGTGTGCGACAGGAATCTCGTGATCAGGTACGAGAGCTGCCCGGATTCGAGGAGGAACGCGTCGTGGCCGTAGTGGGAGCGGATCTCCGAGTACTGCACCTCGCGCTCGTTTGCGGTGAGCGCCGCCACTATCTCCCCGGACTGGTAGGGGGGATAGAGCCAGTCGGACGAGACCGAGACCACAAGGAATGCGGCCTGTGCCGGGGCAAGTCCGGTGGCGAGCGAGCCTTCCTTTGTCAGGTCGAAGTAGTCGATGGCTTTTGTCACGTAGAGGTACGAGTTTGCATCGAACCTTTTGGTGAACGTGTCCCCCTGGTGGTGGAGGTAGCTCTCCACGGCAAACTCGGTCGAAAAATCAAACCCGACCTTCTCCTTTCCCTGCAGGTGCCGCCCGAACTTCGTGTGCATCGACTCGTCGGAGAGGTAGGTGATGTGACCCACCATTCGGGCGAGCGCAAGGCCGTGGGCCGGCAGCTTCTTCCCGTAGTAGTCCCCGTTGTTCCAGTCCGGGTCGGAGACGATCGCCTTCCGTCCCACCTCGTTGAACGCGATCTGCTGGGGTGTCGAGCAGCCGGTTGCAGCGATCACGATCGCTTTTTTCACCCGGTCGGGGTACGAGACCGTCCACTGGAGGACCTGCATGCCTCCCATCGACCCGCCGGCAACCGCGTAGAGTGTCGTGATGCCAAGCGATTCGAGAAGGAGTTTCTGGGCATGGACCATGTCGGGGATGGTGATCACGGGAAAAGCAGCGCCATAGGGCTTGCCGGTCGAAGGATTGGTGGATGAGGGGCCGGTCGAGCCCTTACATCCCCCGAGGACATTGCTACATATCACATAATACCGGTCCGTGTCAAATGCCCGGCCCGGCCCGATCACCACATCCCACCAGCCGGGCTTTGTCTCCCCCTCGTGGATCCCTGCCACGTGGGCATCGCCCGTGAGGGCGTGGCAGACAAGGATTGCGTTGCTCTTCTCCTTGTTGAGCTTCCCGTAGGTCTCGTACGCGATGGTGATACCGGGAAGGACTGCTCCGCTCTCGAGGGTGAACGGACCGGGAAGGTCCGCATGTTCCGTTCGTACCGTACCGGGAGAGCTGCCGTGCATGAGTATACCTATACGTTCCTGAGTGCCTGTTCAAGGTCTTCGATGAGGTCCTCGATATCCTCGGTCCCGATCGAGAGCCGGACAAAGTCCGGTGTGACCCCGGTCTTTGCCTGCTCCTCGGGCGTGAGCTGCTGGTGGGTGGTGCTCGCCGGGTGGATCACAAGGCTTTTTGAGTCCCCGATGTTTGCGAGGTTGCTGAAGAGCTTGAGGGAATCGATGAACTTCCTGCTCGCCGCTTCCCCGCCTTTGATCCCGACGCCGACAAGCGGCCCGAACCCTCCGTGGAGGTATTTCTTTGTCTGCGCATGGTACGGGTTGTCCGGGAGGCCCGGGTAGTTGACCCAGGCAACCTTCGGGTGGGCTTTGAGGAACTGCGCCACCGCAAGCGCATTCTCTGAGTGCCGGGGCACCCGGAGGTGGAGGGTCTCAAGGCCGATCAAAAACAGCCACGCGTTAAACGGGCTCAAGACCGCGCCGGTATCCCTCATGAGCGAGACCCGGATCTTGAAGACAAACGCAACGTTCCCGAGGCCCGGGAAGTTCCCGAACGCGTCCCAGTACACCAGCCCCTGGTAGCCCGGGTCGGGTTCGGTGAACTCGGGGAACTTGCCGTTGTTCCAGGCAAACTTCCCGGAATCGACGATGACGCCTCCAAGGGAGTTGCCGTGGCCACCGATGTACTTTGTTGCCGAGTGGACAACGATATCGGCACCGTGATCGATGGGCCGGACAAGGCCGACGCCGGTCGTGTTGTCCACAATGAGTGGGATACCGTTCTCGTGGGCGATCTTAGAGATCGCCTCGAAATCGGGGGTGTCGAGCTTCGGGTTGCCCACTGTCTCTGCGTAGATGGCCCGGGTCTTTTCGGTGATGGCCTTCCGGAACTCTTCGGGTTTCTGGGAGTCCACAAAGACCACCGTGCGCCCGAACTTGGGGAGCGTATAGTGGAAGAACTCGTACGTGCCGCCGTAGAGGTTGTCGGCCGAGACGATCTCGTCCCCGGGCCGGGTGACGTTGAGGACCGCATAGGTAATCGCTGCCGCACCCGATGCCGTGGCAAGTGCCCCGGTTCCTCCTTCGATGGCCGCGATGCGCTTCTCGAACACATCCGTTGTCGGGTTCATGAGCCGGGTGTAGATGTTCCCGAGTTCCTTTAAGCCAAAGAGGTTGGCGGCGTGCTCGGTATTCTTAAAGACATACGATGTGGTCTGGTAGAGCGGGACCGTGCGGGACCCGGTGGTCGGGTCCGGCACCTGTCCGGCGTGGAGGGCGGTTGTGCCCAGCCTGAACTTCTTCTCGGTCATGAATCTTCCTCGGATGTGCCTTTGTTGTGTTTTGGGTTTTTCTTCATTGTCCGGCGGGGGTCTTCTCCACCGGGATTTCGTATTTTTCTGCGATTTCGGTAAACGCGTCTGCAAGGTAGTGGATCTTCTCCCACGAGAGGCCGTAGGTGTTGAGCTTCCAGGTCCGGGTTGCACCCGCGAATTCGCCGACAATCCCGCGTTTCGTGAGTTCATCGGAGAGGTAGAAACCCCGCCGCTTGTGGGTCTGGGCCACGACATCGAAGCTGCCCGTGGTATCGACTTTCGTGAGCGAATGCTTCCTCGGGTACTCGGAGAGCACCTTGCTCCCGTTGATCCGGAGCAGGGCGTCAATGAAGTAGTTGGACTTCTTTACCTCCTCGTCCCAGTGGAGCACCCGTTCCTTAACCGTGGGGAACGATGCCATCATGGAGAGCAGGGTCCCGCCCATCAGCGTGCACCCGAGCATCTCCACCTCCTTGATCCCGAACTTGCGTTTGGTGAGATCCCCCACCATCCCCGTGGTGCGGAGGGCCTTTGGCGCAAAGTCGTCGTTTATCGCAAGGACTCCCGACGGCGCTACCGAGGCCATGCTCTTGTGGCCCGAACCGACCACGAAGTCGGCCCCGATCTTCTTGCCGTCAACCGGCTGGACGCCGACCGTGTAGGCCCCGTTGTAGAGAAGGGGAATGTCGTACTGGTGGGCTACTTTTGCGATCCCCGCAATCTCGTGCTCGTTTGCATACTGGTAATCAAAGTGGTCGATCATGACGAGCACCGGGAGCTTCCCGGTCTCGATCCTCACATTCTCGATCTTCTGTGCGGTTGCCTCGGCGGTCACGATGTGCTTGTCGTTCAGCGGAACCTCTTTTACTACCCCGCCGGCGTTTTCCACGGCCAGGAACTCGGTGTAGTGGGCGAGCGCCGAGACGATGACCGTGTCCCCCTTATCGACAAGGGTATTGGTCACGGCCTGGAACCCGCGCCGGGCGCCCGGGACTACCCGGGCCTGGTCCATGTTGAGCCATTGTGCAAGTTCAGCGTGGAATTCGGCGATCCCGGGCCGTGAGATCTTGTCGAGCCGGAAGGGTTTGCGGCAGAAGTCGCAGGTGGAATACCCGTCACCGTACGAGATGAGTGCCTTTCTCGCCTCGGTCGTGAGCCGTCCTGCCGCCTGGATAGGCTGGATGTTGATGAACTCCTCCTCGCGGGAACGGACATCCAGCGTGCCGGCAATCTTTGTCACTCGTGGAGTGCCGGTGCCTGCCTCAAGATCGGCAATGATACCCTTGAGGTCCTGGATCTTCTGCCGGAATGCTGCCTCCTGCCCGACAGAAAGGCCGGTGGGGAGGGCATCCCGGAAGATCCCCCGGATCTCCTCGAGTTCAAAGAGAGCCTCGAATGTTTTCTGGGTTCTGATACTCATGGTTTCACCAGAGAGCCAGGACCCGGAATTGAACCGGGATATACTGATCTGCAGTCAGCCGCGTAGCCTTTCCGCCATCCTGGCTTTGTTGTAGTTCACGATTGTGAATCTTACCATACTAGATAACAATCGTGAATATTTATAGATTCTCCAACCGGCAGGATTTACCTGATCCGTTTTTCCGACGGAAATAGGCATTTTTTCGGGATTTTTCGTATGCTTTGGAGTGATACTGCATGCGCATATGAAATGCCTGACAGTAATCCAGATCCTTGCATTCCCGGATAATATACCTGCCGCAGAATACTTTTACAGTGATATAAAAATGGGGGACTGCCCTAGTCGAAAAGAAAAAGAAATCCCCGGTATCAGACCAGGGGTTCCGGCTGCTCTTCGTTGAGTGCCGGAAGCCGTGTGGTCTTGAAGAGGACCGGGCTGTCGCTCTGCCGGATCTTTTCCATGATCAGGTCCTTGCCGTTCTTTGTCATGGCAAAGACAGGGACCGACACTCCGGCCTGTAACAGGGCCCTCTTCCCGGCAATCTCCCGGACCGGCCCGGATGCGCAGGCCGTGACAATATCGGCCGATGATGCCATCATCTCCACTTCTTCCTTGTCGAGCCCGGTGGTATGAACCGCAAAGATCAGCACATCCGGGTACCGGTCCCGGAGTACCTTTGCCTCCTTTGGGAGGCAACCGTGACTGCTCACACGCTTGTATCCCCGTTCATATGCCCTGGCAACACCGGCCTATCTGGTTAAGGGAGGCCCGGGCCGGGTCGAATGACCGTCCCGCCGTGCTCTTCGATCCTGCGGATAACTTCAGGGATAGGGGACGGTTTTAACAAGGCCCGACATCCTCCCCCCGATCCCCTGGACAAGGACGGGATCGGTGGCAATAAGCGTCCCGGCACCGTCAGAAGCAAGGACAACGGCGTTGAGCATCCGGCTGAAAGCCCAAAACTGAGGATCTCCGATGCACCAAAGCCGACAAAGGGCCGGGCATCGGTAACCTCGCGCCGGGGAGTGCACATGCCCCACGTCCGGATCCGGTTCTCGATGTTTGCCTTTACCGATTCCCGGTCGGGGGTCTGGACCGGGCAGGCCATCTTTTTTGCGAGCGGGCACGAGGCAATTATCGGGTCCCCTACTTCGACCACGATGCCGTTGCGGATAACCACCCGGCACCTGCCGATGGCTTCCATGATGTGTTCGTCAGGTTCTTCTGCCATGGAGCGTTCCCGTACCAGTACTAGGCACGGGTGGAATCTTATCCGTATCTGTTACATCATAAAAAAGAGACGCCGGGAATAACCGGCGAAAAAATGGGGACGTGCCCGGTCAGTCCGATCCCTTCACGGGATATCATGACAGCGCCGGACAACAGGGCATTGTTTTGTGAGTGAGCTGGTGCAGCGTGGTGGATGTGCTGTTCCTGCCCCGGGCGATCCCCGGAGCGGTTACCATGAGGACAACTGCCCCGGCAACGATGCCGGCTGCTGTCGGGATACTGGCGGTACCCCGGTTGTTCTGTTCGGGTAGGTGGCCCTCGTGCGATTTTTCCGCGAGCAGGCCCGCCAGGAGGAACATAATAATGAACCCGGCAATGGCGGAGAGCGTTGCGGTACGGTTGTGGTGTGGTTGCATGTCTCTTTCTTGTTCACGCTTGAACGGTGAACAGACAGTATCCGCTATATATGGATAAGAACCTGCAAAAACCGGTAATTTTTACCGATAGTTTTTGATCTCCAACAGCAGTTTTTTGTAAAATCCAATAAAGGCCCTGAATGAATCGTAACGATACGGTAACTATCAAAAAACGAGAGCCAGGACCCGGAATTGAACCGGGATATACTGATCTGCAGTCAGCCGCGTAGCCTTTCCGCCATCCTGGCCTGTGTCGTTCTTCACGATTGTGACTCGACATACCAGTGTTGGAGGGGGATTTATTTAAGGGGTAATTTACCGGCAAAATTTACCGTGACCGGATGTTCGGCAGGTCCGGCAAACAGTAATGAGGGAAATGAGAGCAGGTCAAAAAAGGAAAAAGGTTCGTTGTTACGATGCCGGCACCGGTTCCTGCTCAGCGGGAGCAAGCCGGTACAGGCTCTGGCGTGCATCCGCAATGGAAAGGTACTCGGCGAGCACGTTCTCGGCTTTCAACCGGGAGAGGGCATAGCGCACGGTACGCTTCCGGAAGATAGGACTCGCGGATGATCTCTTTCTGGGTCATCTGCCGGTTTGCCCTGATGATGGCATACACCAGTTTTGCCGATGGCGGCAGGTGTCCGAGTTTCTGTACCGGGTATTCTGAGCTGTTATTCACAGCAAAGACGATCACTCATGGTTGACCACATCACACGTTTGTTCACAATTGTTAATATTCTTAGCCTCGCGGGTGAGCGGTTCACAGTCCCCGCCACTACCGGCTGCTCCTATTTTACTCAGTGTAGGCCATGAACCGGTCCCGGATCTGTGCCGGGGACAGGGAAATATTGGGCACATCGCTGTTCCCGGGCCGGATCCGGACATGGACAAAGGTGGGACCGTTTGCGGGTCGTGCAGCAAGGGCCTCTTTCTAGTTCCCCAGGGTTCGTGAATGGTCACTACGTGCGTAAACCCGGCCCCGAGCGCCATAAGGGCAAGGTCATGCCGAATCCTGCCCGGGCCGGGGCTGGTTGCCGGTGCTGCCAAAGACGCCGTTGTCAAGGCAGACTATGGTCAGGTTGATCCCTTCCCCGACGCTGCAATCACCGGGAGGATCGCCGAACCGAGCAGGCTCCCAGTCACCGTCGATCACGATCACGTCTCGTTATCCGGCCGGGCCGTTGCAATCCCGAGGACCGATGGCGGAAGCCTGCGTGTAGCTGCCCAGCATGTAGAAGTTCTCCGGCCGGTCGCGGGCTGCGTAGAGTTCCTTTGAGGGGCACAGCCGATATTTGCGACAAGGAGCTCATCATCAACCTATCTCTGCAATGGCCCGGATCGCCTCGTACCGGGTCATCAGCCGGGTGCCCGCCAGTTCCGCGTATAGGTAACCGGGAACGGGCGCACAACCGGAATTCCCCGCAGGTGTGCACTGTCCATTGGCCTCCTCAATACACTCGGGTTTCAGGAGGATCACAGTGGGGAAGCACGGTCGCGGTATGCTGCCTGCCACGGCCCTGCCGATATCCGATGCAGGGCATCCGGCCCGGAGACCGACTAGTACAGGCAATGCCCTGCCGCAGCAAGGATTGCCGGGAGCGGACGATTGAACGGCACCTGGGCCTGGGATCTTCTCTCCATCGCATCCCCCGCCAGCTCGCGAGGATCGGGAGCGGCAGGCCGAAGGTCACGGTAAGGGAGAAGGATCGCGTTCAGCATATTCCCGAGCCCCGAACTCTGGATCGCAATTGCCGGGCGGGCGCCGGCAAGGTATGCCCCTGCCGATATGCCCACCCCGTCCTCTTCCCGGGTCAGGCCGATGTGCCGGAACTCATCCGGGATCCGGTAAAAGAGTCCCTTTTGCCTTGTCGCAGGGATGGAACAGACAAGGTCGATCCCCTGGTTCTTTAGTTCGCCGATAATCTGGTTATCGTCCATAGTGTGCCACCCATGTTTCGAGATCTGATTTTATCCCCTCAAGGGAACCGTCGGCCGCCACACATGCCGCCGGTTCGAGCGGGTACTGCGTAAAGTCTTCCCGGATCCGCTCGTATCCCCCGCCGGTGATATTGAGGACAATTGTATCGTCCCGATCGATGGATCCGGACTCTGCCGCCTGTATAAGCGCCGCGGTAGCAACCGCAGCCGCCGGGTCGGGGTCGATCCCTTCCGTTTCCCGGATGAGTTTTCTCTGCTACCCTTCCCGCGGTATTGGAAACCGCGTACATCTCACCTTTTGTTGCCTCAAGAGCATCATAGAGACCGCCGGCAATGGCATAGGGGGGCTGGCGGTTGGTCAGTACCGGTGACATGACTGCCTGTACGGCATTGGACGCATCCGGCATATCAAGCTCCGGGTCTATGGCTACGCCGGCACTGCTGCCATGCTGAAACCATAGGGATAAACGGTTCGTTCTGGGCGCAGTGGAGCCGGGGCAGTACCGGGCCAAACCTCCCGTCGCCCTTGAGCCGCAGGGCAGCCTCCCATGCAGCGATTGCCCCCGTGCCGCTCCCCACGGCCTGGAAATAATGGTCCTGGCATCCTGCCGATGGTCACTGCCGCATCGAGCATCACGGTTCCCATGCCGTCGCGCCGGGCCACGTTCCTTAGCCCCGCCTTCGGGAACGCACCCGGGAACTGCCGTAAGGGCGTTTGCAACGGAGATCGCGTCCGTGTAATCCCCTTTAACGGCCACAACGAAGAGATCGCGGGCGGGCACTGCCGTCCAGAGCCGGGAGACCTGCGGTTTCCGGGACGACAATGACCACCGGGCCGGTGGTACTGCGCCGAGATCCCGGCAAAGGCCCGCCCGGTGTTTCCCGCCGAGGCGATCACCGGGATCTTCCCGCCGGATTCGGCGAGCCGCTGCATGGTGGCAAGCGCTTCGAGCTCCTTGAACGAACCGGTGGCAAGAGTTGCTCCCTGTTCGGGCCAGTATCCCTGAGAACGAGATAAAGAGCCGGGAGAGGCCGAGTTCCCGGGAAAGGCCGGTGCTCCGGTAGGTGACCGCTCCCCCGGAGGGGAGCAGGGGGCGGTTCACGGGAAGCCAGCAGAGATACCGGAAGATCCCGGTGTGGGGTGCGAGGCGCAGCCTGCGGGTCCGGTACTCGGTCCGCAGCAGGGAATCGTGACCGTTCGGGCAGGACTGGGCAGCGGGATCGGGGACGATTTCCCCCCCGCCCACGCACCGCAGCCGGTACCTGGCGGTCATGATGCGCTCCCCGACAGGATCCGTATGTCTTCCACCCGGACGTGGATGCCCTCTTTTTTCTTTAAGACCATGTTCACGACCCCGGTGTGGGCGAGGTCCATCATGCAGGCACCGGGCAGGAAGGGCTGCCGGCACCCGAACGCCGGCGGGCGCCGGATCACTTCCGCGATGCCTTCGAACGCGTGGACGTGGTAGGCCTGCACATCGAATGCCTCTTCTTTCGTGCAGCAAGCGGGCCGACCGTGTGGCATTCGAGCACCCCGGTCACCGGGTTTGCCGCAAGGACGCGGAGGGCATGGACAATCGGGCAGCCGGGCCCGGCCGGGCGGCCGGTCACAAGCGCCCCGGGCCGTATGTCCCACTTCTCCACGAGATCGGCCCGGAACGGCACGATGAACTTGCGGGCCGAAGGTTCGCCTGCGGAATGCATGGATGACAAAATCATAGGGCGCTCCGGTCACATCTGTCCCGGAATACCGGGCAGGCACCCGGACCCCGCACGGTTCCCCGGCAAAAAAGGGGCAGTCCGATTCCGTCCGCGTCCCGTCTGCAACAGCCTCGCCGAACTTCACACAGGACGCAAAACCGCATGCCCCGCAGTCCTTTCCCGGCGGGTGCCACACCTCCGCAGGCATTTAGTCCCCCCGGTACAGGTTGTCGGCCTCTTCGAGGGGCCGGATCACGCCAAAGTGGTGCTGCCATCCGATCTCCTTTTTCCCGATGCAGATGGTGCAGACCCCGAGCGGCGGGGTGCCCCGGAGTACGATCGTCTCCGGGTCGGTAATCCCCGGGTAGTTTTTGATCGCTGTAAAGAGGTAGCGGAGCCCTGTTCCCTGCACGGCGTTCGTCTCCACGATATCTATCCCCGGGACCACGCTCCGTATGCACTCGCGGAAGACCTCCTTTTCCGCCTGGGAGACGAGGTCGGTCTTGGTCACCACCGCGGCATCGGCAAGGGCGATGAGCGGCGCCATCTTGAGCGGCGCATTACTCCCCGAGACTGCAGGAAGGACCGCGATGCCAAACGCCTGCGTGGTATACGGGGTGCAGCGGAGGCAGAGCCCGGCGCTCTCGACAACGAGCATCCCGGCACCGAGACCTTCCGCCCAGGTTATCGCATCCTGAGCACCATGACCCCCATGTGGTCGGGACAGAGATCGCCGGAGTATACCTTCCGGGCCGGGAATAGCCGAACTCTGCACGGAGTTCCTCGTCCTCGAACGCACGGACCACATCGATCTTGAGGTAGGCGGGCCGGTCGGCCTGTGCGCATGTTTTGACAATCTGCCGGATGACCGCAGTCTTGCCGGCGCTCGGCGGGCCGGCAACGATGACCAGTTTCATGCAGGAACACCGGATTTTTTTACGGGGACGGGCTCTGTTTCGGCCGTCCCGATCACTTCGCCGCAGCGGATCCGCTCGCGGAGGGCAAACAGGAAGGTATCCACACCGGAAACGGTGCCGATGATCTCCCGTTCGCGTTCCCCGGGTTCGAGGACTGCGGCAACGGCACCGTTCTTCATCACGATCCGCCGGTCGGTGATGAGGGCGAGGAACGGGTCGTGGGTGACAAAAATCACGGCCTTTGTGGTATTTTCGCAGACAGGCTATGACCCGCTCCTTGTTGATACCGGCGTTCTCTACTTCGTCGAGGAGCAGGATCGGGGTCCGGCCGATAAGGACGGCATCGGCAATCAGGAGCGACCGGGTCTGTCCCCCCGAGAGCCCGGTCATCCGCATGGATGTATCGATCTTCTCGCCGGTAAATTCGTTGGCGAGCGCGAATCGTCCGTGCGACAAGCCCCTCAGTCGGCGGTGCCGCGGGCATGGATGTGGAGGTCGAGGAACCGGGCCACATCGAGGTCGGCGATGACCCGGGTGTTCTGGGTAATGAGCGCTATGGGTTTTTTTCGCCGGGATCGCGGACGAGCTCCTCGGGGGGTTCCTCCCCGTTGACAAGGATGCGGCGCCCGGTTGCCGTATCCTCCTGTGCGAATACCTCGATATCGTTGATGAACGCGGACTTTCCCGAACCGGTCGGGCCGACAATGGACAGGGTATCCCCCGGCCGGATTTCTATCCGGTCGAACCCCTCCTTTTCCCCGGCCCGGTTTCTCCCGGGAAGGATGGTTATTTCGTACGCCTGAATCTGCTGCATGACAGGATCATGGACAGGGTTCTTCAAATATATTTCCTAAAGTGCAAAATTTTTTTCCTTTAGTAATAGTTATAATCTAAAAAAGAATACATTAGGGTTAATATGTTTTCAAAACGGATATTCGAGGCCGACTTTGCCGTCGCACTCTCCGAGGAGCTGGAATCGCAGGAACATGACGGTAAAAGACCTCGCGGACCAGACCGGCATCCCGGCCTCGACCCTGTACAAGGTGTCGATGGGGGAACGCGATCCCCGGCTCTCGACCGTAAAAAAGATCGTTTCGGTCCTCGAACCGGAGCGGCACCGGTTCATTGCGGTGATCGCGGCAAAGTTCCTGCTCGATTCCTTCGAGACACGTGAAGTGGATTGGGAGGGCCAGAAATTTGCCGTCCGCGGCTATTCCGCACACTCCCTTGACGAATGCATTGTCGCTGCCGCCCGTGCTGAAAAAGACGGGGCATCGGGGATTGTCTGCGCCCCGATCCTTGCCTCCATTGTCGAGAAAATCGTGGATGTGCCGGTGGGGATGCTCCGCCCCGAACTCTCCTGCGTTGACGAAGCGATTGGCGCAGTGCTCAAGAAGATCGGGTAGGGCACCATGGCAGGCGATACGATCCGGATCGGCCATCTCTCGACGATGTACCACACCGCCTTCCTGCTCAGGGGGTCGTCCCTCCTCGCAGACCGGGGTATCTCTGCCACGTGGACGCTGTACCCGTCAGGGCCGGATATTATCAATGCAATGCAGGCGGGAAATCTCGACCTGGGATACATCGGCCTTCCCCCGGTCATCATCGGCATCGACCGGGGCCTTCCGCTGGCCTGTATTGCGGGGGGCCACATCGAGGGAACGGTTATGGTCGCGGCAGAAGGGACACCGGTTCTTGCCGACTGCGCCGGCATGAAGGAGTTCCTCATGCAGTTTTCCAAAAAAGCGATCGGCACCCCGCCAAAGGGATCCATCCACGATGTGATCGTGCACGAACTGCTCCGGGAATACGGGATCAGCGGGGTAACGGTGAAAAATTATCCCTGGGCCGATTTCCTTCCCGATGCCCTGCTCTCAGGAGAGATTGCGCTTGCCGCCGGGACACCGGCGCTTGCTGCAACAATCGTCCGCTACGGGAAAGGCCGGCTCGCGGTCCCACCGGACCGGCTCTGGCCGTTTAACCCGAGTTACGGGATTATCGTCATGCGGGAGATGCTCGAAAAAAAGGAACTGCTCGCCCGGTTCCTTGCCGCCCACGAAGCGGCCTGCGAATGGATCCGGCACGACCCTGCCGCCTGCGCCAAAATCGTCGCCCGGACAACCGGTATGGTCGATCCGGCCTTTGTCCTTGCCGCCTACCGGATCTCCCCGAACTACTGTGCGGCCCTTCCCCCGGAGTATATCGCATCGACCATGCGGTTCGCGCAGACCCTGCACGCCCTCGGCTACACCTCGCGGCAGGTTACAGAAGACGAGATCTTCGATATCGGGTGCATCGGATCCGTGCATCCCGGGCCGCACCACTACCGGGCCGGGATCTGCGGCACCTGATCCCCTGCTTTCTGTTTTTTATTATTTCAGGAGCCGGTACGACCCGCGGGGAACCCGTATGGTGAACCGGGCCCCTTTCCGGTACTCCCCGGTTTCGGCAACCGTGATCCGGGTGATCGCAAGGATCTCCCGGGTTAAAAACAGGCCGAGGCCGGTGTTCTTTCCCACGCCCCGTGAGAAGATCCGGGACTTCTCCTCTTCGGGGATACCGATGCCGTTATCCTCGAAACAGAGGAGAAGATCGGTCCCGTCCATTTCGCCGTACAACCGGATTTTCGTGACACCCTCGCCATACCGGAACGCGTTGTCGAAGAGGTTGTAAAAGACCTTCTCGAGCATCGGGTCCGCATAGATCTCGAGGTCTCCTGTCTCGCAGGAGAACTCGATCGTATTGATGAACTGGGCATAGGCCTGTGCCGAGGTCTTTTTAATATTCTGCCAGACCGGTGCCTTGACCCCGAGATCGTCGTAGCCGCGGGTAAACTCGATATGGTTTTTGATGGCAAGCAGCAGTTTTTCCTGCTTGTCGAGGAGTTCTTCCGTTGCCGGGTCGAGCCTCCGTTCCTTTAGGATCACGTTATACCCGAGCAGTGCCGTGAGCGAGTTGAGCACGTCGTGGCGGGTCACCCCGATGATCAGGTTGAGTTTGAGGTTTGCGATCCTGAGGGCATCGTCGGCCTGCTGGACCCCGGTCAGGTCCCGGATCGAGAGGATCATGACCGAGCGGCCATCGAGGGTAAAATAAGCAATCGTGATATCGGCGGGAAAGACCGTACCGTCAGCGCGCCGGTGGTACCGCAGCGGGACGCGGGGGATACGCCGGTCGACGACCTCGCGGGTCTTTTCAGGCTCCCCAGAGAGATCGAGGATGTCCATGCCGGGCATCTCCTCCCGGGTATACCCGTACAGCGCCGCTGCCGCCTCGTTGGTATCGATGATCTTCCGGGTCTCGGCATCGATTAAAACGAGCGGGTTGTTCTTGGCTTCAAAGACATTCCGGTACTTCTCTTCGCTTGCCTTTAACGCATCCGTTGCTGCAACAAGGGCGAGTTCGGCCTCTTTCCTTTGCGTGATATCCTGGACGAATCCCGATGACCCCGGTCCGGTTCCCCTCGTGATCGGACAGCGGGGACGCAATGCAGCGGATCCAGATTTTTTTCTTTTTTATCGAAAGCTCGACCGGGATATCGTCGGATTCGCGCGTTTCGCCCGCCAGTACTTTTTTGAGATTGCCGGGATAAGGGGTCTCCCCAAACCACGGGAACCGTTCTTCGAGGCGTTTTCCCACGACCTCCGACCCGGGTATCCCGGTCAGCTCCTCCATGTACGGGTTCCAGAGGGTAAACCTGAGATCGGTATCGTATGCCGTGAGCCCTTCCCGGGCATCGCTGATGATGCACTTAAGGTAGGCTTCCGATGCACGGATAAGCCGCTCAGACTCCGCAAGGCGGTGTTCGCTCCCCGCAAGTTCGTTGTAGTTCTGGCGGAGTTCCTCCTCGGTTGCCGTCAGCTGCTCGAAAGCCGCGTTGAGTTCCTCGTGCTTCTTTTTGAGTTCCTCTTCGGCGCGCTTGCGCTCGGCGATCGGACGGGACGTAACAATGAGCCCGCCAACCCCGTCGACATCGTACTTTGTTGGTGAATACGGATTCCAGCCAGAGATAGTTTCCCATCCACCGTTTTCATCCGGTATTCCTCAGACTGCGACGAACCGGGTGTCGTGCCGACTTCCTTGTACCGGGAAACGACATGCTCCCGGTCGTCGGGATGGATATATGTCAGGGCATTGTTTGCATGAGAATAGACCGGCTCCACCTCGGGAAACCCGAGAATCCGGTATGCCGAAGGAGAATTGTAGAGGACCCGGCCATCCCTGCCGAAGATCTGGATGATATCCCAGATATTCTCGAAAAGGGCCCGGAACCGCGCCGCGCCTTCCCGGACTTTCCGTTCCGCCTGGTATCTCCGGACAATCTGGGTGATCTTGTGCGCGAGCTCGGCAAACTGCGCCTGCGGATTGCCGCCTTTCTGGATATAGGAATCGGCGCCGCTGTCGATCGCATCGATCACGACATCTTCCCGACCCCGCCCGGTAAAAACAATGAACGGGATCGTGTTGCCATCGGCCCGGATCTGTCGGAGGAACCGGATCCCGTCCATCCCGGGCATCTGGTAGTCGGAGAGGATAACGTCGTACTGGCCGGTTTTGAGACGCGTTAGCCCTTCGGACGCAGACTCGACGGTATCTACCGAGAATTCCCCGGTGCGTTCAAGATAGAGCCGCGTGATCTCAAGGAGGGAAGGTTCGTCGTCAGCGTAAAGGACACGGATCACAGGACGTCCACTCTTGGTAATGACGGATTGTCGTGCCCGTTATTTATACAATTTCCCCGACAAAAAAACTGCGAAAACGAAAAGTATTTACTTTACGGCCCCTTGTGCGGACGGGCCGCTCGTCGGGACAATGCTCACGATGCTCCCGAGAATCTTTACTTCAAGGGAGCGTTTGAACCGGTCGCACGTCTCCTGGACCGTGCCCATCTTTTCTTCGGGATGAAAACCAAGGAAGACATCGATATAAATCGTGCTCCCTGATCGCCGCGAGCGGACACCGTAGAAATCCTCGTACTCGTCGAAGAACATGGAGAGTTCGTGCAGGATGACGATCTGGAGGTCCTCTTCCAGGGTCTTGTCAAAAAGGTCGGGCAGCGAAGACGGTAATCTCGCGGACCCCGGCGACCAGCAAAAACCCGATGATGATAAAGGAGACCACCGGGTCGATATATACCGCCCACCAGAACCCCATAAGGACAACCGAGAATACCAGCGAGAGGAGGACGGCGATATCGGAAAACGCCTTTGCCCGGCGGAGGACGCCACTGGGCTTCCATGATGGGGGAAGGGATCGTTACAGCGAAAGCTGGTAGTTTTTGTGCCAGTGGTACCCATCGACAATTGCGGTAACGAGCATGAGCGGGACGGCAATGAACACACCGTCCAGCTCTATATGTTCGGGAACGAAAATCCGGTGGAATGCCGAGAAGAAGATAATGAGGATGGAGACCATCATGATGGCACCGGTGGCAATCCGGGTGGAGGTCTCGAATTTTCCCATACCGTAATCGTAACTGGTGCCGTGTCCTCATCTTGAGAAGGATCACCAGCGCAAAAAGGGTGGCAACGATCTCGTTGCCGCATTTTAAGTACAGTCGGCAAAGAGGGTGACCGAGGCGGAAAGGATAACGGTAAGGATCTCCGGGATCCAGAGTCCCACGTCACAGACAAGACCGTATACAAGCGCCTTCTCTTTTGGAGCGAGTTCTCCTGCCCCGCCGAATCCCGAGATAAAACTCCCTGCCATATGAGCCTTTACAGGTGGGTTTGCGACGATAAAAGACCTGCCGGTGGTATTGTCCTCTCGGGGTTTGCCCGGTTTTCCCCGGGGAAGAGGAAATGTTCCCGATCCGGTACGGTGAATGTTATGTCACCCGGGAATTCTCCGGGCCGGCAAAAGGCATCCCCTCATAAAACTGTGCCCGGTTCCTGCGGGCCGCAGCGTGGATAAAAAAAAAGTCCGGGCCGGCAGGCAGGCCGGCCACCGGGAAACGATCTAGTCCTTCTGTCGCTTTACCGCAAAATAGGCCCCGCAGATCCCCACCCCGACAAGGACAATGCCGGGGGGGGAGGCCGGACCGGGTCGGCGATGCCGTGTCGGACGGCGTGGCGGAACTGAGTGTCCCGGCCACCGGCGTATAACTTCCGCCTATGACATTGACCGTGGAGATCCAGTCCGTCGTACCCGTTCTCGCGCAGCATGAGGGTATGGGTTCCCGAGGCAATGTTGGGGAGGACCGCCGGGGGTGATCCCCATGTAGGTGTTATCCAGGTAGATCCCGGCACCGGCGGGAGTGGAGGTGACGCTGATCTGGCCGGTAGGTGTCCGGTGTCGTGACCGACATTCGGGACCATGGCCGTTGCAACCGTGGTTACTACCCCGGCCTGGACGACAGCGGTCTGGGTATAGGACTGGTAATCCGGCATGGTGAGCAGGACGGTATAGGTGCCGGGGGACAGCTGGGTGATGTCAAGGGGCGATCCCGCATACGTGGTCCCCTGGTAGTTACCGTTCAGGAAAACCGCGGCCCCGGACGGTGTCGACTGCACCTGGATATCGCCGTACGTGACCGCAGAGGGGTACGGGGTCATTCCTGGTGCAAGCGTCGTGGTCTCCCCGGGGTTTATCGTGAACTGCTGGGTGGCATCGTAATACCCGGCCTTTTTCAGCACGAGCGTATAGGTGCCGGGAGCGAGAGCAATCGTCTGCTGGCCGTTCCCGTAGTACGTGCCGTCGATGTAGATATCGGCATCGAACGGGGTGATAGCAAGATATCCTACCGCAGATGGTACCGGGCTTAAGCTCGCCGAGACATAGGTCGTCGTGCCGCTGCTGCCGGCTCCGACCGTGTCGCGCCACATCTGGTACCCGTCCTTATAGACGCTGATGGAGTGGTACGTCGAGTCGTCAACGGCAAACGTAGTGGGCGTATCCGCGCAGCTGGACCCGTCGAGGCAGGCCCAGGCGCCCGTTGGATCCGAACTGACCGAGAACCATGCCCAGTCAGCGGCGGCCGGGGCGGCAAGGAGACAAAGGCAGACTGCAATCAGACCAAAAAGGATACCCGGTTTTACCCTCGGGTTACGCACAATCATACCCGGTATTTCCGCCGGGTTATGGAAAAATGTTATGACATGTACCGGCGCGGGCAGGACTGCTAACATGGGGAAAAACTAGTAACCTTGGGCAGTCCAACCCGGATGTACCTATGCCGGACAGCGATACCCCGAAAATCCCCGACGGCACAAAAGGGCTCCTCCCCCGGATAGCGGCCCCGCTCTCCTCGGCCATCCTCTTTGCCCTGGTTTCCGCGGTCTCGTTCTCGCTTGCCCTGGCCATTACCGGGTTTGTCCCCGAGGATAGCGGTACGCGGATGATCGGTGCGCTGTGGGCGATGATCTCTTCCATTGTCGTGATGCAGGACACCCGCTCCGCCACGATCAGTACCGCGTGGCTTCGGATCCTGGGGTCGCTCATCGGCGCTGTTTTTTCGGCAATCTACCTTCTGGTCTTCCCGTTTTCCATTGTGGGGATGGGCATTCTTATCGGGATCGTTGTCCTGATCTGCGAACTCCTCCACCTGCCCGGCCACCTGCGGCTTGCGGGTCTTACTGCTGGTATCGTGATGGTAATCTCGGTCGTGAACCCCGATATCCCGCCGGTGGTGAACGCGGCGACCCGGTTTTTCGAAGTGATTATCGGGAGTTCGGTTGCGGTGGCTGCTGCATGGGTATGGCAGTACGTGTTCCCGGAGAAATAGAGGGTATACGCAGGTAGAGAAGATTCAGGCTGTCCGGTTTTCCCGGGCATCGGCCGCAAGGCAGAGGATCTCGAAGAGGATCGTTGCCCCGGCAAGGGCCGTGATCCCCGCATGGTCGTAGGGAGGGGATACCTCGACAAGGTCGCCGCCGATGATATCGAGGCCCCGCATTCCCCGCAGCGTCTGGAGCGCCTCGAACGTGGACATGCCACCGGCGACCGGTGTCCCGGTGCCCGGGGCAAAGGCCGGGTCGAGGCAGTCGATATCAAAGGAGAGGTACACCGGGCGGCTGCCGACGAGGTCCCGGATCTCCTGCACGATCTTTTTCCAGCCGAGTTCGTAGAACTCCTCGATGTGGACGACCCGCATACCGCTTGCGTACGAGAACTCCCAGAGCGGTTCGCTCGATCCCCGGATCCCGATCTGGATGGAGTGTTTCGGATCGACAAGGC
>Ga0268356_10206_pt1 | contig 65339 bp, 73 predicted proteins | sample BioMet10_FD_194415 | JGI IMG/M metagenome (GOLD analysis project Ga0268356, IMG submission 194415) | Sewage microbial communities from Oakland, California, United States - Biofuel 10 (PacBio Assembly) | ecosystem: Engineered > Wastewater > Sewage > Unclassified | place: USA: California | collected...
CCTCCCGAACAAGCGCTTCGAGCGCATGGGTGACAACCTCGAAACAACGGTCGAGATCACACCGGCGCTCGCGGTGCTCGGGACGACCGTTGACGTCGAGACCATCGACAAGCGCCATATCGAGGTAAAGATCCCGCCCGGTATCCAGTACAACACGGCTCTCCGGATTGCCGGCGAAGGCGTGAAACGGCGCGGGAAGCCCGGGGACCTCCTTGTACGCGTGAAGATCGTAACTCCAAAGGCGTATCCGGGGAGCAGAAAGACCTCTATGTGAAGATCGCCGAACTCGAAGGCCACGGCAACAAGGGCGGGGGGCATCTTCTCCGGCCTGAGGGGAAAGAAAAAAGGGAAAAAGTAACTACCCTCTCAAATTTCCCTTTTTTCTGTCGGTATAAAAAAACTCTGGATCCTTTCAGGTACTGTTCGTTTTTCCATGCTCATCATTGATCCACCGGGATCGTGGCGCGCTCTGGAGGAAATCCTTAAGAGAATTCATCGGATTTTATTACGAGGGAACCACGGGCGCTCGCCGCCTCGTCGGGGCTCGCCCCGTGGAGCATGGCCGGGCACGAAAAGCAGCATGAAAATTTTTTATTCGGTACTGGGGGTCAGGGGACTTTCCCCCCATGGGCTCCCTCCCCCTCTCAAATACAGTTTGAGGGGGGCAGAAATGATTTTTCAAAGCCATTTTTTTCTTCCTTTTTTGTCCTGCTGCCTTCCACAGGTATTTCTGGAAAAAACGTCCATATCGTATGAATGAAGCTGATCTTCGAGCTCTCGGGCGAGAACGAGACCCTACCCTCTGCCGAGCTCGAGTGCGTCGGGACGGTGACGGACTCCCGCCCGCAGGTTGCCGTTGCGGAATGCCCGGATCCTTCTGCCGCGCAGCGCCTCGCCATGACCCACATGGTGATGGAATACCTTGGCGAGTGCGACCCGGATCCCGCCTCGTTCCGCCGACTGCTTTTGGATCTTTCCCTTACCACGGAACAACCGTTTGCCGGCCGGGCAAAAACTCATCCATGCCGGTAACGACCGCAACTCCTGTTCCCAGCGGGAGTTCGAGCGGCTGATCGGCACCATGGTCAAGGGGCCCGTGCAGCTGATCGATCCCCCGGTGGAGTTCCGCGCGATCCTTTCCGGGGACCGCTGCTATTTCGGGAAGGTCCTGTACCGGATCGCCCGTGGGGCTTACAATGAGAGGAACCCGGGGAAACGGGAGTTCTTCCATCCCGGGGTCATGATGCCAAGGATGGCACGGACGCTTGTCAATCTCACCCTGTGCGGTGCGGGCGCAAAACTCCTCGATCCCTTCTGCGGGACCGGCGGGACCCTGATCGAGTCGCAGATGCTTAAAATGGAGACAATCGGAAGCGATTTCGACCCGATGATGATCGGCGGATGCCGGGAAAACCTGGTGCAGGGAACCCTGATGCTTGCCGATGCCACCCGGCTCCCGGTACGGGATGCATCCATCGATGCCGTTGCAACCGATTTCCCGTACGGGCAGTCGGTATGCATTAAAAAAGAGGATACAATGGAGAACCTCTACCACGGGGCGCTGGACGAGATGCACCGCGTCCTCAAACCCGACCACCGTGCAATCGTGGTAACGCACCGGGATATCTCTGCCATTGCCGGGCAGCACATGACTGTTCTCCAGCACCACACCCAGCGGGTGCACAAGAGCCTCACCCGGCATGTCCTGGTCCTGAAGCGGTGAGTGCCTCAGAACCCGGTGAAAATTCTTAAGTGCGACCCGTGCCCCATGTACTTGCTGTTATGAAATACCAGTATGCTGCACCTATCGCATTCCTCCTGGTGCTTTGCGCCTGCCTGATCCCCCCGATATCAGCAGATCCCACCGATGCTGCCGGGTGGTATGCGGCAGGGCAGGACCTGATGGCACAAAACAACTATACCCTGGCCCTCCAGGCATACGACCAGGCCATCTCGCTCGACCCCACGTTTGCAGAGGCCTGGAACGGCCGGGCGGACATCCTCAACCGGGTCCACCTGAAGACGCAGGACCCGCTTTCGACCCTCAACCTCGCCCTCGATGCATCGGACAAGGCAATCGCGCTGAACAGCACATCGGTACCGTTCTGGCTCAACCGCGGCCAGATCCTTTACAATATCGGCTATTATTACAAGGATACGGCTGGCGATGAGGCGACCGCATCAAAATATTTCAACGACCAGCTTTCGGCATTCGAGAAAGCAACGGCACTCGAACCCGATAACCCCGATGCATGGTTCAACCGTGCCTATGCGCTCTGCGGCATGGGCCGGTGCAGCGAAGGCGTGGAAGATTTCAAAAAAGTCCGGCAGCTCGATCCTAATTATCCGTACCTTGAAGGAAACCTGGAGAATGCCGAAAAACTGGCAGCCACGCAGACCCCGTTCTATATCAAATATGCATTCGGGATTGTCGTAGGTATCATCGCCATTATCGGTGCGGTGTTCTGGTATCTTGCGGTGAGGAAAAAATACTAGGCCTCACGGCATTTCCTTTTTTTAAAAGAAAAAAAAGTAAACTTACTGGGCTTTCTCGTAGCAGATCTTTGCTTCTTCCTGCTTTCCGAGTTTTTCAAGGGTAGCCCCGATATCGTTCCAGACCTCTTTTCGTGAGGGATCGATCTCGATGGCCCGCTTGAACGAGGTGAGCGCTTCCTGGTATTTCTCCAGCTCCTGGAGGGCCCGGCCCTGGTGGATCCAGGCATCGACAAATTCGGGCTGGAGCGAGATCATTGCCTGGTAGGATTCGGCGGCTTCTTCGTACTGCCCGAGCGCTTCAAGGGCGCTTCCCTTGGTAAAGTAGGCGATCGAGAACGAGGGGTCGATGGCGAGCGCCCGGTCGTAGGACTCGATGGCGCCCCGCTGGTCCTGCAGGCCGGCAATACTCATGCCCCTCCGGGTCCACCCGACTGCATTCTCCGGATCGATCCTGAGACCATTGTCATAGGCATTGCGTGCCTCCGCAAACTTGCCGATATCGTACAGGGCGTTTCCTTTCCCGAACCATGCAACGGCAAGCCCGGGGTCCTGTTCGAGCGCCTTGTCGAATGCCTCCAGGGCATCGCGGAACAGTCCCAGTTCGGCAAGCGACGTACCCTTGTGGGCGAAGGTTTCGGCATTGGCCGGATCGAGCTCCAGCGCCCGGTCGTAGGATTTTATCGCGTCCCGGTACTGTTCGATCGCTGCATAGGCAAGGCCCCGCTCGCGGTACACTACGGCCCGGCCTGGGCTGGATGGCGATTGCCCGGTCGTACTCGGTGATCGCGGCATCGAAGCTCCCTTCATCGTACAGGGTCCGGGCCTTCCAGTAGTGTGCCTGGTAGCAGGAGGGATCGAGCTCGAGCGCCCGGTCGAATGCACGGATCGCTCCGTCCGGATTGTGGAGCGCGAGGTAAGCCCGTCCTTTCTGGAAGATAGCGTTCGCATACCCGGGGTTTGCGGTCAGTGCCTGGTCGAAGGCGGCGATTGCATCCTTGTACTTTTCGAGGTGCAGGTAGGCGGCCCCTTTCTCGTAGAAGGCATCCGGGTAATCGCTCTTTATCCTGAGGGCGGCGTCGAGCGATGCTATCGCTTCCTCGTATTTCCCGCACCGGCCGAGCGTGACGCCCTTATAGTAATGCGCCTCTGCGTACTGCCGGTTGATGGAAAGGGCATGGTTGAACGCATCGAGCGCCTCCTCGTCATGGTTGCGCTTGAAGAGCGCGAGCCCGCGGTAATAATAAGCCTCGGCGGACTCCGGCAGGAGGGCAGTTACCTTGTCGAGGGCCTCGATTGCCTCGTCAATGCGTTCGAGGTGGATGAGGGCCCGGCCGAGATTGAGGAGCGCCGGTGCATAGGACGGGCTGATGGAGAGTGCATGGTTATAGCAGTCAACCGCTTCATCGTACCGGTCGAGGTTTGCCTCGGCTATCCCCTTGTGGAGCCAGGCTTCCGCAAAGTCGCCTTTCTCGGCAAGGGCCCGGTCGAAAGCATTGATTGCTTCGGGATACATGGCAATCCCGCAGAGGGCCCGGCCCTTCGCGTAAAACGCCGGTGCGCACTTCGGACGCTGGACCAGTGCGGCATCGAAGTTCTTGATCGCTTCCTGGTACCTGCCCAGCGAATTAAGGGATCTGCCGTATTCGTAATAGGTATCGGCATCTTTCTTGTCGAGAGCGATGGCTTTCGTGAAGCAGGTGATTGCGTCCTTGTGCCGGTCGAGAGCTGCAAGGGCCATGCCTTTCCCGGTCCAGAGGTAGGCAAAGTTCGGCCGGATCTTTAAGGCGAGATCGAATGCCGGTATCGCATCATCGGCGCGGGAGAGCCTGAGCAGGGCAAGGCCCTTGTGGTACAGTGCCTCGTCATGCCGCGGCTTGCGGCGGATTACACTATCGTATGCATCAACTGCATCGTCGTACTGCCCCAGTTCGAAGAGGGCGCGCCCCTTGTAATAGTAAGCTTCGGTTGCTTCCGTATCGGAATCGAGTGCCTTGTCGAACGCCCCGACCGCTTCCTCATACTTTTTGAGGGCAAGGAGCGCCCTGCCCCTGAGGTACCAGGCCTCGGCATTGGCCGGATCGATCTCCAGGGTCTTTTCATAGGATTCGAGAGCATCGGAATATTTCCCGAGGTCGTACAGGACCATGCCCCGGTGGAGCCAGACCGGGACCGAGTCCGGTGTCTGCTGGATTACGCGGTCGAATGCTTCGATGGCGTTGTCGAGCCGTCCCGTTGCCGCCAGGGAAAGGCCCTTGTTGTAGAAAGCCTCGGTGTTGGCCGGATCGAGATCGATCTCCTTGTCGAATGCAATGATTGCATCGTCGTGCCTGCCAAGCTCTGCGAGGGCTTTCCCCTTGTGGAAATACACTCCTGCATAGTTCTTGCTCAAGAGAAGCGTCTTGTCGAAGGTTTTTACCGCTTCGCGGAACATCCCGATGGCGGAGAGGGCCTTTCCTTTCTCGAAGAGCGCATCGGCAAAGACCGGGTCGCTTTCAAGCGCTGCGTCAAAGGCCTTGACCGCGTCTTCGGAAGATCCGGTCCTGGCGAGAGCAACCCCCTTGTAATAGAGGGTTTTTGCATCTGCCGGCTGTATCGCCAGTGCTTCGTTGTACGTGCCGATAGCCTCGTTGTAGCGTTCCAGCAGATCCAAAGCCCGGGCTTTCTGGAATTGTGCCTCGAAGTGACGGGGACTGAGCATCAGGGTATGGTTAAAGGCAGCGATTGCCTCATCGTAATGCCTGAGCCGGAAGAGCACGCTTCCCTGTTCGTACCATGCATCTGCATCGTCGGGCAGATACACCAACAGGCGCTCGTACGCGGCAGCAGCCTCGGTGTCCCTCCCGAGGGCAAAGAGCGATGCTGCCCGGAAATAGAGCGCTTCGGTCTCTTTCGGGTTGGCCGACAGGGTGATTTCCAGTGCTGCAAGGACTTCGTCGTAGCGCTTGAGGGAATAGAGCGCCCGTGCCCGTTCTAGGGATGCATTGGGATCGGACGGTACAAGTTCGAGGACCCGGTCGAACGACGCGATTGCATCGTCGTACTTCTTCACTGCGGCAAGCGCCCGGCCCTTCTCCATCGGACCGGCGGGGTCGTCCGGAGTTAAGGAGATAAGATGATCGTAGGCATCGATCGCTGCATCGTAGTGACCGGTGTGCAGGAGGGCTGCGCCTTTGCCGGCCCAGATTTCGGGATCGTTCGGTTTGAGGGCGAGCGCCGCATCGAATGCCATGTCCGCATCTTCAAACCGTTCGAGCGCAACCAGCGACCGGGCGCGGAGGTATGCCGGTTCGTAATTGTCCGAGAGCTGGGTAAAGGCCATCTTCAGGACATCCTGCGCCTCTTCATGTCGGTTCAGGCTCGAAAGCGCCTTTCCTTTCGCAAACAGGATCTCGCCGTTGCCGGGTTCTTTTCCAAGGGCAATATCGAAGAGGTGGATTGCCTCTTCGTACTGATCCAGCCGGTAATATGCTTCGCCTTCGGAGAAGAGCAGGTCGATATCGTGGGGCTCGATCTGCCGGGCCTTCTCAAAAGCCGGGACCGCCTCGTCGTCTTTTTTAAGCCTGACCGAGGCGAGGCCCCGGTGGAACCATGCATCGAAGTGGTCCTGTTTTTTGGCTATCATATGGTCGAAGGCAGTAATCGCATCGGTGTACTTCCCGAGACGTTCGAGCGAGATACCGAGATAATACGCAGCATCCCCGAATGTCCCGTCGAGTTCGAGGACCCGGCTGAATTCTTCCATCGCTTTCTCGCTCTCGCCGAGTTCTAAAAGGGCCCTTCCCTTCTCGTAGTGGGACTCCGGCTTCTTCTCGTCCCGTTCGAGCGCCTGCGAGAACGCATCGATTGCCTCCCCGAACCTGCCGAGGCGTGCCAGCGCTACGCCTTTTTCATAATGGGCGGCATACTGGCCGGCATCGATCGCAAGTGCCTGGTCGAATGCTGCAACAGCATCGTCGTACTGTTCGAGACGGGCGAGCGCACTGCCCTTGGCAAACCAGGCGTCGTATTCTTTGGGGTCGAGCCGTATGGCGGTATCGAAAGCGCTGACGGCATCGGCATATTTCCTGAGGCTTCGTGAGCGCCCGGCCCTTGTTGAGGAAGACCGGTGCCCGGGAAGTGTCGATCGCTATTGCTGCATCGAAGGCAGCTATCGCATCCTTGTTCTTTTGAAGCCGGAGGAAGGCAAGGCCTTTCTCGTAATACGCTGCGGAGAAGTCCGGGTCTACGGCCGAGGCCATCTCGAAGGATTCGATGGCCTGCTTGTCGCGCCCGAGTTTTGCGAGCGCGTTTCCCTTGTCAAAGTAGGCGCTCGTGTATTTCGGGTTGAGCTTGAGCGCCCGGTCAAAGGAGGGGATTGCTTCCTCGTACCTGCCAAGTCCTGCAAGCGCGACAGCCTTGTCGTACCAGCCGTTGGCATTGTCGGGCCTGAGTTCCAGGGCTTTGGTGAGCGCATCTGTGGCGGATTTCAGGTCGCCGCTGGAGAGATGGGCGCTGCCTTTCCTGAAGAGGGCGGGGGCACAACTCGGGTCGCTTGAAAGGACCTGGTCGAAGCACTGCAGCGCCTCGCTGTACCGGTGGAGCCCGGCAAGGGCGAGACCCCTGCGGTACCACTGCATCGGTGTCGTCCGGGGTAAGGGCGAGGGCCCGGTCGAATGCGGCAAGGGCTTCCTCCTGTCGTTCGAGATCGAGGAGCACGTTCCCCTTGAGGACCCAGACATCAGCAACGTTGTTCTCAAGTTCGAGCGATGCATCCAGCACGGTCAGTGCCTCGTCGGCCCGCTGCAGCTTTGCGAGCATGCGGCCCTTGTTGAACAACGCCCCCTGCATTCTGCGGGCTGACTTCCAGCAGTTTGTCGAACGCGGAAAGCGCCTGCACGTACCTGCTCATGTTCGCATACGCGAGCCCCGACTGGAACAGCGCGTCCTGCAGGGAGGGATCGTGTTCGAGCGCTTTTTTAAAGGAACGGATGGCCTTCTCGTAACTGCCGAGCGCCGAGAGGGCAAGCCCCCGCTGGTAATGGGCGCGGGCATGGTCCGGCACATACTGGATTGCCTGGTCGAACGCCGCAACGGCCTCGGTATACTTTTTCAGCCGGTACAGGGCGAGCCCTTTTTTGTAGGCCGCATCGGGATAGGACGGGTCGAGACCGAGCACTATGTCGTAGGCATGGACTGCATCCTCGTCGCTTGCGGTGAGCGCAAGGGACTCGCCCTTGTAGAATGCCGCTTCGACCGATTTCGGGTCGAGAGAAAGCGCCTGGTCGAACGCGGCGACTGCCGCTGTCCCGTCGTTTTCGTGGAAGAGTGCCTCGCCTTTTGCCAGCCAGATAAAGGAGTTCTCCGGATCGAGCGCTATGGCGGAATTGAGCGTTTCGAGCGCCTCGGCATACTTCTGGATCTCCATGAGCGAACGCCCGCGGTAATACAGGATTGCGGACGTAGCCGGGCCGTGGGCAAGTGCCTGGTCGAAGAAGACGACCGCGTCGGCAAACTGGCCCACCATGAAGAGCGTGAGCGCTTTCCGGAACGCATAGTCCTGCACATCGGGTTTGATCTCCAGTGCCCGTTCGAAGGCCGGCAGGGCATCGCTGTAGTGTTCCTGGTCAAAGAGCACGAGTCCTTTCTGGTACCATGCAACGGGACATACTTCGTCGGTTGCAAGTGCCTGGTCGAACGATTCCAGCGCCTCGTTGTGCAGTCCCAGCCGGGTATATGCGAATCCTTTGTAGTACCAGGCAGTGGCATTCCCTGCATCCAGCGCGATCAGCTTGTCGAATACCGCAACGGCTTCTTCCCAGGCCTCGTTATGCAGGAGAGACTTGCCCCGGTAGAGAAGGGTGAACGGATCTTTTCCCTGCCTCTTTTGTGCCTTGGCAAAGGACTCCGCTGCCTCCTTGAACCGCCCGAGCCGGTAGAGCGAATAGCCTTTGCATGCATAGCTCCGGGCATTGTTGCCATCGTATTCGAGCGCCCGGTCGAGCGCAATGATGGCATCCTCGAAACGGGAAAGCCGGGTTAAGGCGGATCCCCTGGTGAAATGCGCGATGGCGTTTTCCGGATCGAGCGCGGTCACCCGGTCGAAGAGACCGACAGCATCGTCGTATTTCCCGAGCTCGTACAGCGCCTGGCCTTTTTTGACCAGCGCACCGATATGGCTGCCGTCCAGCCCGACTGCATGGTCCAGGGCAGTAATTGCGTCCTCGTATTTTTTCAGGGCGAAGAATGCGCACCCTTTCTCGTACCAGATCCGTGCCGTCTCTTTTCCCTTGGCAATGCACTGGTCGAAGATCCCGATTGCGTCTTCATATTTCTCCAGTCGGGCAAGCGCAAGGCCCGCCTGTTCCAGCGCATCGGTGTTTTCCGGGGCGAGTTTTACCGTCTTTGCAAATGCGGCAAGGGCTTTTTCGTCTTTTGCGAGCTCAACGTATGCAAGGCCGAGCTGGTAGAAGTTATCCGCATTCTTTGGATCTGCCTTACAGGCAGCCTCGTATGCAGCCGCTGCTTCCTTGAAACGTTTCAGCGAGGCGAGTGCCCGGGCCTTTGCCGGGAGAACCTGGATATCGTTTGGCGTTATAGCCAGTGCCTGGTCGAATGCGGCAACCGCTTCCTCGTTCTTTCCCGTCAGGGAGAGCGCCCGCCCCTTGTTATAGTATGCGGGCGGGTAATCGGCAAGCTGGGCAAGGACGTGATCGAACGAAACAACGGCATCGTCATAGCGCGAGAGTTCGATCTGGTCGAGCCCCATCTCGAAGTAGGCATGGGCGTTTGTTGCATCGAATTCGAGCGAGCGGCCAAAGGCGGTCACGGACTCGTCGTAGCGTTTCAGCGCGGAGAGTGCGACACCCTTGTAATACCATGCCTCGGCAAAATCCGGCCGAATCCCGAGGGCCTGGTCGGCTGCCTGAACGGCCTCGGTGTCTTTTTTGAGGTTATGCAGCGAGATCGCCTTGTTGAATGCGGATTCTGCACGCGCCGGATCGTATTCGAGGGCTTTTTCAAATGCCTCGATCGATTCCTGATATTTTGCCTGGGCCGTAAGCGCAACACCCTTGAGGTGGTAGGCCGGCGCGGAGTCCGGTTTAAGGGAGATCGCCTTGTTGAAGGTCTCGATGGCCTCATCGTAGCGTTCGAGTTTCAGGAACGCTGCCCCGCGGTAGAACTGCGCCCGGTCGAGATGTTCGTCGAGCCGGAGGGCCCGGTCGAATGCATCGATGGCCTCATCGTGGCGCCCGAGCTCGTACAGGGCCAGTCCCTTGTACTGGTACGCCTCCGCATGCGTGTCCCGGAGCTTGAGTGCGCGGCTGCACGCATCGAGCGCCTCGGTGTAACTGCCCAGTTCGAAGAGTGCCCTGCCTTCCTGGAACCAGGCTTCGGCATTGTCCGGGTGGCTTTTTATGACCTTCTTTACTTCCCGTATTGCATCGCGGTATTTTTTGAGTGCGAAAAGGGAGGTGCCTTTGTGCATCCGGGCTTCCGTGCACGCAGACTGCGTGGAAAGCGCCATGTCGTAGGCGAGGATTGCCTCGTTGTAGCGTTTGAGCGCTTCGAACGCCCGGCCTTTCAGGTAATAGAGACGGGCGTTGCCGGGGTCGTACCCGAGCGCCTTATCGATGGCTTCGGCAGTTTCCGGGAATTTACCCATCCGGAAGAGGATAAGTCCCTTGTATTGCCAGGCATCTGCAAAGTTCTCCTTGATCCCGATGGCCTTCCCGACCGCTGCCAGTGCGTCTTCTTCCTGGCCCAGGCTGTGAAGGGAGATTGCCTTATTCAGGGCCGATTCTGCACTCGTAGGATCGCATTCGAGGGCCCTGTCGAACGCATCGATGGAATCCTGGTACAGTCCCTGGGCGGCAAGAGCGACCCCCTTGAGATGGTGGGCCGGGGCATACCTGGGGAGGACGGCAAGCGTCTTGTCGAATGCCTGGACCGCCTCCGGGTAGCGTTCGAGTTTTAAGAGCGCTGCGCCGCGGCGGTAGATGGCCTGGTCGAGGTGCGGGTCGTGTTCGAGTGCCTGGTCGAACGATACGATAGCCTCCTCATAGTGACCCAGGTCGTACAGCGCGACACCCTTGTGGTAGAGTGCCTCGGGGTAGTTCGATTCGAGCTCCAGCGCGTGGTCGTATGCTTCGACCGCCTCGTCGCAGTGGCCCATATCGAAGAGTGCCCGCCCTTTCTGGTACCATGCGTGGAAGTTGTGGGGATTTTCGGTGATGGTCCGCTCGAAGTCCGTTATTGCCTCGGCATACCTGCCGAGCTCGTACAGCGAGATACCCTTGCGCATCCGCGCCTCGCTGTATTTTGGCTTGAGGGAGAGCGTCTTCTCAAACGCTGCAACGGCTTCCTGGTGGCGGCCAAGGCCGTCGAAGGCCCGGCCTTTCTGGTAATAGACAAGAGCATTTTCCGGATCATAGACCAGCGCCCGGTCAAAAGCTTCGAGAGCGTCCTTGTAGCGCCCCAGTTTGGAGAGTGCAATCCCCTTGAAGTAATAGCCGGGGGAGTTGCTCATGTCTTTTTCGAGATTTCTCTCGAATGCCTCGACCGCTTCCTGGTACCGGCCGATCTTCTGGAGGGCAAATCCCTTGTAGTAGAATACCTCGGTATATGCAGGTTCGAGTTCGAGCGCCTTGTCAAACGCTGCAAGTGCGTCCTGGTACTTCCCGAGGTCGAGGAGCATCTTTCCCTTGTTGTACCATGCGGGAGCGAAGTTCTCGCGGATCCGGAGTGTCGCTTCAAAGGAAGCGAGCGCCTCTTTCTGTCGCCCGGAGTTTGCAAGAGCGAGACCCATGTGGAAATGGCCCTCGCTGTTGTTGGTATCGATCTCGAGGAGGACCTCGAATACCTGGATGGCTTCGTCGATCCTGCTCAGTTTTTCAAGGGCGAATCCCTTGTACAGGAACGCTTCCGTGCTGCGCTGATTTATGGTAATTGCGTTGTCGAACGCTTCGATCGCGTCCTCGTACTTCCCGAGATCGTACAGCGTCCGGCCCTCCTTGATCCAGCCGTGTTCCTGCTCCGGGTTGAGTTTGAGCGACTGGGCATAGGCATGGGCAGCCTCCTCGCTCCTCCCCAGGGTGTTGAGGGCGTCCCCTTTGCGCATCCAGATGTCGCCAAGGGCGGGGTTGATATCGAGGGCTTTGTTGAATGCCGTAACCGCATCGCCGATCTTCCCGAGATCTGCAAGGATGACGCCTTTTTTGATCCACGCCTCGGGATTCTCCGGGTTGATTTCGAGCACTTTGGTATACGCGGCAAGGGCATCCTGCTTTTTTGCGAGTTTGTCCAGTGCCGTCCCTTTCTGCATCCAGATATCCACGAGGTTCGGGTTGAGCGAGAGGATACGGTCGAAGGTCTCGGCCGCTTCCCCGTACCGCTGGAGTACCATGAGGGAAGAGCCGCGGCAGATGAGGGCCTCCATCTGCGAAGGATTGGCGGCAAGGCTGCGGTTGAGGGCTGTAACCGCTTCTTCGTGCCGGTTGAGCCGGGCAAGGGCAATGCCCTGGTAGGTGTACGCATCGGCAAGCGCCGGGTTCATCGAGACCGCAGTGGCAAGGACTGCAAGGGCGTCCTCGTATTTCCCGGCGTGGACGTACGAGATCCCGAGGTAGTAATACGTAGCGGCATTGGACTTGTCGTGTTCGAGGGCTTCGAGGAATGCCCTGATGGCGTCGTCATACCGCTCGCGCTGGAGCAGGGAAATCCCCAGGTAATGGAGGGTGAGGGGGTTTGCCGGCTCGAGTTCGAGCGAGCGCTCGAATGCATGGATGGCCTCGTCGTACCGTTCCCGTCCCGCATAAGCAATGCCGAGGTAGTAGAGCGCCTGCGCATTGTCGGAGTCGAGCGTGAGCATCCGTTCGAACGTCTTTATCGCATCGTCGTAGCGTTCGCGCTGGGCGAGTGCAATGCCTTTCTGGTACAGGGCTTTTGCATTGTCCGGCTCGATCTCCAGCGCCTGATCGTAGGAGATGACCGCTTCGAGCTGTTTTCCGAGGCGGGACAGGGCATTGCCTTTCTCGTAGAACGCCCGGGCGCAGCGGCGGTTGAGTTCGAGCACCCGTTCGAACGACCTGACAGCTTCCTCGAAACGCGAGAGCTCGGAGAGCGAGACCCCCTTGTAATACCATGCCCAGACGTCCTTTGGCGACTCTTCGAGCGCCCGGTTGAACCCGGTGATGGCTTCCTCGTACCGGCCGAGCGAGAAAAGCGCCATTCCTCTCCGGACAAGCGCTTCGTTGTTCTTGGGATTGATGCCCAGCACTTTGTCAAACGATGCAAGGGCTTCTTCGAAGTTCCCGATCCGGGAATGGCAGATGCCGTTGTAGAGCCATGCATCGGCAAACCCGGGGTTCTGTGCCACGGCCTCTTCGAATGCCCCGGTGGCTTCCTTAAAGCGCCCGAGCCGGGAGAGCGAGATCCCTTTCTCGAAAAGGGCCGAGGTGTTCTGGGGCGAGAGCGCGAGCGCCGCATTGTAGGCTTCTATGGCATCGGCGTACTGTTCCATCTTGTACAGGACAAATCCCCGGTGGTACAGGGCAAGCGCATGGGTGGGATCGAGGGAAATAGTCTTTCCAAAAGAATGGCGCGCTTCATCGAGCTCCCCGGACTTTTCATGGGCAATGCCCTTGTTGTAATACGCAGCAACGTAATCCGGGTAGAGTCCGATTGCCTGATCGAACGCCTCAATCGCCGGCTGGAACTGGTCCTCTTTTAAGAGCACGGACCCCTTGTCGTAATACACCTGGGCATTGTCCGGTTTGAGCGCGATGCTCTTGTTGAACGCTTCGAGAGCATCCTCGTAGCGGGAGACTTTTGCAAGAAGCTGGCCTTTCTGGTGGTAGGCCTCGGCATTCCCCGGGTCTTCGCTGATCGTCCGGTCGAATTCCTGGATCGCGTCCTCGTTCTTTCCCAGTTTTGCAAGGGCAAATCCCTTCTGGTAGACTGCATCGGCATAATCCGGACGGATGGTGAGCGCCCGGTCGAACGCGGAGACCGCATCGGCAAACCTGCCGAGGCCTGCACATGCAACACCTGCCTGGAAAGCTGCCGAGGCGCACCCGGGATCGATCTCCAGCGTCTGCAAAAAGGCATCGATCGCTTCTTCCTGCCTGCCGAGCCGTGACAGGGCAATGCCTTTGAAATACGCCGATCCGGCATGGCTGTCATCCTGTGCCAGGAGCCGGGAGAATATGTCGAGCGCTTCCTCGTACTCGCTTAAGGAGATACAACAGACTGCCTTCCCGTACAACGCATCGGTGTTTTCCGGTTCGGCCGCGATCACCCGGTCGAAGTCTGCTGCCGCTTCCCGGAACTTTTCCAGGTGCTGGTAGGATTTTCCCCGGGTAAAGAAGACTTTGATATTGGTCGGGTCTATCTCGGCAGCCTTGTCGAGGGCATAGGCCTGCATCTTCGTACCGGTCCAGCTCAAAGAGCGAGAACCCCTTGTACTGCCAGGCGTCTGCCGCAAGGGGGTTTAAGGAGATTGCCTGGTCCAGCGATTCAACGGCATCGGCAAAGTTGTCGTCGCGGTACTGGGCAATGCCTCTGATGATCCAGATGTCGGCATGGTCGGGCTCGGCGTCGAGGAAGTGCTGTGCTGCCTCGGCGGCTTCGGGGTACCGTTCGAGTTTTGCAAGGATGAAAGTCCGGTAGTACCAGACCCATGCATCGGAAGGGTCGAGGGAATATGCCTTCTCGAATGCATCGAGTGCATCGTCGAAGCGGCCGATCTCGTAGAGGGAGATCCCCATGTTATAGTAGGCTTTCGAGTAATCGGGAACGAGTTCGATGGCCTTGTCATAGGCAAGGATCGCGTCCTCGTGGCGGCCGAGGTCTGCAAGGGCGATCCCCTTGTTGTAGTAGACTTTTGCATGGGAGGGATCGATGGTGAGCGCATGGTCGTACGCGGAGATGGCGTCCTGGAACCTTCCAAGTTCGTAGAGCGAGATACCCTTGAGGATCCAGGCTTCGGCATTATCGTACTTGAGCGCGATCAGCCGGTCGCAGGTTTCGAGCGCCTCTTTGTTCTTTCCCATCTGGGCCAGGGTCGCGGCCTTGTTGTACCAGGCATTGATATCGGAGGGGTCGAGCGCCAGCGCGTTGTCGTAGGACTCCACGGCTGCGTCATATTTGCCGAGATCGTACTGGGCGATTCCCTTGAAATAATGGGCCTTGGGCAGTCTCGGGAACAGGGTAAGCGCCCGGTCAAACATGACCACGGCTTCCTGGTACCTGCCGAGATCGTAGAGTTCGATGCCCTGCCGCATCAGTGCTTCAGCATCACTCCTGCTCATGGATAGTTATCGCTCCCTCGTTATCGTGAATAATCATCCGGCCCCTGACGACAGTATATATGCGTTTTGAAAACGCGGCATATACTCTTTCCGGTATTTATATGTACACCGCTATTTATGAATACTATTTTTATGGACCGGCAGAGTGGCTGTCAGATTGCAGATCGCGGCGCGGGTGTCTGATTGGCCCGGTCTTTTGGACCGGACCGGCAAAATCCGGTTGTCAGTTGTTTATCTGATTATCAGATGATCATTTGATTATCAGATGTACATCTGACAAAAATCCGGCCGTTCACGCCGGACGATTTTTGGGAGGGGGGTGGGGGGTATACCCTTTCTAAGAAATCCGGCCCGCGGGAACTTTTTCCTGTGGGGGGAGGGTGGCCCCCACCCCCCCACTGCTGTTTTTGTGCGGGCACCCGGGGCCAAAGGATCATCCGGGATTATGCCGGGCCGGCTTTGCTGCGGACCGGTTTATTTCCCGATCCAGCCCAGTTTTTCTTTCACGTGTTGTGTCTCGTCCTGCGCTTCGCACCCGGGCCGGCGCGGCTGGATCACGATGGTCAGTGCAGTCCTTAAGGGCGATACCCGGCGCGCCTTTCCTGCCCTTGCAGAGAATATAATCTCCGTTGAACCGGTGGAGCGCCTTGACAAAGGTGTTGACAATCTTTTCCCGGTCGCAGAGGTCGCGCTTTTTTAGTTTCATGAGGTGCTCGAAGAGCGAGAGATCGATGAGCGTCGAGGCCATCCACCCGATCTCGCAGGTATACCCGAAGATCCATGCAATCCGGGAATTTTTCGTGGTGGAGATGAAATCCCCGATATTGTTGCCCACGCTGCACGAACCGATGACCACGCCTTCGATATTGGAGTAGTTCGCCGCCGTCTGCACGGCTTTGAACATCGCGGGGATCTTCATGCCCGTCTTTGCCTTGAGCCCGCCAATCCGTTTGCCGGTCCCGTGCGCGGCGACATAGAGGAACAACCGGTCCTCGCGGGTATTGGTGAGGTCGTCGGAAGAGCGCCCGCTTAAAACCGTTTTTTTCATAGAAGTTCGAGTAGTAGATATTGAAGTCGCCCCGGTAACTTTCCAGCCCTTCCAAAAACGAGAGGACCGACGGGCGTTTGGGTTTTTGTTCGGGAGTCCACCATAATCCTTCAATCACCATCAGTGCAGTATTGCTCACCAGTATTCACCTCCGCGGATTACCGGGATACCGGGTACCTGCCCGGTGTCCTGCGTCCCCGGTTTGTTCACGGGGATATTGTTTTAACTATACTTCAAGCCTGTTATCTGTCCGCACCTGTTTTGGCAAACCCCGGGTACAGGTGTTTTTGCCCGGTTCGTGGCATTCTTTTATTGCCTTAAAAGCGAGGCATTATGTAAACAACCGGGAACATTCGTCGCCATGATGCCAGATACTCCGCCACCGGACAACTGCAATTCCCCGGATCTGTCCGGAACACCGATCGATGAGTCTGCTGCTTCTCACGGAGAACCGGATGCTCCCGGGAAGGATCCCGTTTCCCGTGGGCTGACGCTGGAGCAGGTCATCGAGATGACCGGGGAGCTCGAACACTTAAACGAGCTCGTATTGCTCAGGCTGGAACGGTCCGGCGGTTTTACCGGTACAGAAGCATATTTTAAGACCGTTCACCCGGTCCTTGACATGCTTGAGATCGAGATCCGGGTGAAGTGCACGCAGGACACGACATCCGGACAGATGAAGTGCATTGTCCAGGACTGGATCGACCGGGAGCTCCGGGAACTCAGGTAACTGCCCGGCCCGTTTTCCCGGAGAAATACCCTACGCAATGAGCCGTTTCCCTGTAGGGACTGCTAAAAAAGGGGTTGTTTCTGTTTTTGGTTATATCCAGCCGGTTGCCCAGGCCCACATGTTGTGGACGCCGGTCGAGATAACGACAACCGGATCGATATGGAGCAGCGGGAAGATGAAGATGAAGTACAGGATCGTCCCGAGCAGGCTCCCGAGGTTGGCGAGGGCTGCCACGAGAACAACCTTGAAGAGCGGGACGCGTGCCATCTCGCCGATGGACTCTGCCTCGTAGATCTTCCGGAAATCCGATACCGGGGGTTTCCTTACCCGTGCTTCTACATAGGCAGCGATCCAGCCCGCGTGGAGCATGGGATTGAGCGATGTCATCCATGCAACCCCGAAACAGGTCAGGGCCGAATACGGGTGGCCGCCGGCAAGCAGGGTAAAAGTTGCGGCAAGTACGCCGTGGATCAAGACCCAGAAGAGAAGGGCGTAGAGGAGCACGGTCCAGCCGACGCCGGAGAATGCAATGGCCGCAAGCAGGAATGCAAAGAGCCCGGTGACCGCAAACCCGAAGAGCTTCCCCCATGGGAACGACTTTGGTTCGCGGTTAAGCGTATCGAACGGCGGCAGGGTGGTCGGATTCTCCACGTAGCCGGTGATGCCGTGGCGGTGACCGGCGCCGACGATTGCAAGGATGCGGCTCTCGGGGCGCTGGACTTTCAACAGGATGAGCTGGTGGGCAATAAACGCGTCCCGTTCGTCGATCAATGCCCGGGCACCGTTAGGGGAGAACTTGCGGAACTCTTCCATGACCGCATCGATCACGTTCTGTTCCTTGAGGGACTCGATGTCGAGTTCTTCTCCCTTGCTGACTTCCGCGATGGAGAAGACGAGGGCAAAGACCATCTTGATCTTCTCGATGATGCCCATCGATTTCCAGAACCGCAGGAGCGTAAGCCGGATATCGCGATCCACGAGCGCAATGGGAATGTTGCGGCTCTCGGCTTCGGCAATCGCCGCTTTCATCTCGGCGCCGGGTTCAACGCCGACATCGACGCCGATCTTGCGCTGGAGGTAGGAAAGGAGCCACTGGACAAGAAGCGAGTTGAAGTTCTTTACTTCCAGAACATCGTTTACGGTCGGGTCGCGTGCCTGTTTTTTTAAAGCGGAAAACCGGCCGGGGTCGAGTTCTATGGCAACGACATCGGGTTTGAACTCCTCGATTGCTGCCCGGACTTCATCGACGCTCTTCTGGGAGACGTGTGCGGTTCCGACGATCTTTAACTCAGCCATCTGTCACCGTATTTCATCAGTACTGGGTTGTTATCCTGTTTAATGGGTGTGGTGACCGGTTACGGGGTTCTATCTTTTAAAAAAAGGACCGGGCGGGAAGTGTTAGTTCTGCCCTTTTTCGGTCTCTTCCGGAACCAGTCCCGAAAACCCCGGCTCGCTGCACTGGTGGGTCCAGTCTCCCACCGGAAGCTCCTTTTTGAACCGGGGCCAGAACCGGGCGGCAAGTGCCGCAAGAATGAAGATCCCGATGGTGACAAGCACGATTGCCCCGCCGGAGGCGATGTTATACGAGAACGAGAGCTGGAGTCCCACGACAACCGAGACCACGGCAAAGGCAAGCGCGGCAAGGATGGTCTTTTTAAACGGCAGCCGGAGCTGGAGTGCGGCAATCGCCGGGATCACCATGAGGCTGGAGACTAAAAGGACACCGACAAGACGTGTTGCCACGACTACCGTGAGTCCGACAAGAACGGTAAAGAGGATCTCAAGAGCCGTTACCGGCATCCCGGCAACGCGGGCAAAATCCGGGTCGAGCGTGATCCCGATCCACTCTTTCCAGAGCAGGATGAGGATTGCAAGGACGAGGATGCCCAGGCCCGCGGCAAGGTAGACATCGGTATCGGTGATCCCGAGGATCGTCCCGAACAGGTAGGAGAGCAGGTCGGCCGGGGCGGACTGCGCCATACTGATAAGGACGACACCGATGGCAAGCCCCTGCGGAGAAGAGGACGGCAATGGCTGCATCCGATGCCACCCGGAGACGTTCGAGAGCATGGATCCCAAACGCCCCGGCAATAACCGATGCCACTGCGGTATAGAGCGGGTAGATCCCCGTCCAGAACCCGAGCGCGATGCCGCCGAACGCGACATGGCCGAGGCCGTCCGAGATGAGCGAGAGCCGGCGCAGCACGATAAAGACGCCGAGGCTTGCACAGGTGACGGCAACGATAAGCCCGCCCACAAACGCCCGCATGCCGAATTTGAACATCAAAAACTCTAACACCATGACTGCCTCACTGGTTTCCTGCCTGTACCATCAGGTCCCAGAGCCCTTTCGCGCCAAGCTCGCGGGCCGGCCCGTCGTACATGACCCGGTGGTGCAGAAAGACGATCCGTTCCATCATCTGCGAGAGCTCGGTGAGATCGTGGAGGATGATGAGGATCGTGATCCTGTGCGTTTTGTGGAGATGGGAGAGCAGGGCGTAGAACTCCTGCTTGCTCTTTGCATCCACGCCGTTCGTGGGCTCGTCGAGGGCAAGGATATGGGGGTTTCCCACGAGAGCGCGGGCTATGAGCACCCGCTGCTGCTGGCCGCCGGAGAGATCCGAGAAGAGTTCCCCGGCAATTTTGGTGAGGCCGGCCTCCCCGATTGCCTTTTCCTACGGAGTCCCGTTCTTTCTGGCCCGGCCGGGCAAAGATGCCGTTCTGGCCGTACGTCCCCATCTCGATCACTTCGCGGACGGTGACCGGGAACTGCTGCTGCCTGAGCACCGGCTGCTGCGGGACATACCCGATGCAGGGCCGGCACGGCGATCTTCCCTGGCATTCTCCCATGTGGCAGGTGAACTGCACGCTTCCCTTTGACGGGGGGAGCAGGCCGACAAGGATCTTCAAGAGCGTGGTCTTGCCCGAACCGTTCGGCCCGGCAATCCCTACAAACTCTTCCTGGCGGACATCAAGCGAGATGTCCTCAAGGACCGGATCCGCGCCGTACGAGAAACTGACATTTTTTACCGTCAGGCATACCGGCCTGCTGTCCGTAGTGTTTACTGGCATTGAAGGGTCTGCCTCATCTGCTGGAGGTTGTTTTCCATTATGGCCACATAATCGTTGTCCTCATCGGAGAGTGTCCCTGCAGGCAGTACTTCCATGGTGGTATACGGGTAGAGCGGCAGGTCGAGCTCCGTTGCAACGGACTGGCTCAGCGCCTCGACTTCGTCGGTTTCGGCAATGACTCCTTTTACATTATCGGCTTTTGCCGTGCCAAGGATTGCCGCCATCTGCTGGACCGAGGGTTCGGCATCCGGGACTCAGGCCTGTGATGGAGAGTGCGGTCAGGTTATAGGACGCTGCCTGGTAGTTGAGGAATGCGTGGGAGGTAAGGAAAGTCCGTGTCGTACAGTTCGAGAGCCCGGTCTTGTATTCTTCGTCCAGTTTTTTTAAGCGCTCTTCATATGCTGCCGCATTTGCCCGGTATGCGGATGCGTTTGCCGGGTCTGCTGCCGAGAGCTTTTCTGCGAATATCCTCCACGTAGTATTCAGCGAGCTGCGGGGAGAGCCAGATATGCGGATCCTGTTCCGGATCCGGGAACGACGGGTCGTCTGCTTTCATCTGCGCAAATACCGATGAGGGGACGGCATCAAAAAACGATGCACGGACGATCCCCGGGTTTGCTGCCGCGGCGAGGCGGTCTGCCCACGGTTCCATGAAGGGCCCGTCGTAGAAGAGGATCTTTGCGTTCTGGAGCTGCTATTGCATCGTTTGGTGTGGGTTCGTATTCATGGGGTTCGGCGCCAGCAGGAAGGATCTGGGTCACAACTGCATGGTCCCCGGCAACCGGTCTGACCAGGAGCGTGATGGGACGAAACGAGGTGACGACCTGGAGCCTGCCGTCACTGTTTTCCGGATGCCTGATGACGATCCGGCAGGATGACTGAGCGCAACATACGCGATTCGCGGCAATGACGATCACTGCAAGGACAGCAATGACAATATAGAGAGTGTTTCGTTTATCCGGCAGTATCTTTCGGGGTTCGATCAGGTGATGGCTGCATCTTGTTTCCTCAAGGTTTACTCGTGATGGATTTATCGGGTTAATCTGCGATGCAGTATCGCAGGGTAATCCTATAATGGTTATGAAAAAGTTGGGGGCACTCCAAAAACAGGTCTTTCTAATCTATCCTTCCCCTGAAAAAATCCGGGTGTACGGAATATGCTCCCGCTCAAAAACGATCAACCGACCGGTTCCCGGTCAAGGCACCCATCGTCATGCGTTATCTCGCCGCATACTCCCTGGCCCGGGTGTCCCATGGCCGCGCAGATCCGGTCCACGGCATCTTTTGACACATAACTTTCGAACCGTTTTGCCTCCTCGCATGCCTGCTCGTGGGAAAAACCGTAGTGCGTAAGCATGAGGCTGAGGATCCGGTGCCTTTTGACCAGGTATCCTCGCATATCCTCTGGCCTTCTGACGGTCAGGCAGATGCCATGGTACGGCTCGTGGGAGAGGAGCCCGGTCTTTGCAAGCTCCGCAATCGTTTTTGTGATCGTGGAGGGATCGACGCCGAATTCACCGGCAAGATCCGTTGTCCTTACGCGACCCCCTTTTTCTGCGATGAATTTGAGATACCTGACCTTTTGTGCCGACAGTTCCCGTCCGTCACCGATCTCCATGATAGTATTCTTGTCCTGATGGGGAAATAAGGTTTGGTATATCCCCAAATTTCCCGATATGGTTTCCTAAAAAATTTCCCGGGTTAAAACAATTTTTTGATATTACCGTCAAAATAAAACAGACTCGTTGCTACAAATAAGTAAGTTATATTTACTTTAAACAAGTAAATTTGTGCGATAAATCATGCATATTATGGAAGGATTCCTGCCATGGCAATGGTGCCTCGTATGGTGGATTCATCGCCATCCCGTTCATCGTCATGGGTGTACTCGAATTAAGAAAACTGCTTAAACAGGACCGGGAATATCTCCCGCTGCTCGGGGTCTGCGGTGCGTTTATCTTCATCTTATCCGCACTCAAGCTGCCTTCGGTTACCGGCAGCTGTTCCCACCCGACCGGGACCGGTCTCTCGGTGATGTGTTTTAAGCCGTACATCACTGCGGTGATAGGGTTTGTCGTCCTGCTCTTCCAGGCGCTCCTTCCTCGCGCATGGCGGCCTGTCAACGCTTGGGGCAAACATGGTTTCGATGGCAATCGGCGGCCCGATTGTCGGGTACCTGGTCTACAAACTGCTTAAGAACACGTCGGTCAATATATTTGTCACGGTATTCTGCGTTGCAGCCGTGGCGGATATTATCACCTATGTCATCACTTCGTTTGAGCTCGCTGTCGCCTACCCGGCCGCAGTCGGAGGCATCGCTGCATCGTTTGCTGCATTCTTTGCGATCTTTGCAATTACCCAGGTGCCGCTGTCCATTCTCGAAGGCCTTGTCCTTGCGCTGGTCTTTAAGTATATCCTCGAACTAAAACCGGATGTCATCGAGAAACTGGGTGTATTCTCAAAGGAACAGATCGACAAGGCGCTCGGAATCATCCGATGCAGCCAAAGAAAAGGTGTGAACCATGTTCGAACACAGGAAACTGGAGATACTCACGCTCATTGGCGTGATCGTGTTCGTCGCCCTTTTCATGTACGTCAGCAGCCAGTCGGGACACGAGTTTTCCGGATCGGACGATGTCGGGTCCGAGAAGATTGCAGGAACTGACCGGTAAGCCGGTCGATTCGTTTGCCCCCTTAATCCCGCAGTACGAACCGCCAAGCGGCGAGATCGAATCGACCCTCTTTGCCCTCCAGGCAACCTTTGGGGGAGTTATCGTCGGGCTCGTGATCGGGTACTGGCTGGGCCAGAAAAAACGTCCGGAGCGTGCCTGAAACCCGATGTTTGAAACACTGCTGGATGATGCCGCACAGAACAATGCGTTCCGGCACATTCACCCGGGAACCAAGATCCTTCTCGGACTTGGTTCCCTTTGTATTTGTCTTGTATCGCCGACACCGGTTGTCCCGGTGCTGTCGGGCCTCATACTCAGTATGGTCCTTTTGGTCCCCGCCCGTATTCCCGCGAGGATTTACGGGGAACTTCTTCTTGCACCGGTGGTCTTTTCCGTCTTCAGCATCGTTGTCCTGTTATTCATGCTCGGCGGCGGAGACGTGGTCTGGGAGTTTTCCCCGGTGTCGTGGATACACCTGACAATCACAACAAACGCAGTACACCAGTCCGTCCTGATCCTGTCCCGGGTCTTCGGCTGCATGGTAGTCCCTGTTCTTTATCGCACTGACAACGCCCATGACCGATCTCTTCAACGTGATGAAGCGCTGCCGGATCCCGGTCGAACTCATCGACCTGATGATGATCATGTACCGGTATATCTTCATCTTCTACGATCAGGCAAAGGAGATCTGGCAGGCACAGAAGATGCGGCTGGGATACCAGCGGCCAAAGGAATCGATCCACTCGTTTTCCATGCTCTGCGGGATGCTCTTTATCTCCAGCTGGATTGCAGGTGAGGACTGTAGTCCGCGCTATGGACTGCCGGTGTTATAACGGGATCATGCCATCGCTTGATCCGATGGAGCCGGTACGGATGCAGTCTTTTATCCCGGTTGTCCTGTACCTTTCCGGGCTTTGCGGGATCTTAATGGTAGTAATAACAGGAATCGTGGTTTTTTCATGAAGATCATACTGGAAGCACGGGATGTGAGTTACCATTACCCGGGAGACCGCGAGGCCATTAAGGGCATCAGTTTCCATGTGAAAAAAGGCGAAAAAGTTGCCCTCGTGGGCCCCAACGGTGCCGGGAAATCCACGCTTTTGCAGATGTTCAACGGGATGATCCGCCCGGGTAAAGGAACGATCCTTTTCGACAACGAGCCAATCCGGTACGATTCCTCCTCCCTGCGCCAGCTCAGGAAACGGGTGGGCTACGTAATGCAGAACGCAGACCGCCAGATCATCGCCCCGACGGTATACCAGGATGTTGCGTTCGGGACCGGCTAACCTCGGTTACGATGAAAAGGCCATCCGCGAGGCAGTCGCACTGGCGCTCCGCCAGGTCGGTATGGCCGGGTTCGAACGGCGCCCGCCCCACCACTCTTTCCGGTGGCGAAAAGAAGAAGGTGGCAATTGCCGGTGTCCTTGCCATGGACCCGGATATTCTCGTGTTCGATGAACCCACGAGCGGGCTGGACCCGTCGGGTTCGGAAGACCTCATGGAACTGCTCGACGAGCTCAACCACGAGGGCAAGACCATTTTTATCTCGACCCACGATGTCGAGCTCGCTTACCCGTGGGCGGACCGGGTCATCCTTCTTCTTGACGGGAAGATCTTAGAAGAGAATGTCCCGGCAGTGGCATTCGGGGACCCCGAAATGGTCCGCAAGGCGCATCCTTTCCGTGCCGATCCTCCTCGAATTATCGCAGGAGCTCGGGCGTCGCGGGTTTGCCCAGCCGGAACAAAAACCCCGCAGCGTTCTTGACATGATCCACATCCTTGAAAACCTGTTGCAGCATAAGACCTGCTGCCATCCGTCGCCGGGAACAATCTCGGTTTTCAATGTGGATGAGGGCGATCTCTCGTCCGTTTCAGCGTGGATGCAGGCCCGGCCCGACATCTGTGTAGGGGCGATGGGCACCCGGGCAAAGATGTGCGCAGCAAAGGAGAACCTCTCTCTTGCATTCACGTACGGTCGTGATCGACAAATGTATTCTTCGTGCCCTGCGTGGACAGGATTCGCTGATCCTGACAACAAATGCCATGGCAGCCCGGGTCGGAGCCCGGGTTGAGGCGTACTGCAAAGAGAGTGGTACAACGATCTGCGTTATCCCCTGTCACGAGTGGTTCCGATACAGGTTCCCAGAGTGATCCGTTTAATGGTTCAATGCCTCTTATCGGGCAGCCGGAAAGGATATCATCCATGCCGGGCATCTTTTTTATAACCGAATATTTGAACATTTACTAAAAGTAAATCCGTTCACACCCGTTTTGTCAATTTGCATAAAATATGCGCAATTCTTCGGTGTTTTTCAATAAAACGCAAGGATCTTGCGTTGTCAGCGTACAAAACCATTTATATAATTAGGTATAATTATCAGATATGCAAATTTCAGGGACTAGCCCGGAACGGAGCACCGTATCTCCCGGTACATGGCCGGTATGGTGAGCTGACCCTGTTGCAGGTGCTTATCTTCACCGGTGTCCTTGCATTTCTCTTCCTGCTGGATATCACCACCACTCAGGCAATCCTCGGGATGGGCGGGGTTGAACTCAATCCGCTTATGGCAGGAGTGGTAACGTTCCCGCTCCTCCATGTAATCATTAAATGCGGGATTTTACTGCTGGTTATCCCGATTGCATTGATCGCAGAGTCAAAAGTACGGGGAACCGGTGTTGCACTCTATGCAATCCTGATCGTTATGTATACGGCGGTAACGTTCAACAACATCACCGTGCTTCTTCCCCACATCGTGCGGGCATTAACCGGCTGACCGGATATCGTATCCTTTTTTAACAGCATGCTCTTTGGGACCGGTAGCGGACAATAGGAATCCTGCCGTAACCAATCCATGAAAATACCTGAATACCGACATTCGGGTACCGGGCAAACGGTGCTGAAAAATGAGAAAAGAAGGAAATTACCGGGATCAGGCTTTCTTCTCGACCAGCTCGACTTCAATACCGCCGATCTTGCCGGCAAAGATGTTGTACAGGAACGCCAGGATAGCTCCGCCGATAAACGCCATGATCCCGAAGATGATCGGGAAGACAATAATTGCGAGCAGGCCAAGGGTCGTTGCTCCCGGCATATCAAAGGAAGCCCCGATGGCAGAACCGAGAATGGCAAACAGGATGCCATAGATAAGGCCGAAGATAATACCGAACAATGCATGGATCTTTGCCCATGACATGATTTCAACACTCTTGATTTCCATCATGTAACTACACCTTGTGAACCGGTGTGCGGGTATGGGTAAAAAGTCTTTTGAAGTGTAATCTGACAGATTTTTTAATGAACTGCGGTGTCCGGGATTACCCATCGCCAAAACCTGTTGTGTATTTATCCCCATTTTTTCAATATAGTACCCGGTATTTGGTAAGCCCGTGATCTCATGGCAGGAAAAGCAACAACTCTTCAGCAGGAAACACCGGTTGTTTCCGGAACGGAATACGCATTTGCCCAACGGATGCAGAAGACGCCGAAGTCATTTATCCGTGAGATCCTCAAGGTAACGGAAAATCCCGATATTATTTCGTTTGCCGGCGGGCTGCCCAATCCCGAACTGATCGATGTCGACGGGATAGCCCAAGCGGCAAAAGAGGTGTTTGAAAATGACGGCCGGACGGCACTCCAGTACTCGACGACCGAAGGGTACCCTGCACTGCGCCGGTTTATTGCAGAACGGTACAAAAAACGGCTCGGAATGGAGATATCCCCCGACGAGATCCTGATCACGAACGGGTCGCAGCAGTGCCTCGATCTCATCGGCAAAATCCTCATCAATCCCGGGGATCGGGTTGCTATAGAACGACCCGGTTATCTCGGTGCCATCCAGGTCTTTTCCCTGTACGAGCCGGTCTTTGTCCCGATCGATCTCCGGAACGACGGTCCGGATCCGGAGGCGTTTAAGGCAGCCATTTGCAAAGAGTCACCAAAACTTTTCTATTGCATTCCCAATTCGCAGAACCCGTCGGGGATTACGTACTCTCCGGAACAGCGGCAGGCATGTGCGGAGATCCTGAAAGGACGCCGTACAATTGTTGTCGAAGACGACGCCTACGGGGAGCTTCAGTTTTCGGGAACCGCGTATCCCCCGATAAAAAAACTACTGCCGGATCAGACAATCCTCACTGGCTCATTCTCCAAGATCTTCTCCCCCGGGATGCGCATGGGGTGGGTCTGTGCCCCCAAAAAGATCATGGAGCAGCTGGTGATCGCCAAGCAGGCATCGGACCTCCATTCGAATTATCTCTCGCAGAGGATCGCCTCGCAGTACCTGGAAACGAACGATATCGATGCGCACATCAGAAAGATACGTGCTGCATACAGCATGCAGAGGGACTGCATGGTCGGTGCACTGGCAGAAGAGATGCCCACCGGTATCACGTGGACATGCCCCGAAGGCGGGATGTTTGTCTGGGTTACGCTCCCGGCAGGGATGTCCGCCATGGACGTTTTTTCTGCCGCATTAAAAGAACAGGTCGCCGTTCTGCCGGGTATCCCGTTCTATGTCGATGGCGGGGGAACCGATACGCTCCGCCTGAACTTTTCCAATGCGAGCCCGGAGCGCATCCGTGAAGGAGTCCGGCGCCTCGGAAAGGTGATCCGGTCGCTCCAATAAGGTTTGGCCGGACTTTACTCTTTCTCTTTTAACCTCTCCCTGCATCCCCGTGCGGCACAGTATCCGGTAGAAAATGCCGCCTGGAGGTTGTATCCCCCGGTATCGCCGTCGATGTCGAGCACTTCCCCGGCAAAGAAGAGTCCCGGGACGATACGCGATTCCATGGTCTTTGGGGTTTACTTCTTTTAAGGCTACGCCACCCCGGGTCACCATAGCGACAGAAAAGTTCCCCAGCGCTTTACCGGTAAGCGGGCACCCGGTCAGCAGATCGGAGAGTTTTTTCCGTGAGGCTGCATTGAGATGTGCGCCGGTACAGTCCGGGGGGATGCCGGCAAGGCAGACAAGCGAATCAGCCAGGCGATCAGGTAATCCCCGTTTGGGCAACAAGGGTTTTTACCTGTCGGGTCGGGTTTTTCTGCACCAGATCGATGAGCGTTTTTTCCATGGTTTCCCGCTGTACCGGCCCGGCAAATGCGAGCCGTATCACGTCCCCTGCCCGAATATCCCGGGAGCAGTCAAGGATACCCGGGCCCGAGAGGCCGGTATGTGTCAGCAGTACATCACCGCTTCGTTCCATGACCTTGCGGGAATCCCTCCAGATTGAAAAGGAAAGGCTGGGAAACGAGATGCCGGCAAGAGAGGAAAACGGGTACGTGTCGATGACAAGCGGGGTCAGTGCAGGTCCGGGTTCTGTTATCGTATGGCCGAGTGCGGCCGCGAACCGGTACCCGTCCCCGGTCGATCCCGTTTTCGGGTACGACATGCCGCCGGTGGTAATAACAAGCGTCTTTGCAGGGTATTCGTGTCCGTTGGCATGAAGAACAAAACCGGACGCGGTTTTCCGGATTTCCGTTACCGGTTCCCCGCATTTCAGTTCGACGCCGCACCTGCGGCATTCATCGACAAGGACTTTTAGGACAGCGGCGGCACTGCGGTTTGCCGGAAACACTTTCCCGCCATCGGTAACTTCCATAGCGATCCCCCTCTCCTCAAAAAATCGTATGAGGTCCTCGTTTGTATATGCCATGAGGGACGGCCTGAGGAATTTCCCGTTGGCTCCGTAACGGGAAAAAAAGTCCCTGATGCTGCCGCTGTGAGTGATGTTGCACTGGCCCGTGCCCGATATGCAGAGTTTCTCCCCGGGCTGTGGGTTTTTTTCAAGGAGGACGGCCTTTGCCCCGAATGCCGCAGCCTGGATGGCGCAGAAGAGGCCCGCCGGCCCTGCCCCGGTTACGGCAATATCATAAGAAGATGTCTGCGCCTGCATGGTGATCCCTGATCCGTGGGCAAAGCCGGTATACTATGGCCGGGTTGTACCCCCGGACCTGTTTGCCGGGTAAAGGTAAATACCCGGTATCTCCATTCACCGGTAAACCCAGTCCTGCTATTTTAACGGGAGCCCGAATACCCCAACACATGAGATGCAGGTTAATGGCACCGTGTCCGGAACCATTCCGCATAGTGCCGGCGCAGTTCCTCGGACTCCTCCGGGGAAAAATCCTTCTTTTTATGGGTGTGGAGGTGTTTTTCCATCTGTTTTATGATATGCTCCGCATCGCGGTAATCCTCCACGTCGAGATAGGCAGGCACTTTTGCCACTTCGTAGGCATGTCCGCATACCGGGCAGAGCTTCCATTTCTGGAACCGGTCTACATAGGTAAACGTCCTGCACCCCGGGCACCGGAGGATGAGGTACATAAACAAGTGGTGATGCGTGTATCCATTATAAAAATATATGGATACATGAGCACTGTACGCAACTTCAAAAGAGACATGCCCGCGGGTTACGTGTAATGGGGGGTAACCCTAAAAGATCCGTGAGATCGATCGGACCGATCAATTTTTTTGCAGAGCGGCAAATGGTGGAAGAGGGGGATCTTCGATCAATGGAGGGGAGGGGATAGCCCCGGCCAATGATCAGGATCGGTCGGTCCGGCCTATCATTGAGTACGATCGGACCGATCATTCCGTGTCATCTGAACGTTCAATGGAAACGGAGGTTTTGGATCTGGAGTAAATGAGGTCGACCCGACCGATCTCTGATATCGATCGGTCCGACCGGTTTTTTTACTGATGGGCAAACGGGGGGAGGGGGGCGACCGGTTTTTTTAAAGGTCGGGGCGATCGCTTGGATACAACGTTTTTCCTGGACAGGGATTTCTTCAGAACCTTATGCAGGTACACGGGAAAGATCCCCGGGATTGCGGAAAAAAGCCAAACGAAATCCCTATATCGGGCGATTGCCTCATAGAACCGGTAATATGGAAAATATTATTGTTACCGGCATACGGGGCCTGCCGCTCATAAAAAAGGGAGACGATATTGCCGCCTTGATCTGTGAAAAGGTGAGTCTGGAAGACGGCGATATCCTTTCCATTGCATCAACCGTATATTCAAAGGCAGAGGGGACATACCCGGGCCCTGTCGGGCATTCAGCCAACGGAACGTGCAAAGAGACTAGGGAAACTCAACGGGGAAGACCCCCGGTTTGTCCAGGCCGTGCTCGATGCATCGAAAGGATATCATCCTTGAGCAGCCGTTTATCATGTCCGAACTTACCGTGGGGGCACATCGGGGTTCGGGCCGGGGTGGACCAGAGCAACATCGATGACTGGTATGGTGATCTTCCTCCCGCCGGATCCCATGAAAGCGGCAAAGGACGTGCGGGATCGCATAGAACAGATCACCAAAAAGAAGGTCGGCGTGATCATCACCGATACCTGCGGGCGATCGTTCCGGCGCGGGCAGACCGGCCATGCCATCGGATGGAGCGGGTTTACCGCGATCCGTGACTTCCGCGGCGATACGGATCTCTTCGGTCACGAGCTCAAGATCACGGAAGAAGCGGTTGTCGATGAGATTGCAGGATTTGCAAATTTCGTGATGGGCGAGAGCAACAACGGCGTTCCTGCAGTCCATTTCCGGAACTGCCCGAAATGGACCGGCCACGACAACCTGTATTTCTCAGCTGCAGAGGATATTACCCGGCGGCTGCTCAAGGCACAGTGTCCCGAAGTAAGAAAAAAGATTTTTTTAACCTTACTGGGTTGCATAGAGAATGTTGAAGATAAGAGTGATGATACCGATGACTGCGGCAACCGCCATAACTGTGATGGGGCTGATGTGAATTGCACGCCGGTCCTCACTCTCGTAATAGTTGACGAGACCCGCTGAGGAAAGTAATCTTCCGCCTTGTTTCTTTGCCATATGCAAATATATTTCATTTTTCGATATATAAAGGAGAGTCACGACAGGTTATGAACGCCCCGTTAACCATCTCCGGCCATGCCCTGCTGGGCGAGGATCTCGTACTCCAGCCGGTCGATATCGTAATCGAGCAGGGCCGGGTAACGGCAATCGAGGATAACCCCCGCGCCCCCAATACCTGGATCTGCCCCGCATTTTTCAATGCCCACACCCATCTTGCAGATACGATAGCCATGGACTGCGGCAGCACGGGCGATCTCGCAAGCCTCGTTGCCCCCCCAAACGGCCTCAAGCACCGGCTCCTTGCGCAGGCCTCCCGCGGGGATCTGGTCCGTGCCATGCGCCGGTCCATTGGCGGGATGATGAGTGTCGGTACTGCGGGATGTGCGGATTTCCGCGAAGGGGGAAGAGCGGGTGTTGAGGCACTAAAAGAAGCCTCGGCAGGACTGGACTTTACCCCGGTGATCTTCGGCCGCGATGGCGGGGACGCTGTTGCAGACGGGCTCGGGATCAGCAGCACCCGGGATATTCCGGATGTGGAAAAGCAGGTCGCAGAGGCAAAGAGAGCCGGCCGGCTTGTTGCCTTCCATGCGGGAGAGCGGGACAACGAAGATATCGATGCAGCCCTTGCATTCGATCCCGACCTGCTCGTCCATATGACCCATGCAACGAAAAAACAGCTCCGGGAATGTGCCGACCGCGGGATCCCCATTGCAGTCTGCCCCCGCTCGAACTGGATTCTTGGGGTTACGGCGTCGTCCCGGCATCCTCCGGTTTTTCAGATGCTGGAGCTCGGATGTACGGTTCTGCTTGGAACAGACAACGTGATGTTCGTTCCCCCGGACATGTTCTCAGAGATGGCTTTTGCCGCGACCGTGTACCGCCTCGACCCCCGTACCGTGCTCCGGTCCGCGATTGCCGGATCAACACTTTCCGGCAGCGGCTTCTTCATCCGTAAAAGTGAACGCGCGACCCTTTTTACGCTCGATCCATCCCAATCAGCGCTCGAATTCAGCCGCGATCCTGTAGCGTCCATTGTAAAACGGGCGCCGGTCAGCCAAATCAGGAACAACGTTTTTAATTTGTAAATTCAATAAAATTGGCATGTTTGTTTTGGGTGATGGCAGTGTTTACTAACATTCTTGTTGCTATCGACGGTTCGGAAGCAAGCGACCTTGCGCTGAAGCGGGCTGTCGACGAGGCAAAGGTGTGGAACGCAAAGCTTCACGCCATTTATGTAGTAGAGACCGGCCTTTTCACATCTCTCCCGGCGGACAACACGGTCGAGATCATGTACCGTGTCCTTGAGACCGAGGGAAATGCAGTCCTTGAAAAGGCAAAGAAGGCTGCTGCAACCAGCGGGGTTGCCCTTATCACCCATATGAAGCAGGGCCACGCGGGGACCGAAATTATCGGTCTTGCAGAGCAGGAAAAGGCGGACCTGATTGTTGCCGGTTCCCATGGCAAAAGCCAGACCGACAAACTGCTGATCGGGAGCGTCAGCACATACATCACCGCCCACAGCCCGGTAACGACCATGGTGGTGAGATCATAACGGATATGCTTGTCAAGGATTACATGACCTGTGGACGTTGTCCACGTCGATATTCCCGGCAACCGCGATGATGTCCTAAAAATCTTAAAAAGGACCGGCATCTCGGGGGTTCCTGTTCTCAAGAACAAGAAACTGGTAGGTATCATTACCCGGAAAGACCTGCTGCGCAAACCCGAAGAGACACAGCTTGGCCTTTTGATGACCTCAAAACCGGTGACCATCGGGCCCGATGAGGACATCCGGACCGCGGCAAAGCTTCTGGTCGCCCACCGCATCCGGAGGCTGCCGGTCGTCGAGGACGGCAAGCTCATCGGCCTGCTCTCCGTAGCCGATCTCATCCACGCAATTGCCCAGATGAAGATCAAGGAAGAGATCAAGGAGGTCTACACGAGCAAGACCTTTGCTCTCTGGGAAGAGACACCCCTGCCCCTGGTAGGGAGGGTTATGGAGATCTCCGGTGTGGACGCCATTCCTATCCTGAACGCAGACAGCGTCCTGCAGGGCATCATCTCGGAACGCGACCTTATCCGGAACTCCAGTATCGAGGATTCGGTCGGTGTGAGCGATTTCTCGAACGGCACCGATGACGATGAGTGGACCTGGGAGAGCATCCGGGACAACCACACGATCAGCTTCGGGATCTCCCGGGTCCAGCTGCCCAACCGGCAGGTGAAACTCGCAATGGTGAAAAACGTCGTTGCGGTCCCGAAGAACGCCGAGGTCAGCGAATGTGCCCTGAAAATGCGCCGGTCCCGGGTCGACCAGCTGCCTGTCGTAAACGGCGATAAGCGCCTGGTTGCCATGCTCTACGACCGCGAACTCATCCGCGTCCTCTGTAAAGAGGACGCGTAAATGATAACCTTTAAATTTTCTGATATCCCCTAATACCATAAACGCTTTTAACATAATTTTTGGCGTTCATTTGTTTTTGAGGTGCAATATGCCTGAACAATACCCGGAGTCCATGAAAGGGACTACCACCGTTGGCATGGTGTTTGACGGAGGGGTAATCCTCGCAACAGAAAAACGTGCGACCATGGGATACCTGATTGCAAGCAAGCGTGCAAAGAAGGTATACCAGATTGCCGACCGGATCGGCATGACCATTGCGGGAGGCGTTGGGGATGCCCAGCAGCTGGCCCGGATCATCACGGTTGAATGCAACCTGTACCAGATCCGCCGGTCCCGGGCAATCACGGTCGGTGCATCCGCAACCCTGCTCTCCAATTATCTCAACCAGAACCGGTACATGCCGTATTACGTCCAGCTGCTGGTCGGCGGGATCGACGAGCACGGCCCGAGCGTTTATTCTGTCGATGCACTTGGCGGGGCAACAAAGGAGAACGATATCGTCTCCACGGGTTCGGGCTCCCCCATGGCATACGGTGTTCTTGAAGACCGGTACCACGCGGATATAAAGGAGGACGAGGCGATCGAACTGGCGGCCCGTTCCCTGAAATCGGCGATGAAACGGGATGCAGGATCCGGCGAGGGTATGCATGTCGTCGTCATTACCAAAGACAAGTTCCAGGAACTTGACGGGGACGACCTCAAAAAATACCTCGCCAAAATTCCTGCATAATCTTTTTTTAGGACGTTTGGAACATGTTAATCGAAGATCGGCTTAAAGAGCTTAAGGATAAGATCAACGAGAAGGTGCCTGCGGGCATCACCGTGCAGCAGGTGGAATTCGAAGGGCCGGAACTGGTCATCTACACGGACGATCCAAAACGGTTTGCCGACGAGGCCGACCTGATCCGGGTCCTCGCGCGTGATTTACGGAAAAGGATCGTTGTCCGCCCGACCATCCTCGAAGACCCCGAGAAGGCCTGCCGTCGAGATACGGATCGGTCGTTCCCGAATCCTCCGGTATTACCGATATCTTTTTTGATGCTGATACCGGGGAAGTCTTAATCGAAGCGGAAAAGCCCGGAGTCGTCATCGGCAAGAACGGCATCACGCTCCGGGATATCACCCGCCATATCGGATGGACGCCAAAGGTTGTCCGGACTCCCCCCATAGAGAGCAGTACCGTCAAGCAGGTCCGGCAGTACCTCCGTGCGGTCAACGAGGACCGCAAGCAGTTCCTGCGCACCATCGGCCGGCGGATCCACCGGGATATTATCGGCAGGGACGAGGCCGGCAACGCTATTAAAAAGGATCAGTGGGTAGCGGGTTACACACTCTGGCTGCTGTCCGGGAAGTCGGCCGGGCCGCGTTCCTCCTTACCACCCCGGACAGCCGGGTCCTCATCGACTGCGGGGAGAAACCCGACAACGCGAGTGCCACCCCCTACCTGTATGTGCCGGAGATCCACCCGCTTACGCAGCTCGACGCCGTGGTACTCACCCACGCCCACCTCGACCACTGTGCACTTATCCCCTGCTCTACAAGTACGGTTACGAAGGGCCGGTCTATTCGACCCCGCCAACCCGGGACCTCTCCGCAATGCTCCAGCTGGATTACCTGGATGTCATCAACAAGGAAGGCCGGAAGATCCCCTACAGCTCAAACGAAGGTCAAGACCTACATCAGGCACTCCATTACCCTCAATTACGGCAGCGTGACGGATATTGCCCCGGATATCAAGCTCACGTTCCACAACGCCGGCCACATCCTCGGTTCGGCCATCGCCCACTTCCATGTCGGCGACGGGCTGTACAATATCGCCTTTACCGGGGACTTCAACTACAGCAAGAGCCGCCTTTTCAACCCGGCGGTCAACCAGTTCCCCCGGCTCGAAACCCTCTTATGGAGAGCACGTACGGCGGCTCGAACGATTTCCAGCCCGCCCGCTCCGATGCGGAACAGAAACTTTACGAGACCATCAACACGGTGCTCTCGCGGGGCGGCAAGGTGATCATTCCGGCATTTGCTGTCGGCAGATCGCAGGAGGTCATGCTTGCCCTCGAAGAAGGGATGCGCCTTGGCAAGATTCCGCAGGTCAAGATCTATATCGACGGTATGATCCGGGAAGCCACCGCTATCCACACAACCTACCCGGAGTACCTCAATACCGATCTCCGTAACCTGATCTTCCGGGAAGGGCACAACCCGTTCCTCGCCGAATGTTTCCAGCAGGTCGATTCCCCTGAGATCCGGGAGAAAGTGATTAACGGCGATTCGTGCTGTCATCATCTCCACGAGCGGGATGCTCAGTGGCGGCCCGATCATGGAGTACCTCTTAAACCTTGCAGAAGACGAGAAGAACGCCCTTGTCTTTGTCGGGTACCAGGCAGACGGTACGCTCGGGCGCCGCATCCAGAAGGGCTGGCGCGAGGTGCCGATGGGACGCAAAGGCACGATCACCATCAACCTCGAGATCGTTACTGTCGACGGTTTCTCCGGGCACTCGGACCGCCGCCAGCTGATGAATTACATCGGGCAGATCCAGCCGCGGCCGGAGAAAATATTCTGCATCCACGGCGACGAGAATAACACCATCGATCTCGCCAGTTCCATCTACAAGCGCTACCATATCCAGACACATTCTCCGATGAACCTCGAAACCTACCGCATGTGCTGATACCCATGGCAGAATCCCGGGTGCAGGGTGTTGTAGTCTGCCTTGGGATCTTTGCGGTCATGGCCCTCTCGAATGCGATTGTGCCGGTGCTGCCTGAGTTTGCCGAAACATCCGCATGGCAGGGGGCAATCTACGCAGCCTATTTTTTTGGTGCCTTTGTCTCAACGCTTCCCGGCGGGGTCCTGACCGATCGTTACGGGACTTCACCGGTCCTGCGCAGCGGTCTTTTCATGACCGTGATCTCCGGTATTCTTCTCTTTGTTGCAGCCTCACCAGTACTGATGGTTTTCCTCCGGGCATTTGAGGGGATAGGGGCCGGCCTCTTTGTCGCAGCCGCCCTGGCCTATGTAAATTCCCGTACCGATCATGTCCGCATGAGCGGGTATTACATGGCGATGCTCAATCTCGGGCTGGTCGCGAGCCTTCTCCTTTCAGGCTGGCTTGCCGTGTTCTTTTCATCGTCGGTCGTTGCGATCGGTCTCTTTACCGTGTTCACCATCATTGCGCTTGCAGGGAGCGCTGCTATCGGATGGCCGGTGATTTCACCCCCGGAAAAGCGTGAGACTTCCCGTGTCTATTTGTTTATCCGCACAAATCCCTGGCTCTGGTATTCGGCAGTTGTCCTCGTCGGGATCACCGGTGTCGCATCGTCGCTGTACCCTGACTTTTCAGACGGCACTCCCGATATCGTTGGTTTCTGGATCGCATCCATGAGTATTGCCACCATAGGTACGGTCCTTGTTGCATCGCGCTTCCGGCTTATCAGCGGACGAGTCATCTTCTGGTCAGCCCTCCTTATGGCAGGGGCCGTTCTTCTTATCCCGGTTTCGCCCGTTTCGTTTGTTATCCTCGGCGCTCTTGCCGGTATCGTGATGATCGCCCAGATGGCGTTTCTTGCACAGGTTCCCGGTCATCAGGGCCTTCTCATGGGCCTGTTCTCGACATCCAGTTATCTCGGGATGGCAGTTCTTCCCCTCCTTGCCGGGTTCATCGCGGACTCTGCGGGATTTCTGATGGCGTTTGCCTTTGCGGCAATCCTTGGGGTGACGGTGGCGATAGCCACGGTCGGAGTACTGGGGAGGTCTTCCGAAACATCAGCATAGTTTCACGGCGGTTTATTGGAAACAATACATTCATCTGCGATAAAAGAGAATTTTCGGGTATGCAGAAGAGCGCAAAGGCCGGTATCGTCCTTTTAATTATCCTCGTTCTTGTCCCTGCCGTTGCAGCAGAGGATGCCCTTGAATGGTATACGAAAGGCCAGAATGCTGCTACCGCGGGAAATTATGCGGATGCAGTTACGTATTACAATAACGCGCTCTCGCTGGATCCTTCATATGCACTGGCCCTTTCAGGTAAGGCCGTTGCCCTGAATGCGCTCGGGCAGTATTCTGCTGCGCTCGATTCGGCAAACGCTGCCCTTGCGATACGGACGAGCTCCGATACCCTCAACGCCCGGGCCTATGCACTTTACCAACTCGGCAGGTACGACGAGGCAGTTGCTGCCTATGTTAATGTGACCAAGCAGGGAACTCCTACTGCAGCGACCTATTGTAATCCTCGCGAACTCGTATGCAAAGACCGGGAACCCGGATGCAGCGCTCAAATCGTATGCACAGTGTACAAATATCGATCCCCATAATGCAGATACCTGGAACCAGATCGGCCTGATATATATGTCGCAGCAGAAGTACAGCGATGCCCTCGATGCGTTCAACAAGGCAACACAGGAGACCACCCAGAATGCAGAGATCTGGAACAACAAGGGAGAGGCTTATGCAGCGCTCGAACAGTACGATGATGCCAGCAGTTGTTTCAAAACGGCACTGTCACTCAGCCCGAATTATGCCGATGCACAGAGCAATCTGGACTCGGTGAGGGGAAAGGGGCAGGTCTACCAGTATAATGTTACTGCGACAGCAACTGAAGCTGCGTGGGTTCTTGGCGGGGTAAAGACAACCACGGCGGCAACAGCGGTAACTACAACACCTGCCATCCAGACTACAGCTCAGACCCTGGAACCTACATCTTCCCTTGCGGTTACTGCAACAGAGACCCCGGTTGCGACCGCGACCACGTTCACCCCGCTCTCGCCGTTCTGCGCCCTTGCAGCCTTTGTTGTGGCAGGGATTGCCTGTGCCGGTGTAAGGCACGGAAAAAAATAATCTCTTTTTTCCTCAGCCCGTAATGCAGGACTTAAAGAAGCAGACTGCTGGGACGGTTCCTGTATCAGAGGCACCGCAGGGTTACGGGGCTTTTTTCCCGGTGCTGTAGGCGTCGAGGATGCCCCGGTAGATCCCGACGGCTTTTTCGAGCGACGCCACGGAAACCCGCTCGTCGATCCCATGGAGGGTGGCAAGTTCCCCGGGGCCGTATTCTATGACATTGAACCCCGCACGCCGGAGGTGGCGGGCATCGCTTGCCGCCCACTGGAGGATGGGAAAGACTGCCCCGCCCCAGGCACGTTCCACTTCCCGGCAGACAATGGAGGTAAAATCTCCCGTCGGATCGGTGAGTGTGGGATCGCTTGTGGTATCGACATTCACCGTTCCGTTCGGTGCGTGCCTGCGGATATCGCCAACAAGATCCGGAATGCTGCATCCCCAGGGGATCCTCATTTCGAGACCAAGAGAGCAGTGCCGGGCAATGATGTTGACTTTCTCCCCTCCCTCAATCACCCCCGGGTTGAACGTGATCCGTTCAAGGATCCTGCTGCCGTCAGGTATGTGGAATTCCTCGGAAAATACCCCGGCCGATGCCTCGACGAGTTTTTTGAGATCCCCGTTTACGGGAAACTTCCTGTCATGGAGGCTGTTTACATAGGTAAGGAGCCCCATTGCTTCCATGATCGCATTGACGCCGACAACCGGGTACAGCGATCCGTGCCCCGGGCATCCCGGCAAAATCGACCGTGAAACCGGCAGAGCCCTTTCTGGCCGATACAGGGGTGGCGTGTCGGCGTGGGCTCGGCAATAAGGCAGTCGCATGGAGAAAGCATATTCTCCCGGATCAGGTGCCGGATCCCGTGGTCTCCCCCGGCCTCCTCGTCGCAGACAAAAGCGAGATCTGCAGGCAGCTCCCGGCCCTCCCTGAACAAGGGAGTCGCAGGCAGCAAGGATTGCCGCACACCCTCCTTTCATGTCGGTCGCTCCCCTGCCCCAGACCCAGCCGTCTTCAATGAGATCCGGAAGTACGGCGGGTGTGTCCACCCGTCTTGTGCCGCCGGCACGACATCGACATGCCCGCAGAAAAGGAGCGGCTTTTTTGGGTTCTTTGTCACCAGGTTGCAGCGGCCGCTGCCGGTATCCGTGACCGTGGAGGGGATGCCCCGGGCGTCCAGAAAATCCCTGATGAATTCTATGACGTCCGCAGTATCCCCGGGAGGATTCTCGCTTTTTATCGCAACGAGCGCTGCGCAGAGCCGGCCGACATCCATGGCATTTCAGGCCTTGCAGCTGTTAAGATAGGTCGTAAAGAGTGTTGAGAGGGATGCATCCTCGTACAGGCTCTTTAAGAAGTCCTGGTCGAAAAATTCCTCGATAATGGCAACAAGGACTTCGGGCGGTATCGGCTGGCGGCTGTCCGGGTCGAGCACGATCCGGAAACTGCGGTACCCCGCCGGGTCCTCGGGGATCGTACAGCATCTGCCAGAGTGAGGGAAGGGTGGCAAACTTTTCCGGGTGCTCCTCCTTGAGCCATGCAATAAATGCGGGAAACTTCGCCCGGTCGCCCTTTTTTTCCTCGTCGATGCGCCAGCGCATGTACTCTCCCCCGATGATGTTCTTCGGGGACTGGTAGTTGAACGCGTAGATGCTGCAGGTATAATCGATGTGGGCAAGGGAATCGAGGAAATAGAAATACAGGGTCTTGTTAAAGAGGGAAGTGTCGTGCAGGATCAGGGATTTTTCCCAGAGATGCCGGAGGGTGGAGAGGTAATCGTTATCCGCATTCATACGGTTCTAGTGGATGCCGGAATTGTAAATATATTGCCATGTTCCCCACAGAGGCCGATAAAAAAGAAAGTGTGGGGACCGGGATTACATCCTATTTAAAAAACTGGTTCGCGCCGTGTAACGGCTTCCCGGAAGAGCGCTTCGAGTTCTGCGCCTTTTTTCCCCCGGATCGCAACGTGGTTGTCGGTGCGGAGGAGGCAGGGCTTGAGCTTGCCGTCGGATGTCACCCGGAGCCGGTTACAGAATGCACAGAATTCGGTGTTATGCAGGGGCCGGACTACTTCCACTTCGGCACCGTCAAGACAGTATTTTTTCCGGTGGTGCATCCTGCGCGTGAGGATCTGCTCGGAACGTGCGGCAAGGCTGGTTTCGAGATTATTCAAATCGCCGTGGTACTCGCAGTCGTTGAAATGCATAAGTTCGATGAGCTGGAGGACGAGGTTATGGTTGTTCCTCACATAGGCAAGGAAATCGTCGATCTCGTTGTCGTTGATGCCTGCAAGGACCACCATATTGAGCTTGACCGGGGTCAGGCCGACTTTGAGTGCCGCATCGATCCCGGCGAGCACTTCCCCCAGCCGGTCGCTGCCGGTGATCTTCTTGTACGTCTCGGGGTTCAGGCTGTCGAGGCTGACATTGACCCTGCGGAGTCCTGCTGCTTTTAAGTCTGCGGCCATATCGGCGAAGGAGGATCCCGTTTGTCGTGATCGAGGCCTCGATCCCTTTCGGGACTGCCCGGACGATCTGCAGGATATCCGGCCGGATCAGCGGTTCCCCGCCAGGTGAATTTAATGCTCCGGATCCCGAATTTCGCGGCAGTCTGCATGATGGCGATGATCTCATCCGGCGCTCATCTCGCCTTCCGGGGTTCTTCTCCCCTTCGGCATGGCAGTAGATGCAGGAAAGGTTGCAGCGGGAAGTCAGGCTGATCCGGAGGTTTGTCACCGGTCGTCCGTAAGAATCCTTGAGCGTCTCGGTCATGGGCAGCGTTCAACCTTTGAAATTCTTTGCAATGATATAAATTTCTGTGCTTCCTTTCCTCGTAGCCTTGGTGTTGTAGGGTTTTACGGCATAGAAATGCTCGCGGATCATTGCAAGGAGTTCGGGGAAATCCTCTCCCTGGAAAGATTTTATGATAAAGTTCCCGCCGGGCTTGAGTACCTGGCAGGCAAACTGCAGCGCCTCTTCCCCAAGCGCAATGGCCCGGGCCTGGTCGTAACTCTTGTGGCCCGAGAGTTTCGGGGCTGCATCGCAGACAACGATGCTGACCGTGCCGAGCATCTCTCGTGCCTGGCGCTGTATTCTCGGGATCGGTGAAGATCCCCCTCGATCGTTTCGACTCCCTCAAGGGCTGCTATCGGGTTTAAATCGATCCCGAGCACCCTTCCGTCCGTGAGGGTCCGCAGAACCTGGAGCCAGCTTCCCGGTGCCGCCCCGAGGTCAATAATGTTATCGTCTCTCCGGATGATCTCGAATTTTTTCTGGATCTCGATTAATTTGTAGGATGCACGGGACCGGAAGCCCTCGTGTTTTGCCTTAAGATAGACCTTGTCCTGCGACCATTGCGACCCCATGAATGCTCCTCTTGATGAAAAAATCCCTGAAACGAACCCAAAACGCTATAATTAAAGTATGACGATATACTGTATAAGACAGTTGTTAAGGGGAACGCGATGTTAAAAGCAACCATTGACGCAGACATATTCCGGGAGGCCATTGAAGCGATCTCGGCACTCGTTCCCGAGTGCCGGCTGCATACCGCAGAGGACAGCATCTCCACCCGGGCAGTAGATACCGCCAATGTCGCGATGATCGCCCTCACGCTCAAGAAAGAGGCCTTCGATACGTTCAAGGCGACAGCGAGCGAACTCGGGGTCGACATCTCAAAGATGAAGAATATTTTCAACATGGGTGGGAAAGGCGACCTCATCAGCCTCGAACTTGCAGACAACGCCCAGAAGATGGCGGTCAGCGTCCACGGCTATCACTATTCCATCACCCTGCTCGATACAAATACCATAAGAAAAGACCCCTAACTCCCCGACCATCAACCTGCCCGGCAAGGTTCGTTATCTCGGGAGAAGACCTCAACAACGCGATCAAGGCTGCGGCTGTTATCTCCGACAAGATCGCGATGGGGATCAATACCAAGGACCAGACCTTTTTCATGGTCGCAGAAGGAGATACCGATCACATCCAGCGTGAGTTCGGGAAAGACGAGCTCAAGTCGCTCGTTCCCGCCGACGTGCGGTCGCTCTTCTCCCTCGATTACCTCCGGGACATGGGAAAGGTCATGGCAAAGGCTGCCGAGGTCGAGGTCTGCCTTGGCGTCGACCACCCGGTCCGGTTCTCCTTTGATATCGCGGGCGGCAACGGGCACGTCGAGTACCTGCTTGCTCCCCGCATTGAGGCTGACTGAATGGACTTTGTGCCCTCAGGCAAGGAACTCTCACATTTTCCTTTTTTAAAAAAAGCCCAGGATCCCATCCGGGCACGTTTCGCATCGCTTGGCACCCTGCTCTCGACACCAAAGGGGCAGGCCCTTGTCGATAAGGCAGTAGCCCGGATAAAAGAGGCTTCTGCCCCGCGGAAAAACCACGTTCCGACCGTGAGCGACAGCCCAGAGGACGAGATCGCGGCCTATGCCCTCGCACGGATCGTTGCTTCCTGCATCAACGACCGGCAGCTCATCGACCGGCTCACCCGGTACGAGTCCGAACGGGCATACTATTTCCTTGTGAGCGAAGAGGAGTGGAACCGCGGGTACATGCAGGCGGATGGCGAATATTCCCGGCTCTGGACGGCTATCGCGGACGAACTGGGTATCAGGATAGAAAGGGACCGGATGCCGGTCCCCGATTACTGTGGAGCTCGTCGCCCCGCTGCATGATGACCGGTTCCGGCTCATCAACCGGCGCGTAGAGAAGGGTTTTGTAGCGATTAACAAGAACGAGCGGTACGAACTTCTGCGGGAGCGGGTCCGGGTCATGCTGCGCCGGGACCTTCCCCACCGGGTGCCAAAGGATATCTGCGAACGGCTCGCCCCGTGTGCCGCGGAGATCAAGGCCGCGTACCAGGAGCAGATGCTGCGGCAGTTCGGGAAGGTCGAGGAAGGTGCGTTTCCCCCGTGCATGAAAGCGCTCATTGCCGCGCTTGCAGCAGGTATCAACCTCACGCACGCCGGCCGTTTCTCCCTTACCGCGTTCCTCCACAATATCGGAATGGATTCTGCCGGTATCGCCGCACTCTACGCCCGTTCGCCCGATTTCGATGTGGAAAAGACGATGTACCAGGTCGAGCATATCACCGGGCCGCGGGGGTACCTCGACCGAATACACGACACCGGCCTGCGCCGCAATGCAGACTACCGGGCTCTGCGTCCACCGCGATCCGCTCTGCGAGAAAGTCAGCCACCCGTTAAGTTACTATAAAGTAAAAAAGTCCCGTCCCTTCAGGCCCGCGCCGGCAAAACCGCGTGGCCCGGGAAATGAAGCCCCGGATCCCAAAACCCCATAACCCCCCATGGGGGGAGGGGGGGTGGTAAAAAAACCCGGCCCTACCCCCCTCCATTTTTTTAAAAGGGGTCCCCCCACCCCCCTACTCATACCATGTCAGGAGAGGGAGGGACACATTTTTGTCACATAGCCATGTGATAATCACATGAAAATGCGATTATCGCATGTACATGTGACAACCCGGATCCGCAGTTTTTTTTAATTATATGAGGACAGGGTGCGGTCAAACCGGAGTTTTGCAAAAAGCATCCGCTCGTTACCAGAACTAAAAAGAAAAATGGTACCTGTCTTTCAGGTAATCTGCTCGTTGACCTTGTATCCTGCAAAGGCCTAGGAACAGGACAAAGACGGTAATTGCAATAATGTATGCCGGCCCGACCGCGCCCGGCATGGCAAGCGGATAGTACTGCCAGTAAGACGGTCATGATAATGAACCCGGCAACGCCGATAATGACATCAAGCAGACGTGCGTCCATCCCATCCATATACGCACTGTTCTGTTATATGCATATCTTTGCGACCGTCATGCTGATGAGGGAAAAACCGCATATCTCCCATTATGGAACGTTCCGCTGCAATCGCACTTCTCTCCCGTTACGTCCACTGAACCCGGCCTCACGAAACACTGCCTTGCAACCGGTGCGGTCATGAAGGCGCTGGCAGGCCGCCTCGGCGGCAATCAGAAAGAATGGGAGACAATCGGTATCCTCCATGACATCGACTTCGAGCTTATCGGGGGCGACATGGAGCAGCACGGGATAAAAGGCGATGAGATCCTCCGTGGCGAGGGGATCGGACCGGAGATTGCCGCTGTGGTAAAACGGCACAACCACCACCTCTTTGCCGGGACCTATACGGACCCGGTCGATATCGCCCTGCAGGCTGCCGACAGCGCATCCGGTCTTATTACCGCATGTGCGCTCGTAAAAGGCGGCAGGTTGTCGGAAGTGACGGTCAAGACCGTGACAAAGAAGGCAAAGGAGAAATCGTTTGCCGCCGGGTGCGATAGATCCAGGATCGCATTGATCGAACCGCTCCTGCCCCTGCCGGAATTCTATGCCGTCGCCATTGGCGGGCTCATGGAGATCCACGGCGAACTGGGGCTTTCCTGATTTTCTTTAGCGTGAAAGGACATAAGTGCCCTCCGGACAACAGAGGTACCTGACAGTTATGATCGGCCCGGAACAGCAGAGAAACGAGGTGCTCTCCCGGCTCTCTCAGGCAGTAAGCCTCCTGGAAGAATCAATGGATTCCCGACTTGCCGCCGGTGTCCCGGCAAACCTGGGTTATGCCATTACCGGCGCCCGCGACAGCAACGGTATCGCTGCAGTGGACGGGGGGCTTGTCATCCGGGACAAAAAACTGCATGCGGCCGGGCCCTGCGGGTTTGGTGCAGATCCGCAGATGGCAAAGGTCGTCCTCTCTGCGATGAAGTTCGACCCGGCAATGCGTTGTGCGGCAACGATCCGGTATGCTGCCCGGATCCAGGAAGTGCTCGACGACATGTTCCTCGAATGCTGCACCGTGGACAGGCAGCGTCAGGCCCCCGGGATCAGCACGATGGACTGGGGTATTGCATCCTGCTGTAAGGATGGCGTACCGGAAGCGATCGTCGATCCGGGGGTTTCCCCGGAAACGGCAGCCATCTACCTTTTTGGCGAGGGGCCCGGGGATGTCGCGGGGAATATTATTATGTTGTCGAACCGCATTATACGTATAGAACTTTAGAGGAATATTCCATGGGAATAAAGCCGTCCTATATCAAGACCATCGGTACCTCCCTTGTAAACAAGCAGAGGGAGAACTTTTCGAATAACTTCGATGAAAACAAGCAGCAGCTTGCAACCTCGGCCTCGATCGACAGCAAGCGCGTACGGAACCGCGTCGCCGGATACATAACAAGAAAAATTAATACAAAGAGACACGCATAACCGTAGGTTATGTTCAAAGGTGTCCTACCCGCAATCATAACCCCTTTTAAACGCAATTCCGCGATGGACCTTGACATCCAGGGTCTTGAACGAAACATCCGTTACCTGCTATCCTGCGGTATCCACGGTATCGTGCCCTGCGGCTCGACCGGGGAATCCGCGACGCTCTCCATCCCCGAACACGAGAGAGTCGTCAGCGCTACCGTTGATACCGTCAACGGGAAGATACCCGTTCTTGCAGGCACCGGTTCGAACAATACGGCGGAAGCAGTCATCCTCACTAAGGCGGCCAAGGACACCGGCGCCGATGGTGTACTCGTCATCAGCCCGTATTACAACAAGCCCAACCGTGCCGGGCTCATCAAGCACTACACGAAACTCGCGGACCTCGATGTCCCGCTCATTATCTACAACGTGCCCGGCCGGACCGGACAGAATCTCGAACCTGACCTTATCGCCGAGCTCGCGAAACACCCCAACATCGTCGGGATCAAGGAAGCGAGCGGCAATATCGGCCAGGTCTCGCGGATCATCGAGATGACACAGGACGAGGACTTTGCCGTGATCTCCGGTGACGACAACCTCACCCTCCCGATCATGGCGCTCGGCGGCACGGGCGTGATCTCGGTAGCGGCAAACGTAGATCCCCGGCGCATGGTTGTCATGTGTGAGGCAGCAGAGAAAGGCGACTGGAAAAAAGCGCTGTCCCTCCACTATGCCCTCGCCCCGCTCTTCCGTTCGATGTTCATCGACACCAATCCGATCCCGGTAAAAAAAGCCGTAGAGCTGGTTGGCATGGCTGGCGGCCCGCTCCGCCTGCCTCTCGCAGATCTCGATGAGAAAAAGACCGCCGAACTCAAAAAAGTCCTTGCAACCATCCCGGCCGCAAAGAAATCCGCGGCGGCAAAATCAGCGGGAGCAAAGAAAAAGGCCCCGGTAAAGAAGAGCCGGCGGTGAGACGGTCATGGTAAAGGTTGTTGTCTGCGGCGCCTCCGGCCGCATGGGCCAGACCATCGGAAGAATGGTCAAAGAATCCGGGGATCTCGAACTCGTTGGCGGGATCGATCTCCGGCCCGGGACATTTTTCGGGGCCGATATCGTTGCATCGCAGGATATCGAGTCCCTCTTAAAGAGCAAAAAACCCGATGTGCTAATCGATTTTACCGTTGCACAGGCAGCAGTCGGGAATGCGAAGGCAGCAGCAAAGAATAATGTCGCGCTCGTTATCGGGACCACCGGCTTTACCCCGGAACAGCGCAGGGAGATGGCTGCTGCGATCGAAGGCCACGTACCCGCCGTGATTTCCAGCAACTTCTCGGTCGGTGTTAATATATTCTGGCAGCTCGTGCGCGAAGCGGGAAAACTGCTCTCCGATTACGATATCGAAGTGATCGAGGCGCACCACCGGAACAAGAAGGATGCCCCGAGCGGCACGGCAAAGACGATCCTCCAGATCCTTGACGCGGAAGTCGGGGCCCGCAAAAAACTCTATGGCCGGGAAGGCATGATGGAGCGGGGCAACGAGATCGGCGTCCACGTGATCCGTGGCGGGGATATCGTGGGCGACCATTCGGTCATGTTCTCGAAAAATTTCGAGACTATCGAACTCTCCCACCGTGCCTATGACCGTTCGGTCTTTGCAAGCGGGGCACTGCGGGCGGCACGCTGGGTTGCGGGAAAAGAACCGGGCATCTACGGCATGAACGATGTCCTGGGCCTTGTCCCGAAAAATCCCAAAGCCTGATACCGTTATCCAAATCGAAACCTATTTTTTGTCTTTGGCTGCATAATAACGATGGAGTGAATAGTTTTGGTAGCAGTTGTCGATACGACAAAATGTACCGGTTGCGAAACCTGTGTGAGCGAATGCCCGGCATCCGCAATATCCATGGATAACGAAAAAGCCAAGGTCGACAAGGACATGTGCGTGGACTGCGAGACCTGCGTGGATGTCTGCCCGTCAGAAGCAATCCACATGGAATAATCTCTCAAATCCCGGTCAATTTTCCCATCGGTTTTTTCCGGAATTCCTAAAAAATCCGCCACGAGGATGTGTCTTTTTTTAGAACAAGTGCATGTCCCTACTGTACAGGCACCATGAATTAACCCCCATATTGCAGGTATTTCGCAAAGTTACCCCGTTTCCAGGTTGTTTTAATTATTTGTGATTTATTCAAAAGGATTTTAATTTACGGTACGCATCGGAAAACAATGTTTTTATCATCACAGATGAAATGGGATTTTACAACCCGCCATCATTGAAAAAACGGGAAAGACAAAACACACACACAGGACCTGTCACTTATGATAAATGTAGGAGTGCTCGGAGCTACGGGCGCGGTTGGTCAGCGATTTGTCGAACTTCTGGCGGATCACCCATGGTTCAACCTGACAACACTCGCGGCCTCGGAACGCAGTGCGGGAAAACCGTACGGGGACGTGGTAAACTGGCGCCTTGAAACCCCGTTCCCGGAAAAAATCGCCAAGATCAAGATCAAAAATATCACGCCGTCCGCGATGAAGGATGTGGACCTTGTCTTCTCGGCCCTCCCTGCGGAAATCGCGCTGGACGTGGAGAACAAGTTCGCCGATGCGGGGATCGCGGTCTGCAGCAATGCCAGTTCCCACCGTATGGAACCGACCGTCCCGCTCGTGGTGCCCGAAGTCAACCCGGAGCACCTGGGGCTGATCGATGTCCAGCGGGATGCCGGCAGGGACGGGTTTATCGTGACCAACCCGAACTGTTCCACGATCATGATGGTGACAGCGCTTGCACCGTTACGGAAGTTCAAATTCACCGATATCCGGGTCGCCACCATGCAGGCAATCTCGGGGGCCGGGTTTGCCGGCGTCGCTGCGATGGCAATCTATGATAATGTCATCCCGTATATCGGGAAAGAAGAAGAGAAGATGGAGTCCGAGACCCTCAAGATCATGGGCACCCTGAAAGGTAAAAAGATCGCAAATGCCCCATTCAAGGTGAGCGCGAGCTGCCACCGGGTCCCGGTCATTGACGGGCACACAATGGCGGTCTGGGTGGATATAAAAGAATCAGTCGAGAAGGTCGAAAAGGCATACCTCGATTACAAACCGCCCATTAAAGGTCTCCCAACCCAGCCCAGGGAGTCTGTCCACCTCTTCACAGACGAACCGGACCGCCCCCAGCCCCGGCTCGACCGGATGCGAGGCCGCGGTATGACGGTCTCGGTCGGGCGCATACGGCCCGGCCTCCGGTTCATTGCAATGGGCCACAACACCATCCGCGGTGCAGCGGGAGCAAGTGTACTGAATGCAGAACTCATCGTAAAGAAGAAATACCTGTGATCGTTTATGGAACCCACCGTACAGACGATGAAAGAAAACACCGTGTTTGTAGGGAACAAGCCGGTGATGAACTACGTGCTTGCAGTTGTCACGCAGTTCAACAACGGGGCAAGCGAAGTTGCAATCAAGGCACGGGGAAAAGCAATCTCCCGGGCTGTGGATACGGCAGAGATTGCCCTGAACCGGTTCCTTGAAGGAGTCACAAAGAAGGATATCGTTACCTCTACCGAGATTATCGACACGGATACTGGCAAGACCAATGTGTCGAGTATCGAGATCACCCTGATCTCCCATAAATAATTTTTAGCCTGCCGATTAGGTGTGTGTTTTCTCCACTCCCAAAACCGTAAACCATTTAACTGGTTCCTTCGAACTTATAATGCCATGAGACGATGTGCTGTCGCACTGCTCAGTCTGGTTCTTGCAGGACTCTTTATGGTACCTGTGAGTGCAGCAAACGATGAGCGGTACGGGTACATTACCGTAGAATCCGTCCAGGTGCAGCTCCAGAACGATACGGCACTGGTAGATGTGCATTATTCCGTGGACGAAGGCACGCGGATTATCTTCTTTTTAATGGGAAAGCAGGACCTGAAGAATAAGCTGCTCAAGATCCTCAATTATGACGATGCACAGGTCCAGCACCTTGATCTCTCCAGCGCGGAGATGATAGTACAGGAAGCTTCGTATTCCTATGGGAGCGGGATTTACTGGTATCCTTCCCACCAGTTCAATGTGGTCATCCCGAAGCTAACGGTCATCTCCCCCCAGGTCGAGAGAACCTATACCAATACCAATGTTTTCCCGGAGGGCGTGGGATATTTCGAGAACCAGCCCACAAACGGGGATCATACTGCACCGGCTGCGACTCCATGAGTTGCTGGATCCTAAAACAGGAATGCTGTTTTTTAGTAACCGTTTTTAAACAATCCCTGCTGCAGGGATTGTAATGGGCGGACCCGGGAAGTCCGGAGATTGTCTGCATCTCATCCGTTACTTGCGATGATATCCTGAAGTCATCGTATTCGGAAAAAACCCTGGTTTACCGGGAATAGCGCTTAAAAAAACCCGGACTTTTCAGGCAAAATATGCCGGCAGGAATCCCTGTGAAAGATATAATATCCTGACTGCATATCCTGCATCCATGGCATGGCAAAAAGAAGACAGCCCTATAGGGAGACGGGTTTAGATCGTCTCGATAATGGCTTCTTTTTCCTGTGCAGACTGCTGCTTGACAAGGAAGTACTGGATGATAACTCCCACGATTGCACAGGCAAGACCCACCAGTGTCGAATACATGATATATGCTCCGCCAGCCGCAGGTTTGATGGGGAAGTCCGGGATACCGTTCATCGCAAGGATGAACACACTTGCCCCGTACAGGATAAGCCCGATTGCAGTCACAAAGAACGGGAAGACGATCACTTTTGGCAGGTTCTCCCTCTCGTTGAAGTAGACATCGATGATCACACCAATGGCTGTCACCAAGCCTGCAACGATCAGCCAGATAATGGCCCCGTACAGGAAACTCATCACGTACTGGAGAACACCCATGCTGTCGTCCGATGCATAATATTTCAGGACGGTGATGAAACCACTGGCAAATCCGATGACTACAAGGACAATCGTTGTCGAATAGGTCACAAAGGAGAACTTTCCCCGCGACATCGAAGCACGGAGTGCATTTACAATGCCGTGGATGAACTCGTCCAGCCCGAACCCTTTATAGAGCAGGTACATCCCGATCACACCGATGACGATGATAGTCGCTGTTCCCGGGTAACCGAGAATGAAGGCGCTTGCATAGAGCAGCATTGCAAGGCCCAGCGGGACAAAGACGACCCGTGAGATCTTGGGATCGTCAAGGAGTTTTTTTAGGATGTAATACGTGCCTTCGAGATTTGGCATCTGGTTGACGATCACGCGCCGGATGCTCGCCACCGGCAGCCGCGACTGGATGATCGGGACTACGTATTCGTCTTCTGCCCCGTCGGAAACAAGGATACAGCTCGTAGGTTTTGTCTCTTTAATGACATCGTCGAGCGTTGCTGCGATCTTCCGGTCGCCTTCGATCATATGGAGGTGGTTGCCTGCGATCACGGCAACGACCGCCTCCTCGCCTTTTGCAATAAGCTCGTCGTAAATTTTTACCGCGGAAAAGATCGCATTGACATCGGAATCCTCGGGATCGGCAAGGGCAAGCGTATCCGCTGCCTTCAGGCACGCCTGCCTTCCGACGACCGGGCTTTCGATCTTAGCCTTCCACCCTATGTCGTCGTCCCGGTCAACACTCAGGACGAGTGTCCGTCCTTCTGTCATTGGTACAATAAAATCGCCGTAAATCTATTAAATAATAACCCGGGGTGCAAAATTCATCCGGTTGTTTTTGTAGACAATACCTGCAGGTCCGGACGAGACGATAAAAAAGGTTGTAAAAAAAAATCAGATGAGTTTTGAACGCTGGAGCAGCAGGATATCGTCGGTAGTAAGTTTCTCGCCGGCGCGGAAGTTCTTGAAGAGGTGTTCGGCTTCCTGCCGGACTGCCTTCTGCTCTTTTGTGACCTTGACTTTCTTGGTCTTCTTGCGCAGGCCGGAAATGACCTTGTCGTAGTCGCGCAGTTCTTTCTGACAGGCAATGAATGACTTGTGCTCGGCGTCGGCAGATTCCTGTGCCTCGACGAAGCTCTTGTGGGCTGCATCTGCTGCTTCGCGCGACTTGTCGGCCTTGCGGTAGGACTCAACCATCAGGTCGTGGTGCTTCTGGGCGAGTTCGGCAAGCTCGGTCACTTTTGCATGGAGATCGGAGGCCTGTTTACGGAAATCCCGTGCGGAGGTGATCTTAGTGCGCATCTCCTTGTTCTGTTCAAGTTCTGCCTCCTGTTCCTTGACCTGGCCCTTCATCTGCTTGATCTTTTCGATCAGCTCGCGTTCTTTATCTGTAGGTAAAGACCTCGGTCTGCTGGCGGTACTCCATGTACTCGATCTGTTTCTGGAGTTCCTTGATCCCGCGGTTTTTGAGGTTGCCGTGCTCTTTTTTAAAGGCCTCGATGTCTTCAAACAGGACGTTTGCCTTGTTGTTGAAATCAGTTGCGCTCCGCCTTGAGGGCGATGACTTCCTGGTTGTATTTATCCCGCAGGTCCTTGTTTTTCTGTGCTTCTTCCACGAATTCCCGGGTCTGGTTGTTGAGTGAGTTACGCTCCCGCGCGGACTTGCTGGCCGTTGCGTTGAGCTCGTTTCTCTTATTCTTGTGCTGTTCAGACTCGGTGAGAACTTTCTTTCTCTTTTCCATGAGGTCATTCAACATGCGTTACCACTCCTCCATCGTATTTCCTGTAAGGGATCTGCATGTGCCGCTTGTGCCAGAAGCAGTCGCGGATAAGTACGTATGCACGGTGAGATGCACTACGGGCATATCCAAGCTCTGCATGCAGGATGCAGGATGAAAAACATCAGAAAAGGATCGTTGCGTGGAAAGATTGCAAGACTTCGCATCGAAGTCCTTGTTCGACACACGGTTCATGATGTTCAACTCCCTATACCAGAACTCTGCCATCGCGCCTGGCATCGTTCTCCCATTCTCCCTTCAGGCGATCGGTCGAATGTACTATATGTTAAAGGAGGGGAGCACTATTAAGTGTTTCGCCGGTACTTCGGCAATAAATTTACAAAAGGGCTGGGAAGGAATAACAGAATGGGAAAAAATGTTTTCCGGGGATCCGGCTGGATACAGTCGGCTTTTTTCCGGAAATGGTATGGACTGGATCTTTATTTAGTGTTTAACCGACCCATTCAAGGACGCCGCCGCCGCTGGTCTGGTCCCGGGGAGCGACCTTGCGTGCCACGGGCATCTCGACCTGCTTGGGGCTGGATCTCTTGGCGTCGATCTCCTGGACCATGGTCTTGTAGGACTGGCGGGTCCCGAGGATCTGCGCGCTCTTGACACCGGTCATGATTGCGAGGACACGGATCTTGCCTTCCATGTCGGGCCGGACGCGGGCGCCCCAGATAACATCTGCGTGGGGGTCGAGCTCATAGGTGAGCGAGGTTGCGACCTCTTCTGCATCCTGCAGGGTCAGGTCGGTACCACCGGTGATGTGGATTAAGGAGCCCGGTCGCGCCGCGGTAGTCGATATCGAGCATCGGGTTGCTCAGGCATTCGCGGACAACGCTCTCCGCCTTGTTCTGCTGTTTGCTTTCCCCGACAAGCATCGAAGCGACACCGCCCTTGGACATGATGGCCCGGACATCGGCATAGTCGATGTTGATGAGCGACGGTTCGGTGATGGTCTCGGAAATACCCTTGACGGTCTCCCCGATGAGCTGATCCATGACAGAGAATGCCTGGCCGAGCGGGAGGTTCGGGACGAAGTTCTTGAGCCGGTTGTTATCGAGAACGATAACGGAATCCGCGGCAGAGGCGAGCGCCTCAAGACCCTCTTCTGCGCGGATCAGGCGGGCTTTTTCGACCTGGAACGGATAACTGACCATCCCGACGACAATAGCTCCCTGTTCCTTTGCAACCTGGGCGACGACCGGTGCGGAACCGGTCCCGGTACCCTCCACCCATACCTGCCGTGATGAAGACGAGGTCGGCGGATTCGAGCAGTGCTTCGAGCGTCGGGCGTGCCATCTCGGCAGCGCGCTTACCTACATCGGGGTAACCGCCGGCACCAAGGCCGCGGGTTAAGGATTTCCCGATGAGGACCCGCTTGTCGGCCTGGATCATGTCCAGGTGCTGCTTGTCCGTGTTGATCGCAATGGTCTCTGCGCCAGATACACCCATGTGGTGGATACGGTTTACCGTGTTGTTACCGCCGCCACCGCAGCCGATGATCACAATCCGGGGGTTCCCCAGAAAATCGTCTTCCGGTGCATCGGATCCGGACTTTTTCACTTCCATTTCAAGTTCGGAATTTTTTAGTGCATCGTTGATAATGCTCTGCATTTCTACCCTCTCATACCTTGAATGAAACCTGGTCATTTTCTTTTAAGACACGGCCCGCTCGTTTTTCAACAAGGTCACGGACCTGCTGCCCGGACAGCTTCGGAAACAGTTGGGATACTCACCTGCGTCCTACCATCTGCTGGAGGAGGCTGATCTGCTGTTCGGGGAGCCGGAGCGTGATTCGTTGCATCATTGTATCTTCCATTTCTGACATATGTCGGCTTTTTGTCATACATATGTCAGACAAGGGGAACTCTTGTGTCTGACTTAACCAGATAAACCAAAATGAATCACAATCCTATATAAATTTTCTGATTTGATTTCTCGGCCCCCTCTCCAAACGCATTTAACACTGCCCGGCCAAGTATTTTGAAAAAATACGGACGTTTCGATGGTTGTTGATGAGCCACGACCCGTTGTGCATGGCGGGACCGGCAAGAAAAAACGGGAAAAAACGGGAAAAAAACCTCCTGGATTTCAGCGCGAGCCTCAATCCCCTCCCGCCCCGGGTTGAATGGGCCTGCCCTGAGGAGAACCTTGCCTTCTATCCGGATAACGAATATGCCCTGCTCAAGGAGTGTATTGCCCGGGCGTTTCACCGGGACACCGAGGAAATATGCGTAGGGAACGGATCCATCGAACTAATCCGCCTCTTCTGTTCCGTCGCGCTATCCAAAGGATCGAAATACCATATTGAGAACCCGACTTTCGGTGAATATTCGCTCTCTGCCCGACTTGCCGGTTCGACAGCCACACCTTCTGTATCCGATGCCGCAGTCTCGTTTGTCTGCAACCCCAACAACCCGACAGGAACCCTTCGCACCCGTGCTGATATGATTGCCTGCCTCGAGGAGGTCTCCGCATCGGGAAATCTCCTCTTTGTAGATGAGGCATTTATCGATCTGGCCAATCCGGCCGCGAGCCTCTCTGCGGATCGTGATCCATCCCTCTTTGTCCTAGGATCCCTCACGAAAAGTTTTGCCGTGCCCGGCCTCCGGTTTGGATACGGTTTCGGGGAGCCGGATCTCATTGCCCGGATCGAGACCGCCCGTCCCCCCTGGAGCGTGAACGCTTATGCCGAGGCCTTTGCCCTTGCCGCGTTTCCTCATCTCGATGAACTGGCAGCCTCTCGTGCATATATCCAAAAGGAGCGGGACTACCTGGAGATGGAGTTCAAGGAGATCGGCCTGTGGTACCACCCGTCAGCCGCAAACTATCTCCTTGCCGACTGCGCCCGCCCGGCCGGGGAACTTGCCGGACTTCTGGAGGAACGGTACGGGATCCTTGTCCGGGACTGCACCTCGTTTGGCCTTCCCACGAGCATTCGGGTGGCCGTGCGGACTCATGCCGAGAACGAACAGCTCGTGGAGGCCCTTTCTGCATGTATGCCCTGATCATGGCCGGGGGTGCAGGCAGCCGTCTTAACCGGGGGGAAAAACCGCTTGTCCTCATCAACAACCGGCCCATGATTTCCTATATAACGAATGCATTTTCCGCTGCCGGCTGCCATGTCCTTGTCGCAACCTCACAAAAAACCCCCATGACCCGGAACTGGTGCAGGGCGCAGGGCATTGAATCGTACACGGCCGGCGGGATCGATTATGTTCAGGACATGGTGGAAACCGTGGAAGCACTTGGCGAAAAAAGACCTCTGTTTGTATGCGTTTCCGATATCCCCTGCATTGATGCGGAGGTCATCGCAACAGTCAGAACGGCCCATGCATCATCCGGCCGCGAGGCATGCTCGGTCTGGATCCCGTCGGAGATCGTACGGTCCTGCCGCGGCGGCCTGAACTACCGGGAGACAATTAACGCTGTAGAAGCCTGCCCGACGGGTCTTAACATCCTTCTCGGGAGCCGCATAGCAGAACCCCAGGACGAGTTTCGGCTCGTACTTACCGACCCAAGGCTTGGCATAAACGTCAATACGGAAGCGGACCTTCGTGCCGCGGAACACTTTCTGGAGTCCCGGGCCCGGATCTCACCATAAAATCCGCAAATTCCTTGTTTTCTGCGGGATTCCACAGACTTTTTTCATGGGCAACTGGGCCCAAATCATGCCTTTCTGCCAAAATTACGGCTGCTGCTTTCGAATTTGATAAGAATGCATATTAAGGTTCCAAGACTAATAATAATATATTATGGTGGAGTCGCAGGAGATCGAGCTGCAGGGTCATATCATCGATTCGGGTATTATGACCCAGCTCTTCGACCGGGTCATGGATATGGGTGGGAATTTCGAGATCCTTGTCTTCGATGTAGGCAAGAAGAAGACCGATCCGAGTTACGCCCGCCTGAAGATCGTAGCGCAGGACAAGGAAAAACTGCGCTCGATCCTCTCTGAACTCCACCGCCTCGGCGCCCGGCTCCCCCCGGTAAAATCGGTCCATTACGAGCCTGCGGCAGGAGACAAGAACGCCCCGAAGGACTTCTACACTACCACCAACCACCCGACGCAGGTCAGGCTGGAGGAGGAGTGGGTACCAGTGGAAGGGATCGAGATGGACTTTTTGATCGTTGTCGACCCCAAAAAGAAGAATGCCCGATGTATGCCTCTGGGGAAGATCAAAAAAGGCGACCTCGTGGTGGTCGGCGAGGAAGGAGTCTTGGTAAACTACCCGGCCCGGCCCCGTACGAGCAGCACGTTCGAGTTCATGCACGGCACGGTCTCCTCTGAACGCCCCAGCGAGACCCTGATCGCCCAGATCGCAAAGGAGATCATCGAGGTCCATAAAGTCAGGAGGTAAGATCATCCTTGTCGGCGGTACCTGCAATCATCCATACCGGGGCAGACAAGGCAGTTGCCGGTCTCATCAAAAAAGGATAATCAATGTCCTGTTTGCCGGGAACGCCCTTGCCACCCATGATGTCGAGTGCAACCTTTACGGGACATCGCTCGGCATGGACATAAAGACCGGCAAACCCTGTCATGGGTGGCCACCGACACCATCTCTACGCCATCAGCGAGATTATGCGGGCAGGCTCGTTAAAGAATGCCGTGGATCAGGGCGTCCTTAAAGGGGGCATCATGTACGAGTGTATAAAGAACAATGTCCCCTTTGTCCTTGCCGGTTCGATCCGTGACGACGGCCCCCTGCCCGATGTGATCCAGGACACGATGGAGGCGCAGGATGCAATGCGCCGGCATATCCCCGGCTGCAAAATGGTGCTGATGGTAGCAACCCTCCTGCATTCCATCGCGGTCGGCAACTGCCTGCCTTCGAGCGTAAAGACCGTCTGTGTCGATATCAACCCGGCCTCGGTGACCAAACTCATGGACCGGGGCACAACCCAGGCGATTGGGATTGTTTCCGATGCCGGCACGTTCTTCCCGCTCCTTGCCGAGCAGATCGAAAAGCAGAGCGCCGGGAAAAAATAAGATCGTTTGGATCCCGGCCGGATCCCTTTTTTGAAGTCTTACCGGGTAAGCGGCATGCAGTACGGCCGCTCGTTTTCGAGCACGTACTCCCATTCGTTTTTGCAGGGGCAGTCCATATCGAGAAGCGCCCCGATGAGATCCCGGTCGGCGGAGAGCGAGTAATCCCGGATGCCTTTTGTGATCTCGTAATCGCAGGCGCCGCAGTTATGCGGCCCACGCTTCTGGCCGCCGCCCAGGGGATCGCAGGTCATGTGGAACGGGGCGTCTTTTAAGAGAGTAAGCACGCTCCAGAGGTATGGAGGACGGTACGCTCCCTGCTTCCAGTAGAGTTCGAGTTCGGTCCGCCTCTGGACGGTACAGGGGTTCATCGAGACCATGTCCGCAAGTCCGGATATCCCGGCAAACGAGGATTTCATATCCGCGATTGCTTCGGCTTCTGTCAGAAAGAGCGGCTTAAAAAGGAGATAGGCCTTCATTCCTGCACCTGCCTGTCGGGCGCGGGCAGCGGCATCCCTGAAATCCGCAAACGAGAAACCCTTGTTGATACATTTCTCACGGATCGTGTCGCTCGTTGTTTCGAGACCTGCCGCACAGTAGAGGGGAGTCTTATGTGTCCCGTCATCGAGGGCCGCGATAAATCCATCCAGGTTCTCTGCGGTGATATATTCCGGCCGGCTCTCCGCGATAACGATCTTTCCGCGGAATGTCCGCGCAACATCGTCCCGAAATGCAGGGGGAACCTCAGCAGGATCAAAGAAACTGCCCGAGGTGAACAGTTTTACCATCGCGTATTTTGTGAGATCGTATTCGTTTTTCACCCATGCCAGCTGGGCGCGGAGGTGGGCGGCAAGTTCGTCGCAGGACGCAGTTTTGTACCGCTCGTGACGGTAACTGCACATGCGGCAGCGCGCCCACGAACACCCCCCCGGATTCAAGGATGATCGTGAGGCATTCGACAGGGTTTCCCGCGTACCGCTCTTTTCCACCCCAGCAGGCAAGCGGTTTTCTGATCGTTTCAGAAATCATTAACAGCCTCATAGTTGATCTTGTACATAGATGAAGAAGATCGTCCTGCTGGCTCCTGGGGCTCTGTCCTTATTGTCTCCGGAGTCCCGGCGTACCAGGTCTTTATCTCCGCGCCCGAGACCCTGACAATCGGGATGCCTCTTGTGGTCAATGGCACGACCACGTTTGGGATCGGCACGCCCATCGATGTGGTGCTCTACCAGCAGGTGACGACCAGTACCGAAGTCAAACGTAAGATTCGCCTATGTCCAGGCAGACAATACGTTTCGGGTGATCTTCGATACGACCTATCTGCCCAAGGGAACCTACAAGGTAGAGGTCCCTAGTATCGGAACCGGCGACTCGGTCAATATGCGGCAGGTGCAGCTCATCGACAGGTCCGACGAGATCGTCCTCACCTCCCAGACAACCCAGGTACTGTCCCGTAAAATGGTTGTCACCGGGAAGATTGCCGGCGATGCCGGCAGCGGCATCCAGGTTGTGGTTATCGGCCCGGATAATGGTGTTCTCTTCGGTCCTTCGTATGTCAATACGGATAATCTCGGTGGGTTCTCGATCGAGGTTCCGGTCAGCCAGACCGGTGATTACGACGTGACATTTACCGACTCTCACGGGTATATCGGTTCGAGGATTATCACACTTGTCAGCGGGAAAGAGACGATCATCCCGGTAACCTCCGTAACGGGGACTGCGATCATGTCAGCCCGGACAAAGGCTTCCCGGGATAACCCTGCATATTTCATAGTCACACCGCTGAACAACGGTACGGTAACGGTGACTACCTCCTCTTCGGTAGACTGGGTTGTCGAGTATATGGATGCAAAAGGAGATCTTCCACACGGTCAACGATCAGGGGGATGTCAGTGCCGAAGGAGATCGAGATTGCGGGTGCGGAAGGTACCCCTCTACTTCAAGGTTTATCCCCTATAAATATTCGGTGAGCGCGATGGTTGCCCTTAATGCTGCCAATGCTCAGTCCGTGGCGGTCAGTCCAACTCTGCCGGAAGCATTCCAGCCGGTGCCAGAAGAATCTGTGGCAGGGTACCGAGCCTGGCAGCGCCTCATGATGAAGAGACGACCTCGCAAAAATCGCCAACCGGAACTCTGTCTGTCATCTGTGCTGCAGGGATTGCCCTTGTTGTATTCTGCCGGCGCCGCTCATGAGGGACGCCGGGGCAGGACCCGTTTTTTTAGAAACCGACGGGCTGCCGCATAGTACAGTAGGATTTTTTATGCTTTGCTGCCAAAAGAGTAAAAACACATAGGGCCGGGGTAGTCTAGTCCGGTAAGGCGGTGGCCTTGAAAGCCACTGGTGCCCTGCACCTCAAGAGTTCAAATCTCTTCCCCGGCGTTCTACGTTTTTTGTTTTTCAGCAGCGCCTTCCGCATCTGGTTACAGAGCGGGATCTTCAGCGACCCCTCCTTCCTGTTGGCTGTTGAACTTGGTTTTAGAGTTTCCAGAGCCACGCAAAGATCGCTCCCAGAACCGGATACCCGATGATCCCTTCGAGTACCTGTGCCACGTAAAACCCGATCGGGTAGGTCATCGAGCTTGCCATCACAAAGACCGAGGGTATCGTTACCACCATAAAGAGCAGGCCACCATAGAAAAACCCCTTTTGTGTCCGGTTCTTTCCCGTAAGAGAGCCCTGTACTATATCGAAAAACAAATGCCGCAGCAAAGGCAAAGACGAACGGGTACAGGAAATACAACATCATAACCGGATCGTCCATCGCACGCATCCCGCCCAGCGTTGCGATGTTATACGGGGCAACAAGGACCGAAAGTTCCGAAAAGATCGTTACGAGAACGAGCAGGACAAAACCCCCTGCGATTCCCCCGGACAAGGATATTTTTCAGCCGCATAGCCATGAATCATTTCCGGACAGCCATATAGGTTGCCGTTTCTTATTGGGGAGGGCAGTGGAAATTTATTTTTGAATCCGGTGACTGAAGTGCTTACATACACAGATGATCCGTCAATGCCGGTTGCATGCGATATCATTGTTTTTAAGTGGATGGAACTCCTAAATCTCTGTTACCTGATACGAGCGTGAATCACCGATGTGCGTTGCAGTTCCGGCAGAAGTTCTTGAGATCAAAGAGGGAAATATCGGCGTTGTGGACTATGGCGACCTCAAACAGGAGGTCCGGCTCGATCTCGTGGATGTCAAGGTCGGGGAGTTTGTCCTCGTGCACGTGGGTTTTGCCATCCAGCGCCTCTCCCGCGAAGAAGGGCTTGAGACCCGCGAGGTGTTCAGGCAGGTCTATGCCGCACTGGAGGAGTGATGCACGAATACAGCATCGCGTACGACCTGTATGCGACGGCCAGAAAAGCTGCACTTGACAATCAGGCGACAAAGGTAAAAAAAATCCACGTTGATATCGGGAAGATGGCGATGGTCAATCCCGATCAGGTGATCTTTTTGTTCGATACGATAAAGGAAGACGACCCGCTGTTTGCCGCGGCAGAGCTGGTCTGCACCGAGGTCGATCCCGAGACCCGGTGCCCGTGCGGGTACGCCGGCAGCGAGATCTATGTCTGTCCGAAATGCGGGGCACTCCCCGAGGTTGTCCGGGGACGGGAGATCGTAGTTACCAACGTGGAGATCGAGGTTGCAGATTAACATGAAAGTCAACATGATGCATGGTGCCGGCGGGGAAGTGATGGGCGAACTTTTACAGACGCTCACGAAGTTTACCCATAATAACGCCGGAGGTATCGGCCTTGAATCTCTCGACGACGGTGCCGTGATCCCGATCAACGGGACAAATATCGTCTTTACCACAGACTCCCACGTGGTCCGCCCGATCTTCTTCCCCGGCGGGGACATTGGGAGGATTGCGGTGAGCGGAACGGTGAACGACCTCACCATGATGGGTGGAAAGCCAATCGCGCTCTCCTGTGGCATGATCATCGAAGAGGGGTTCGATGTGGCAAACCTCGAAAAGATTGTCGCATTCCATGGACTGAGGCCCTTGGCTGAGGCCGGGGCCTGCATGGTTACGGGGGACACCAAAGTTGTCGAGAAGGGTTCCCTTGACGGAATCGCAATCAATACCGCAGGGATCGGTGTTGCAAAGAAAGTCGTGCGGGACAATGGCCTCAAACCGGGCGACGTGATCATCGTCTCGGGAACGCTCGGCGACCACGGGATCGCAATCATGGCCCACCGCGAGGGATTCGACCTGGGCGAGCAGATCCACTCGGATGTGGCGCCGCTCTGGGGCATGATGGAGAAGGTGCTTGATGCCGGGACCATCCATGCGATGAAGGACCCGACCCGGGGAGGCTTCGCGAGCGCCATCAACGAGATGGCAAAAAAGAGCGGCGTGCAGGTCAGGATCAGCGAGGAGCTCATCCCCATTCGAAAGAGCGTGAAGAGCGCTGCAGGGATGCTCGGTATCGACCCGCTCGAAGTGGCAAACGAAGGGAAGGTAGTCATGGGTGTCCCAAAAGAGGATGCAGATGCGATCCTTGCGGCCCTGCATGCACACAAGTACGGGAAGGATGCCAAGGTCATCGGGAAGGTCGTGAGCGGTTCGAGCGTAATCATGGAGACCGCTATTGGTGGCGAGCGGTTTATCGAGACGCCCATGGGCGACCCGGTGCCCCGGGTCTGCTAGGCTTCAACTCATATTTTTTGGCTTTCTGAAAAGGGATGGGCCTCCCGTTTTTTTCTTTCTTTTTTGGCACAGATTTGGTACAGACTGTCGATACTCGTCTTTTCCGGTCATCCCCCGGTTTCACTTTCACCCTCCACGCGGCCGGCCCTTTATCCCCCACTCAGCAGCAGTGATCCGGTGCCATGCAGATCGAGATCCGGAAAGGGCTGGCTCTCCAGCCGGGAACATTTGCCGCTGTTGTCGTACCGGAGAAGGCGATGGCTGCCGCACTCAACAGCACCGCGGATCTCAAACGGTTCCTCTTCCTCTATGTCGGCGGGAACTATTCGCGGATCCTGTCCTGCCTGGACCGGACCTCGAAAAATCTGGAGGTCCGCCGGGCCTTCACCGCCCACCAGCTCTTTACCATCCTGCGGGAGACCGGTCACACGGTGATCTTTGTCGAACATGACCCCGAACTCTTTGACGGGGCAGCAGCGATGGTCGAACCGGTGGCAGGAGCGCTTGCCGATGCCGGCCGCGAATCGCTCGTGATCCTCTACACACCGGTTCCCGACCGTACCTTCTTTGCGCTCTCCCGGCGGGCCGGACGGTTCGTCGAGATTTGTACCGAAGAAGAATTGCACCCGCCATACCACATCCCCCGCAGTGCCCGGGAGTCCGGCATGCGGCCGGCCGGGCAGCGGACGCTGGAGGTGTCGTAAACGGGCAGGAGCGTGGTGAGCATACGGCAGGGGGCAAACACCATCGCGGAGCGGTGGGCCCGGTCAGGCCCGGGCGCTCAAAAAAGAGGATCGACGGTACGGCGAACGGCTTGCCGAACTGGCAAAGATGCACTCAAGCGAGGCGTTTGCCGGCTGCGACGATGCCTTGAAGGGGTGGTCTTCTCGGTGCTTGTCGAGATTTTAAAGCCCAGGACCGGCCCGAAGGAGAGGGAGACCGCCGTGTGGATCCTTGACTCCACGTACCGTGACGGATGTGTCGATCTCTGGGTAAAGGACGGAGGGACGGTACAGCGGGTCCGTACCTCGTACGACCCGCCGTTTTTTGCCAGGTTTCACGATCCCGGCCGCGTGCCACGAAATGATCGAAGCCCTCGGGGATCAGTACGGGGCAGAGGAGTGCACCATCCGCACGGTCTTTCGGGAGGACCCCGGTTATTGCCGTGTATGCCGGCCGGGCCGTGGCGGAAGCGATCGAACGGCAGGCACAGTACGGTGTCGATCTCTCTACAACGTGGACGTACGGAAGGACCAGCGGTTCATGGCCGAAGAAGGCATCGTCCCGTGCACCGGGGACGGGCGAGGACCGGTTTTCGCCGCTGGCAGATCACAGGCCTTTCCCTTATGGAGATACGCGTACAGGGTGACTTGGGGCAGTCTGCGCAGGGTTTTGAGATCGCTGCGGAATATGCCGGCGAATCCTGCCGGTTCGCAGGAACGATCCATGACGTGCTGGACGACTTCTCCGGGTATCTTGCCGCGTGCGACCCGGGATACGATCCTCATGCCCTGACAGTGACACGCTGGTAGCCGCGGCTCTTTCACGGGCAGAGCAGCACGGGATTACGCTGCCCTTTTTCCCGGAACGGGAACTACCGCGGGCAGTCCTCCCGCTCGTACTGGAGCTACGGGAAGATGGAGCACAAGGGTTCGGCGCTCATTCCCTGACGGGCGCATCCTGATCGATACGGAACAGTCGTTTGTGTACCAGGAAGGCGGGCTCTCCGGGGTGCTCATGGCAGCCCGGCTCTCCGGGCTCTCCCCCAACCCTCGCGGCCCCGGTTCACGCCCGGCACGCTGATCAGCAGCTACGAGATCCGCGAGGCCGTGCGGCAGGGGATCGCGGTGCCGTTCCGCAAGAGCGAACCCGAGCAGCTGCGCACGCTCGCCGCGCTCCAGGCAGCCGACCGGGGCGGGATGATGTTCCAGCCGGTCCCGGGGACGTATGAGGATGTCGGCGAGATCGATTTTACCTCTCTCTACCCCTCGATCATCGCACACGAGAACCTTTCGCCCGAGACGCTCGGCCATCCCGGCCGCCCGGGGTTTTTGCCTGCCGCGCTCAGGCCGGTGCTCGACCTGCGCATCCGGACAAAGCGGCAGAAAAAGACCGATCCCCGGCTTGCCGGCCCCGATGCGATCCTCAAGTGGATGCTTGTCACCTGCTTCGGGTACACGGTTACCGGAACGCGAAGTTCGGAAGGATTGAGGTGCATGAGGCAATTACTGCCGCGGCGCGGGAGATCCTGGTCCGCACAAAGGAGATCGCGGAGGATATGGGATACAGCGTCCTCCACGGATCGGGACAGCCTCTGGGTGCAGGGAGCGCCGGTCGGGGCGCTTAAGGAGAGGGTCGAGCGGGAGCTGGGATATGCTCTCGAAACAGAGCACTTCGACTGGATCGTTTTCCTGCCTCTTGCGGATGGCTTTGGCGCGTACAACCGTTACTACGGGCCGGCTTCTGATGGGAGTATACGGGTGAGGGGGATCGCGGCACGCCGACACGATACTCCCTTGTACGTAAGAGGAAGATGCAGTGTCGGATGCTCGGACGATGAAGCGGGCCGCGGACCATTGCGGAACTGCGAAACGACAAAGAGCGGGATAGGAGAGATCTACCGGGATGCAGTTGTGGGGCTTGCTGCGGCCTCCCCGGAACAGATGACAATCTGCCGCCAGCTCGGCCGGACCGCGTACCGCCACCGATGCCTCGAAGGGGCCGCGGTGCAGGCGTACCGGGAGCAGGGGACAGAAGTCGCTGCGGGGATGCGGATCCGGTACGTGGTGGAGGACGCCCGGCGTTACCGTGCAGTTCCTGTTCGCGATGCGACAACCTTTGACGTGGCCTTTTACCGAATGCTGCTCGAACGTGCCCGTGACGAGATCCTTGCAGCTTATCCTTCGGAAGCACCCGCGGGGAGAGCACCGGCCCGGCCGTGGGACGGGCCGGGGAAACGTGCGGTGCAGAAGAATGCGACGCTTTCCTGACGTATTCGAATCCCGACAACCAAGGGTTATCCGAATGCTGCGATACCTGGAGATTGGTCGGTTCGGCCAATTGTTATCTTAGTGGGGGGTGGGGGGCTGGTAAAAAAATCCCGAGGGGGTGGGTTAGGGGGCAAGCCAACATTTTTGGCGGAGAGGGGAGGTACCCCCACCATCCATGCGAAATCACCCACCCCCTTCGCTTGTGCCTGAGGGGTGGTCCCCCCTACCCACGGCTCAGCCGGATTTCCATCCACGGCGGAAATATAACATGTTTGGAAAACTGGAACAGGTGGGGGGTAGTCCCTCCTATTTGCCGGAACAAGGGGGGGTGGGGGTCTGTCATGAAAAAAATAGAAAACCGGGACCGAGGGGGGAGGGGGGTGGCAATAAGTTTGGAGGGCACCCCCCTGCCGGATTATTTGGGGGTGGGGGGGTCATGGGGCGGGGATTTTTGGAAGTGTTGGCCGGATCGTGAATGCGATTTTTTTTGAGATTCACAAAAGTAGAATTGCGATTTTAACCATTGTGCAATTCCGTCAAACTTTTTTTGAACTTCTCAATACCAGCATCGAGACTAAAAACCATCAGTGACTCGATCAAGATTTTAAAAATAAAAAATACTCTTGTAAAAAAAATTTTGAAATATCGCGTTTAGTGCGAGGGATGGGATTCGAACCCAAGAACTCCTACGAGACTAGGCCCTCAACCTAGCGCCTTTGACCTGGCTTGGCTAACCCTCGCCCGATACATCGTGCGCATCTGCAACGCCGGACATTCCCGTCAGGCCCTGCTTCTGTGCCATAACAAAGAGGTTGTCTATCTAAAAGAATGTTATGGCATGACACGGGATTGTCACGTCAGAAATTCCGTATCCTAAGGCGGCTTTGGGCGCAGATGGCTTTGGCGGTGCCTGTCTCTCGGAAACCCGCGGGCAACCCGGGTGTTTGCGGTATATCCGACAAGGGGTTTTACAGGATTTTTCGGGGAAGATCCGGTTTTCAACCGGCCTCGCATTGCCTGACAGGTATACAATTACTCCGATGGCAGGCAACGGGCATACATGTATATTTTCATACGTTTTACCCGGTGCATATATGTGGGCTGATATCATCCGCGAATTTGCCGATTCGCCGGTCGCAGGGCCGGGTAGTAAATTCCTGCTCGAAAACGGCTTTGGGAGTGAACGATGAGGCGCGGATCTGCTGCAACGGTATCGAGATCCCTGCGACCGCGGTTGCAAAGGCCATCGGGTCCGACCGCCGTGTCGTGGACGCCACGGCAAAGCGCATCCTCGAACGCCCCGCCCTGCGCGACTCTTCCTCAACATGCGGGCAACCCCGGACTTAAGCCGGGTTGCCGAACCCTCGGCCTTGCGTCATCACCGTCCTCCCCCGGGATGCAAGCGAGAAGGATATCATCGGCGCCGCGGT